>VFSW01013746.1_pt1 | contig 11238 bp, 8 predicted proteins | sample 5358111 | NCBI WGS metagenome assembly VFSW01 (sample SAMN11554181, study PRJNA540505) | mine drainage metagenome | isolation source: sediment from site ElyBrook_90M | place: USA: Ely Copper Mine, Vershire, VT | collected 2017
GGCCCTCTGCGCTACTCGGCCTCCGCTTCGGCTGTGGGGCCACCCGTCGCCCCGGGGTTGATGCGCTGTGCGGTGCGTGGGTCGAGCCGATCGCGTAGGGCGTCGCCAAAGAGGTTCAGACTCAGCACTGTGATGGTGATCGCCAGCGCAGGGCCGAGGATCATCCACGGGTCAGTCGAGCCGGTGAGGTAGGGCTGCGCGTCGCTGATCATCGTCCCCCACTCCGGTGTGGGTGGCTGCGCGCCCAGCCCCAGAAAGCTCAGCACCGACTCATCCAGGATGGCGAACGAGATCGAGAGCGTCGCCTGCACCAGCAGCGGACTGAAGATGTTGGGGAAGATGTGGAGCGCCAGAATGCGCCAGCGAGGAGCGCCGAGCGCGCGCGCCGCCGTCACATAGTCGAGCGCGCGCACCTGCAATGTCTGCCCGCGCGCCAGCCGTACGTAGATCGGAATGCGCACGACCGCTAGCGCGATGACGACGTTCGTCACGCCGGCGCCCAGCGCAGCGGAGATGGCCAGCGCCAGCACCAGTGAGGGAAACGCCAGCAGCGCATCCGCGATGATGATGATCACCTGATCTACCCAGCCACGCGCATAGCCGCCAATGACGCCGAGCGCGCTGCCGATGAGTCCACCCAGCACGATGGCGCCCGCGCCGACCGAGAGCGAGATGCGCGCGCCATAGATCACCCGACTGAGCTGATCGCGGCCCAGCGCGTCTGTGCCGAGCAGATGCGCCAGGCTGGGCGGTTGCGCGGCGATGGCGGGATGATAGAGCAGCGGCGAGTATGGCGCCACCAGTGGCGCAAAGACCGCCATCGCTACCAGCGCCACCAGCACGATCCCACACCCCAGGCGCGGATCATCGCGCAGCGCATGCAGCACGCGCCACGGCAGCGCCTGGGCGCGCGCGCGCGGCGCGGCGCCTTCCAGCGGCGCCGACAACGGCGCCGCGCTCGTCTGGCCCTCGGACGGCTGTGACGCCATGCCGCTCACATCCTTTCCTCTCTGCCCTGACGCTAGTGACTCGCGTTGAGGCTGATGCGCGGGTCGAGCGCGCCATAGCCGACATCCACCAGCAGATTGACCAGCATGTAGGAGAGCGCTGAGAGCAGTACCACCCCCTGCACGACCGGATAGTCTTTTGAGAGGATGCTTGTCGTCGCTAGCAAGCCAACGCCCGGCCAGAGAAAGATGTTCTCGATGATGACCGCGCCACCCAGAATCGCGCCCGCCTGCAAGCCGACAATCGTGAGCATCGGCAGCAGCGCGTTGCGCAGGGCATGGACGTAGTAGACGCGATTGCGGCTCAGCCCCTTCGCATGCGCCGTACGGATGTAGTCCTGGCTGAGAACCTCGATCATGCTGGCGCGAATCTGGCGCATGTTGCCCGCGACTGCGCCGGTGGCCAACGTGACGGCAGGCAGAACGAGATCGCGCAGGTTGGTGAGAGGGTCCTGCGTGAAGGGCGCATAGCCTCCCGGCGGGAACGGACGGATGACGACCGCCAGGAACAGGATTAGCAGCAGCCCCAGCACGAAGTTAGGGATCGCCGTGCCGAGCAGGCTCAGCGCATTGATGAGCCAGTCGAGCGGCGTGTTCCTGTGGGTGGCGGCCACCACGCCCAGCGGGATCGCCAGCGCTACCGAGACGACGAGCGAGACGATGCCTAGCTCAGCCGTCACTGGAAGCCGCTGCAAGATCGCCTGTGTCACCGGCTGCTGAAGCTGGATGGATTGCCCCAGGTTGCCGTGCAGCGCCTGCCCCAGCCAGAGGATGTACTGCGTCAGCAGCGGCTTATCCAGCCCAAGCTGATGATCGAGCGCGGCGACAGACTGCGGCGTGGCGCTCTCGCCCAGCAGCGTCCGCGCGGGGTCGCCGGGGACGATGTGAATCAGCATGAAGGTTACGAAGCTGACGAGCAGCGCCACCGGAATCATGAAGATCAGCCGTCGCGTGAGAAAGGTAAGCATGCGAACTCCATCCTCTCGTCCGGCGCTGTGTCGCCTGCGCGCCGCCTGCGCGCCGCCTGGCGCGTGGCGGTCGTGGAGTACACCATATCAGACATCCACGAGCGCCACGCGTGTACGGCATTTATGGCGTGAACAGCGTTGTACGCGGGGACCGACGCTGGCCCACGCGTCAGCTCAGCGAGACTTGCTCGAACTCTAGAATGCCGGTGGGCAGCACTGTGAAGCCCTGGACGTTCTTCGTCGTCGCCTGTATCGAGACACCATGATACAGGAAGACGTACGGCGCATCCTGCAACATTGCCGTCTCGGCCTGCTGGTAGTCGGTCGCGCGCTGCGTCTGGTCGTTCGAGGCGCGCGCCGCTTCGAGCAGCGAGTCTACCTGCGGGTTCGAGTACTGCATGTCGTTGAAGCCGCCACCCGTGTGAAACCAGGGATAGAAGTTGCCATCAGGGTCAGGGCGACCGCTCCAGCCGAGCAGCGCCGCCTGGAAGTTGTGCGCGGCGGAGTCTGCGAGCAGCGAGGAGAACGTCTCCTGCTTGATGGTCATGGTGATGCCAGCGGCTTGCAACTCCGACTGGAGGAACTGCGCCATCTGGGTCGTCGCTGGAGAGCCGCTGGCGATCAAGAGCGTGAAGCTCAGCGACGAGAGGCCGCCCGCCTGTAGCTCCGACTTGGCGTTCGCCGGGTTGTAGCTGTACGGCGCGATGCTGCTGCTATAGGCCCAACTCGACGGCGAGATTGGCCCCTGCGCCGCGACGCCTACGCCATGCAGCACGCTGGTGACAATCTCCTGGCGGTTCACGCCCCACGACACGGCGCGGCGCGCATGCACGTTGTTGAACGGCGCCGACTGCGTGTTCAGCTCGATACCATAGAAGCTCAGCCCGGCGATCTGCTTATAGGTCAGCGCCGGATTCGCCTTCGCCGCAGCCACATCCGTCGGGCCGATCACATCCGCTGCCTGGATAGTGCTGGTCTCCAGGTTGGTGTACATCACGCTCTCATTCGTGATGGGGTGGTAGATGACCTTGTCCAGGTAGGGTAGCGACGCGCCGGTGGCTGACTTGCCCCAGTAGTTCGGGTTGCGCTGCAGCGTCAGATGATCGCCCTTGACCCACTCCACGAACTCGAACGGACCGCTGCCAGCGTTCTTCGGCGCGTTTACCAGGTCTGCGCCCGATGCGATGACCGCTGGCGAGAGCATCATGCCAGCGCGGTCGGAGAGCGCGGCGAGCAGTGGGCCAAACGGCTTGCTCAGATTGAACTGCACATGCGTCGCGTCAATCGCCTGCACCGATGTCACTGGCGAGATCTCGCTGTAGCGCGGCGAGGTGTGATCGTTCAGGATGCGGTTGATGTTCGTGACCACCGCGTCGGCGTTGAAGGGCGTGCCATCCTGAAACTTCACGTCAGAGCGCAGCGTGAAGACGACCTGAGTGGGCGATGGGTAGGCCCACGCGGTCGCCAGGTCAGGCTGCATCTTGTTTTGCGCGTCAACTCGCACGAGCGTGTCATAGATGTTCAGCATGACCTGGCGATCCACCAGCGCGGTAGATCTCACCGGGTCCAGCTTGACGACATCTGAATCGAGGCCGACGTTGAGTGTGCCGCCGGTTTTGACGCCGGCGCTCGACGATCCGCCGCCGCCGCCGCAGGCCGCGAGCGAGAGCGCGATCATGCCGACGCTGATGAGCGAGAGCAGTGGCTTGCGCCAGGGCGCGCGAGCGATGGGCGCGCGACCCGACGACCGATCAGAGGACCAGAACGGGAAGAATGCGGGGCGCCCGCGTTGCTGAGTCATGGCTTTCCCTCTCAGTGCTGGAAAAGACAGCGTGTGCGCCTCGTTCGCGCTAGAGCGCCACCGGTGCGGCGCTGGCCACGAACGACCATACGAGGACAAAAGATCAGAACATTCAAGGACGAACGTAGGGAGATCGTCCTGGAACCGCGCCTATCAGGTCGGTCGGTCGGTTCTATCGAGCGCATCGAATCGTTCGGGTAACAGCCCTGCCTGGTGAGACCAGCCCCAGGCTGATCCCGCCTATCCCGCCTAACCGACGTGATTCGCTACAGACCGCGCACGGGTTGGCGCCTCGCCATAGAGGGCGCTGAGGTCGCGCGCGATGCGGCCAGCGGTCTCGATCAGCAGTGGCGCGACCCGCTCGACCTGCGCCGCGTCGAAGCGCGACGCCGGGCCAGCCACGCCTAGCGCCGCGATCACCTCGTCGCGTGGACCGACACGTATGGGCGCCGCCATGGACGCCGAGCCTGCGACGGTCTCGCCCCGTGTGACGGCATAGCCGCGCGTGCGCAGGCGCTCCAGATCAGCTTCGAGCTGGGCGCGTTGTGCCTCACTCAGACGCCCAGTCGCGCGGCGCCAGAGGTCGGCGTTGGCTTGCCCGTCGACCAGCAGCGCCTTGCCAGGCGCGCCAGAGGCGAGCGGGAAGCAGCGCCCAACCCCCGCCGCCATGCGCAGCAACTGCGGACTCTCCATCTCCTCCAGGCACATGCGCACGTCACCCGCGACGACATGCAACGAGACCGTCTCATCCGTCAGGGCGCGCAGCCGCTGCATGTGTGGCTGGCAGATGCGCCGCAAGTTTGCCTCGCCCGAGACACCAGCCGCCAGCGCCAGCACCCGATAGCCCAGCGCATAGGCGCGAGTCTCGTGATCCTGCGTCACCATGCCGTGCGCCATCAGCGAGCGCAGGATGCGGTGAATCGCGCTCTTGGTCAGGCCGAGCCGCTCGCTGAGGTCTGTGACGCCAAGGGTCGGTGTCTCGCGCGAGAACGCCAGCAGCACAGCCAGCGCGCGATCGATGCCACGCAGGCTGGCGCGCTCCTCCAGCGTCGCTTCGCCAGTCGCTTCGCCAGTCGCTTCGCCAGTCGCTTCGCCAGTCATGTCGCCCTCAGCCGCGCCCTTCTCTTCATCAGAGAGATGCGCCGCGCTCGATTGCATGCGCGCCATCACTACCACCTTTGGACGCCATGTGGACGCCAGTGCGCCTGTGCATCTCCACATCTGTGCGCCGCAACACTACAGCGCCAACGACGGGATCGACCAGTGAAGCGCAACCGAAAAATGGAACGACGTTCCGCTTCCGCTGGTTTGACTGCTATCATACCGACTGCATTCGCCGTTCGTCAAGGCGCCGCGCGGCCTGAGCGCTGGCGCGCTACCAGCCGACAGCCGCGCCCTCTGCGCGCGGGTCTGAGCCGCCGTGCAGCACACCGGCGCGCTCATCGATCAGGATGCCGTGGGCGTGACCCATCGCCGAGTCGAGCGGCGCGGCGAGCGCAATCTCGTGTCCCAGCGCCTCCAGCGCCGCTAGTGTCTCAGCGGGAAAGCGACGCTCCAGATGCAGCAGCTCGCGCTGACCTGGCTCATCGGCGCCATGTACCCAGCGCGGCGACTCGATGGCCGCCTGGATGTTCAACCCGTAGCGCAACAGGTTAGTGTAGACCTGCAGGTGCGTCTGCGGCTGACCGTCGCCGCCCATCGCGCCGAACACCACGAGCGGACGTCCGTCACGCAGCGCCATTGAAGGGATGAGCGTGTGCAGCGTGCGTTTGCGCGGCTCCAGCGCATTGGCGGCGTCGGGGTCGAGCGAGAAGTAGGCGCCGCGATTGTGCAGCGAGATGCCCAGGCCATCCACCACCAGCCCGCTGCCGAAGCCCGCGTAGTTGCACTGGATCAGCGAGACCGCCGAGCCATCACCATCAGCGGCGCAGAGATAGACGGTATCGCCCATGAATCCTGCCGTCGCCCGTGTGGCTAGCGCGCGCTCAGCCGAGCTCAGCGCGCGGCGCTGGGCGAGGGAGTCTGGCGCGAGCAATGACTCCGGGCGCAGTCGCATGCGTTCAAGGTCCGTGATATGCGCGGCGCGGTCGGCGAACGCGAGCTTCTTCGCCTCGACCTCCAGATGCACAGTGCGCGGGCTGAGCGGGTCATCGCCTAGCGCTAGCCCTTCAGTAATGCCGAGCATCTGGAGCGCCGTCACACCCTGGGTGTTGGGTGGCAGCTCGCAGACCTCCAGCCCGGCGAATGGGACGGAGAGCGGCTGCACCCACTCAGCTTCATGCGCGGCCAGGTCGTCCTCAGTAATCAGCCCACCCTCACGCGCGAAGAACGCGGCGATGCGTTGCGCCAGCGGTCCGCGATAGAAAGCGTCTGGCCCGCGCTCGGCGATCAGGCTGAGCGTGTCGGCCAGGGCGGTAGCCGTCGCCAGCGACCCCACAGTGGGGATGCGGCCATCGGGCAGGTAGTTCTCGCGGAAAGAACGATGGGTGAAGGGCGCCTGAGCCATACGGGCGAGCGCATGGCTCAGCCCAGGCCCCACCGGGAATCCTTCGCGCGCGTAGGTGATCGCTGGTTGCAGCGCGCGCGCCAGACCCAGCTTGCCGAAGCGTGTGGCGAGCATGTTCCAGCCGCTGGCGCAGCCGGGTACGGTGATCGAATGGATGCCATAGCGTGGCATCGTCTCGTGGCCGAGCGCGCGATAGCGCTCGATGGTGGCGGCGTGCGCAGACCGTCCGCTAGCATTCAGCCCGATGAGTGTGCGTGAGGGCGCGTCCCAGATCAGAGCGAAGAGGTCGCCGCCCAGCCCGCAGACGAAGGGATAGACGACTTGCAACGTCGCGTTGGCGGCGATGGCTGCGTCCACCGCGTTGCCTCCCGCCTTCAGCAGGTCGAGGCCCGCCTGCGCGGCAAGCGCATGCGGCGCGGCGACCATCCCGTGGCTGGCGAGTGTCTCGGCGCGAAACTGCGGCTGCGAGCCCGTATAGCCGCTCAGGTAGGGCGCGGGCGGTTCGGCTGATAGTGAAGGCATAGAAGGCATAGATGCCATAGATGCGCTTGTCCGCCTTTCTTCGGCGCCTGCTCCAGGCGGCGCGGTTCCACTGACAAGAACACCGTTCACAAACTCATGGCGGCATCGTAGTGCGCGCACCGGCCCCATGTCAAGTGGACAGTGGAGCGGGCAAGGTGCTCAGCGAGACCAGCGAACGAATTCACGTGGGTTCGCGGCTGGACGGCGCCTCCTCCGCGACAAGACTCGCCCGCGCGGGTCATGTCAGGTCACGCCAGGTCAGGTTCCGCGTATAGGCGGGCCTCGTGGCGCGCCAGGCGCTTCAGGCCTCGCGCGCTGTGCAGGTGAATAGCTCCCAGGCGCCGAGTCGCTGCGTCACGTAGTCCGCCGAGCTCCATTCACGCGGCGGAACGGGTGTGCAGTGCAGGCTGATCCAGCGTGTCAGGCTGTTGGTGTAGGTGGTCGCCTGTGCACGTGTCGCGGGCGCGCTTACTATCGCGCCTCCAGCAGTGGGGCGTCGCGCTGCGTTCGCCGTCGGCGTGACGTTGAAGAGCGCTGCCCGCTGCGCCGCCGTGACATTCGTGGCGGGCAGCAGGAACAGATGCACGTTGTCCTGCGCGACGAGTCGTGCGAGCGTCTGGGCCGTCAGAATCGGATCGGAGCCGCTGAAGCCGCCCATATCCATCACTGGCTGCCCTGTAGCGACAATCAGCGGCGCTGTGATGTAGGAATTGAGCGCGCCAACGAGGTAGCGGTCGTCGCCGCGATGCGCGAGCAGATAGCGCACGGTAACTGTATCCACCAGTGGGCGCTTGACTGGCGCGGCGCTGGCGAATTCGGGTCCGGCGACGGGCCAGCCGCCAGCGTTTCCCCAGGTGAGCGAGCTGAGCGACCAGCCCGGCGGGGCGGTGAAGAGGCTGGCCCGCGCGACTGTAGCCAGCGCGGCTGCGAGCGCTCCGGCGCGCCCTCCGTGCGCATGTAGATGCGCATGTGCCTGTCCCACCCGCGCATGCAGCGCCACGACCGCTCGCAGCGCCACAAGCGCGAGCGAGAGGATGAGCGCCGCCGCCGAGAGCAGCGTCGCCAGGCCAGGACGCCAGAGCGGCGCCGCATGCAGCAGCGTCGCCTGCTCTGCGAGGGTCGCCAGCACCGCCAGCGGCAGCGCTAACTCCAGCGCCACAGACAACGCCATACCTATCCGCTCGCCGCGTGCGCCAGGCGCGCTTCTCCGGAATCGGTCTGATACGCGCGCGCGCTCCGTCAGGAGCGGCCCGCAGTAGGCGCGCCAGAGCGCAGTAGCGCCCGCGCCCGCGAGCGCGCAGATGGCAGGCGCCAGCACAGCGACATAGTAGGCGTTGATGCTGCGCGCCAGACTGAAGCAGACCCCGGCCGCGAGCAGCCACAATCCCCACAGGATCAGCCCGTGCGCCCAGCGGCGACGTGACGTCAGCCCCGCGCGTCTCCGGCTCGGGGTGACATCGGTAGCAGCGGAGGGTTCAGCAGAGGTGTCAGCGGAATTTTCGGTAGGCGGCCAGAACGTCGACCCGACGAGCAGCGCGCCACCCGTCAGCGCCAGTGGCAGCAGCCAGCTCACCTGGCTACCAAGCGCTGACTGGAAGAGGCGCAGCGGTCCCGGCTGGCCTGTCGCGCTGGGCGGCGTCGCAGCGGGATGGCTATGGGGCAGCCGTCCGGCGTCACGAGCGGCGCTCACTGGCCGCTGTGGGTCGCGGGCCGGGGCGCCGCTCGGCGCAGGCGCGCTGGGACGCGCCGCAGGACCGTGCGCCTTTGTCGCCTCTGTCGCCCCGAACCATCGCAGCGGCGAGAAGCCACCGAGCAGGCGCGCGGCGCCGTTGTAGCTCAGCGCCAACTCCAGCTCGGAGTTCGTGGTGGAGGACCCCACATACGGGCGTTGACTCGCAGGAGTCAGGTCTACAGCAGTCATCCAGGCGAAGGAGATGACGAGCATCAGCGCGCATGCCAGCGCCAGATGCGCGAAGCGCGCGCGCAGGCGGATGCGCGCTCCGAGCAGGTAGAGCGCCGCCAGCGCAGGCAGGATCAGCCAGGCTTCGAGCGTCTTGATATTGAAGCCCAGGCCGATCAGCGCCGCGCAGACCAGCAGCCAGCGTAGCGAGGCGCGTTCCGACGCGATCAATGCGGCCCAGGCGGCCAGCAGCAGCGTCAGGATGAGCAGCGGCTCTAGCACGTTGTCGCGGTTCGTCACGACGTTGACTGGCGAGACCGCCAGCGCCAGCGCCGCTAGCGTCCCAGCAACCGCGCCAAACGAGCGCCGGACAACCCGCCAGAGAACGATGACTGAGAGCGCGCCCGCCAGCGCTTCGGGCAGCAGAAGCGCGAAACCATTGAATCCCAGCAGCTTGACGCTCACGACCTGCGCCCAGAGGCCCAACGGTGGCTTATCCACGCTCACAAAGCCGCCAGGGTCATAGGAGACGAAGAAGAAGGTATGCCAGCTCTGCGCCATACTGCGCACCGCAGCCGAATAGTAGAGGTTGCCATAGCCCGAGGCGCCCAAATGCCAGAGATCCAGCCCCGCCGCCAGCAGCGTGATCGCCGCCATCGCGCCCCATTCGAGCAGCGTGGCGCGGTGGCGATCTGTGAGACTCGAAAGACGCTGATACACTGTGCTCACCCTGCTAGATCTGCGCCTCAGCATGTCCGTGGCGCTCATGACGCGTTTCCCTCCATGCGAATCCTGCGCTGAACGCAGAGCGGCGCGCAGAGGCGGACGCTCGCGGGCGCTGATGTAGCCCGGATATCGCCTGGATATCGCCTGGATGTCGCCTGGACAGAGAGCGTGCATGTGCGCTGCTCGCTGAGGAGAGGTGGATGACATCATTGTCGTGCGCGCGCCGCGCCCCCACGGACCTTCCCTGAGATGGATTGCCCTTGTCCCTGCTGTTCCTACTTATGAACTACGCGCGTGGCCCTGCGATTCTTACGGCTGATCGGAAATGGGCGCTACGAAGGCCACATACACAGCAAGCGCGCAGCGGCGAGGCAAGCGTCAAATGTCCACTCCGGGGCGCTCGCGGCTGGCGCGGTGCGACTCCTGGTGGATGGCCGTGGAGCCGACCTGCACCAGCCGCAGCACGGTCACGAAGAGGATGCCGCCAAGGACATTACCCAGTACTGCCCAGGCCAACAGGCCCAGCCAGACGCCATAGCCGAAGGTAGCGCCCGCGTGCAGCGCGGCGAACATCTCCAGCGAGGCGACGATAGCGTGGTTGAGGTGTCCCGCCGCGAGCAGGAAGCCAGCGCCCTCGGCGACGATGATCTTGGCGACCGGAGAATCGGCGCCATGCTGCATCCAGGTCATCAGTGTAATGATGACTCCCCCGAGCACGGCGCTGGCGAATGAGGTCATGGTAATGCCACCGTGCACGAAATGCTCGCCAAGCGTGATGGCGGCAGGACGTGTCTCTGGCAGCGCTGTGATAACGATCAGCGTCATGACCCAGCCGCCGACGAGGTTCATCACCAGCGTGCCAAGCCAGAGGCGCAGCAGCGACCAGACGCGCGCCCGCCGCGCGACAATCGGCGCGATGGGGACGAGGAAATTCTCGGTGAAGAGTTCGCTCCGGGCCAGACCCAGGGCAATGAAGCCCAGGCCAAAGGCGATGGCGCCGCCGACCTCGCTGCCCGTCAACGTCAGCACGAGCAACAGGCCCAGCACCCCCGTCCCCACATCGATGCCGCCGACGGCGCCCGTCGCCAGGAGCGCTGGCCAACTCCGCGCTAACCGTTCCTCGCCCTCGCGCAGGGTATCGTGGAAGAGGTCTTGCAGCTTCTGGCTGGACACGGCCCTCTCGTAATCATCACCAGTACCCTCGCCGCGTTCTTCATCGCCGTGAGCCCAGCGCTGTGCGCCATCGCTCGCGCGAGCGTCGTCCGCCGTCTGTGCGCGCTGGTTCGCAGGCTGGGGGTCAGCGCGCCTCGCCTCGCCTCCATCCCGGTTGGCCGCCCCATCGCCCTGTGGCGCGCTGGTATCGTCGTGGATCGTGCTGTCCATGCCGCTCACCCTCACCTGATCCTGATCTTCTTCTGATCTTCTCCTGATCTTCTGCTGATCTTCGTCGCGCATGTCGTCTTACATGTCGTCTTACACTTCGTCCTGCGCCGCATCTTCGTCGAGACTGTGCGCCTCCAGGTCGTTGCGCCACTGATCCTGTTCGCTCTGCGTTACGGCCTCATAGGGCGCGGTGTCGCCCTGGCGCTGGTCGCTCTTGCCGCGAGCGGTGTCGCGTGCGCCGGTCGAGCGTTTGCTCGCGGACGTGTTGGCGCTCGAATCATGGATCGGCATACGGCCGCCGCTGGGCACGACCTCTGGCGTATCTTTGTGCGGCGCGCCGGTCGTCGACGTGCTCTCATCGTTCTCCATCAGACACATCCTTTCCCTCAGATTCCTCATACATCTGGTCTTGCGCGCCGCTACAC
>VFSW01013747.1_pt1 | contig 11237 bp, 12 predicted proteins | sample 5358111 | NCBI WGS metagenome assembly VFSW01 (sample SAMN11554181, study PRJNA540505) | mine drainage metagenome | isolation source: sediment from site ElyBrook_90M | place: USA: Ely Copper Mine, Vershire, VT | collected 2017
CGGGACACAACACCTACTGGCTGTGGGGAACCCACGGCTACAGCGGCAACGTCGTTATCGACGTCAACGGCGACTGTGGCCGCAGCGAGCATCTCTTTACCTCGGCGACGCGTGCCGCCACCTTCGACGCACCGTGGGTCATGTCGTACGAGCAGAACATCCCTATCATGCTCTGCCGCGGCATTCGCGTGCCGCTCGCGCAGCTGTGGCCGCGCCTAAAAAACTACATCTAACGCCGCGACCCGCGCATCGCTGATGATCGGCCGTCATGGTGGATGATGATCGGCTGTCATGGTGGATGATGATCGGCTGTCATGGTGGATGATGATCGGCTGTCATGGTGGATGATGATCGGTTGTCATGGTGAGCGTAGCGCGAGTGCAGCGAGCGCGAAGTCGAACCACGCTGCAAAACCTTTGCGTCATCCTTCGACAAGCTCAGGATGACAGGCTTGCGGCGCTGCGGGGATCGCTGCTTCGAATGTTTCCTATCGCTGCCGGCCCGGTTTAGCCGCGTTGCACGTGACGACGTGGTCGTTCACCATGCCGACCGCTTGCATGAACGCGTAACAGATCGTCGGTCCGACGAACGTGAACCCTCGAGCGCGGAGATCCTTGCTCAACGCCTCGGCGTGCGTCGAGCTCGCCGGGATGTCCGTAGCGCTGCGCCGCTTTGCGTGGAGCGGTTTTCCGCCGACGAATCGCCACACGTACGCGTCGAACGATCCGAAGTCGCGCTGGACCTTTAAAAATGCGCGCGCATTGGTGACCGCGGACACCACCTTCATGCGGTTGCGAACGACGCGCGGGTCGGCGAGAATGCGAGCGACGCGCGCGGGGGTGAAGCGCGCGACGCGCGCCGGGTCGAAGCCAGAAAAAAGCGCGCGGTACCCGTCGCGCTTGCGCAGAATCGTCAGCCAGCTCAGGCCGGCCTGCGCGCCTTCGAGCACCAAGAACTCGAAGAGCCGCGTGTCGTCGTGGAGAGGCTTTCCCCACTCCCGATCGTGATATTCTACCATCTCCGGCGTCGTCGCCCACGCACAACGCGCCGGTTTACGCGGCGGCATCGCGCACCGGATCGATGGCTTCGAGAATCGCAGGATAGATGCGTGCGGCAAGGGTCGGATTACGTTCCGGCTCGATGATGTCGTGCGACGGCGGCATCCCGCGTAAATCCACGCGCTCGATCCGCGCACCTGCAGCGCCCCAGCGACGCACCGTCGCACGAATCGCGCCGTTGCTCACCGAGGCTTCGCCGCCGTTGAGGACCACGGTCACGGCGCGTGCGGCCGGAGGCTCGCAGGCATCGCGCATCACGGCGCGCGAGAGACGGTACAACTGCGCCAGCGCGTGCGTCGCATAACGCGGATAGCCGTCGTCGGGCATCTGGCGTTCTCGCCGGATCGGATCCCACCAGACGAACCAATTCGGCAGGCGCAGTAGCACGTTTGCGCCTACGTTCATACACGGCGTCGGTATCGCTGCCACGCCCAGGAACGGTGCAATCGCAACGGCGCGATCGAGCGCGTGGCGCTGCGCGAGCCAAAGCGCAATCGTCCCTCCCGCAGAGAAGCCGGCGACCGTCACGCGCGCGCCGAGCGCGCCCGCCGCGACGATGCTCTCCCGTGCGAGATCGCGTAGGTCTTCTTCGGTCAATCCCGCCAGCGCGTCCGTGAGGCGATTGCGGTAGCCGTGCTTAGGAAGGCGCGGGACGAGAACGTTGTGCCCGCGCGCGAACAAGTCCGACGCGTAACGCCGAAACTGCTTGGGCGTGGCCGTGAGGCCATGAAAGAGGACGACCGCACGAGGGCGCTCGACGCCGTGCGAAAGAAGGATCGTTCTCCCGGCCTCGGATATGCGCTCGTCGTCACGCTCGAGCAGGCGTTCCAACGCCGCGGAACGGGGAATCATGAAGAAGATGGTATCATACGACGAGATGAAAGATCGTGCCCGCGACCTGATCGCGCTCGAAGCGAAGTACGGCGCTCACACCTATCGCTCGCTCGACGTCGTCGTCGAGCGGGCCGAAGGCATCTGGCTCTGGGACGTGGACGGACGGCGCTACCTCGATTGCGTCAGCGCGTACTCCGCGCTGAGCCAAGGACACGCACATCCACGCATTCAGGCGACGCTGGTGGAACAGTCGCAACGCCTCTCGCTCACGTCGCGCGTACTGTACAACGACCGGCTTCCGCTCTTTCTCGAGAAGCTCGCTACGGTCACCGGATACGAGGCGGCGCTGCCGATGAACGCGGGCGTCGAGGCGGTAGAGACCGCGATCAAACTCGCGCGTCGCTGGGGATACCTGGTCAAAGGCATTCCCTCGAACGCTGCCGAGATCGTCGTTTTCGCAAACAACTTCCACGGCCGCACGATCGCTGCAATCTCGGCAAGCTCGACCGAGCAGTACCGCAGCGACTTCGGTCCGTTGCTTCCCGGCTTCGTCGTCGCACCGTACGCGGACGTGGCGGCACTCGAACGCGCGATCACGCCGCTGACGTGCGCCGTGATGATCGAGCCGATTCAAGGCGAGGGCGGCGTCATCGTTCCCCCCGACGGGTACCTCGCTGCGGCAGCCGCGCTCTGCCGCGAGCGCGACGTGCTCTTCATGGCCGACGAGATCCAAACGGGGCTCGGACGCACGGGCGATCTCTTCGCGTGCGATCGCGAGCGCGTGCGGCCGGACGTTCTCATTTTGGGTAAGGCGCTCGGCGGCGGCTATTATCCGGTCTCCGCCGTGGTCGCAAGCCGCAGGCTGATGGACCTCTTCGGAGTCGGCGATCACGGCAGCACCTTCGGCGGCAATCCGCTCGCCGCAGCGGTCGCCTGCACGGCTCTCGACGTCATCGTCGACGAGCGCCTTCCCGAACGATCCCACCGTGCGGGCGAGCGCCTTCTGGCCGGCCTGCGCGCGGTGGCATCCCCGCACGTGCGCGACGTACGCGGGCGCGGCTTACTCGTGGGCATCGAGCTCGATCTCCCGGCTCGCGTACTCTCTGAGGCGCTCCTCGAGCGCGGGATCCTCGCGAAGGACACGCACGAAAACGTGCTGCGCGTCGCGCCGCCGCTCATTATCGACGACGAGAGCCTCGAGTTTCTCGTGAACGGGCTCGCCGAAGCGATTCGCGGGCTCGAGGCGCGGGTCACTTCCGGTTGACACCCTTTCGGACGCCTGCTATGCTCTCGAAGCTGAAGCAGCACCCTCCCCGTGAGGGCGCTCACCGGATGCCTGCGGGTGATCCGGTTCACGCGCGAGGAGCCGCCGGCCGGTTCCGCACGGTGGGGTTGCTGCAGCAACGCCATTTTTTATTGGACGGGAGGTATCACATCACGATCGTCACGGGAGGAGCGCCATAGCTCGACCGCTTCGCATCAACGATCAAATCCGCATCCGAACGGTGCGCGTCATCGACGAGAACGGCGACCAGCTCGGCATCATGCCGATCGAGGACGCGCAGGCCCGGGCCCGCACGGCCGGCCTCGACCTGATCGAGATCTCGCCGAATGCGCAACCACCGGTCTGCAAGATCGGTGACTTCGGACGGCTCAAGTACGAGCAGTCGAAAAAGGATAAGGACGCGCGCAAGAAGCAGCGGCATTTCGAGCTCAAGGAAGTGAAGCTCCGTCCGAAAATCGAGACGCACGACTACGAAACGAAAGCGCGCATGGCGGAGCGCCTGCTGCAAGACGGGAGCAAGATCAAAGTCACGATCATGTTCCGGGGGCGCGAGATCACGTATGCAGTCTTCGGGCGCCGTCTGCTCGATCGCATGGCGGAGGACATGACGCCGCTTGCGATCGTCGAGCGCGAGCCGCGGCTCGAAGGAAAGAACATGTTCATGATTTTGGCGCCGCGCACGGTACCGATGGGCCCGCCCAAGTACTCGTTGCCCCCAAAGAAAACGGGGGCCCCACCCGCAGAGTCGGATGGGGGCGCATCTGCAAAAGGAGAGGCCAGTGCCTAAGATTCGAACGCACCGAGGAACGGCCAAGCGCGTCAAAGTGACGGCGAGCGGTAAGGTACTGCATCGCCATCAGTTCGATGGCTGCGGTCACATCTTGAGCAAGAAGTCGAAGAAGCGCAAGCGTCATTTTCGCAAGGATCAACCGACGGCTCCGGGCGACATGCGTCGCATCCGCGCGATGATCCCGTACTTGGTGTAAGGAGGGCTCGATATGGCACGCATCAAGCGTGGCGTCGGCGGCATCAAGCATCGCCGGCGCGTGATGAAGCTGGTCAAAGGGTTCCGCGCGGCTCGCCGTCGCAACTATCGCGTCGCGAACGAGGCGCTGCTCAAGTCGCTGGCGTATGCGTTCCGCGATCGGCGAGTTCGCAAGCGCGACTTTCGATCGCTCTGGATCAGTCGCATCAATGCGGCAGCGCGTCGCGAGGGTCTCTCGTATTCGTTGCTCATGCACGGGTTGAAGAAATCCGGCGTCAGCCTGAACCGCAAGGCCCTTGCGGATCTTGCGGTGACCGACGCGAAAGCGTTCGGGACGTTACTGAGCCTGGCAAAACAGGCGGTCGGGAAGTAACGCCGTGATTGCGATCCTGTCGCTTGCGGCGGTGATCGGCTTCACCCCCGCGACGGCGCACCGCATCGACGCGATCGTCGCCACGGAGCTGCAAGCACACCGCGCTCCCGGCGTCGCCGTCGGCGTCGTCGAATCGGGACGCTTGGTCTATGCGCGGGGCTTCGGAACCGCAAACCTCTCCCGCCGCATCGGCGTCTCCCCCGGAACGCAGTTCGGCATCGGGCAGATCAGCCAGCAGTTCACGGCGGCGGCAATCCTGCTGCTCGCCCAAGACGGAAAGCTCAATCTCGACGACCCGGTCACGAAGTATCTTCCCGAGGTGACCGTCGCGCGATACGTCACGATTCGCGAGCTCCTCGATCAGACGTCGGGACTCGGCAACGTGACGAACTGGCCGCATCTGCTGGAATCTGCAAACGCCGCACGCCCCATGGCGACGCCCGGCACGGCCTACGCACCGAATCCACTGAACTACCTCCTCGCCGCAAAGATCGTCGAGCGCGTCGCCGGCGAGCCGCTCTCGGATTACGTGCAGCAGCATATCTTCGTTCCGCTCGTGATGGACGCGACGCTCTACGAAGGCGATACGGGCCTCTCTCCCGAGCGCGCCATCGGCTACACGCGCGAGAACGGCCACTTCCAACGCGCCCTACCGTGGAGCGCGACGCGTCTCGACGGGAACGCAGGCATCGTCAGCAACGTCTACGATCTTGCAAAATGGGACATCGCGTTTCCGATTCTCTTGCGCGTCGATGCGGTGCGCGAGATGTTCACGCCGGGAATCGCCGGCTCGTACGAGCAGCGCGGCATGGGCTGGGCGATCGACCGTCGCAGCGGCCGGCGTTTCGACTGGCAAAACGGCGAGATTCCCGGATTTCGCGCCATGAACGCGCTTCTGCCAGACGACCACGTCGCGGTCATCGTGCTGGTCAACGTGGATTCGATGCACGAGGCAGCCGCGCTCCCGGAGAGCATCGCCGGGCGCATCCTCGACGTCGTCGTCCCGCCCAGCACGCAGCGCGTCGAGAACGGCGTCGTCGAGCGCGCGCGCGAATGGCTCTCGCGCCTAGCGCGCGACCGCATCGATCGCACGCAGCTTACGTCCGGTTTCAGCGCGTATCTTTCAGACGATGTCGTGCGCCGGGCGCAGATCGCCCGGCTCGGCCGCGTCGAATCCATCGTTCCCATCTCGAGCGCTCCGGCGCAGGACGGTACGACGACGTACGAGTTCCTTGTGCAGTTCGCAAACGGCGAACGCCACTACCGTCTGACGCTCACCCCGAACGGAAAAATAGACTTCATTTCTTTTACGCCGTAGCATCTTTTGGGCACGCGCGATCTACATATCTGATTCCGCGATGCGGCGGCCGGTGGCTTCGGTGACTTTGCCGAGCATCGCGACGGCTTCCGCCGGCGATGCGTTGCTGAACATGTAGCGCAGCCGTTCGTCGGCGTCTTCCACGATGAGCACGGCTCTGCGGCCCGTGCGAATCGCGTCGATGAGCGAGGCGAGATACGCCTCGTCTTCGGCCGCGAGCACCGAGCGGTCGCTCTTCGCGACCGGGCGCGTGCCGTTCAGGATACGCTTGAGAACGGCGTCGATGTCACCCGGGATTTCCACGATCTCTTCCTCCGGTTTGCACCCCGGCGGGTGCGGTCAATATCTCCTATCGACCGTTCCAAAGGCGAGTTCACCCCCTCCGGTACCCATCCACTGCAAAGCTAGCAGAGTCTTTACATCGGCAATTTCTCCCGCCGCCAGAAGATCGCGCGCTCGTTCGAGCGTAAAGCGGCCGACCTCGATGCGCTCGTCCTCGTCGAGCGATTGCGTTCCGGGGCGCAAATCTTCTGCAACGAAAAAATGCATGATCTCGTCGCAGAAGCCGGGGGTCGTGAACGCCGTGCAGAGCGGGCGTATTCGCCCCGCCCGATAGCCGGTCTCCTCGGCCAACTCGCGCAACGCGCCGTCGACCGGCGCCTCTGCCCCGTCGGCCGTGCCGGCCGGAATCTCCCAGAGAAACCGCCGTACCGGGTGACGGTATTGCCGCACGAGCACGATTTCGTTCGGTGCGAAAAGCGCGATGACGCCGAACGAACCGGCATGCTCGACGACGTCGTAGCGGTGCGTGCTCCCGTCCTCGTAGCGCAGCTCGTCGACGCGCACGCGAAAGACCGGTCCCGCGAAGGCGATCTGCGACGACAGGATCTGCGGAAGCTCTTGCGCCATGGTATCCTCATGCGGTGCGGCGGCAATCAATCCTCGCAGAGCTTGGATGGCTCGCGTACTTCTTGGTCCTGCTCGCGATCGCGGTCTACGGCGCGAACATCGCCGCCGGGGCCCTCTTCCCGCATCACTTCAACGACAAGGTAGCCGACGCGCTCGCAGCCATAGCCGCCGCGCTCGTCTTCATCGCGACGCGTGCCTACGCGGCGGGCCGCGGCCGCGCGTCGTGACGATGCCGCCGCGACTGGGAGAGCGTGCGCCGCGGCTAGCTGCGGCACGCGCGCTGCTCTCGCCCAAGGGGCGCGCCGGCGCACGCCGCTTCCTCTTCGAGGGTCCGACCCTGCTGCGAGAGGCGCTTCGCAGTGGCGTCGCGATCGACGAGATTTACGTCACGCAAGCCGCCTACGAGGCGACGCCGCTCCTTCGGGAGGCGGAGCGTTCGGGCATTCACATCTGGTCCGTCGGCGCGCGCGCCGCGCAGCGCCTCTCGGACGTCGAGTCGCCAACCGGCATCGTCGCCCTCGCTCGCCGGACGCCGGCGACCCTGCGTGCCATCTTCGATGCTGCCGGCACGGTGCTGGTGCTCGCCGACCTCGCGGACCCCGGCAATGCCGGCACGCTCCTGCGGGCGGCCGAAGCCTTTGGGGCCACGGGCGTGGTCTTCGGACGGCGCGGCGTCGACCCGTACCACCCAAAGGTGGTCCGGGCAGCGGCAGGTTCGCTCTTTCGCCTTCCCCTCGCCGTCGCCGGCCCTGACGAGGTAGCAAAGGCCGCGGGCTCGCTTCCGGTAGCCGGTCTCACGGGAGACGGCGCTTCGCCCGTCTGGCATCTGCCGGCCGCTCCCAGGCTGCTCCTGGTGGGCCAGGAACGCCGCGGCCTCGGGCCCTGGGCCGCTCTCTGCACGACCACGGTATGCATTCCCATGCACGGGAGTACGGAGAGCCTCAACGCCGCCGTGGCGGGCTCCATCGCTCTCTACGAAGCGAGCCGCCGCCCCCTGCCCTGAGGCGAATTATCGGCGGATTGTCAAGACTACCGGGCCTCCGGAGCGCGTGGTATACTCACCCCATTCCGGACCGTCGTGCCGGAGCTAGCGGTGCAAAGAAGGAGACCAGACGCCCAATGGCAACCTGCGATTTCTTCTGGAAACTCTTCGCTCAAACGGGGTCGATCAACGCCTATCTGGCGTATCGACAGACACACGCCGCGCCGAGCCCGAGCTGAACCCACGAAGAGGTCTCGAGGAGCTTCAAGAAAGCGCCCGGCATGATGCCGGGCCTTTTCATTTAGGATGATCGAGCTAGCAACGCTTCTGAGCGCCCTGCGAGAGCGATTTGCAGCTGCCGTCGAGGCCGCCGCTGACGAGCGAGCACTCGACGAGGTGCGCGTTGCGTATCTCGGACGCAACGGTGAGGTCACGACGATCCGGCGGAGCATTGGAAAGCTCCCGCCCGAACGGCGCCCCGGTGCCGGCAAGGAGATCAACGACGCCGTCGCCGTGATGGAAGCGCTTCTGCAAGAGCGGCACGCGCAGTTGGAAGCGCGCGACGTCGAGGCGTCTCTCGAGCAACGCATCGACGTCACGTTTCCAGGGACGCCGCCGCAGTTCGGATCGCTGCACCCGGTGCGCCGCGTGATCGAAGACGCCTGCGGATACTTCGAACGTCACGGCTTCGCGGTCGTGCTGGGTCCTGAGGTCGAGCCGGACTACTACAACTTCGACGCACTCAACATTCCGCCGGAGCATCCGGCCCGCGAAGGCTTCGATTCGTTCTGGGTCAACGACTCGCTGCTCTTGCGGCCGCATACGTCGCCGATGCAGATTCGCACGATGCAGCTGCATCCACCGCCGGTGGCAATCGTCGCACCCGGGCGGTGCTACCGGCGCGACGCGGTTGACGCCCGCCACCTCTTCCAATTCCATCAAATCGAAGGACTGCTCGTCGCGTCCGGCGTGCACTTCGGACATCTCAAAGGGATGCTGACCGGGCTCTGCCGCACGCTCTTCGGAGCGTACCAGCAGGTGCGCTTCCGGCCGTCGTTCTTTCCCTTCACGGAACCGAGCGCCGAGGTCGACACGACGTGCCCGAAGTGCGGCGGCCGCGCGAGCGCCTGCAGCATGTGCGGCGGCTCGGGATGGATCGAGCTCGGCGGCGCGGGCATGGTACATCCGAACGTGCTGCGCGAGGTAGGGTACGACCCCGAGGTCGTTTCGGGATGGGCGTTCGGCTTCGGCGCGGAGCGACTCGCACTCGTGCGATACGACGTCGACGACGTTCGTCGATTCGTCGACGGCGATCCGGATTTCTTCGAGCAGCTCGCGTAGATGCGCATCCCGATTTCCTGGCTGCGCGAGTACGTCGACGTACCCGCGGAGTCGCAAGCGATTGCCGAACGTCTCGCGATGCTGGGCTTTCCGGTCGCGGAGATCGTGCGCCGCCCCGCGATCGAGAACGTCGTCGTCGGGCGGATCTCTTCGCTCGAGCGACATCCGAACGCCGATCGTCTGAACCTCTGTCGCGTCGACGCCGGCGCTGACGCGCCGCTGACGATCGTGACGGCGGCAACGAACGTCGCCGCCGGCCAGGTCGTGCCGGTCGCGACGATCGGCGCGCGCTTGCCGCACCTGCAAATCGAGCGGCGAACGATGCGCGGCATCGCCTCGGAAGGAATGCTCTGCTCGCCCGACGAGCTCGCGCTGCCGCCCGAGTGGTTCGAAGCCGACGGCATCATGCAACTCGATGCGGAGTCGACGCCGGGCGAGGACGTCGTCGCGCTGCTCGGGCTCGCCGACGACGTCCTCGACGTCGAGATCACCGGCAACCGCGTCGACGCGATGTCGGTAATCGGACTGGCGCGCGAGCTCGCCGCTTCGTATCGCGTTCCGTTGCGTTTACCGTCGTTCGAGAACCCGGGCAGAGGCGAACCGGAGCCGCTTGCGCGCGTCGCACTCGAATCCTCGGATTGCTCGCACTTCGTTCTCCAGCGCTTCGACGGGCTGCGCGCGACGCTCGGCGCGGCGCGGACGCGCGTGCGCCTCGCGCTCTGCGGAGTGCGACCGATCAACAACGTCGTCGACGTTTCGAACTACGTCATGCTCGAAACGGCCCAGCCACTACACGTTTACGACGCGACGCACGTCGCGGAGCAACGACTCATCGTGCGCGACGCGCGCCCGGGAGAACGGCTCCTAACGCTCGACGGCATCGAGCGTCGGCTGACTCCCGCGGCGCTGGTCGTTGCCGACGAGCAGGGCGCTTTGGGCCTAGCGGGCGTGATGGGAGGGGCCGCGAGCGAAGTCGGGGCCCAAACGACCGCGATTCTGCTCGAGGCGGCCACCTTCGCGGGAGCGCGCGTACGCCGCACGGCGCAGCTCTTCGGTTTGCGCACCGAGGCGTCGACGCGGCACGAGAAGTCGCTCGCTCCGGCGCTCGCGGAGATTGCCGCTTCGCGCGCGGCACAGATGCTCCTCGGCATGGGCCCCCGTGCGTACCCACCGGGCGCCGCCGGAGCGCAGGCCACGCCGCGCGCCGCCGTCTCGCTGCGGCGAGACGACGTCACGCGGCTGCTCGGCATCACACTCGACGACGCGCGCATTGCCGGCGACCTCACCGCACTCGGGTGCAGCGTCGTGGCAAGCGACGGGCATCTCGAGATCGGCGCTCCGGCGTGGCGTAACGATCTCGCCATCGCAGCGGATTTCGTGGAAGAGGTCGCGCGCATGGAAGGCTACGACGCAATCGTAGCGGCGATGCCGACGGTCGCGTCGCACGAGATTTCGAGTCGCGAGTACGAGCTCGAAGCAGGTGCGGCACGCACGATGTGCGCGCTCGGATATCACGAAACGATCACGTACTCGCTGCTCGGCGCGCGCAGCGACAATGCGGTCGAGCTGCGCAATCCACTCTCCGAAGATCACCGCTACCTTCGCACCGAGATCGCTCCCGCGCTCCTCGCGCAGCTCGCGCGCCTCGCCCACCCCTACCGCCTGTTCGAGATCGGCCACGTCTTCGCCGACGAAGGCGGTCTCGTCGCCGAAACTCCCGTTCTCGCCTTCGCCGTCGCAGTCGAGCGCAGCGGCGAGCCGCCGTGGCGCGACGTCGAGTTTCTGCGCTGCAAGGGCGACATCGAGACGCTGGTACGCGTCCTCACGGGGCGTCGTCCGCGCGTCGAGCGGGCCGAGCGGCGCGGATTGCACCCCGGGAAGTGCGCGGCGCTGCTCGTCGACGACGTTCCCGTAGCGGCCTTCGGACGCGTCGATCCCCGTGAAGAACGGGCGTATGCCGCCCCCTTTGCGCTCTACGCCGGGTCCATTCGCCTGGACCGGCTGCCCGAGCCCCTCGTGCCGCGATATCGGCCTCCCTCGCGCTACCCTTCGACCTACCGGGACCTCGCTCTCTCGGTCGGGGCAGAGGTAAGCGCTGAGAGCGTCGAAGCAACCACCACGCAGGCCATCGGAGATATCTGTACGGCCGTGC
>VFSW01013748.1_pt1 | contig 11236 bp, 8 predicted proteins | sample 5358111 | NCBI WGS metagenome assembly VFSW01 (sample SAMN11554181, study PRJNA540505) | mine drainage metagenome | isolation source: sediment from site ElyBrook_90M | place: USA: Ely Copper Mine, Vershire, VT | collected 2017
GCACGTACGGAAGCTATCACAACTCGAACTTCACGTCGTCGACGATGGGGCATCTCATCGATGCAGAAGCAAAGCTGATCGCTTCGCGCATCGATCCGCATCGGCTCGCGTCGGTGCCGGCGATGCCGACGCTCACGGGTAGCATCATCGGGCGCGACAACGGCTACTATATCATTAACGTCGGGTCGTCACGGGGCGTCTCGGTGGGCCAATACTTCCAGGTCAACAAGGTAATGCAAGTCCGCGATCCGAGCACCGGCCGTTATCTGACGGTGAACGAACCGACGGGCAGGCTGCAAGTCACGGCGGTGAGCGACGAGACCGCGATCGCTCGACGCGTCTCGGGCTCGCCGGCGAAGGGACAGCAGGTACAGTCGGAACCGTAAGGGGGCTTTAGTCGCCGCAGCAGTTAGCCGCGAGCTGACCGCAATGGGCGCAGAAGGCCTTGGCGGTTCCTTGCGCGCGTTCCGGATTAGCTCAGTTGGTAGAGCAGCTGACTGTTAATCAGCGGGTCGTTGGTTCGAGTCCAACATCCGGAGCCATGCAAAAGCCCGTCAAATGTAGCGTTTGGCGGGCTTGCTTACTTCTTTGATGCGCTAGGTTCCTAGTCTTGCGCAGATGTACCCAGCTATCGCCCGTGCTCAAGCACTCTTCGCATCCGTCGGCAGAGGGCTTGACGTCCCGGATGTCGCCCAAGTGCGGGCATGCCTTAGCGTTTGACAAGGCTCGGGAAACGCACGGCGAGCGTGTGCAGTTTCGGCAGATCGTTGATGACCACGTACGCGTAGTCCGCGATCCGGCTCGGGAAGACGTGGCGGCGCTCTAGCGAAGCGATAATCTCCCTCGTTGGTTTGGGATTTCGACCGCTTACTCTGTCAACCGTCTATCGGGGGCCGGGCCAAGCGGGGGAGGGGAGCAGGTAGGAAGCCCCACTCTTGTTGACGCGGCCGTTTATGCCGCTATAGCATTCTAGGACGAGTTGCTGTGCTAGATCGGCGTGTTCGCCTTCAAAGCGCTTCCACCGCTGGGCGCAGCCTGATGCAATGGTAGCGATTTCGGCTTGCTGTTCGGGCACCGGACGTATTTTCGGTAGGCCCGTGACTTGCGTGCCGATGCCGTCGCCCGCTGATACCAGGAGCCCGGCAGCCGAGGCCTCTTTGAATACGGCCTGCACGACCTGTTTCCATGGGCTGGGCCAGGACCCGCCGAGACAAGAATAAACGGCATCGTGCACGCTCTTGCCGTCGCGGACCGCGGCGAGGAGCGAGGTGCCGCCGCTCACCTGTGTCGTCTCACGCTTCTTTTGGATCAACGCCTGATTCTTCGTACCGAAGAGCGCCTTGCGATTCGTCAGGGTGATGTCGATGGCGCCGTCATCCAATAGACAGAGAAACGTGTAGGCAAACATTTTCGCGCACAAGTCGCTGAAGTTGACCTTTGCATCGGTAACGGGTGCGTGAATAGAGTTCATCGCACCACCCGGTTTCGCGATCTGATCCGCCGCCAAGAAGGCGGCTGTAAACGGCGATATGGTTGTATCGGTCATACTACCAACTCTAGCAAGTATGAGAAGAAAAGAACAGCCTTTTCTGGTCTTGGCACCCGGTCCTATGCGGTTTTCCACCAGGCCGAGCGGAACTTTGCGATGATCGTCTCCTCGGGAGTACGCCGGAGGGGCCCGTTCTCCGATTATGGCGTCCGCAGCGAGTACGGCGCATCCGCCAGCGTAGGCGACCATAATCGGCATGTAGAACCTGCTAAGAAACCGGAGGAGGAGAGCAGTATGGCCGATCTGATCCTCGAAATATTCATCGTTGTGGCGACGATCGCGATCGCCGTCATGCTCTTTCTTGCGAACTATCGGACGCACGACCCGCTGGCGCAGCAGGTCGTGATGTCGCGTGGATACGCATTGCGACGGTACTGGTTTTGGTTCGTGCTGATCGTCGCCGTCGCCACGTTCGCGCTGACGATTCCGTACTTTCCGTATCCGCGTGCGAGTGCTTTGACCCACGCGAAGCATTTCACGGTTATCGCGCAGCAGTATGGCTTCACGCTTTCATCGGTCATCCCGCTCGATCAGCTAGTCGTTTTTGACGTGACGTCGAGAGACGTCAACCACGGCTTCGGTATCTACGGCCCAAGCGGGGCCATCGTCGGACAGGTGCAAGCGATGCCGGGATACGTCAACCATTTGCCGATGACGTTCACGGTTCCAGGGCATTACACGATTCGGTGTCTCGAGTACTGCGGCATCGCCCACTACGTGATGCAGGGAGGATTCGACGTACGATGATTGATTCAGCGGCGCGCGCCGGGTTACGCGTGATGTGGACCTATATCGGGACCGGCATCGGGATCTTTGCGTTGATGCTTCTCGTCGGCATCGGGTTGCGGGCATCGCAAGCCGGCTGGATTTCGGTGCCGCCCGGGACGTTCTACTCGCTGCTGAGCCTGCATGGCACCGGCATGATCGTTGCGATGGCGATCGCAGGCTTGGGTACGTTATGGTATCTGGCTCGCCGCGAGATGGATCTCGACGAGCGCGTCGCCTTTCTCGCGTACGGCTTCTTCATCGCAGGCGTGCTGTGCGTCATCGTGAGCGTCGTGCCGGGAGGATACGGAGCGCTATGGACGATGCTCTATCCGCTGCCGTTCGTCGGGACGACCTGGCCGAGCTGGGCGACCGGTGTATGGCTGATCGGCAACGCGCTCGTGATGCTCGGCTTCATGCTCTGGTGTGGCCAGATGCTCGGCGCGTTGCTCGCGAGATACGGCGGCGTCGGCGGTGTGCTCGCCATCGATTACGTTCTGCACAATCGGGCGTTCACGCAAGCCGGTAAGAAACCGCCGCCGCCACAGATGTTCGCGGCGGCGATTACCGCGTTCGATGGTTTCGTCACCGGCACGGTCGGCTTGGTGATTGGCACCGCATTGATCGTGCACTGGCTCGATCCGTCGGTTGCGGTGGATCCGCTCTGGGCGAAGAATTTGACCTATCTCTTCGGCCATTCCTTCGCGAACCTGACCATGTACATGGCCGTCGCCGGCATTTACGTAGGGCTTCCGATTTGCACGAAGCGTGCGTACCATACGTCGCCACCGCTCGCGATCGCATGGTGGGCTACGTTGCTCTTTGTCATGATCGCGTACTTCCATCATCTGTACATGGACTTCGTGCAGATGCAATGGATGCAGTTCGTCGGTGAGATCGCGTCGTACCTTGCGGCAATCCCGGTCGTCGTCGTGACCGTGTACGGCGGCGTCATGCTCGTGCACCGCTCGGGCCTACGCTGGTCCCTTGGCTCGATGTTTCTCTACGCGGGTATGATCGGCTGGATCGTCGGGGGCATCGGCGCCGTGCTCGACGCGACGATTCCGGCGAACTCGTATCTGCACAACACGCTTTGGGTGCCGGGGCATTTCCACACGTACTTGCTCGAAGGCGTTCTGCTCTTCACGCTGGGTTGGGTGTTTGTGAACCTCGAGCAGAGGGCAGGCACTGCGTCCAGCCTTGTCATGCGCTGGCTCGTCGGCATCGGCATGTTCGGAGGAGGTGGGCTCTTTCTGTTTTCGTTCTTCTTGGCCGGGGCAGCCGGGGTGCCGCGACGGTACGCCGTAGAACCGGCGCCCGGGCCGTTCTTTGCAAGCCTAGCGACGATCGGGGCGATCGTCTTTCTCCTGGGTTTCGCGATCTGCGCGGCGGAGGCGGTTCGCCTCGTGCGCATGCGAGGCCGCGAGGCTGCGGCATGAATCCTCGTTCTAGAGTCGGTGGTCTCGCTCTGGTCGCAACGATCCTCTTCGCACTTGCTCCGCTGTATCGCAGCGGTATTGAGATCTCGACGGCGCAACATCACCTATTGCACGCAGCGATGCTCGCCGGTGCGGCACTTTCCGGCATTCTCTTTGCGGGTTCGGCGGCGCGGGAACGGCCGGGCGGCGCGCTCTGGCTCGTCATCGCAATGGTGGCGCCGGTGCTTGCGATGCTCCTGATGTGGCCTTCGGAATACGCGTACTTCGAAACCCACCCTTATGGCCATGTTGCCGAACACCTCGGCCTGGTGCTGTTTGGATTCACCACCGGTTACGCCGGGCAGCGCTATGCGAACGGCGTCGGGTGGGCAACGGGAATCAGCGTGGTTGCGATGGCGGTGCTTGCGATCTGGGGCTATGGCGTGGCGCCCCCCACAACGCTGCACTGATGTTCTCGCGCCGTCATTGGATTCCGCCGGGTGGGTTGCTGTTCGCACAGGCCGCTGCGGGGCTGTCGTGGATTCTGTTGCTTTGGATTGCGCTGTACGGCAGCATCGACGGCATCTCGGGGCCGGCTCTCGCGTGGATTCATCTGGTCGCACTCGGTTGGTTCACGGTCGCGGCCCTTTCGATTCTCGTGCACGTGGTTCCGGGCTTTACCGAACTGAAATGGCGGTTCGAGGGAGTGGCGCGCGCGTCGCTTGCCGTTTTCGCCATGGGCATTGCGGCATTCGTACTGAGCCTTCTGATCTCTGTGCGATTCGCAGGCGGTACCGCAGCGGTGATGGTCACGGCGCTCCTTTGTTATATTATCGCGGCTTGGATGACGCTCGCACAGGCACGCCGGCTCGCGGGAACGGAGCGCGCGATCGCTCGCGCGCTTTCAGTTGTGCTTGCCATGCTCGTCGCGGTTGCTGCCTTCGGCTTGCTGCTCGCGCTCTTCATCTCGGGCTCGGTCGTCAATGCATTCATCGCACGACTCCCGGCCGCGCACGCGAATCTCGGCTTCTACGGCTGGCTTTCGTTGCTCGTCTACGGCATCTCGGCGCGAACGGTCCGGCCGATCTGTGGGGTGAAATCGCGTTTTACGTGGATTCACATCGTCGTCGGGACGTCGACGCTCGTCGGCGCGCCGGGGCTGGCCGCGGGGCTTGCCCTCGAAAACGCGAGCCTCCTTTGGGTGAGCGCGATTCTGATCGGCGTTGGAGCGCTTACCTATGCCGCCGACATGTGCGACGTCCTGGCCCGCGCGAAGGCGCCGCACCGTCCACCGCAGGCCTTCATCGCCGCATCGATCGTTTGGCTTGTCGGTGCCATCGCTTTGGGTGCATCCGTGCTCGGCGATTATCCGTTCGCGATCGTGTACGGCTTCCTCGTACTCGTTGGCTGGATCGGCCAGATGGCGAACGCGCACATGCACCATCTTGCGACGCGCGTCATTGCGACCGTCTATCGTGGGGATGACGATGAAACTCGTCCGCAAGAGCTTCTCGACACGCGGCTTTCGTGGGCGAGCTTCGCACTCTTTCAGGCAGCCGTTGGGTTCGCGGCATGCGGGCTCGCGCTCGGTCTGCGGTGGGCCGTTGCGATAGGTGCTGTAGCGGGCATCGCAGCGTGGATCGCGATGTCGCTCAACTTGGCGCAAGCCTCCGGTCGCGCGCGATCGCCTACAGTAGTCTCTCTAGCGTGAGATAGGAGCGACACGCTTGCGCAAGGTAAATGGGCGAACGAGTTGCGCGACGATCCCAATCCATGCTGCGAGTCCAACCGCAGCTGCAAGCTCCTGCTGCGCGAGAAGTGCGGCGGTTCCCGCAAGTACCCACAAGACGAGAATCGCATAACCGAGGCGCGAATCGTTCATTTCACCGAGCGTTGGAATATTGCGTGTGCCCTCGGTGCGCGAGCGGCGAATCCACCAGATGAACGGGACGATGCGCTGTAGGTACCCCACGACCGCGGTGCCGATGTAGAGCCATATGGCGCACGTGAGGGCTGCTTCACGCGCACCTGCGATATAGGTTGCTGTGGCGGCTACTGCGCCTAAGGAACTGATTGCGCTGTAGAGCAGCGTTTCGCGCTGATACGCCGGATCGCGCACGCGGGCGATCGCCATAACGTTGAATGCGACCGCTACGGCGGCGGCGAGCAGTCCGTAGTCGCCAAAGCGTCCGCCGAAAGCAGCGAAAATGGCGGCGAGGCTCGCCGCAAGCGCCAGGATCGGCGTGCGTGCCTCCACGTTGACCCGCTCGAACATGCGCAGAAGCCGGAAGGTCACGGCGGTAAGGAGCGTTCCAAAGAAACCGGCGATTCCGAAGAATGCGTGGTACAGAGCTGCGCCGCCGACGTGTTGATTGCGAAGAAATCGATCTGCGAGCCAAACGCCGAGGCCCACCGTCGCAATCAACCACAGCAGGGAAAGCGCGGCGCCGGCAGCCGGCGCGGCCGGCGTGCGGCCGCGCAGGGTCGCGCTGAGTATGACTGCCTCCAACACGATGCCGCACAGGTGAAGCGAGCCGCCGAGGCGCACGAGCGCGAAGTCGAAGCGCTGAAATCCGGCGACTAAGCAGAGCGTTCCGACAAGGGCGAGCGCGAGATGAAGGAACGCCAGGTACGATAGGCGCAGCGGCGCCATCGCGACGACCGGGACGAACTGATACAGTAAGCCCATTGCGGTCGTCAGGAAGACGCCGACGACGAGCGCGTGCAACAATGCTAGCGGCGTCGGAACTGCCACCATCGCCCATGCGAGGGTTATCGCGAGCGTCGCCAGGGCGGTAGCCACGAACGCGAGCGGAATTTGTGGCGGCGGCACAGTGCTAACTGCTCGCATTCGTCGTTCTTAGCCGTCTTGCGCTAAACGCCTCGCGATGCTACACGCGGCATCGCCCCGCCGAAGCCTCGTCTCGGCGGAACGCGCGTGTGGGACGATCGTAGCTCCGGGGAGAAGACAGATACGATGCGCGTTGAAATTCTGACGCTCGAGGGATGCCCGAACGCGCAGGCAGCGCACGACCTGGTTCTGCGCGCGGTGCAGCTGGAAGCGATCGATGCCGAGATCGTCGTCATTGAGGTGAATACGATCGAGGCGGCGCAGCGCTTTAGATTTCTTGGCTCGCCATCCGTGCGCGTCGACGGTGAGGACGTCGAGCAGCCTGCCGGCGAGCCGGCGTACGGGCTCATGTGTCGCACCTATCGTAATGCGTTGGGAACCGCCGGCATCCCGTCCATCGAGATGGTTCGCGCGGCGATTCGCCGCCATCGTGCCGGTCGCTGCGACTCGCGGTAAACGCGCGGCGGGCGCGCAGAGGACGGCAAGATTTCTGGTTACCTTTTGTCGCCGGACTAAGCGGCGAGGACGAAGCGCCCGATCGCAGAAATGCGAGAGCGTATGTGGAGAATCTTCGCTTTGGCTGCCGCTTTCGGTTCGGCGGCGACGCTTACCGCTGCGGCGGATGCCCCTATTCCGGCACAGACACTTTCGGCGCTGCAGTGGCGCAGCATCGGTCCGTCAATCGGCGGGCGCGTCGTTGCCATTACCGGCGTTGCGAGCAACCCGAATCTCTTCTACATGGGCGGCGTCGATGGCGGCGTCTGGAGGAGCACCGACTACGGCAACGTCTGGACGAACATTACCGACGGCAGCTTCCCGTCGGCGAGCGACAGCATCGGCGCTCTCGCGGTCGCGGCGTCGGATCCGAACGTCATCTACGCGGGGACCGGCGAGAGCGACATTCGTGCGAACTTCGTTACCGGCGACGGCGTCTACCGGTCTTCCGATGCCGGCAAGACGTGGCGCTACTCCGGGCTGCGGGACACGCACACGATCAGCGCGCTCGTCGTCGATCCGCGCAACCCGAACGTCATCTATGCGTCGTCGATGGGCCACGTCTTCAAGCCGAATCCGCAGCGCGGCGTCTTCAAGTCGACCGACGGCGGTGCGACGTGGCACAAGATTCTCTTCGTCGATAACAATACCGGTGCGATCGACGTCGTCATGGATCCGCACGACCCCTCCGTGCTTTACGCGGCTATGTGGCAAGCGTATCGCACGCCGTGGACGCTGCAGGACGGCGGCCCGGGAAGCGGCATCTACAAGACGACCGACGGCGGAGCGCATTGGACGAATCTCACGCACGCGCCGGGTTTCGCGCGCGGTTTGCTCGGCCGCATCGGGCTGAGCGTAGCGGCGAGCGATCCGCGCATCGTGTATGCGATCGTTCAGGCGCACGACGGCGGCGTCTTCCGCTCCGCCGACGGCGGCGCCACGTGGACCCGCGTGAACCACGAATGGAAGCTTCGCCAACGTGCCTTCTACTACATGAGCATCTTCGCCGATCCGTCAAACGCGAACACCGTCTACGTTCCCGAGGTGGACGCGCTTTGGATTTCGCGCGACGGCGGCAAGAAATGGACGGAGCTCCACACGCCGCACGGCGACAATCACATCGTTTGGATCAACCCGCACGATCCGCGCATTCTCTTGGAAGGTAACGATGGCGGTGCGACGGTCTCGACCGATGGCGGCATGACGTGGAGCGGGGAGCACAATCAGCCGACGGGGCAGTTCTACCACGTCGCGCTCGACGGCCAGTTTCCGTTTCACGTCTATGGGGCGCAGCAGGACGAAGGCTCGTTCGAAGGTCCCAGTGCGACGCCCGACGGAATGATTCCGCTCGAAGACTGGCAGCGTGTCGCCTACGGCGAGAGCACGTTCGTTGCTCCGCAACCCGGCGATCCAGACGTCACGTATGGGGCCGGCTACTTCAGCATCTTTCTGCGCTACGACGCGGCAACCGGTGAGTACAGCAGCGTGAGCCCGTGGCCCCTCTATCAAGAGGGAGCCTCGTCCGCCGAGCTGCGCTACCGCTTCGGCTGGACGCATCCTATCCTGTTTTCGCCGGTGAACCCGAAGCAGCTGTTGATCGGCGCTCAGTACGTGCTCTCCAGCGACGATTACGGCAGGACGTGGCATCGCATCAGCCCCGACCTCACGCGCAACGACAGGGCCACGGAGGCGCCGAGCGGCGGTCCCATCGACCTCGATCAATCGAGTGCGGAAGTCTTCCCGGGCATGGCATCCCTTGCCGTATCGCCGCTCGACGGAGACGTGATCTGGGCCGGCTCGGATGACGGTCTCGTGCACGTGACCACCGACGGCGGCACGACGTGGTCGCTCGTCACGCCGCCGCAGCTGCCGCAGTGGGCGCAGATCAGCTCCATCGAGCCCTCGCATACGGCCGCGGGCACCGCCTATCTCACCGCCTCACGCTACATGTGGGACGATTTCCATCCCTACGTCTACGAGACGACGGATTACGGCCGCCATTGGCGTTCGATTACCGCCGGCCTACCCGACGACGAGTACGCCTTCGTCATTCGGCAGGATCCGAACGACGCCGACCTATTCTTCCTCGGTACGAAGAATACGGTGTACGTGAGCTTCGACGGCGGGGCCGGTTGGCAGCCGCTCTCGCTCAACCTGCCGCACGTACAGGTGCGCGACATCGCGATCGATGCGCGTCAGGGGGACGTAGTCGTCGCGACGCACGGGCGCTCGTTCTGGGTGCTCGACGATCTGGCGCTACTCGAGCAGCTTTCGAAGAACGGCGGCGCGGATGCGGGCGGCGCGCGCATTTTCGCTCCGCAAACGGCGTGGCTCAGCCACGCGTACGGGACGAGTGCGTACGCCCGCTTCATTCCCGCCGCTGGAGAGAATCCGCCGTTCGGAGCGACCGTGTTCTTCGAGCTTCCGTCGAGTTATGACGGTCGCACGCCCGTCAAGCTGAGCTTCCTCGATGCGAGCGGTGCAACGATTCGCACCTTCACGCTGCATCGTAAGGACAAAGGTGCCGAGAAGGGCGTTGTGGCGGGAGCGAATCGCTTCCAATGGGATCTGCGCTATCCGAGTGCAACGGATGTCACGGGATTCCGCTCGCCGGTCGCGGCCGGAGGCCTCGACGACTCCGTTTTGGGCCCGACCGTCGTACCGGGAACGTACAGCGTCGTGCTCGACTACGGCGGGCATGCGGCGCAGCAATCCTTTGAGGTTGCGCTCGATCCACGGCTCCACGTGGACCAAAGCGATCTTGCGGCGCGACTCGCGCTCGGACTACGTATTCATAACGCGCTCGACGGGCTCGATCGGACGCTGAACCGCGCGATTGCGATGCGCAACCGATTGCACGGTTCGGAGCGAGCGGCGCTCGACCGCGAAATCGGGCAACTCGTTCAGCTGGATATCCATTCCAGTGAGGGTGACCTGCTTCACGAGAGCAAGCTGCACAGTCATCTCGCGTATCTCGCCGCGGAGGTGGAGCTCAGCTACACGGCCCCAACCGATGCCGAGAATGCCGTTGCCGAACAGCTTATCGGCGACGCGCAACAGGGCGAAGCACGGTTACGAGCCGCAATGTCGGCAGCCGGTCGTCACTGACGAATGCGTGTGGGGATTCCAGCGAAGGCCGGATCCCCGCACTGCCAGAGCAAGAACGAGTATTCGTCCGCGAGGAGCGCATCGCTTTGCGCGCGCGACGCTGCCAGGAAACCGTGGCCGGCATCGTAATCCACGCGCAGCAGAATGGGGCGCCCACTCGTGGTTGCAGCTTCTAGCCGCGCAGCGAACTTCGCCAACTCCCACGAGGAGACGCGCGGATCGTTATAGCCCGTGATGAGCATTACGGCTGGATAGCGAGTGCCATCGACGACGTGGAGATACGCATCCATCGCGTACAGCGCTTTGAACCCCGTCTCGTTTCTTACCGTTCCGAACTCCGGTATGTTCGGCGGTCCGTTCGGCGTAAACTCCATGCGCGTTGCATTGCTCGCGCCGACGACGTCGAGCGCTGCGGCAAAAAGGTCGGGACGCGACGTGATCGCGCGCCCGATCGTGATGCCGCCGGCGCTCGTCCCTTCGCCGGCGAGATGCGCGGACGAAGTGAAGCGATGCCGTATGAGCCACTGCCCGCACGCAATGAAATCTTCCCAGGTGTGGTGCTTGGTCGAAATCATGCCTGCTTGGTGCCACGCCTCGCCATACCAGCCGCCGCCGCGAGGATGACAGACGGCGTACACGCCGCCGCGCTCGAGCCAGGCGACCCGCGTCGCGCTGAAGCTCGGCTCCAGCGTGATGCCGTACGCGCCGTATCCTTCGAGGTATGTGGGATGCGAGCCGTCGAGGCGGAGGCCTTTGCGATAGACAATCGAGAGCGGAACGAGCGTTCCATCGGCGCTGCGCGCCTGAACCTCCTCTGACGTGTAAGCGGACTCGTCAATCGGTGAAAGTTGCTTGAGGCGCGTGTCTGAGACTCTGCCCGTCGCATCGGCATAGTAGAAGAGCGCCGAGTGCGTCCATCCGGTAAGCTCGAATGTCACGCCCGGGACGCGCGGGTCGGTCGCGATGGCAGCAACCGCGCCGCGATACGGCAATGCGACGGTGCGCGAGGCACCGGGGTTTCCGTCGGGGGAGAGCGCGATGCGTGCGATG
>VFSW01013749.1_pt1 | contig 11236 bp, 13 predicted proteins | sample 5358111 | NCBI WGS metagenome assembly VFSW01 (sample SAMN11554181, study PRJNA540505) | mine drainage metagenome | isolation source: sediment from site ElyBrook_90M | place: USA: Ely Copper Mine, Vershire, VT | collected 2017
ATGGGCGCTAGTGCGACATTCGTGGAGCGCCGTCACGAATGACGCTCGTGCTTTAGCTTTCGCCGATCAATTACTCGCGCGGTGGGGCGTGCTGTTCCGCGATTTACTCGCGCGTGAAAGCCTGGCGCCGCCATGGCGCGATCTGTTGCCGGTGCTCCGCCGTAAGGAAGCGCAAGGTGAAATTCGCGGTGGCCGCTTCGTCTCTGGATTTAGCGGCGAGCAGTTCGCCCGCCCCGAGGCACTGGATCTGCTGCGCGCCATCCGGCGCTCCGCCTCCGATGCGGACCAATCGCCCGATGTGGCCAACGCCGACCCATTGAATCTGGCCGGCATTATTCTGCCTGGCCCGCGCGTCAGCACGCTGGCGCGCAGTGCGTACAGCCCTGCTAGCAGTGTTATCATTAGGGACGTAGGGTGATAACATGATTCGAACCCAGATAAGCCTGCCTAAACAGGAGTATGCGCTCGCCAAGAAAGAAGCGAGAGCACTCGGCATCTCGGTGGCTGAGTTCGTGCGCCGCGCCGTGCGTGAAAGATTGCCAATCTCGGAAGGACCATCCTGGATGCGATACGCAGGCATGGTGGAGTCCGGTGATGCCCAATCGAGCACATCGATCGATGAGATCGTCTATGGCTCAAAGGACTGAAAGTTACGTCGACACGTCAGCTTTTATAGCGTTCCTCGATCGATCGGACAGTTACCATTCTCTATTCAGGCGGTTGTTTTCCGATCCTCCCGCTCTTGTCACCTCGGCCTTGGTTATCGCGGAGGGGCACGGCTGGTTTCTTCGGCGCTACGATCATCGCAAGGCCCTCTCGTTTCTGAATTTCGTGAAGGAGCTGTCGATTCGTATAGATGGTTTTGACGGGGTGGAACTTGAAAAGGCCAAGACATTCGTCAAGAAATTCGCCGACCGGGAGTTAACACTGGCAGATGCGCACGGACTGGCGGTGATGAAGTCGCGGCGCATCGCAAGCTGCTGGTCCACCGACCGGCACCTGGGGCTGACCGGCGCAACCTTGGTTTGCTAGCGCCCCACATCACATCAGGAATTTCTCAATAGACTTGCAACTCAGGTAATAGCTTCACAACAAGGTCAGTGGATCCACATCGATCACCAGCGCCGTCGCCGGCCATTTTTGCTCCCGCGCGAAGCGCTGCAAATCGCGCAGCGTGTCATTCAGTATCCTCCGATCGGCCGCCTTCAACAAAAGCTGATACCGGAATTCGCTCTTGAGCTTCGGCACTGGCGCCTCGGCCGGCCCCAGCAGTTTCACTCCCTCGGGCGCGGGATCGAGCAGTCGGCCGAGTTCGGCGCTCATCGCCAGCGCATCTTCCTGCTTCTGGCTTCGCACCAGTACATTGGCGAGCGCGGCGAACGGCGGATATCGCATCAGCTTGCGAAATTGGATCTCCTTGCGATAGAACCCTTCGTAATTCTGCTCCGACGCCAACCGCACCGCGTAATGCTCGGGGTTGATGGTCTGGATGAGCACGATGCCGGGCAGGTTGCCGCGCCCGGCCCGTCCCGCAGCCTGCGTCAATAGCTGAAACGTGCGCTCGGCCGCGCGAAAATCCGGCAGCCCCAACCCGACGTCGGCCGAGACTATGCCTACCAGGGTCACGTTCGGAATGTCGTGGCCTTTCGCGATCATCTGCGTGCCCACCAGAATGTCGAAATTGCCGTCGCGAAATCCATGCAGGATGCTCTCGAAGTGCCGCTTGCCACTCACGGTGTCGCGATCCATGCGCGCAATTCTAGCATCGGGAAAATCGCGATGCAGCTCTTCCTCCACTTTTTCGGAACCGGTCCCGATAAAATTCAGATACTCGCTGCCGCACTTGGGGCACACGGAAGGGACTTTTTGTGCATAGTTGCAGTAGTGGCAAAGCATGCGGCGATCGCGCCGGTGATAAGTCAACGTGACCGCGCAATTGACGCATTCCAGGCGTTCGCCGCACGCCCGGCAGGCGACGAAACTGGAAAAACCGCGCCGGTTGAGCAACAGCATAGTCTGCTCGTGGCTCTTCAGGCGCTCGGCGATGGTTTCCACCAGACGCCGCGAAAATGTTGCTAGCTTGCGCGTCTCCAGAAACTCCTGCCGCATGTCGATCACTTCGACATCCGGCATCGGCCGCTGTTCGATGCGTTCCGGCAGTTTGATCAACGTGTACTTGCCGCGCTCGGCGTTGTAGCGGCTCTCGAGACTCGGAGTGGCCGAGCCGAGGACCACCACGGCGCTGGCCTCGCGCGCGCGAACGATGGCGACATCGCGCCCGTTGTAGCGCGGCGTCTCTCCCTGCTTATAACTCTGGTCGTGTTCTTCGTCGATCACTACCTGTCCCAAATTTTGCACCGGGGCGAAGACGCCCGAGCGCGTGCCAACCACCACGGTCGCGATGCCGCTCCGAATGCGGCGCCATTGCTCGGCGCGCTCGGCGTCATGGAAAGCGGAGTGTAGAATCGCCACGCGGTCGCCAAAGCGGTGGAAAAACTGGCCGGCCACCGCGGGCGTCAGTGCGATCTCCGGTACGAGTAGTAACGCGCTTCGTCCCAGTGCGATGGTGGCGTCGATCGACCTGAGGTACACCTCGGTTTTGCCCGATCCCGTGACGCCCTCGAGGAGAAACGATTGAAACTTGCCGCCGCGCAGCGCCGCCTCAATCTGCTGGTACGCTTCGATCTGGTGGGGATTGAGCGTCCTGGGCGGCACATCGGTGGCGAAGACGCCCGTAGGCGCTTCCGGTTCGAGCGCGATTAAGCCCCGCCGCGCCAGCGAACGCGCGGCCTGGCTCGCGCCTTTGACAGATGTTTCCAACTGCTCCAGGTTGTGAGTGCCCGGGTGCAGTTCCAGGAAGGCGTGCAATTCGCGCTCGCGCTTGGTCAGCTTCAGATCTTCGGGCGCCGATGCCAGCCACGACGCACGAAGCCTGGTCGACGACGCACGCAGCGGATCGCGCTGCGCCTCCAAATCTTCCATCGCGACGAAGCCCTTCTTCTCCAGGGAACGAATCACGCTCAGCGCATTGGGCAATTTCTTTTGCAGATACGACGCCGAAAGCGGCCGGGTTTCTAGTAGTCTCAGGATTTGAAGCGTCGGATCTTCTTCGTCCGCGCCCAAGAGCAGTTGGCGCGCGGTGTCGCGCCCGGCGTCGGTGAGCGAATAAAGCTTCGTCTTGCGAACCTCGCCGCTGAGCGGAGTCATACTGCGCAGCACTTCGCCCAGCGGCGCGCAATAATATTGGGCAATCCAGCGGCCCAGCGAGAGCAGTTCGGCGTTCAGGACCGGCTCCTCGTCGATCAGCCGCAAGGCCTCCCTAATAGATCCCTCCGCTGCATCCGGACGAAGCGCGAGTACCATGCCGGTGAGTTTCCGCGGTCCAAACGGAACTAGAAGGCGGCAGCCCGGCCGGACCCGATGTTGCATCGTTTCGGGCAAACGGTAGGTAAACTCCCGATCGAGTGGTACCGGGAGACTAACGTCGCAGTACTTCATGAAATTGCGTACATGAAAGCCGAATTGTAGCGCAAGAACCCAAAGACCTTAAGTATCCTCTTTACAAGCGCCAACAAATCTTGCAGAATTGTTCTTACCTGTCGAACCGGTACCCGTCTGAACCGGGCGAGCTTGTAACCGGCGGATGTCGGACACGTCAATATAAGTAGAAAGTATGCGACCTAGTAGTCGATAAAGGAGAATAGGTCGTCGCCATGGATATTGTTGGAGACCGAAAGTTCGTAGAGGTTCCCGGGGAAAAAACCCACGAACTGCCCCCGCTCTTGGTTCGCACCACCCCCAACGTCAGACGCCTGGATCGCGTGGTTGGCATGGCCAACAACTTGATCGACGCCGAAGACATGATTGCGACTCCCGCTTTTGACTCTCCAGTCACGGACTTTGAAGTGGATCGCCGCAAGATGGATCTAGCGATCAATCTTGCCGATCAGTACCTGCGCTTCGTCACGCAATGGCAGTGGGGCGACAGCATCCTCGAATGGATCCGGCAATGCGAGATCACCTTTGGCGCGCGGCTGGAACTTCGCAATCTGCTCCGGCCCGATGTCTGGCCGCACGCCGGACGCTCCAGTTTTGTGATGCTGCTGGAAGACAAAGCGGTTCCAACCGAAGGCGTCGAGTTTGAAAAAGCCGTCGGGATGCGGCTCACGTTTCGCCAGCCGCCGCCCATCTCCTGCTTCTCGAATCAATTCCTGTTTTACCTGAACTCGAGCGTTGCGACGACCGCGTTCGATACTTGGTCGCACCTTAGTCCAGCGCCGCTTTCCTGCTTGCCGCCGGAGCGCTTCACTTTCGACATCATCGACATGTCGTAGCGGACGTCCGCTCCCTCACGGTCAAGGCTCAGAAAGGTTCAGAATCCGTTTACCGCGCGTGGCCGGCGCGCCAGCAGATCAATCTGCTCGGGAGCCTCCGGTTCAGGACCATTCGAAACACCGAGTTCCCGCATCTTCCGCAACGAAGGTACCAGACGCGAATCCCACGAGCCAACCGAACTGTTATAGGCCGCAACGGTTTTTTCTAAGAGCCTTCCTGTGGCAGAATAATGCTCTTGCACCGATTGCACGCGCTCGTACATTTCGGAAGCCACGCGCCGAATCTCCTCGGCGTTTTCGGCCAACTGCTCTTGATTCCAGCCATAAGCGATGCCCTTCAAGACCGAGATCAGCGTCACCGGCGTTGCAATCACCACTTTCTTCGCCAGCGCCTCTTCGATCAGATCCGGCCGGATCTCGAGCGCGGCACTGAAGAAATGGTCGCCCGGCAAAAACAGCACCACCAACTCCGGCGCAGGTTGAAACTGGTTCCAATATTGTTTGCTCGAAAGCTGCCGGACGTGTTCAGCCACTTGCTGGCCGTGACGGACCAACGCCGCCTTGCGCGATGCCTCGTCCTGCGCTCCCATAGCGTCGAGATACGCGGTCAATGGAACTTTCGCGTCTACGATTAACGATCGGCCGGCGGGCAGCCGCACGATCATGTCGGGACGAATGCGCACGCCATCGCCTTCGCGCGTTTCTTGCTCCTGAAAATCGCAGTTGTGGACCATGCCGGCCAGTTCGGCCACGCGCCGCAGCGTCACCTCGCCCCAGCGGCCACGGGTCTGCGGCGATCGCAAAGCGGTGGAAAGCGTGGCCGTCTCGCGCGCCAGCGTTTGCACCTGCTCGCCCAGGCTGCCGTAAGCCTTCTCGCGCGCACGCTCCAGCTCGCGAACATGAACTTCCAAGCGGCCCAGCGAATCGGCCAGCGGCTGGACCATGCCTCCCACGGCGCCTTCGATAGCCGTTTGTTTCTGCGCCAGGTCGCCCGACATTTGAGCGCGCGTGGTTTCGAGCGTGGTTCGCGCGGCGTCCAGGAATGCGCTTTGATTGGATCGCAAAGCGGCATCGGCAAGCGCCTGGAATGTCTCCTGGAGTTTCGTCACGCCAGACTCGGCAAACTGCCTGGCGGCTTCCAGGCGCGCCAGCCGCGTCCGCATCCAAAGACCGATTATCAGACCTCCGGCCAGCACTCCAGCAACAAAAGTAAACCAGGGCATCACGCCACCAGGATAGATCATTTCCAGGAAGAAATGTTTGAAAGGGAGGAACTACGCGCCCAGCCGGTTGTACCAGTTGAATATCACTTCGCTGAAGAAACCGACGCCCAGCGCGGCTACCCCCAGAAATGTGCCAAACGGCAGCTCGTAGGTGGACGCGTCCTTGCCGGTGAACCAGGTGTAACTCAGGCCGATGATCACGCCGAGCAAAGAGCCGACCAGCAGAGCTAGCAGCGCGCCTTGGATTCCGAGGAACGCCCCAATCATGGCGCCCATTTTCACGTCGCCCAATCCCAGCCCCTCGCGGTTGCGCACCTTCTCGTAGAGCGCACGCACCGCCCATAACGAGCCGGAGCATATGGCGGCGGCCAGCAGCGAGTCGCACACCGAGACCAACCACTGGTTCTTGGAAGAGTAGAGGATCAGCAGCAGGATTCCCCCGCTCACCGGGACGAACGCCGCGAAGACGACGCCGGCCGCCGTGCCGCCCAGCGTGAATTCATCGGGTAAAATGCGTTCCTCCAGATCGGAAAATACCAGCGCGATCATAATCGCGCCGAAAACCGCGAACTTTGCGGCAGCCAGCGTGGTTCCCAGGAACCAGAAGGCGCAAAAGAACATCGCTCCGGTCAGCAGTTCCACCACCGGATAGCGTACCGGAATGCGGTGTCCGCAGCGGCGGCAGCGTCCGGCCAGCAGCGCGTAACTAAGCAGCGGGATGTTATCGAACCAGGCGATGGTCTGATTGCACTCCGGACAAAAAGAGCGTGGCTTCACCACCGACAGATCGCGCGGCATGCGATAGATACAGACGTTCAGAAAACTGCCGATGAGCAGACCGAACAAGGCGGCCAACAAGGCAACGATCAAGCGGTGGTCCTATCGAAAAGGGTCTTCATTATGACTTTACCTGCGCGGGCTCATGTTCTTGGCTTTGGCGTACTTTAAGAAATTGTACAGCGCCGCCATGTTCGCAATCGCGAGACCTTCCATGCCGTCCAGAAACCCGCGCCGGATCACGTAGGTTTTGAAGAACGTCCAGACTGGGTTGATCGCCAGTTCGGTCCAGCCCACGGGCGTCTTCCGATCCACCAACTGCTCGGCCGCCAGCGTGGTGTAGCGGTCCATGGTCTTCAGATGCTCGGAGAGCGAACTGCACGTGAAGTGCAGGATGTTGGATTTGAGATGGCCGACGTTGCCTTCCACCACCACCGATTCGTGGACGTAGTCGCCCACCCACTGCGCTTTCTGGCGATGAAAGAGACGAACCTTGCGATCCGGATACCAGCCCGAGTGCAGAATCCAGCGGCCCAGGTACTGCGCCAGCCGCGGCATGGTGTAGGCGTCGAACTGCGGGCCGTTCTTCTTGATCTGCCAAATCTCGCCTTCCAGCGCTTCACTCAGCGCCTCGTCGGCGTCGAGCGACAATACCCAATCGTGCTCGCACTGGCTGGAGGCATAATTCTTCTGCCCCGCGAAGCCGCGCCAGTTGCTGTCGATCACCCGCGCGCCGAGCTTGGTGGCCAGCTCCACCGTGCGATCCGTGGATCCGCTGTCCACCACCACCACTTCATCGCAGCACCGCAGGCTTTCCAAGGCTCGGGAAATGTTGCGCTCTTCATTGTAGGTGATGATCGCAGCCGAGATTTTCATTCAGGGGGCTGATGATAGTGTAGCGTGGGATCGGAGAAATGCTATGACGCGGGAAGCGGGTTTCAGCTGCGCGCCAACCGCCGCCTATACATTTATTTGTATAATGTTTTTGGTTGGACGCTGAGCCATTGAGGCCTGTCCGATGGGTTGGTTCTTCCCAGAAGGACATCCGGTCGTTTCCGGAGCCAGTCAAACGCGAAGTCGGCTATGCTCTGTACGCTGCTCAGAAAGGCGAGATCGATCCGTCTGCAAAACCGCTCAAAGGTTTCGGAGGCTCAAGCGTCCAGGAAATCGTGGTGCGACATTTTGGCGATACCTGGCGCGCGGTCTATGCGGTGCGGTTCTCGGACGCGGTTTACGTGCTGCACGTCTTCCAAAAGAAAGCCAAGTCCGGTATAGCGACACCGAAGAAAGATATCGATTTGATCAGGCAGCGGCTCGCAGAAGCTGAGCGTGATTATCGAAAAAGGCAGAACTGAAATGAAAACCAACGCCTCGAGGAGATCCTCAACACGTGTGACAGAAAGTACTGGCAACGTGTTCGCGGATCTCGGTCTGCCCCACGCGGAACAGGAACTGCTGAAAGCACAATTGGCGCTCCAGATCTATCGCATCATCAAGCAGCGCGGCTTAACCCAAACGCAGGCCGCCGAAGCGTTGGGCATAAAGCAACCGCACGTGTCTTTGCTGATGCGTAACCGGGCTGGGACTTTTTCGGTTGGCCGACTGATCGATTTCTTGACCGCTCTCGGCCAGGACGTGGAAATTACACTTCGTCCAACGCGGAAGAGGAATGGTGAAATCACGGTCGCGGTAGGTTGATCTTAGCCGTCCAAGCGCCTGACTCCTTCGCTGCCGTGCTGCGCGGGACCACGGGGCCACCAATGGAGTGCTATTCTTCCATTGCAAGCAGCAACCTTGATTTTCACATGACGGTTGTTTTTAAAGATAAAAAGCAACTGGTGGTGCCCCCGAGCGTCAGCCGCCGGGCGGGCATCAAGCCAGGTGACCGTCTGGAATTCAAGGTTTCCGGTGGGATCATCAACATCATTCCCATACTTCCATCTGCTGATGATGAATACACACCGGCTCAGCGCCAGGTAATTGATGCGCAACTCAGGGAAGCTGCGAAGGGACCATACTATGGCCCATTTGAAACAGCCGATTCCGCGATCAAATTTCTGCGCCAGGAGATCCGTAAACGGAAGGCCGATAAGACTAAGACAACGAGGCGATGAAAGTTGTCTTATCCGACGGTGCGATCAAATCCTTGACAGAGGCGCCGCGCAATGTGCAGCGGGCCTTTGAGAAGCAATTGCGGTTCCTTGTGGACAACTTGCTGCATCCTTCGCTCCACGCCAAAAAGTAGGACGACTCGAACGATGTGTGGCAGGCCCGTGTCAATAGGGACTGGCGCTTCTACTTCACGATCACAGACGATACATACCGGATTGAGAAGATTATTTCTCATCCAAAGTAGCCTGGTGGCGAGGTCGGAGGGCTTGACCTCCAACCCAAAGCGTCACGAACTCCTGAAACCCAGCTTGTCGATCAAGCAACGTCGTTTCACTCAGGCGCACTTCGCCTCAGATTTCGGGCAGTGTCCCAGGGCACCCGATTTCGCCGCTATTTGACAACCCCTTCCCTGATGTGTAATTATTCATTGTAGTGAATAAACATTCAGCCGCCCAGGAGAAGCGAATGGCCATGTCGTCCATCGGAACCCTCAAATCGGTAAAGAGAATGCCAGCGCCCAAAACGCTTCCCAAAATAGCGGCCAGCGATTTCACTCGCGATCTCGATGCCTCTCAAGATGAGCTGCTTGCGCTCCTCGACCTCACGCAACAGGTGAAGTCGAATCCCCGTGGCTTCGCCCAAACTCTAGCCGGCCGATACATCACTTTGCTGTTTGAAAAGCCTTCCCTCCGGACGCGGTTCACCTTTGAGCTGGCCATCAAGCAACTGGGTGGCGACTCTGTTCTCAGCGTCGGACCCATCGGCGATCGCGAGCCTTTGAAGGATGTCGCGCGCAATTTTGACCGCTGGACCAATGCGATTGTGGCGCGCGTCTTCTCGCAAAACACTATCGACGATCTGGCGCACTGGTCGAGCGTGCCGGTGATCAACGCGCTGAGCGATCGCTACCATCCTTGCCAGGCCCTGGCCGATGTGTTCACGCTGCAGGAACGGTTCGGCGACGTGCGCGGCCTGAAGCTCGCCTTCGTCGGCGATGGAAACAACGTGGCGCATTCGCTGATGCTGGAGTCGCTGCGGCTGGGCATGAATTTTTCTCTGGCTGCGCCGGTTGGCTACGAACCGGATGCCGAGATCGTCGCCGAGGCCGAGGCTCTTGCCGCGGTGGCCGGCGGGCAACTCGTCATCACCAATAATGCGTCCGAGGCAGTGGCCGGCGCGCAGGCGGTTTACACCGACGTGTGGGCCAGTATGGGTCAGGAGCACGAGAAGGAAATGCGGCTCGCCGATTTCGCTCCCTATCAAGTGAATGGCGCACTGTTCCAGCAGGCCGCTCCCGAGGCCATCTTCCTGCATTGTCTGCCCGCCAAGCGCGGCGAAGAGGTGGCTGACGAAGTGATCGAATCTTCGCAATCGGCCGTCTTCGATCAAGCGGAAAATCGTTTGCACGTGCAGAAGGCGCTACTATTGATGTTGCTCGGCTAACACGCCCCCGCTTGCTGACGCGCGCGGCTCAGTTTATGAAACCCAAGAAAGTAGCTTTGGCCTACTCTGGAGGCCTCGATACATCCATCATCATTCCCTGGCTCAAGGAGCATTATCAATGCGAAGTCGTCGCGGTGTGCGGCGATATCGGGCAAGGTGAAGACGAGTTGAAAGGCCTGGAAGAGAAGGCGCTGAAAACCGGCGCGTCGGAAGTCCACGTGGCCGACATGCGCGAGGAGTTCGTCACCGAATATTTGTGGCGCATGGTGCGCGCCGGCGGCGTGTACGAGCACAAGTATTTGCTGGGCACGTCTATCGCTCGACCCCTGCTAGCCAAACGCCAAGTGGAAGTGGCGCTGGCAACCGGATGCGACGGCCTGGCGCACGGATGCACGGGGAAGGGAAACGACCAGGTTCGTTTTGAGCTGACCTACAAGGCGCTGGCGCCGCAGCTCACCGTGATCGCGCCGTGGCGCGAATGGGACATCGTGTCGCGCGAAGACGCCATCGAGTATGCGGCCAAGCACCACGTGCCCATCTCGCAGACCACCACCAAGATCTACAGCCGCGATCGCAACATCTGGCACATTTCGCACGAAGGCGGCGCGCTCGAAGATCCGGCCAATTCAGCGCCCGACGAAATCTGGATGCTGACGCGCAGTCCCAAGGAAGCGCCCGACAAGCCGGTGGAAGTGACTATTGGCTTTGAGAAAGGCCGTCCGGTTTCGGTGAACGGCCAGCGACAGCCGGGCGTCGGCCTGCTTGAAACGCTGAATAAAATCGGCGGCGAGCACGGCATTGGGCGCATCGATCTGGTCGAGAACCGCTTCGTGGGCATGAAGTCGCGCGGCTGCTACGAAACGCCCGGCGGCACGCTGATTATGTATGCGCACCGCGAGCTGGAGTCGCTGACACTCGACCGAAGCACGCTGCACTACAAACAAAAGCTCGCGCTCGATTACGCCGAGATGGTTTATAACGGCCTGTGGTTTGTGCCTCTGCGCGAGGCGCTGGACGCGTTCTTCGAAAAAACCGGCGAGACGACGACGGGCGAAGTGACGCTGCGGCTTTATAAAGGCAATATCGAGCCGGTCAGCCGCAAGTCGCCGTATTCGCTCTATTCGCTCAACATCGCCAGCTTCACCATGGGCGCCGAGTACGATCAAAAGGACGCGCTCGGGTTCATCAATCTCATCGGTCTGCCGATTCGCGTGCGCGCGCAGGCCGCCGCGGCCGCGAAATCCTAATGGCCCGAGTCTGCATGAAGTGGGGCGGACGCCCCCGTCCGCGGCGGGCCCCCCGGGGGGGGGGGGGGCTGGGGCCGCCCCCCCCCCCCGGGGCGGGGGG
>VFSW01013750.1_pt1 | contig 11235 bp, 8 predicted proteins | sample 5358111 | NCBI WGS metagenome assembly VFSW01 (sample SAMN11554181, study PRJNA540505) | mine drainage metagenome | isolation source: sediment from site ElyBrook_90M | place: USA: Ely Copper Mine, Vershire, VT | collected 2017
GTTATAACAGTATTACTCGCAAATTCAATCAGTGATACCCACCTGGATAAAATTTTCTTTATTGTTTCCCTTTCAACTCTTTTCACCGGTCTCTATTTCATTGCTTCAAGGAAGAAGATCATTACACATGTGATGGGCTATCTTATGATTGAGAACGGAGTATTTGTCCTATCCCTGGCTGTGGGAAATGAAATGCCAAATCTTGTAAACCTGGGTATTATGCTTGATGTTTTTGCCAGTGTGCTGATTCTCGGGATTTTTCTCAATAAGCTCGGAGATGTATTCAGGGATGCCGACGTTGACCAGCTCAGCAATCTGAAGGATTATTAATAAAGTAAATGATGACAGGTATCTATCTTATATGTGCTTTTTCCATTGCGGCTCTCCTGATATTAAACCGTAACAGGATCCTGAATAATCTTCTTATAATTGCTTTTGGAATTCTTCAGACAGGCTTCACAGTATATGCAGGTTTAAATTATAAAAGCCGGGTGCTTGAATATTTTACTATTGATTCTCTTGGCCTTCTGCTTCTGATAACATTAAGCATTGTTACAATCCCGGCCCTGATCCACAGTTACATTTATATCGAACGGCACAACGAAACTCCCCAGTCAAGAGCCATCTATTACTCTGCAATGGTAGCGCTTATTACAGCAATCTCTGCTGCCTATCTTGCCAATCATATCGCAGTTATCTGGATTTTTACCGAAATTACAACATTGTCGGCATCGATGCTGATCTATCATCACAGGAATAAGCTTGCACTTGAGGGGACATGGAAATATCTTTTTATTTGCGCCATCAGCATTACATTTGTTTTCATAGGAATTCTTTTTCTCAGCCTTTCACTGCAGCCTACCGGATCATATGATCTCTCTTTTTCAAATCTTCTGGCCCGCAAGGATCATCTTGACCCGTTCTGGCTAAAACTCTCCTTCCTTTTCATCTTTACAGGATTCACGGCAAAACTGGGATTGGTTCCTATGTATCCAGCCGGTATTGATGCAAAGGATAAAGCGCCTGCACCTGCCGGAGCCTTGCTGGCCAGCGTACTGATGAACCTCGGCTTTGTGGCAATATTCAGATTTTATTCGGTAATTGCACAGACCTCCCTTTTTCAGTGGGCAAACATGATAATTTTTGTAGCAGCTTTTCTATCAATATTTGCTGCTACTGTTTACATGACCAGGGTTATGAATATCAAGAGAATGTTCGCCTATTCAGGTATCGAACATATGGGTATTGTGATGCTCGGAGTTGCAGCAGGAGGGGTAGGCTATTATGCTGCCATCCTGCACATAATACTGCATACTTTTGTAAAATCAGGTCTGTTCTTTCATTTTAACCAGCTGTACAGGACCTTCCAGAGCAAGAGCATAAGCCATGTCGGTAATTACTTTAAATATAATCCGACAGGAGCAATCTTATTATTGATAGGCTTTATAAGTGCAACAGCAATGCCGCCTTCCGGTATGTTTGTCAGTGAATTGCTGATATTCCGCTCCCTGTTTCAGGGGAATTTTATAGTCCTTTTGATTCTCGTACTGATTTTACTTACAGTTGTGATCTGGGCTTTCGGGAAAAACATGTTTAAGATCCTGTTTATTCCTGTTCCTGGTATGGATGAATCAGACATTCCCAGGAGCAGCCCGTGGGAATCACTTCCTCAGTATATCCTGATGTTTACAGCCATATGGCTTGGACTCAATCCTCCGCCGATCTTCGTTCAGTTAATTAAGGATGCAGTAAAAATCTTACCTGTTTAGTATGAGTTTCATATCAATTCATAATCATCAGTCTGTGCCGGTGAACCTGATCCCGGTAGTTGATTATAATCTCTTTCTTGATCAGAATATCGCGTTTATGGAGAGTAATCCTGAGAGGCACTGCGTTATTTTTTTCGGTTACCGCTTCAGGGACAGGATCAGGCTGATCTGCTGCATCGCAGATGACACAGATCATTCGATCAGGGTTTCTTCATCTGTTCTGGGTGAAAGTGCATTAGTCGATTCTTTCTCTGCAAAAAATATTTCCTTTGAGAGGTTTGAACGCGAGATACATGAAAATTTTGGCATTCGCTACACTGACCATCCCTGGCTGAAACCCCTCCGCTATTCCGAAGATAGGGCCGACAGATCCAAAACAATATCCTCTTATCCGTTTTTTAATATTGACAGTGAAGAACTCCATGAGGTGGGAGTGGGGCCTGTTCATGCAGGAATTATTGAACCGGGGCATTTCAGGTTCATCTGTAACGGGGAGCAGATACTTCACCTGGAAATACAGCTGGGATATCAGCACAGAGGTATCGAACAATTGTTCACCGGCAGGAAAAAACTGATTCAGCGGATTACATTAGCCGAATCAATCGCCGGAGACAGTGTTATCGGTCATTCAACGGCCTTTGCATATTTATGGGAAAGTCTGAGCGGAGTATTGCCTGACGCAGAGGTTCTTTATTCCAGGACCATTGCACAGGAGCTCGAGCGTATCGCTGTGCACACAGGTGACCTCAGTGCTATCTGCACGGACATTGCATACCAGCTGGGCAGTTCCGTATTCGGAAGGCTGAGAACTCCCGTTATCAATTTTTTTCAGGAATGGTGCGGAAACCGTCTTGCCAAAGGATTAATTCGTCCGGGGTTTAACCCGTACCCATTCACCAGGGATCTTTCAGAACGCCTTACTGAGATTCTGAATGCATTTGAGCCCGATTTTGCGGAGATGAACCGTGAGCTCTCAAAATTACCCAGTTCATTGTCAAGGTTCGAAAGGACAGGGATGTTAAAATATGAACAGTTGCTGGAAATTGGCACCGTTGGGATGTCTGCAAGGATGAATGCATTGATAAGAGATATCAGGGCTTCTCACCCTTACGGCTTTTACCCTGAGCTTGACCATATTCCGGTAGTTAAACACCATGGAGACGTCTATTCACGTGTTCAGATCAGAAAAGAAGAGGTTTTGCAGTCAATCTCATATATAAGGCAATTGCTTAAAAATATTCCTGATCCTGGCCGGGTTGAACAACCGCCGCTTCAGCCCGGACATGATATATTCGCGATCTCCCTGACTGAAGGGTGGAGGGGAGAGATCTGCCATGCTGCCATAACAGATGAAAGCGGAGGTCTGCTTATTTATAAAATCAAGGATCCCTCTTTCCATAACTGGCTCGCTCTGGCCCTGGCTGTCAGAAACAACGAAATTTCCGATTTCCCGGTGTGCAATAAGAGTTTTAATTTGTCCTATTGCGGACACGACCTGTAAACCAAATTGAACCTACACAATGTTAAATACTCTCAAAATACTTTATCATCAGGGAAAGCAATTTATCCCTGATCTCACTACAGCCAGGGTGCCCGGAATATTCCGGGGGCGGCCTGAGATAAGCCTTGAACTGGCAGACAGTTCTGCTCTGGCTGAATGCTGTCCGACAAACGCGATAATGACAGACCCGGTAAGGATAGACCTTGGCAGATGTACTTTCTGCGGCGAATGTTCGAGATTATTTCCGGGAAAAATAAGTTTTACAACTGATTATAAATTATCAGCAAATGAGCGTAATAGTCTGATAATATCTGAAGGATCGGTAGCACCTGTTACTATTGATCCAAACCACATCAGAAAAGAAATCCGTAACTCTTTCAGGGGTTCGCTGAAACTAAGGCAGGTTTCTGCAGCCGGAGACAATAGCTGTGAGCTTGAGTTAAACGCCTGTGGTAATGTGAATTTTGATATGGGGCGTTATGGTATTGAGTTTGTCGCATCACCACGTCATGCGGATGGAATTGTAATTACCGGACCTGTTTCAAAAAACATGTCGCGACCGTTGCAGATGACTTATGACGCTACCCCGTCACCTAAAATAATAATTCTTGCAGGAACCGATGCGATCAGCGGTGGTATATTTGAAGGAAGCCCTGCTCTTGACAGGAGATTCATTGAAGAGAATCATATTGATCTCTACGTACCGGGCAATCCGGTGCACCCGCTGACCTTTATAAATGGTATTGTGGATCTGCTGGGTATCCGGTAATGCCTTTAAAGCCTCTCCTGGCTGAACAGCCGAGGAGGCTTCTGAAAGTATATTTTAAAAAATTTTCAGTAGCCTGCAGCCTGTCCGTCTTTTCTTGATTCTGAAGCCCCGAGCCAGACTTTATTTTTGGGATCCCACATTATTGCCTGATAACCACCGTAACCACCAAGATCCCATTGTACAGTGTGTCCCATAGTCAAAAGCTTCTGAATGACATCCCAGCTGAATCCGCTCTCCAGGAGAAGCGTACCGCCATCCGTCATCTGCTTTCCGGTCGGCTCAGAGGATCCGGTGTGATGCATCCTGGGAGCGTCACCGGCCTCCTGGAGATTCATTTTGAAAACAACCAGGTCAATGATAATCTGGGTCTGTCCCTGTGGCTGCATGTCTCCCCCCATCACTCCGAAACTGACCCATGGCTTTCCCTTTTTAGTTATAAATGAAGGCATCATAGTGTTAAAAGGTCTTTTCCCGGGAGCATACATATTGTTGTGTCCTTCTGAAAGACTGAACAGTTCACCCCGGTCCTGAAGAACAAAGCCCAGTCCGGTGGGGCACATTCCTGATCCCATTCCCCTGTAATTGCTCTGGATAAGTGAGACCATATTGCCGAACCTGTCGGCCACAGTCAGATAGACAGTATTTCCTGCCTCAATTTTTCCGCTTTCATAGATACTGGCTGCCTTTTCAGGATTGATCAGTTTGCGCCGTTCAGCAGCATATTTCTTTGAGATCAGTTGTGCAACGGGTATGGAATTGAAATAGGGATCAGCATAGTACTTTGCACGGTCTTCAAATGCCAGTTTCTTGGCTTCAGTGAAAACATGTATATACTCAGCCGATCCAAAGCCCATCGATGCAATATCAAAACCCTCAAGAATATTAAGCATCTGCAAAGTGGCTATTCCCTGTGTATTGGGCGGCAGTTCCCATACCTCGCAGCCATGAAATGTGCTGCTTACCGGTTCGACCCATTCGGAGTGGTGACGTGACATGTCATCATATGAAAGAAAGCCTCCCTGCTTTTTCATAAATATTCCGATATCCCTGGCAATACTGCCACGGTAAAATTCATTTCTTCCCCCTTTCGCAATTTTTTCCAGGGTATTTGCCAGAAGGGGATTTTTAAATATCTCCGCCTTCCCGGGCGCCTTCCCGCCTGGCATATATACCTCCTTAATATTCGGGAAATCTTTGAGTATCTCTGTTCCCTTTTCAAGGTAATATGCAATGACTTCCGTGACCGGAAACCCTTCCCTGGCATAATTGATGGCAGGCTGCAGAATATCACGCATCGGCAAACGGCCGAACATCTCATGCATTTCATACCAGCCGTCGACACACCCGGGAACTGAAACCGACAGGGGCCCGTAGGATGGGATGAACTCGTACCCGTTCTCCCTGAAATACTCCAGTTTAAGCGATCGGGGGGACCTCCCGCTGCCATTAAGGCCATACAACTTCTCCTTGTCGGCGCTCCAGATAAGGGCAAAGATATCCCCTCCAATACCTGCACCGGTCGGCTCAACAACGCCCAGTACCGCGTTTGCCGCGATCGCTGCATCAATGGCATTCCCGCCTTTCTTCAGAATATCCAGGGCAACCTGGGTGGCCAGAGGCTGGCTTGTGGCTGCCATACCGTTGCGGGCAATAACTTCTGACCTGGTTGCAAAGCTTCTGCCTGTTATCCTGTCCTGTGAAAATGAACAGACGGATAAGCTAAACAGGTACAAAATCAGAAAATTTCTTGTCATCTCAGGTTTAATTGAATCTGCAAAGGTAAAAAACGGAATGCACTATTTGGCCATTGCCTTTAATTTTAGTTCGCGGGGCATTTTTTCAATTGCATTTGTATATTTCACGATCCTGATGATACCATGGCACCCAGAAAAATCACGGTAATCACTCCGGCCCATCCTAAAGCCTGTCCAAAATTTGTAATCTGCTTTATAAAAAACTGATTTGCCGGTTTATACGACTGGGAAGACCTGACGAACGTTGTCTGTGTGACCTCCGAAACCCAGAATGAGTAATCGTAAAACGTCGGCCTGGAGTTGTCCTCATTTGCTGATAATGCAAGTATACTTCTCAGATAAACAGGTGTTGTTTCTTCATTAAATGAACGAATCTTTACAGCTCCTCCGTTTGTTTTTATATTTTTAAGTGAGTCAGCCTTTATTGTTATCATCTTTTCCATTAAAGGATTACTTGTTATAGTTACATACGACTGAGGAGCGATATAACTCATTTGCCCTTCCCTGTTAAAAGGGCTGTTGATCTGAACATTATTAATTACAACTGTAGTTCTTTCAAGATCTATATAGAGCGGCTGAAGAAGTCTGTTGTAAATTGTTATTGCCAGAGGCAGATCCTGGCCGGCAAAGGAATACTTAATTAAAGCGGTATCATTCTCATAGACATACTCCTGCCTGTCATTCTCATATAAGTGACTGCTGACGGTGATATACTGGTAACGGGAACAGCCTGACAGTATGATTATGCTCAGGAGTGAGAGTGAAATATAAAACAGTTTTCCACGTAAAAAGGAGGGGTTTTTGTTATCCTGTAGGTGTCCTTTATCCATATTTTCGTTTTTTTAATGCAATTATCTTCCAAGCCATATCTGCAGAATATTTTTCTGCTGTGAATTCATATTTTCAGACCCGGAAATGTCAATCTTTCTGATCCCGTTTTCTTTATTTGTTTCTATCCCGGCCTTCAGACCTGCAATGGAAAGGTATTTGGAATAATCGATTTCTTTTGTAGTGCAGACATATTCGAATTCAGGAGCAAGGGAAACTCCGGCAACCGATTCGCATGCTTCCTGGAATTCGGCATCTGTAAATCCACGCCCGAGTTTCTTATAGTACTGACGGTAAAGCAGCCTCATAACGTCATCAAGTGATTTTTTACCCTGAGTTGCATTGAGTATCGAAAGATCCAGGATAAGGCCGACGACAGGACCTTTGTCATAATAAGAAATTGATCTGTCTGCCTCTTTCCCCTGTCCGCCAAAAGGACCATCACTCCAGGTATTGTAGCTTGCCTGTTCGAGTGACTGATAATTTCTGCCGGGATCCCTTTCAAAGGCATTAATACTGCCGGCAAGGTCATCTAATAAAGTCTGCTCATTGATCAGGCCTGCTCTTTTTACAATAAGGTATTCATAATAGACTGTCAGCCCTTCGCTCATCCATAACAGGTTGGTTCTGTTCTCCTTATTATAATCAAATGGTCCCAGTTCAAAGGGTCTGATGCGTTTGACGTTGTAGTTATGAAAATATTCATGGGCCAGAAAATTCATTATTCTCTCCATAGCCACTTTGTTGTCAAGCCCATTGCCGTCAAAACTTACCGTGGTGTTGTTTAAATGTTCTATACCTCCGCGTCCCGGACCAATGCCAATAAAGGTGTACTGCTTATAAGGTATATCACCGATAATTTCAGTAGCTGCCACTACAACCTTCTTCAGGTTTTCCATAAACTCTTTCCTGTTGAATCTGCCGGGTTCATAACAGATGAACCTGTGTACGATTCCATTTACGGTAAAAGAGGGTAGCTCCTCCAGATTGCCTGTCAGGATCGGACAATCGTACAGGATGTCAAAATCAGGTGCGGTGAATAGATCTGTGCTTCCGGCAACAGGCTCCAGCCCGGTGGCTATTTTGCCCCGGCTGTCATTTAATATAATCCTGACCGAGACCGGAGTATTGATATGCCCGTTTATGTAAAAGAACGATGCAGCAGGTATTATATACCCGCGGGTACTGTCGAGGTAGCTGGTTCCAACAAATTTTCTGTCGGCTTTCACCTCATAGACCAGTCTGAAGGGCGATCTCTTCTTCAGAATTACCTGCCAGGTGTTCCGGTCAGGTTGAGTTACTTTCAGGGTCGAACCGTCATTATCTGTAGCAGAAAAATCTCTGACATTCTTTGCAAAATCCATTATCTGGTAGTAACCGGGTGACCAGACTGGCATTATAAAGTCAATTGTATCTTCTTCCCATCCGCTGCAGTTAAGCTCAATATGAAAAAAATGTGATGACGGATCCGGCATAGAGACAGTATATTGCAGGAGAGGTTCAGTAGTCTGACAGGTGGCATTGTTGTATATTGAAGAGAAAACAGATAAAGTCAGGAACAAAATGATGACCCTGATTGCTTTTCCGGGAGCAAAATGTTTCTTTTTCACCTCTTCAGGTTGGTATATATTATTAATAGGCGCGTAGTCAGTTAGCACAGCGCTGGTGATGGTCATATGGAAGATAAGATTCAGTTTAAATTACGAAGATTGGCAATTGCTTCAGGAACATATTTGTGGATTGCGGATACAATGTCGCAGATCTGCATCTCAGGGCAATCTCCGCAGGTATTGAATCCCTTGTTTTTCACACAGTTCCTTATTTCGCATTCACTGCAGTGAGAAAATTTTACACCCTCTTCCCTGCATCCTGTACAATTTATCATTTCAGGCGACAGATCGGCGGCATTAAAAGCGACCTTCCATTTCTCTGAAGTGACTTTTCTCAGGACATCATCATTACTGACAGTTGCAATTCTGGCGTCGCACGTGGCGCAGTTCAATCCGCAACAGGATACGAGCTTTTCCATAACTTAGGTTTTAAAATGAAATACTTTAGCGGTTGTCGCATGACAGGTTATTAATCAAACTTGATCTATCAAGTTACAAAATTCCGGAAGATTTAAGGCAGAACCATACTAAAATTGATGAGTCAGGCTTAAACTTATCCGACAAAGGCTCTTTCAGAATCTCAGAATTTTCATAGCATGTTGTACCTGAAGGTTATAGCCCTCAAGGGTTTTTGAGACGATTTCAATATTTTCCTGAGCCTCCTGCCACTTTCTTTGTTCAATTGCTTCACGGATCCCGGGAAGGGTTTTTACCCCATAACCTGTATAGTAACCCGGAGCATAGATCTGGTGCTTATACCATGGTCTTCCCGGTAAGCCTTTATCATAAAGCAGGCTTCTTTCAACAGTGAATAAGATCTCGTTCAGCTCCTTTTGCCTGTCAGGTGGCAGAAGGAGGGCATTGTTATAAAGTTTATGAAACTCACCGGTTGTGTCCCTGAGTTGTACCAGAGCATTTTCAAGGTCACTGAAATTCAGGTAAGGTACCGGATCCTTTATTTCAGGTGACTTTAATTTATTAAGCGGATCGGTTGCCAGGGCAAAAAGATTATCCCGGATCATCATATTTTCCTCTTCTGTTGCTGACCTTGAATTATCAGTCAAGGTTTTTACTTCTGTCACGTACCCTGCAACTGTTTTATAGAAGGTGTTGACATCAAATGGAAGTACATCGGCATTTGCCATCCTCATCATAGCACGTCCGGCAGTTTCTGCCAGGGCTATGCCATACTGAAAGCCCGGATCCGTAAATCGTATAAAATGCTCATATGAATCATAAATGGAATGATATTCTCCGCCCTCTCCCTCTCCGCCAAAACCGATATTAAGTGAAGCAATTCCAAGTAACTGGAGAAATCCCGACCAGTCTGAACCGGCACCCAGAGCGCTCAGTTCAACATTCCTGTTACCGTTCAGATTAACCCTTGCTGCCTGACCGGCGCTTACAATATCCAGGGCATATTTCCTCTCTTTTATGCTTACCCCGGTCTGTGGATCTATCACATCATCTGTAATCTCATTAAAGAACGGCTCCAATGTCTGCGATCCGGATGCATAAATAAAGCCACGGGAGTTGGCATCCGTATTTAAATAGAGTACAGCTTTTTTCCTCAGTTCCGCCTGATGATCTTCAGTCCATTCGGTTGAACCCAGGAGTCCCGGTTCCTCGCCATCCCATGCGCAATAAACAAGTGTGCGTTTTAATTTAAGTCCATTTTTCACCAGTCCGGAAATGACCCTTGCCTCTTCCATTTCAGAGACTATACCGCTCACAGGGTCGCCTGCCCCGTTAACCCATGCATCATGATGGTTACCACGGATGATCCATTCATCCGGAAATTCGGTCCCGGGTAATTTAGCTATTACGTCATATAATTGTTTTAAATCCCAGTTGAACTGAAGTCTCAGATGCACCTTCTCTTTACCCGGGCCAATATGGTAGGTGATCGGTAGTGCACCTCTCCAGGAGAAAGGCGCCACCCGTCCGCCAAGCGATTTCAAAAGAGGCAGTGCATCCTCCCATGAGACAGGCAGGACTGGTATCTTCATGATTGTAACAGCATCATTTCTTTTTAAACGTTTTGCATCCTTTGTAGCTGCCGTACCGGGTGTCAGAGGATCGCCGGGGTAAACGGGCATGTCCATCACCGAACCCCTCTGAACTCCTTCTCCGGGCCTGAAGGCGCCTTCAGGATAGACATCCCCCCTGGCATACCCGTCCTCCTCAGGATCGGAATATATAATGCAGCCGACGGCGCCATGTTCAGCCGCAACTTTAGGTTTTATGCCTCTCCATGATCCGCCATATCTTGCTATCACTATTTTTCCCCTGACGTCGATCCCCATTCTTTCCAGCTCATCATAATCAGAAGGCAGGCCCTGGTTGACGTAGACCGGTTCAGCTGTAACGTCGCCATCGGCTGAATAGGCATTATAGGAAGGAAGCTGTTCAGATGCCTGACCTGTAGTCTTGTCTCCCTTAAGGGCTGGTTCTTCAAGCTTTGCTCTGAAGGGCTTGCTGCCAGTTAGTTCAAGCTCCCTTATGACAGGCGTCGGGAAAAGCACGTAATAGGAAGCTATTTCGGTCTGATAACCCCATTGGCTGAACAGATCAGCCATATATTCTGCATTTGCTTTATCCTGGGGACTGCCCACGTGATGAGGATGAGATGAAAGAAACTTCATCCAGGTGTCAAGATTCTTCACGTTAAGCTGCGCATCAAACTGTTTCTCCCATTTTGTCTGGTTTGCAGCATCACCATCCGTAAATCCCATTAACTTCTGTGCATTACAAATTGCAGCAACAGGGAGTAATAAAATAATCAGACTCAAATATCTCATAACTTATACTTTTAGTTCAGAGGATGCGGCACATGATAAACCTTTCCCGAACCCGACCACGGGATCAACGCATTAATTATACAGATCCATGTTGGTACTATCCCCTTGAAAATTCCGGATTAATTAACCTTTAAAAGTAATAATAATACTTTTATTTCCGGTTCATCCCTCGTTACTGCCTCTTCATTTATATACATAGATAT
>VFSW01013751.1_pt1 | contig 11234 bp, 9 predicted proteins | sample 5358111 | NCBI WGS metagenome assembly VFSW01 (sample SAMN11554181, study PRJNA540505) | mine drainage metagenome | isolation source: sediment from site ElyBrook_90M | place: USA: Ely Copper Mine, Vershire, VT | collected 2017
GGCCGCGACACCGTCCAACTCACCATTTACAATTCCGCCGACCTCACGCTGGTCAAGGAGACGCGCGTGCTCACCTTGCGCCGGGGACTCAACAAGCTGGAATTCTCCTGGGCCAACACGCTGATCGATCCCACCTCGGTCGAATTCCGCCCGTTGACCCACGCCGACGCGGTGGACGTGCTGGACATCAGCTTCCCGCCGCGCGTCACCAACACACTGGAATGGCGCATCCACAGCGAATTCGCCGGCGAGGTGCAGGTCGAGATCCGCTACTTCACCAGCGGCATCACCTGGTCGGCGGATTACGTCGTCGAAGCGGCCCGGGACGAAAAGACGATGGCGCTGGCCGGCAACGTCCGCGTGAACAACCAGAGCGGCGAAGACTACGAGAACGCCCAGGTGCGCCTGGTGGTCGGCGTCATCCGGTTGGTGGAAGACATCGCCCAGTTGGCCCAGCAAGGCCGGCCCGGCGCGCTGCTTCCGACGTCGGCGCCAGTCTCCGCCGTTGGGGGGGAATTCTTCGCCCGCCGCGCTCTGGCCCTGAAGGACGCCAGCGAGGCGTTTGACAAATTGGAAAACCGGCCGCGCGAGATCGTCAAGGAAGGCGTCTCGGAGTATTTCCTCTACACCGTCGAAGGGCGCGACACGATCCCCACCGGCTGGTCCAAGCGGCTGCCCTCGTTTCAGACACCCGCCGTGCCGATCACCAGCTACTACAAATACGAGAAGGAGCGCTGGGGCGACCGCGTCGTGCGTTTCTACCGCTTCACCAACTCGGTCCCAAGCCGGCTCGGCCGCGAACCGCTGCCCGACGGCGCCGTCAAGGCGTTCCGCCTGGTCACGGACGACCACCTCTACGGCTTCGTCGGCAGCACCAGCGTCAAATACATTCCGATCAACGAAACCGTGGAGATGGAGTTGGGCAGCGACCCGGAAGTCCTGGTCAAGCCCAAGCTCATGAACTGGGTGAAGACCGACCTCGCCTTCGACAACAATGGCAACGTGAAGGGCTGGACGACCCGGGAAACGTGGGAGATCGAAGTGCAGAACTCGAAGGATCTCGACGTGGTGCTGGACGTGCGGCGGAATTTCCCCGGCGACTGGACCCTCACCACTGACGCCCGCTTCGAGAAGGTGGATGCGAACAAAGTGAAGTTCGTGCTGCCCCTCAAGTCCCGCGCGCGGCAGACCTTCGGCTACGAATTGACGACGCGCCAAGGAACCAACGCGACCCGCTGAGGAGGCCACCGGCCGTCGCGCCGGCGTTGGTGAAAACAGTCGTGCGCGGCTCCCGGAGCCGGCGGGAGGGAGGGCCGGACTAGTCGGCCCGCACGGCGCGCGGCATGGGATGCCCCGGGGTGATCCCGAATTCCTCGAGGTGTTGTTGCACTTGGGCGCGCTGTTCGGGCTGGAAGCGCCGGAAGGGTTCCGCCAGGAAGTCGTCGCAGATCCCCAGACACGACAGCGCGCATTTGAGGCTCTTGATGAAGGACGAGCGGTGCTGGCCGACGCTATAGACAGTCTGGATCAGACGATGCACCTCGTGATGCAACTCCAGCATGCGGTCAATCCGGCGGTCGCGGGCCGCCTCGTACAACTCCACGTAGAGGCGCGGGCAGAGATTGGCCCCGCCGCACACACCGCCGTGCCCGCCGAGCAGGACACCTTCGGCCAGCAATTCCTCCGGCCCGATCAGCAGCGTCCAATCCGGCCGCGCCGGCAGCAAGGCGCAGAGATCGTGGAAATAGGGCATGTCGTAGGAACTATCCTTCAGCCCCACCACCTTGGGCTGGTCCATCGCGCGGCGGACGGTTTCCGGCTCGAAGGTGAGCTTGGTGTGGCTCGGCATGTTGTAAAGAAACAGCGGCAACGGCAGTTCCGGGACCAGATGGTCGAGATAGTCCTGCAACTCCGGCTGCCCCGCCGGAAAGTAATACGGCGCGGACAAGACCACGGCGTCGGCCCCCGTCTCGGCCGCCGTGCGCGCGACACTCAGGCATTCGACGAAGGAGGTGTCGGTGATGCCCACCAGCACCGGCACGCGGCCCGCGACCTGTCGGCAGGTGCGCTCGATCAGTTCGTGCCGCAGACGATGGCTGAGGCTGGGCGCCTCGCCGGTCGTGCCCAGGATGAAGAGTCCGTGGATGCCGCCGGCGAGGATGTGCTCGAGGAGGCGTTCGAGACCCGCGAGATCCAGTTCATCCTGGCCGCGCAGCGGCGTGACCATCGGCGGAATGATGCCGCGCAACGGTTGTGGCAGTCGGTTTTTGTTCATCGTATTTCGTGCGTCCGCCACCCTCAGCCCGAACCGGCGGTGCTCGCGGGAGGCTGCCACGCCCCGCCCCTGGCCAACAGGAAAATCGCCGCCGCCAGCAGGGCGGCCGCCAGCAAATACACCGCGCCGCACCAGGCGAAGGCGTTGCTCATGTTCTGCCAGGCGGTGGGCTGGCCGCCCCACTGGGTGGCCAGGCCGACGAAAAGCGGACCCAGCGCACCCCCGCCCCAGCCTACGGTGTTCATCAGGCCGGCGGCGCTGCCGCGGGCGCGCGGTTCGATGGTGTCGTACAGCGAGGCGAAGATGCCGGAGTCGTAAAACCCTTTGCCCAGGCCGAACACCGCCATGGCGAGGACCAGCGTGCCCCGGCTGTCCGCCGTGCCAACGAGGAACACGAAGAATGCCCCCGCCACCAGGCCGGTCAACTGCACCGCCATGCGACCGCCGGCGAACCGCCGGGCCAACCGGTCCGCCCACGCGCCCGCCACCGGCACCGCCACCGCGCTCGCCAAATGGATATACAGCGTGCCGGTCAAGCCCGCCGCGCCGATGGAGTAATGAAATTTCTCCACCAAAAAGGTCGGCGTCCACGTCAGGAAAATGACGGCTACGAAGTTCGCGCACAGAAACGCCAGCATCAACAGCAGGGCCGGCGGCGAGCGGAAAATCGCGCCACAGGTCTCCCGCACCGACAGCGGTCGCCCGGCGACCGGACCGTCCGCCGCGGGCGCATCCTACACGCCGGCCTCGGCCGCGCCGCGGCGGGGCTCGCGCCGACCCCAGGAAAGCATCGCGGCCAGCAGGATGCCCATCGGCCCAAAAAGATAGAACGGGAACCGCCAGCCCTGACGCTCGGCGAGCACGGCGGCCATCCAGCTTCCGAGAATTGTCCCGGCATACACCGCCGATTGATGCCAGGCCAGGGCGCGCGACCGGGTGGCCCGGCTGTGATAGTCGCTGATCAGCGCCATCGCCGCCGGAAAGTAGAACGTTTCGCCCAGACCCGTCAGCGCCCGCACGCTGAGAAACGGGAGGAAACTGCCGCACCAGGCGGTGCCCAGCGTGAAGCCGCTCCAGACCACGCACGCGCCGATGATGATTCGCTTTCGGACGAACCGATCGGCGCCCAGGCCGGCCACCGGCGCGGCGAAGGCATACACCCAAGCAAACGCCGAGCCGATCAAACCCAGTTGCACGGCGTCGAAACCGAACTCGCTCTTGAGCAACGGAAAGACGGAACTGATCGCCTGCCGGTCGGCGTAGTTGAAGAAGCAGACCCACCAGAGCATGAAGACCACCCACCACTTGTAGCGGGGCGGCGCCATGCGCGGCGCGTCAAAGCCCGGCGTGGTCTTCGAGGAAGACGACACAAATCTGGTTGCAGACTTCTTTCCCCGACGCCACCCGCCGGAGGAATGCGATTTTCAGTCCGTCCGGCGAAAAGACGCACGCCTCCGGACGCGGAGCGCGGGCGGCGTCGCTGCGGGCGGTCAGGCGGATCGTCTTCCCCGTGCTCGTCTCCGTCACGCAAACGCTGTTGTCCATCCCATGCGCAATGAGGCGGCCGTCCGGGCTCCAGGTGAAGGCGGACGTGATGGACCACGGATTGCGCGTCAACTCGGCAGGCGGACCACCGTTGGGCGAGACGGTCCAGAGCTGCACGACGCCGCTGTCATCCCTCATCAAAAAGGCAATCCGGCCGCCGTCGGGCGCGCTGCGCAGCCAATGCCGCGGGCCTTGCAGTCCGGGGAACTTGCGCTCGGCGGTGTGCGTGAGGCGCCGCTGCACCGTGCCTTTCGGTGGACAGGGCATCCGCGTCTCCGTGCCGGCGAGCGGTCCGGCGCCGGGCGTTGTCACGTCGTCGGGCAGGTCCGCAACGAAGACTTCCGAAATCGTCGCGCCTTGGGCGGTGACGACCTGGCCCTGGAAGGCGAGCGCGTGTTTCTGCCGGGTACCGTCAGCGCGCAGGTACCCGTTGGTGCCGACCCAGCCTTCCTCAAACGCTTTCTGGATTTCATCCGAGCCGGGTTTCGGACGGGCGGTCGTCCGCGTCACCAAGACCGAGAAATACTCGCCGTCTTGGTTGCGCGGATGGTCCTTCCTCACCCGCACCGGATGACCCGGCACGGCGACGGCGACGTTGCGGAGGTTGAGGTCATGATCGGGTCCGGCTTCCAGAAAGCGCGCCAGCACGGCGTCTTCGTAGGTGAAGCTCACCCATTCGCCCGCCGCGTCCCAAACGTGGACGTGCGATCCGCCGCGCAAAGCACCAGGCGTGAATGGCGGGGTGAGGTCGCGCGCGTCCAGATGCGTGGCCACGCCGGGCGTCGCCACCGCCACGATGACGCCGCAGCGATGCCAGGCGCAGTATGACCAGTCGGGCGTCGGATTCTCCGGCCCGAGGATAAAGACCACCCGGGGCTCGCGCGGATGGAACGTGACAACGCCGCAGCGCGCGCCGTGCGCTGACTGGTAAAGCCCCTTCACCTCGCCGGTGCGGACGTTGACCATTTCAATCCGCGTGCCGTCGAAGTCTTGACCGGGGATGTCGGAGCGCGTGTCATAGACGATCCACTCGCCGTCCGGCGACCAGACGCCAGTGTTTGTCAAGATGCGCCCCTCACGGCCGCGGGTGATTTGCCTCTCCGTCCCGCGAACGTCTGCCGGGGCGAGATTCGCCGTCGTCACTGGATCGCCGTGGGCCGTCCGATTCATCATGAGCAGGGCGGTCGCGGCGAGCACTGTCACACTTCGCGGTCGAGGGCAGCCGGAACGCATCGCGGGACGCAGGATGCGCCAGGGTACGCGCCACGGCAAGCACCGGGCGACCGTCGGGCGACGCACCCGGCGCTTTCCCCATGTGGGTGTTCCGCCTAGAACTTGGCGCGGGCCTCGGCGGCGTCGCGGGTGATCTGCTCCTGGAGTTCGGCGAGCGAGGCAAACCGCCGCTCGTCCCGCAACCGCGCCACGAACGTGACTTCCAGTTCCTGGTCGTAGAGGTCGCCCTGGAAGTCCAGCAGATGCGCTTCGACGCAGAGCTTCGGTTCGGGGTTCCGCAAGGTGGGCCGGACGCCGATGTTCATCACGGCGCGCTGCGCCCGGTCGCCGGCGCGGACGTGGGCCGCATAGACGCCGTTGGGGGGCAACACCAGACCGGCCACGTCCAAGTTGGCCGTGGGAAAGCCGAGTTGGCGGCCAAGGCCGTCTCCCTTGATGACCCGCCCCGCCAGTGCGTAGACGCGTCCGAGCATCTGGCTGGCGGTGTCAAGGTCGCCGCGACGGATCGCTTCGCGGATGCGCGTGCTGCTGATGGGCTGGCCATTGAGCGACACCGCGGCCATACCGTGGACGGTGAACTGGAACTCCGCGCCGAGTTTCCGCAGCAATTCCACGTTGCCGCTGCGCCGATGGCCAAAATGAAAATCCGCGCCGACGCAGAGGCTCCGAAGGCGGCCCAGGTCCCGCGCCAGGCCGCGAACAAAGTTATCGCCGGGCTGCCGGCTGAACGCGCCGTCGAAGTGGATCAGCAGCAACGCATCCACGCCCAGCGACTGGATGGCGCGGAGCCGCTGGGAGAGCGGTTGGACCAGCGGCGGCACCCGGTCCGGAGCGACCACGGCGTTCGGGTGCCGGTCGAAGGTGATGACCAGCGCGACGCCTTCGTTTTGTTCGGCGTCAGCGAGCGTCTGGCGGATGATCTGCTGATGGCCGAGGTGGACGCCGTCGAAGAGGCCGATGGCCGCGCAAACCGGCCGTGGACCGGCCTGCAACTCACGGGCGTGGTCGAGAATGGTCATGGGAAAGCGGAAGGCCTTGGCGGTGAACCGGGATCTGTGTGGTCTGAGCCGCGGGCGGCCACGGAAATTCCGGCCTCACGCGGGACGTTTCCCCGGATCGGCCCCCGGCGCACCAGCCAGTCGCAAAAAGGGTACTACCCGCGCCTCCAATTGCTTGGCCGTCAGTTTCAGAACTTCCTCGAACTCCAGCGCGTCGGCCACGTTGAACCTGCCGGAGACGGTGCGGCGCAGGTTGTGGAGGTGTGCGCCGCAGCCGGCCTTCTGCCCCAATTCGTGGGCCAGGCTGCGGACGTAGGTGCCCTTGGTGCAGGCGATGCTAAACCGGCCCATCGGTTCCTGGTAATCGCTGAAGCGGAAGCTGTAGATGTGAATCAGCCGCGGCTCGCGCGGCACTTCGACGCCTTTGCGGGCCAGTTTGTAGAGCGGCACCCCGTCTTTCTTCACCGCGGAAACCATCGGCGGCGTCTGCATGAAGTCGCCGACGAAACCGGCGGCCATTTCGTTCAGTTCCTCGACCGTCAGCGGTGGAACGGGCAGCGACGAAACCAGCTCGCCGGCGGCGTCGTAGCTGTCGGTCGTCTCGCCGAACTTGATCGTTCCCTCATAGACTTTGTCCTCGGACATCAGCTTCTCGGAGAGCTTGGTGCCGCGGCCCAGGACAATGAGCAGCAGCCCGGTGGCATTGGGATCCAACGTCCCGCAATGGCCGACCTTCTTGATCCCGAAGTGGCGGCGGACGGCGTCCACGACGTCGTGGGACGTCGGGCCGGCCGGCTTGTCGATGAGCAAAGCGCCGTCGAGCGTGTCAAATGTCTGCATAGCGTGCGGTGGGAGTCTTGGTCACGACGCGGGCCTTGGACAGTAAATTATTGATCGGAGTGGCGCGCGAGCGCAGCCGCTGCAGTCGGGGAGATGATCGAACCGGGAAACTTACTTGTCGTCCGGGTGCGCGAACTTGAACACCCCGGCCGCCACGGCGCCGCCCAGGAACTCGGCCACCAGGTAAATCCACAGGTTGGGCCAGAGTGAAATTCCCATGGCGGAGATGCCGACCGCGACAGCGGGATTGAAGGCGCCGCCGGAGATGCCGCCGACGGCAAACGCGCCCGTCATGACCGTCATCCCGATCGCCAGGCCGTAGAACGAGTTGCCGGACGTGCCTTTGGCGGTGGCGACGTTGAGCACCACATAGACCAGCGCGAAGGTGAACAGGAATTCCGCCAGCAGCGCCGGGCCGAGGACGGGCTTGAGCGCGGTGACCTCCGCGCCGCTCTTGAGGAACTTGACCGCCGCGGCGGCGAGCACGGCGCCGATGACTTGGGAGAGCATGTACGGCAGGACATCGCTAGTCGGGCAGCGGCCGCGCAGCCAAACACCGAGGGTCACAGCCGGATTATAGTGGCCGCCGGAGATGTGACCGCCGGCAAAGATCATCACCATCAGGGAGGCGCCGATGGCGAGCGGCGCGAGCGCCCCCGCGCCGGGGCCGATGACGGTGCATCCGACCGTGAAGACGAGGAAGAAGGTGCCAATGAGTTCCGTGATGTATTTGTTCATGGTTCGTTGGGTTTGCCGGGGGCAAAGATGGTCGCGCGCCGGGAATTTGCAAGTTCGCCGCGGCCGGTCGGGCCCACGAACGGGCCACCAGAGGGGGAAAACCCAGCTCCGGCCAAATCAGGCCGCAGCGTCGAGGGCCTTGGTGACCGCGGCGATCACCCGCCGTTGCGTGGAGAGCGGTTGGCCGGGGATGCGCGCTCCCGCCGCCGCCGCGTGGCCGCCGCCGCCGAACTGGGCGGCGATCTTGTTCACGTCCACCCGGTCGCTCTTTGAGCGGAGGCTCACGCGGGTCAGCGCCGGCTCGATTTCCTCAAAGATGCAGGCGATTACCACCGGCTCAATGGCGCGGATGTGGTCGATCAGCCCTTCGGTGTCGGTGCTGTCGGCGCCGGTGCGCGCAAAGTCCGCCCGCTTCAGCCACAGGTAGGCAATGCGGTTGTCGGCCGTGAGCCGGAAGTGGCTATAGACGTGCTTGAGCAACCGGGCGCGGCAGAGCGGATAGCTTTGGTACACCTCGCTGCAAATTCGGGAGAGATCGGCGCCGCGGCGGACCAACTCCCCCGCGACGTGGTACGTGGCCGGCCGGGTGGTCGGATACTGGAACGAACCGGTATCGGTGGAAACCGCGGTGAACAGGCAGTCGGCGATCGGTTTGGTGATCGGCCAGCGGGCGACTTTGAGCAGCCGGAAGATTAATTCACCGGCGGAAGGCTCGCGCGGCGACACCCAGTTCAAATCCCCGTAGCGCGTGTTGCTGGCGTGATGGTCGATGTTGATGAGCAGTTGGCGCTGCCCGACGCACTGGCCGACGCGGCCCAACCGCTCGAAACTCGCGCAATCGGTCGCGATCACGCCGTCAAACGCGCGGTTCGGTTTGGGTTTCTGGAGGTGGTGGTCGGGGTCGAGGAACCGGTATTTCTGCGGCAGGGGATCCTCGTTCCAACACACGACCTGCTTGCCCTGGGCGAGCAGCGCCAGCGTCAAGCCGAGCTGGGAGCCGACACAGTCGCCGTCGGGCCGGACGTGGCCGGCCACGCACACGGTCTGGCAGTCGTGGAGCGCTTCGAGAATACGGTCAATGATTTTGGGATAAGATTTCACCGCGGAAAAAGGGCCGGCGGAACTGCGGCGGGCGCCGCGGCGCTCCGTCCCGGCCACGGATGGGAAGCGGGGCGGTTCATTCGGCTTCGACGGGGCCGGACTTGTCCAGTTCCTCAATGATCTTGAGCACGCGGTTGCCGCGCACCACGGAGTCGTCCATCACAAAGCGCAGGCGCGGCGTGTATTTAAGGATCACGGACTTGGCCACCAAGTCCTGAATGCGCGGGCGGCTTTGGGCCAGCAGCGCCAGTCCGCGCTTCTGCTGCTCCGCCGTCCCCAGGATGCTGGTGAACACGGTGGCCGAGCGCAGATCGCCGGTCAGGTCCACGTCGTTGACGGTGACCAAGCCGGCCTCGGCGACCGGGATTTCGCGGCGGATGGCCTCGCCGATCTCGCGCTTCAACAACTCGCGAACGCGCTGGAGTCGAATGGAAGGCATGGCCCGGTCACAATTTCGCCGCGACTTTCTCGGTGGTGCAGCATTCGATCGCGTCGCCGATTTGGAAGTCGCCGAAGCCTTCGATACGGATGCCGCACTCCAGGCCGGCGCGCACTTCGTTGACTTCGTCCTGGAAGCGGCGCAGCGATTGGGTGACGCCCTCGAACAGGAGGTTCTTGCGGCGCATGATACGCACCTTGCCGCGGACGATCCGGCCACTGCTGACGATGCAGCCCGCCACCGGCGCACCTTTGGAGAGCTGGAAGATCTGGCGCACCTCGGCCGAGCCGATGACAACTTCGCGGCTGACGGGCTCCAGCAAGCCGGCCATGGCTTCCTTCACCTGGTCTATCAACTCGTAGATGATGGCGTAGAGCTTGATCTGCACCCCCTCCCGCTTGGCCTCGTCCGTCACGCCGGCATCGATGCGCGTGTGGAAACCCAGGATGACCGCATTGGAGGCGGCCGCCAGGGAGACATCCGATTCGGTGATCGTGCCCACCGCGCTGTGGATGATTTCGAGCGATACCTTGTCGGACTCGACCTTCTTCAGCGCGTCCACAATGGCTTCCACCGAGCCTTGGGTGTCCGCCTTGACGACGAGCTTGAGCACCTTGGCCTGCGTGGCCGCGAGGGTGGCGAAGAGATTCTCCAACGTCACCTTGGCGCGCGCTTCCTGGCCCAGCGCCCGGGCCTCGAGCGCCCGCTGCGCCGCCAATTCGCGGACGGCCTTGTCGTTCTCCACCACGGCGAATTCCATGCCCGCCTCCGGCACGTCGTTCAAGCCGAGCATTTTGACGGCGACCGACGGTCCGGCTTCCTTCAGCCGCTTGCCCTCTTCGTTGATCAGCGCCCGCACCTTGCCCCAACAGGCGCCGCACAACACGGCGTCGCCGATGCGCAGCGTGCCTTTGCGCACCAACACCGTCGCCGTCGGGCCGCCGGGGTCTTTGCCGGACTCGATCACGTTGCCCTTGGCGCGGCGATTGGGATTGGCTTTGAGCTCCAGCAAATCGGCCTGAAAGCAGATTATCTCCAGCAGCTTGTCCACGCCCTGCTTGGTCAGCGCCGAGCAATCCACGAAGAACGTGTTGCCGCCCCACTCGTCCGGGACGAGGCCCTTGTCCTGCAACTGCTGGCGGACCATCATCGGGTTCGCGTTCGGATGGTCCGATTTGTTGACGGCGACGATGATGGGAACCTTGGCGGCCTGGGCGTGGTTCAAGGCCTCGATCGTCTGCGGCATCACCCCGTCGTTCGCCGCCACCACCAGGATGACGATGTCCGTGACGTTGGCGCCGCGGGCCCGCATGGCGCTGAACGCGGCGTGGCCCGGCGTGTCGAGAAACGTGATCTGCTGCAACTCGCCTTTGCGTTCGGGATGCGGCACGGAAATCGTGTAGGCGCCGATGTGCTGGGTGATGCCGCCGGCCTCGCCCGCGGCGACGTTGGATTTGCGGATAACGTCCAGCAACGACGTTTTGCCGTGGTCCACGTGCCCCATGATGGTGACGACCGGCGCGCGCGGCTTGAGGTCCGCCACGTTGTCCTCGGCGTCGAGTTCGACCTTCTTGACCGGGGTGTGAATGATCCCCTCGCCTTTGGCCCGCTTCTCCACTTCAAAACGGTAGCCGTACTTCGCGCAAATCCGCTGCGCGGTGGCCTCGTCGATGGACTGGTTGACGTTGGCAAAGACGCGCAGATCCATGAGGTCGGCAATGACCTTGATGGGCTTCTGCCGCAGCCGCTCGGCCAGTTCGCGCACCACGATGGGCGGCTTGATGATGATGACTTCGCCGGTGGCGGGTGGAACGAACTTCGGCTCGGTCGGCGTCTTGCCGGACTCGCCTTTGGCCGCGCCGGGTCCAGCCGACCGGCCCGATGGCGAGGCCGCCCGGCCACCGGTGGCTCCGCCGCGCCCGCCGCGGGCGTCCAGTCGTCCCCGCTCCGTGGCTCCGCCCCGTGCGGGGGGCAGGCGGACGGAGCCGACCTTCTCGCCGATGCGCGGTTTGACGGGCAGTTGAATGAAACCGACTTTGTCGCCGATTTTCGGCCGGGGCGGCAC
>VFSW01013752.1_pt1 | contig 11233 bp, 7 predicted proteins | sample 5358111 | NCBI WGS metagenome assembly VFSW01 (sample SAMN11554181, study PRJNA540505) | mine drainage metagenome | isolation source: sediment from site ElyBrook_90M | place: USA: Ely Copper Mine, Vershire, VT | collected 2017
GGAACTGTTCCGGCGCAAGCTCGGGATCGAGTGATCTACCGCAACCCCCGACTGCCGTTTACACCTTGAACCCAGGGGCGAGCATATGACCGACTACCTGTTGATGCTGAAACAGAAATCGGAGGACACGCTTGTGGGAGAACTGCCAAAACTGCCAAAAGCCTCTTATGGCAGTAAAGACAGTGCCCACACAAAGCAAACTCGTGAAATCGAGGGAATGAATGTAGGAGATCCTAACCTTCTAACCCCTCAAGATACTGAGACTGGAATCCTACAAGCGACTTGTGACGGAACCGCCAAAACTGTCAAAAGCCCGGTTCTCTGGGAGCAATGGCAAGCCGAACACCCGCCAAGCCCTGACGCGCCCCCGCTGACCGAAGCCGAGGAAACCGCGATCCGTGAATGGCTGGCCTACATCGGCGAGACCGATCCGGGCGAGATTGCGGACGTGATCTTAGTTTGCTGGCGGTCCACCGATACGCGCGTGTGGTGTCTCAAGCAATATGCCGCCATTCCCGGCGAGCAGGAAGCCGCCAAGCGGGCCGCACAAGAGGCGATAGAGGAACGTGCCGGCATCTTGGAGCACGAGGCAGGCCTGGAACGCACCGAGGCCGAGCGCATCGCCAAGCTGGCCGGAGACTTCTACAGCCACCTATTCGGACCAGGGCAGGGGACGGGATGTTGCCATGGCTCTACTGGGAAATTTTGCACCGAAGGCAGACAGCTACGGGATCGTTACTACAACGCCGTCAAAGCGACCGGGCGTTTAACTTGAGGAGACGGGTCACATGATGGCCGACAACGATAGCCAGGTGGAGACGGCGGTGGACTTGATGAGGGAGGCGGGCCGGCTTCGGACCGAGGCAGCGTACGAGGAAAGCGGAGGGCGGCCGGCCCTTTGGCAGCACGACATCGCTGAATCCCTCGAACAAAAGGTTGACGAGCTACTAAAACCAGCACCCGACTTGCCTGTGGTTGGTGGCAGGGAGGTAGTGCCCCGAAGAACCGGAAAAACGAAACAATCCTTGCTTCACGACACCATCAAGACACCAAATGCCATTGGCCAAGAGGCCAGCATTCAAAGAACTGATCTGCTACTTCAAAGGAATTTTGATGTCCTATCGCTTGCTTTGGATGCGGCCGAGACCTGCAGAGCGGAGAACTCCATCGAAAAGATGCTTGCGCACCAACTGGCTTTGGCGCATGTAATGGTCATGAAGATCGGCAACGCGGCAATGGGTGAGGTCGAAATAATGCAGCGTGGGCTACAGCCTGGGCAAGCAACGGAGTTGCAGCGGCTTGCAAACACCGTGGGTCGATTGATGAATACCTGCCAGCAGGGAGCCCTTACGATTCAGAGGCTCAAAACGGGTGGCAATCAGACCGTTACCGTTCAGCACGTCAACATTGCTGATGGAGGTCAGGCAGTCATTGGTAACGTTTTAGCCACGGAAGCGCTACCGGGGGAGGAGTTGAAAAATGACTAACCCCATGCATGAGGCTAGAGCGGCACTGGTGCTGCATCCGCGCTGTGGAGCCTACTGCCGGTCCACTGGTGAGCCTTGCAAGAATGCAGCGATGAAGAACGGCAGGTGCCGCATGCACGGCGGCAAGAGTACCGGTAGGCCGATCATCCACGGCAGGAGCACCAAGGCGGCCAAACGTCAGCGGTTGTCTGTCCGGCAATTGCTTCGACGCTTGGACGAGTTGATAAAGACCGTGGAGTAATAGCGGTGACGGAAGCAGGGTGGCAGGTCAAACTTGGGGGCAACTTTGGGGGCAACAGCGCAAACCTGAAAAATAGATAACTTTATTTTTCAGAGCGTTACTGAACCTTTTAGGTAGTCGCCGCCTCCACCATTTAACTATCCAAGCACATCCAGTAACATCCCCTAGGCCGCCGAAAAGCGGCCTTTTTCTTGGGTTTTTCGTCCTTCAAGGGGCAACAGTGTCCATTGACATCCAGCGATAGATGGGGGCAACATTGGGGGCAACTGAGCTGCCCCCACTGGGAGTTGCCCCCAAATGCCCCTGACAGATACTGCAATCCGCAATGCCAAGCCCGCCGAGAAGCCCTACAAGCTGTTCGATGAGCGCGGGCTGTATTTGGAAGTCACTCCGACCGGGGGCAAGTGGTGGCGGCTCAAGTACCGCTTCAGCGGCAAAGAAAAGCGGCTGTCCCTTGGCGTCTATCCCGACGTGAGCCTGAAGGACGCCCGCGCCCGGCGCGACGAAGCCCGCAAGCTCCTCGCCAATGGCATTGACCCGAGCGAAAACCGCAAGGTGCAGAAGGCGGTGAAACAGGATCGGGCCTCCAATAGCTTCGAGGTGGTGGCGCGGGAATGGTTCGCGAAGCACACGCCCAACTGGGCAGACCACCACAGCGACCGCATCATTCGCCGCCTCGAACGCGACATATTTCCGTGGATCGGCGGCAAACCCATTGCCGACGTGACTGCACCGGAACTGTTGGCCGTGGTTCGCCGAATTGAAAACCGGGGCGCACTGGAAACCGCGCACCGTGCCTTAGGCAACTGCGGGCAAGTGTTCCGCTACGCGGTCGCTACCGGACGCGCCGAGCGCGATCCTTCCGGCGATCTGCGCGGCGCACTGCCGCCGGTAAAGGGTGAACACTTTGCCGCAACCACCGAACCAAAACGGGTTGCCGAAATTCTGCGGGCGATGGATGGCTACGAAGGCACGCTCACCGTGCGCTGCGCCCTGCGCCTTGCCCCGTTGGTCTTCGTGCGCCCCGGCGAACTGCGCAAGGCCGAATGGTCCGACATCGACCTGGACGCAGCGGAATGGCGCTACACCGTGACCAAAACCAACACCCCGCATATCGTGCCGCTTGCCCGGCAAGCCGTGGCGATCCTACGCGAACTGCATCCCCTCACGGGACGTGGGCGCTTTGTCTTTCCCGGAGCACGGAGCGTCGAGCGCCCCATGTCGGACAACGCCATCCTCGCCGCTATGCGGCGCATGGGCATCGGCAAGGACGAAATGAGCGGGCACGGCTTCCGCGCTGTGGCGCGAACCATCCTCGATGAAGTGCTGGGCGTTCGCCCTGATTATATCGAACACCAACTTGCGCACGCCGTGCGCGACCCGAACGGGCGCGCCTACAACCGCACCGCACATCTGCCCGAGCGGCGGAAGCTAATGCAGCAATGGGCGGATTATCTCGACAAGCTCAAGGCCGGAGCAGAGGTGGTATCACTGCGGCAGGCAGGATGATTTGCAACTGGATTAGGTCAGGCGAACAGGAAATAGACTAAAAATGGGAGGGCGCTATGAAGATGTATTTGCTTAGCCAACGCCCATACCAATTACAGCTACCAACACCGCAGTTTCCGCAAACTCTAGCAATGACAACCACACACTGTGTGCCCGTCGGAAATGGTGCAATGGATTGCAGGACGGAATAGCAGGCAATGATTGCTTACGCCGCGATGGGCAACGTCATTACTATCACTCGCAAGGTTGACCGTGCGACCTCTTCGGATTAAATTGGATTTCAGGAATTGTCATCGGACACGTGCCGAAAGAAGCTCGACCGGGGCATTCAACCGGCCATATCCGCCGACGGGCGTAAAACGAGCGTAAGACAAAAAAGCGGCCGCCGGGCTTAGCCACTCGGCAGAAGTGATAGCGGGACTGAGTTGGCCGCCAGTCAGATGAGCGAGCGGTGAAAATCCGCCTAACCGAGATTCCAGGACCACATCGCCTGGGCGTTGGAACCACGTATCGGTTCCGATAGGGAATCCAAAGGCGCAATGCCTTCTGCGTTCCCGTGCCTTCGAACGAACGGTGTGACCCATGGAACCAACCCAAGGCTTCCTGCGCCTCAAGCAGGTTCTCCAAATCATTCCCGTTTCCAAATCGACCTGGTGGGCGGGCGTCAAATCCGGGCGCTACCCAAAACCTGTCCAGCTCGGGTGCCGCATTACCGCATGGTATTGCGAAGACATCCGGGTCCTGATCGAAAAGTTGGCGAAGGAAGGAGGTGCCTCATGAGCACCCCCGAACCGAATCCCACCGAACTCGTGCAACGCTACATCGGCGAAATGCCGCCGGACAAGCGCGAAGCCAACTTGCGCTTCTCGCAGGAGATAGACGACGAACTTTCGGGCGAGCAATTGCAAACTGATGAAACCGAGTGGCCCGAGCCGCAACCACTGCCCGATGGCCTCCTTGCCGTTCCCGTTTTTGAGAAAACGTTACTTCCCGAGACCCTCCGTCCGTGGGTCATGGACATCGCCGACCGAGTATCTTGTCCTCCTGATTATGTCGCAATTCCGGCCATGCTCGCGCTGGCGACTGCGTTGGGTCGGAAGGTCGGCATTCGCCCACAATTTCGCACTGACTGGACGGTAGTCCCGAACCTTTGGGGTCTGATCGTAGGCAGGCCCGGCATGATGAAAAGCCCAGCAATGGCACAAGCGACTGCCCCGCTCAAGCGGTTGATGTCTCGCGCGCAAGACGAATTCACGGCGACCCACGCACAATGGGAACTTGGCCAGCGCGCCGAAAAACTGCGCGCCGAGAACGGTGAAAAACAGGCGCGTAAGCTCCTGGACAAAAATCCCGCCGCACCTATCGCGCATCTGTTCGAGACTACGCATCCTGACGAAGAACCGGTCTTGCGACGCTACACCACGTCGAACGCGACACCCGAGGCATTAGGCGAGCTGCTGCGGCAGAATCCGCAAGGGCTCTTGCTGGAACGCGACGAAATCATGGGCCTGTTGCGCACGCTTGACCGCGAGGAATCTGCGGATCATCGCGCCTTTCTTCTTGAATCCTGGGACGGATCAGGATCCTTCACTTTCGACCGCATTGGGCGCGGCTTCAATCTATACATCCCGGCGATGGCGTTGAGCGTGTGCGGCACGACCCAGCCCGGACGACTCGAAGCCTACTTGTCTGCGGCCTTGAGCGGCGGAGCGGCGGACGATGGGCTGATTCAACGGTTCTCCATGATGGTCTGGCCGGACGCCTCCGGTGAATGGCGGAACGTTGACCGCTGGCCCGATGGCGAAGCGAAACGCGCAGCCTTCGCGGCTTTTGACCGCTTGGATCGAATCGACCCGAAGGACATTGGCGCAAAACAGGATACCGGCTTAAGCGGCGATCCGGAAGGTTTGCCCTATCTGCGCATTGACGAGGCAGCGTACGAACTTTTCCTTGAGTGGCGAACGACCCTTGAGGCCCGCCTGCGCGCTGGCGATCTGATACCCGCACTTGAAAGTCACCTTGCAAAATATAGAAAGCTTGTCCCGGCCCTGGCGCTGATCTGGCACCTTGCCGACGGTGGGACGGGGACGGTTGGCGCGCCGGCCATGCTGCGCGCCCTCGCGTGGAGCCAGTATCTTGAGGGGCACGCGATCCGCGCCTACGGATCGGCGTTAAATCCTGAGGTGGCGACTGCGAAGGCCATCCTGAACCGGATAAAAAGGGGCGATCTCTCGCGAACCGGATTTAGCTCGCGCGCGGTATGGCGTCCACAGTGGGCGGCACTAAAGAATCGTGAGCAAGTCATGAAGGCGCTTTCGTACCTGGTGGAAATGGCCTGGCTGATCGATGGCAAACGCGAGACAGAAGGGCGCACGGCAACCGTTTACACCTTGAACCCAGGGGCGAGCATATGACCGACTACCTGTTGATGCTGAAACAGAAATCGGAGGACACGCTTGTGGGAGAACTGCCAAAACTGCCAAAAGCCTCTTATGGCAGTAAAGACAGTGCCCACACAAAGCAAACTCGTGAAATCGAGGGAATGAATGTAGGAGATCCTAACCTTCTAACCCCTCAAGATACTGAGACTGGAATCCTACAAGCGACTTGTGACGGAACCGCCAAAACTGTCAAAAGCCCGGTTCTCTGGGAGCAATGGCAAGCCGAACACCCGCCAAGCCCTGACGCGCCCCCGCTGACCGAAGCCGAGGAAACCGCGATCCGTGAATGGCTGGCCTACATCGGCGAGACCGATCCGGGCGAGATTGCGGACGTGATCTTAGTTTGCTGGCGGTCCACCGATACGCGCGTGTGGTGTCTCAAGCAATATGCCGCCATTCCCGGCGAGCAGGAAGCCGCCAAGCGGGCCGCACAAGAGGCGATAGAGGAACGTGCCGGCATCTTGGAGCACGAGGCAGGCCTGGAACGCACCGAGGCCGAGCGCATCGCCAAGCTGGCCGGAGACTTCTACAGCCACCTATTCGGACCAGGGCAGGGGACGGGATGTTGCCATGGCTCTACTGGGAAATTTTGCACCGAAGGCAGACAGCTACGGGATCGTTACTACAACGCCGTCAAAGCGACCGGGCGTTTAACTTGAGGAGACGGGTCACATGATGGCCGACAACGATAGCCAGGTGGAGACGGCGGTGGACTTGATGAGGGAGGCGGGCCGGCTTCGGACCGAGGCAGCGTACGAGGAAAGCGGAGGGCGGCCGGCCCTTTGGCAGCACGACATCGCTGAATCCCTCGAACAAAAGGTTGACGAGCTACTAAAACCAGCACCCGACTTGCCTGTGGTTGGTGGCAGGGAGGTAGTGCCCCGAAGAACCGGAAAAACGAAACAATCCTTGCTTCACGACACCATCAAGACACCAAATGCCATTGGCCAAGAGGCCAGCATTCAAAGAACTGATCTGCTACTTCAAAGGAATTTTGATGTCCTATCGCTTGCTTTGGATGCGGCCGAGACCTGCAGAGCGGAGAACTCCATCGAAAAGATGCTTGCGCACCAACTGGCTTTGGCGCATGTAATGGTCATGAAGATCGGCAACGCGGCAATGGGTGAGGTCGAAATAATGCAGCGTGGGCTACAGCCTGGGCAAGCAACGGAGTTGCAGCGGCTTGCAAACACCGTGGGTCGATTGATGAATACCTGCCAGCAGGGAGCCCTTACGATTCAGAGGCTCAAAACGGGTGGCAATCAGACCGTTACCGTTCAGCACGTCAACATTGCTGATGGAGGTCAGGCAGTCATTGGTAACGTTTTAGCCACGGAAGCGCTACCGGGGGAGGAGTTGAAAAATGACTAACCCCATGCATGAGGCTAGAGCGGCACTGGTGCTGCATCCGCGCTGTGGAGCCTACTGCCGGTCCACTGGTGAGCCTTGCAAGAATGCAGCGATGAAGAACGGCAGGTGCCGCATGCACGGCGGCAAGAGTACCGGTAGGCCGATCATCCACGGCAGGAGCACCAAGGCGGCCAAACGTCAGCGGTTGTCTGTCCGGCAATTGCTTCGACGCTTGGACGAGTTGATAAAGACCGTGGAGTAATAGCGGTGACGGAAGCAGGGTGGCAGGTCAAACTTGGGGGCAACTTTGGGGGCAACAGCGCAAACCTGAAAAATAGATAACTTTATTTTTCAGAGCGTTACTGAACCTTTTAGGTAGTCGCCGCCTCCACCATTTAACTATCCAAGCACATCCAGTAACATCCCCTAGGCCGCCGAAAAGCGGCCTTTTTCTTGGGTTTTTCGTCCTTCAAGGGGCAACAGTGTCCATTGACATCCAGCGATAGATGGGGGCAACATTGGGGGCAACTGAGCTGCCCCCACTGGGAGTTGCCCCCAAATGCCCCTGACAGATACTGCAATCCGCAATGCCAAGCCCGCCGAGAAGCCCTACAAGCTGTTCGATGAGCGCGGGCTGTATTTGGAAGTCACTCCGACCGGGGGCAAGTGGTGGCGGCTCAAGTACCGCTTCAGCGGCAAAGAAAAGCGGCTGTCCCTTGGCGTCTATCCCGACGTGAGCCTGAAGGACGCCCGCGCCCGGCGCGACGAAGCCCGCAAGCTCCTCGCCAATGGCATTGACCCGAGCGAAAACCGCAAGGTGCAGAAGGCGGTGAAACAGGATCGGGCCTCCAATAGCTTCGAGGTGGTGGCGCGGGAATGGTTCGCGAAGCACACGCCCAACTGGGCAGACCACCACAGCGACCGCATCATTCGCCGCCTCGAACGCGACATATTTCCGTGGATCGGCGGCAAACCCATTGCCGACGTGACTGCACCGGAACTGTTGGCCGTGGTTCGCCGAATTGAAAACCGGGGCGCACTGGAAACCGCGCACCGTGCCTTAGGCAACTGCGGGCAAGTGTTCCGCTACGCGGTCGCTACCGGACGCGCCGAGCGCGATCCTTCCGGCGATCTGCGCGGCGCACTGCCGCCGGTAAAGGGTGAACACTTTGCCGCAACCACCGAACCAAAACGGGTTGCCGAAATTCTGCGGGCGATGGATGGCTACGAAGGCACGCTCACCGTGCGCTGCGCCCTGCGCCTTGCCCCGTTGGTCTTCGTGCGCCCCGGCGAACTGCGCAAGGCCGAATGGTCCGACATCGACCTGGACGCAGCGGAATGGCGCTACACCGTGACCAAAACCAACACCCCGCATATCGTGCCGCTTGCCCGGCAAGCCGTGGCGATCCTACGCGAACTGCATCCCCTCACGGGACGTGGGCGCTTTGTCTTTCCCGGAGCACGGAGCGTCGAGCGCCCCATGTCGGACAACGCCATCCTCGCCGCTATGCGGCGCATGGGCATCGGCAAGGACGAAATGAGCGGGCACGGCTTCCGCGCTGTGGCGCGAACCATCCTCGATGAAGTGCTGGGCGTTCGCCCTGATTATATCGAACACCAACTTGCGCACGCCGTGCGCGACCCGAACGGGCGCGCCTACAACCGCACCGCACATCTGCCCGAGCGGCGGAAGCTAATGCAGCAATGGGCGGATTATCTCGACAAGCTCAAGGCCGGAGCAGAGGTGGTATCACTGCGGCAGGCAGGATGATTTGCAACTGGATTAGGTCAGGCGAACAGGAAATAGACTAAAAATGGGAGGGCGCTATGAAGATGTATTTGCTTAGCCAACGCCCATACCAATTACAGCTACCAACACCGCAGTTTCCGCAAACTCTAGCAATGACAACCACACACTGTGTGCCCGTCGGAAATGGTGCAATGGATTGCAGGACGGAATAGCAGGCAATGATTGCTTACGCCGCGATGGGCAACGTCATTACTATCACTCGCAAGGTTGACCGTGCGACCTCTTCGGATTAAATTGGATTTCAGGAATTGTCATCGGACACGTGCCGAAAGAAGCTCGACCGGGGCATTCAACCGGCCATATCCGCCGACGGGCGTAAAACGAGCGTAAGACAAAAAAGCGGCCGCCGGGCTTAGCCACTCGGCAGAAGTGATAGCGGGACTGAGTTGGCCGCCAGTCAGATGAGCGAGCGGTGAAAATCCGCCTAACCGAGATTCCAGGACCACATCGCCTGGGCGTTGGAACCACGTATCGGTTCCGATAGGGAATCCAAAGGCGCAATGCCTTCTGCGTTCCCGTGCCTTCGAACGAACGGTGTGACCCATGGAACCAACCCAAGGCTTCCTGCGCCTCAAGCAGGTTCTCCAAATCATTCCCGTTTCCAAATCGACCTGGTGGGCGGGCGTCAAATCCGGGCGCTACCCAAAACCTGTCCAGCTCGGGTGCCGCATTACCGCATGGTATTGCGAAGACATCCGGGTCCTGATCGAAAAGTTGGCGAAGGAAGGAGGTGCCTCATGAGCACCCCCGAACCGAATCCCACCGAACTCGTGCAACGCTACATCGGCGAAATGCCGCCGGACAAGCGCGAAGCCAACTTGCGCTTCTCGCAGGAGATAGACGACGAACTTTCGGGCGAGCAATTGCAAACTGATGAAACCGAGTGGCCCGAGCCGCAACCACTGCCCGATGGCCTCCTTGCCGTTCCCGTTTTTGAGAAAACGTTACTTCCCGAGACCCTCCGTCCGTGGGTCATGGACATCGCCGACCGAGTATCTTGTCCTCCTGATTATGTCGCAATTCCGGCCATGCTCGCGCTGGCGACTGCGTTGGGTCGGAAGGTCGGCATTCGCCCACAATTTCGCACTGACTGGACGGTAGTCCCGAACCTTTGGGGTCTGATCGTAGGCAGGCCCGGCATGATGAAAAGCCCAGCAATGGCACAAGCGACTGCCCCGCTCAAGCGGTTGATGTCTCGCGCGCAAGACGAATTCACGGCGACCCACGCACAATGGGAACTTGGCCAGCGCGCCGAAAAACTGCGCGCCGAGAACGGTGAAAAACAGGCGCGTAAGCTCCTGGACAAAAATCCCGCCGCACCTATCGCGCATCTGTTCGAGACTACGCATCCTGACGAAGAACCGGTCTTGCGACGCTACACCACGTCGAACGCGACACCCGAGGCATTAGGCGAGCTGCTGCGGCAGAATCCGCAAGGGCTCTTGCTGGAACGCGACGAAATCATGGGCCTGTTGCGCACGCTTGACCGCGAGGAATCTGCGGATCATCGCGCCTTTCTTCTTGAATCCTGGGACGGATCAGGATCCTTCACTTTCGACCGCATTGGGCGCGGCTTCAATCTATACATCCCGGCGATGGCGTTGAGCGTGTGCGGCACGACCCAGCCCGGACGACTCGAAGCCTACTTGTCTGCGGCCTTGAGCGGCGGAGCGGCGGACGATGGGCTGATTCAACGGTTCTCCATGATGGTCTGGCCGGACGCCTCCGGTGAATGGCGGAACGTTGACCGCTGGCCCGATGGCGAAGCGAAACGCGCAGCCTTCGCGGCTTTTGACCGCTTGGATCGAATCGACCCGAAGGACATTGGCGCAAAACAGGATACCGGCTTAAGCGGCGATCCGGAAGGTTTGCCCTATCTGCGCATTGACGAGGCAGCGTACGAACTTTTCCTTGAGTGGCGAACGACCCTTGAGGCCCGCCTGCGCGCTGGCGATCTGATACCCGCACTTGAAAGTCACCTTGCAAAATATAGAAAGCTTGTCCCGGCCCTGGCGCTGATCTGGCACCTTGCCGACGGTGGGACGGGGACGGTTGGCGCGCCGGCCATGCTGCGCGCCCTCGCGTGGAGCCAGTATCTTGAGGGGCACGCGATCCGCGCCTACGGATCGGCGTTAAATCCTGAGGTGGCGACTGCGAAGGCCATCCTGAACCGGATAAAAAGGGGCGATCTCTCGCGAACCGGATTTAGCTCGCGCGCGGTATGGCGTCCACAGTGGGCGGCACTAAAGAATCGTGAGCAAGTCATGAAGGCGCTTTCGTACCTGGTGGAAATGGCCTGGCTGATCGATGGCAAACGCGAGACAGAAGGGCGCACGGCAACCGTTTACACCTTGAACCCAGGGGCGAGCATATGACCGACTACCTGTTGATGCTG
>VFSW01013753.1_pt1 | contig 11233 bp, 9 predicted proteins | sample 5358111 | NCBI WGS metagenome assembly VFSW01 (sample SAMN11554181, study PRJNA540505) | mine drainage metagenome | isolation source: sediment from site ElyBrook_90M | place: USA: Ely Copper Mine, Vershire, VT | collected 2017
CATCCTTCGGGCCCAAATTCTCCCTTTGGTTAATTGGGGGTGTGTATGTATGTTTTTTGGTGATTTTATCCTTCGAGTCCGCAAGACTCCGCTATCGCTGCGTCTTGCTCCGCTCAGGATGACATGAAAAATGAATCGCACGAGGATATTGAAATAATCGTTTCTATTTATACTAATCTATCAACGCCCATAATAGTTTGCACGCTCCGCAAAAACAGGTCAAAAAGAAATCCCTACGCAGGGACCGCGAGCGGTCGGAACTCGACCTGCTTCAATCTTATCGCACGGCGCTTTCGAAGCTCGGCATGGCGGCGCCCGCGCTCGATCTCGACAACGAGTTTTTCTGGCTCTTTCGATTGAGCGGGCTGCTGGCGCAGGCCTATCGCAGCTTCGAGGAAATCAATCGGAAGCATTTTCAGGATGCACTGCCTCGCCCGAAAATTATTTTTTGCAATCGCGCAACGGGCGGGTATTACAATAAGACCCGCCATACGATCGGCATTTCACTCGCAATGACCGTCGAGCATGGCGAACAGGAATTTTTTGAAACGCTGAAGCATGAGATTGCGCATATTGTCGTGCAATCTCATTCGCCGCGATTTTATGAAGTGCTGAAAACGATTGGCGGATCGGGAAGAAAAGCGCCAGTGACCATTCTCCTGAAGGCCAAGCGCGACCGCTTCCTCGCGGAGCATTATCGGGTCCGGGTGCGTTGTCCAGAGTGCAAAAAAGAGTATCGCTATCGGACTCGGCGAGCATTGCGTTATGCGTGCCGTCCCTGTTGCGAAAAATTCGCTGGAGGGAAATTCGATGCGAGATTTAAATTCGAAACGGTTCTCTAATGCGCCTACCCAAATACGACAAAAACGGCAAACCCCTCATCGTGTTATTCGATGCGATGGCGCTCGCGTACCGGTCGTATTTTGCGTTCATCACGCGGCCGCTCACAAATGCGCGCGGCGAGAACACGAGCGCGGTCTATGGCTTCATGACCTCGATCTTTCAGTTCCTCGATCACCACACGCCAACGCACGCCGCCGTTTGCTTCGACAGGCCGGAGCCGACCTTTCGCCACGAGAAATTCGAGGCGTACAAAGCAACGCGGCAGGCGATGCCGGAGGATCTTATCCCGCAGCTCGATAAGATCAAAGAATTAGTGCGCGCTTTTCGCATTCCCTTGGTTGAGATGCCGGGATTCGAGGCAGATGATATTATCGGCACACTTGCGTGCAGGGCGGCGGAGCATGGGATTGAATCTCTGATTGTCACTCCCGACAAGGATTTTTGCCAGCTCGTTACGGACCGTATTAAACTCCTGCGCCCATCCCGCGATAGCAGCGCGATGGAGATTTTCGACACCGATGCGGTGCGCGCCAAATATGGAATCGAACCGAAGCAAATCATTGATTATCTCGCGCTCGTCGGCGATACGAGCGATAATATTCCCGGTGTTCGCGGCATTGGAGAAAAAACCGCCACGCCGCTTATCCAGAAATTTGGTTCTCTCGCCGGACTCTACGAGCATCTCGATCAAGTTGATAAAAAAGGAATTAAAGAAAAGCTCACGAATGACCGCGATAATGCATTCCTTTCGTATGAGCTTGCGACGATCGATTGCCATGTGAAGCTGCCTGTCACGATTGAGGAGTTGTCCTATGGAGTGCAACCCGATTTTGACGCGCTGGAAAACTTGACGCTCGATCTTGGTTTCAAATCGCTTGCAAATCGCGTGCTCAAGGAGAAAGAGGCAGCACGGAAAGCAGAATCGCCGGAGACGCGGGAACTTGCGCTCTCGCCGGAAGAGAAAGCCACGGAAGAACGAACGGAAGAGGAAGAACTCGAATCTTTCGATTTCTCAGCCGAGATGCCCACCGGTATGCAGGATATTCATTCCGCGCCGCACGCGTATGTGATGATTAAAACGTTCGAAGGAGTGAAAGAGCTTGCAAAACTACTTTCGAAAACAAAAGAAGTTTGCATTGATACCGAAACGACGGGACAGGACGCGAACACTGCGGAGATCATCGGAATCTCCTTCGCGGTGAAGCCATTCGAGGCGTTTTACATACCCATTCGTTTGCCGGATATTGGTTCCGACATCGATGCCAATACGCTTTTCGCGAAAGAAGCGGCATCGGAGAATGCGCTTACAATGGGGCTCGATCTCAGGGAGGTGCTCGATATTCTTCGACCCACGTTAGAAAATCCGAAGATTAATAAAATTGGCCAGAATATTAAGTATGACGCACTTCTGTTGAGGCATCACGGCGTGGAACTGAAGCCGCTTACGTTCGACACGATGATCGCGTCTTATATCTATCGCTTCGATGGCTCGCATGGGATGGATGCGTTATCGGTCGAGCATTTGAACTACCAGCCCGTGCCGCTTACCGAGGTCGTCGGCACATTGAAAGAAGGAACTGCGCGACGCTCGATGGCCGTCGCATCCACGTTGAAGCTGGCCGAATATGGCGCGGAAGATGCGGACGTTACACTGCGCCTCAAGCACGCGCTCGCGCCAAAAGTGCAGGAAGACGAACGGATCTGGAAACTCCTCGAAGATGTAGAGTTCCCACTGGTCGAAGTGTTAACGAAGATGGAATTTCACGGTGTTAAGATCGATTCGGAACGCCTGGGCCTTGCCAGCAAAGAGATGGAGCGGGAAGCCGATAATCTGTGTCGCCAGATTTACGAATATGCCGGCGGGCCATTCAACATCGACTCGCCGAAGCAGTTGCAGGAAATTCTTTTTGTAAAGCTCGGGCTAAAATCCGGGCGCAAGACGAAAACCGGTCTTTCCACGAACGCCGCCGTCCTCGAAGATTTGCGCCACGAACATCCGATCGCGGAATGCCTGCTTGCGTATAGGCAGTATCAAAAATTGCGCGGCACGTACGTTGATGCGCTTCCGCGTCTTGTAAATCCAAAGACGGGGATGGTGCATACCTCATATAATCAAGCCGTCGTTGCAACGGGACGCATTTCCTCGACCGATCCGAATTTACAGAATATTCCGATCAAGACCGAGATGGGCCGCAACATTCGCAAGGCATTCGTCTCGCGATTCAAGAATGGCCAGATTTTCTCCGTTGACTATTCGCAGATCGAGCTTCGCATCATGGCGCACGTTACACGCGACGAAGGTCTGATCGAAGCGTTTGCCAACGGGGTGGATATTCATACGCGGACAGCCGCCGGAGTTTATGGCGTGCCGCTCGAAGAAGTTAGTCGCGAAATGCGCGGCAAGGCAAAGGGCGTGAATTACGGCATCATGTATGGCATCGGCGCCTTCGGACTCGCGCGAAATATTGGCATTCCGCAGAAAGAAGCAAGCGATATTATTCAAAAATATTTCGCCGCGTTTCCGCTCATTCGAAAATATATGGACGACGCCGTCCAATTCGCGCGGAAGAATGGATATGTCGAAACGCTTTTAGGACGCCGGCGCTATATGCGCAATATCTCTGCGGCGAATCAAGCCGTTCGGAGCGCGGACGAGCGCGCGGCCATCAACGCGCCCATCCAGGGCACGGCAGCCGACATGATGAAACTCGCGATGATAAATGTCCATCGCGAAATGGAATCGCGCAGGTTGAAATCCATCATGATCATGCAGGTGCATGACGAGTTAGTATTCGATGTTGTGCCGGGGGAAGCCGAGGCAATGCAGGAGTTAGTACCGCGCCTAATGTCGTCGGCGATGCCGATGGTCGTGCCGATTGAAGTGGAAGCGGGCATTGGGCCGACGTGGTTCGAGGCACACTGAACCTGGATTACGCGGATTGGATGGATTTTCTGGATTTGATTAGAAGGTGTCAACCTTTCTCATAATCTCTATTTTTGGCTGAGATTACGGCCATTCGCTCATTTAGCCTGCCACTTTGTCATATAATTCCCATCTCCATCGCACTAAATCGATGGATTTCGAAAATTCGAGCCGCTGGCACAATCCTTCTTAGCAGGATATCTGGAATTAGTTTTTTAACCACTTTTTAGGAGAAAGCAATATGACAGTTTATCGATGGGAGCCGAGGCGCGATTTTGAACACGCCTCACGAAAGCTTCGAAGATTTTACAACGATGTCGAAGGCGCGATCACATGCGGGATGCAGAACGGAGTCCATATCGAACTGGGCACCTTCTCGCCGCGGGTCGATATTTCGGAGACGAAAGAGGACGTTTTCGTCCGCGCCGAGATGCCCGGCATGAAAGCGGATGACGTGAAGATCACACTCTCCGAAGGCACGCTCACACTGCGCGGCGAAAAGAAGCGTTCGGAAGAATCCAAACAGGAGACCTTCCACCGCCTCGAGCGCTCGCATGGCGAGTTCATACGCCAGCTCGCGCTACCAAGCAATCTGAACGAGGATGCCATCGAAGCGAGCTTCGCGGATGGCGTGCTCGAAATTAAGATTCCCAAACGCGAGCCGGAGAAGCCGAAAGAGCGGGAAATCTCGATCAAGAGCTGAAGATATGAAGGGACGCGCTACGATGCGTCCCTTCTATTGTTGAATTGTCATTCCCGCTTTCGCGGGAATGACATTCTTATTAGAATTGTATTGATTGCTCACTTTTTTCAAATTTCATAAGTCGTCATGATCAAAGATTCCCTTCTCAAAAGCTGTATTCAAGACCTCAGCAACTGTCAGCATCTATTCTCAAAATTCGATTCGGCGATGGCTGATTGGAAACCGCGCGAAAACATGCGCTCGACTCTCGAACTCATGCAGTATCTCGCATTCATCGGTGGCACGATGACGAACCATTTCGTTCATACTTCCGAGGATCGCGAAGCGGCGCGGCTGCAATATCGGGAACATTCCAAAGCGTCGAAAGCGATGACGTTCGATCAATTCCCAGAGTTTATCGAGCGCGAAAAAGAGGAACTCCATTCCCTATTCGACAACATCACCGATGCCGATCTCACGCGGATGACATACCATCCCTTCAGCAACGATGAATCCACGCTCTTCGAGGCGCTGCTCACGGTCACCAAATATCTCACTGCTTATCGCCACCAGCTTTTTCTCTACGCGAAAATGTGCGGCGCGCAGATTAGCACGCCGAATAACTGGTACGGGAGGGACCCACAGCTGGCGCCGGTGAAGAAGGCGGAAGCGGTGGCATAAGCTTTCGAACTGGGCACAATAGCCCAGGATGACAGAAAAACTTAATAGAGCTTCCTATGCCGCAGAAACCCCGTTCTGTTTCATTCCCAGATTCGTGCCAGTGATCTTCACATGAGCCATCTTCGCGCCATCCATTTTGGCGTTCTGCATATTCGAGAGACTAAAATCGGCGTGTTCGAGATCGGCATTCGTGAAATCAGCGTTCTCCAGATTGCACATGCTGAAATTCGCTCCGGTGAGATCGCAGCCTGAAAAATTCGCGTTCGCTAAGTTCGACGCGCGGAACACCGAGCCGAGCAGCTCCTTGCCGCTGAAATCGAGGTTCGGCAAATTCACGCCGCGCAGTTTGATGCCGGGCATGGCCAGCGAGGCGAGACCCTTCGCAGATTTCAGGTTCGAGTAGCTTAGGTCGGCGGCGGCAAGATCCGCGTTCTCGAAATTTACGCCTTCGAGATTGCACTTGCTGAGGTTCGTACCCGCAAGCTTTGCCCCGGTGAAATTGACGTTCTTGAGATTGGACATGCTCAGGTCCACGCCGCTGAAATCCTTGCCGCTCAAGTCCTGGCCCTCAAAGTTAGAGCCGCCGCCGATCCAGCTAAGCGCGCCGGAAACCATATCGAGTACTTCGTCAAGCATAATTTTAGTGGGTTAGTTAATAGGGGATCATTCCCGCGATTTGGAGACGATTGGCTTCACAAGTTATTGTATTTCATCAAATTATTGGCAATTCGGCGCTCAATGCCATAATGTCATACGGCATTTTGACCCATCTTCGAAATTCGATGATTTTCGGCACTTTTCGATTTGGCACAATACTTTTAATATTAAGCGGAAGACGCACAAAAGTAGTTTTCTGACATTCCAAAAATCGGCCTCTAAAAAAGTGACTCGATTTTTGAATGAATTTTATAAACCTAATTTTTGCCTAAAAAAAGGCATAGTTAATGAAGCACAAATGCGTGTGCGCGATAGAAGTAGTTTTCAAGGAATTTTTCGAATCGCGAGAAATTTCGCCGAAAGCTGAACAAATGCGAGCGCATAGTGTGACAAAATGACCGTGGTGTGGCGCATGCTTTAGCTTGCGCCAGGGGACAAGCTAAAGCATGTCCCACACCAAAGAAGTACTTCGCCCCTCCGGGGCTTGAAAAATGTTTTTGAAATACGCGACCCAGCATTCCGTCCGCCGCGACGGACTCCATGCTGGGCTGCGAGTACAACGCCGCGAGGCGGCTAAAACACATTCACGTAAACAATTGAAATAATTAGAAGGAAAATAAAATGAAGATTAGTATCGGACGATTCGATGTAAACATGGACATTAAGAGTAAGGGAATTGAATTAAAAATTTGGCCACCGGGTAAAGATGCTAAGCACTTAGGCGATCTTGAAATTACTAACACAACCATTAAGTGGCATTCAGGTAGAGGACGGAAAAATCCAAAAACGATTTCGTGGAATGATTTCATCGATTACATGGAATCGCGTCCATAATAACAAATGCATCCAAATCTTCAAACAGACATCGAAATTGAATTAGAATTCGGCTCTCCTTCCGAGGAGAAGCTGAATTCTTTTGTCGATCTATTACCGACGGAAGGAATCATCCATGACAAACGCGATCTCGGTTATTCGATCGGTCGTGATAATCTTGATAATCCTAAAGCTACTTCCTGGCATTTAAGACGGACTCATCGCTGCAAAAATCCCTTCGAGGCAACAGCGATTTTTAACCGCTATTCCTCTGCACGCGAAACTTACATAGTTAAGTCTGACCCAGAATGTCTCATCTTTTTGCACGATGCGGTCTATATTCAACCTTCTGAAGGACAAAAGTCATGATGACGGAACTTGAAAAGCTCGCATTGGTAAATCTCAACGGAGATTATCGGCCGTTTTACAAATACCGAAATTTTCGAAACGAGTACCATGTGCCATCGCTCGCTCAGTCGAAGCTCTGGTTCGCAGGTCCGCTCTCATTCAATGATCCATTTGATTGCCAAATTCCAGCTGAATACATTTCTAAGGATCAGGACGCACACAGGAAATATATCGCGTACCTTGCACGAAAAAAAGGGTGTCCTGAATCGCAACTGGCTCAGGTTGTAGAAGAGTGTATGAATGATCCCGAGACAAATCCGAGAGATGAGACAAAAAGATGGGAAAAAAATTATGCGGTTCAGCGCGAGGTGCTTGAACGCGTGGTAAGTATTTTTTCGGTGAGCCGGAACGTAAAATCTGTATTAATGTGGTCGCACTATGTGGATAATCATAGAGGATTCGTGATTGGCTATAATGCGGAAAATCTCATCGACTCGATTGGTGATGTTACGAAATCCAATTTGATTATGAAACCCGTAAGCTATACTTTATCCATGCCAACGCCCGTTAATCGCGAAGATTTTGGTTCCATCGCTGGTATTCTATCGGCTAAGAATGAAGATTGGAGATATGAAGAAGAGTATCGTTTTATCCATTTTCGTCAGGATAGTACGGTTCCGGGAGTCGAGATAATAATTCCTTCTTCCGTTATTGAGTCAATTACATTTGGTCTCGACACACCGCGAAAAGATGAAACGCGGCTCCGAGAAAGCATAAGCCATTGGCCAGAGCAACCGAAGTTTTATAGGATGAAACGTCGGCCATATAGTTTCGAACTTGAAATTGAACCAGCTTGAAAAGATAAAAAGTTTTTTAACACAATTTTAGAAAGCACACACACAACAATGAGCAAAATAATTGGTATCGACTTAGGAACAACGAATAGCTGCGTGGCGGTCATGGAAGGCACGCAGCCGACGGTCATTGCGAACACGGAGGGCGCCCGGACGACGCCTTCGATCGTCGCATTCACGAAATCGGGCGAGCGGCTCGTCGGGCAGGCAGCGAAGCGGCAGGCCGTGACGAATCCGCAAAACACGGTCTTTTCCATCAAGCGCTTCATGGGACGCAAGTTCGGCGAAGTGAACGAGGAGATGAAGCTCGTGCCCTACAAGGTCATTAGCGGCGATGGCGATTCGGCGCGCGTGGAGATCAACGGCACGATCTATTCGCCGCCCGAAATTTCGGCGATGATCCTCACCAAAATGAAGCAGACCGCCGAGGATTATCTCGGACAAAAAGTTACGGAAGCCGTGATTACGGTTCCCGCTTACTTTAACGACACGCAGCGCCAAGCCACGAAAGACGCCGGCGAAATCGCGGGACTCACGGTCCGCCGTATCATCAATGAGCCGACGGCCGCAGCGCTAGCGTATGGCCTCGATAAAAAAGGCAAGAACGAGAAGATCGCCGTCTATGATTTTGGCGGCGGAACGTTCGACGTTTCGATTTTGGAGCTCGGCGAAGGCGTCTTCGAAGTAAAATCGACGGACGGCGATACGCATTTGGGCGGCGACAACATTGATGCAAGGCTTGTCGATTGGCTTGCGGATGAATTTAAGACGCAGGAGAATATCGATCTTCGCAAAGACCCGATGGCCCTCCAGCGTCTGAAAGAAGCAGCGGAAAAAGCCAAGATGGAACTTTCGACCGCGATGCAGACCGATGTGAACCTTCCCTTTATCACCGCGACGGCGGATGGTCCGAAGCACATGAACATCGCGCTTACCCGCGCGAAGTTCGAGCAATTGGTGAACGACATTCTGCAAAAGACGGTCGAGCCGTGCAAACGGGCATTAGCGAATGCGAAGGTCACGCCGAACGACATCGACGAAGTGATTTTGGTTGGCGGTTCGACGCGCATTCCGAAAGTGCAGGAAATCGTTCGGAACTTGTTCGGTAAGGAACCGCACAAAGGCGTGAATCCGGATGAAGTGGTCGCGGTCGGCGCAGCGATTCAGGGCGCGGTCCTCACCGGCGAAGTGACGGACGTGCTGCTACTCGATGTAACGCCGCTTACGCTTTCCATCGAAACGATGGGATCTGTCGCAACGCCAATGATTCCAGCGAACACGACGATCCCGACGCGCAAATCGGAGACGTTCTCGACGGCCAGCGATTCGCAGCCGAGCGTGGAGATACATGTGCTGCAAGGCGAGCGTCCGATGGCGATCGATAATAAATCGCTCGGAAAGTTCCATCTGGATGGTCTTCCGCCCGCGCCGCGCGGCGTACCGCAGATCGAAGTGACGTTCGACATCGATGCGAACGGAATTCTCCACGTTTCCGCGAAAGACAAAGCGACGAACAAGGAGCAGTCGATCCGCATCACATCATCGAGCGGACTTTCGAAAGAAGAGATCGACAAGATGAAGCGCGACGCCGAAGCGAACAAAGCCGAGGACGTGCAGCGCAAGGAGCAGGTCGAAACCCGCAATCAGGCCGATCAGATGGTCTTCCAGTCCAAGAAGCAAATCGAGGAACTGAAAGACAAGATGACGCCCGAAGGCCAGGGCAAGATCAACTCCGCCATCGGCGATCTCTAAAATGCGCTGAAGGGCACCGACGCTGCCGCGATTAAAGCGGCAGTGGAAACGTTGAACCGCGCATGGTCGGAAGTCTCGACGCAAATGTATCAGTCCGGCGGACCGAACCAGCCCGGCGGCGAGAACGGCACCGGCGCTCCGCCTCCTGGCCCGAACGGGCATGACGGACAGGCTGGCCCCAAAGTTGAGAATGCGGACTTTGAGGTGGTGGATGAGGATGGGAAGAAGTAAATGATAATCAGCTGCGGGCTGCAAGGCCCGCAGCACCACTTATTACCCTAAATCTTTATGGCAAGACACCGTATTTTCACGGTTGGATTCGAACTTCCAGGTGAGGAATTCGAAAGAATTGACTTTGCCTCTGATCAAACGCTTCTCGACGGCGATATTATTCTTTATGAGCCAACCCTAGGCCATTACGATTGGTACAGTTCTCATGAAGGAAAGCCGCTACTTGGTGAGTCATCATCTTTCACGGCTAAACCTCGGCTTAGACACTGGCGGTCGGAAATAATCGGTGCTGTAAATGCTGGAAAACTTGTAATCGTGTATCTCGCGAAGCCTATTGATGCCTTTCGTTACACTGGCAAAAAAGACTTCTCAGGAACCGGACGAAATCGTGTAACTATTAACGACGTTGAGCCAATTTCTTCATACGAGGCTGTTCCCAATGTTAATGGAGTGACTGCAAAAAGTGGAAAGGAAGTACGATTCGAGAAAGGAAGTGACTTCATAAAGCCATATTGGAGTGAGTTCGGATCGTACTCATCTTATGAAGTTCAAATCGAGGGCAACTTCAATCCAATACTTCTAAAATCGCGTTCTGGAGACAAAATAGTAGCTGGTGCGATTCGAAATGCCAGTGGAACTCTTTTGTTTCTCCCCCCTCTACGCTTTGACGAAAAAATATTTTATAGTTACAATGAAGAGGATAAGAACACATATTGGACAACTGAAGCGCAAACTTTTAGTAAACGTCTTGCCGCTTCACTTGGGTCTTTACACGATGTTCTTCGCCGAGCAAGCCAACTGACACCTGCTCCGTCGTGGACGGGTCAATCGGAATTTCGACTTTCAGAAGAGAGTGAACTTGAATCGGAAATATCTGAATGTAATTCTTCGATTTCTGATTTACAGGCCAAGAAGTTAACATTGAGTGAAAAACTGAAGAATGCCGGTTCACTCCGTCGATTGCTCTATGAGCAAGGTCACCCGCTTGAAGGAGCAATCCTTGAATCGTTAAAACTATTCGGGTTTAAGGCTGAACCTTTTGCCGATGGCGAGTCCGAATTTGATGCAATTTTTGTCGCACAAGAAGGACGGTGTCTGGGCGAGGCAGAAGGAAAAGACAATAAAGCTATCAATATTGATAAATTTAGTCAGCTCGAACGGAATATTCAAGAGGATTTCGCAACAGATGAGGTTGCCGAACACGCGAAAGCTGTTTTATTCGGGAATGCCCAACGGCTTCTTCCTCTATCGGAGCGAGCAGAATTCTTTACTGAAAAATGTATCTCTGCAGCGAAGCGTACAAAGGCAGCGCTCGTCCGAACACCTGATTTATTTGAACCTGCTAAGTTTTTGAAGCAGAATCCGAATCCAGACTATGCAAAACTTTGCCGGGATGCAATCTTTGCGGCGGAGGGTGCAGTAGTGATATTTCCGCCACCTCCGTCGATT
>VFSW01013754.1_pt1 | contig 11233 bp, 10 predicted proteins | sample 5358111 | NCBI WGS metagenome assembly VFSW01 (sample SAMN11554181, study PRJNA540505) | mine drainage metagenome | isolation source: sediment from site ElyBrook_90M | place: USA: Ely Copper Mine, Vershire, VT | collected 2017
GTATTAGTAAAATCGACGGTACGACCAAGACCATCGGTGAGTCGCCCATCGTCGTGGACCTGTTAAAATAAATTTAAGATTTCCGGGTATGCGTGTTCAAACTCATCGAGCAGACTCAAGCTGTTTGGCTTTTCGCGACCCGCATCCGTCAGAGCGCCGCGTCCCGAGGTTAAAGAGGACCCGTCTGGTGATCCAATAAAACGGACGAAGCTCGCCTTGTCTTGGTATTCTGTCATATCGAACCGCGTCATCATTTTTTCGCTTCCAAACTGTATATCGGCCAAAATTTTTGCGAGTTCGGTTTTACCAACGCCTGTCGGACCAACAAAAAGAAAGCTCGCGATAGGACCACCCTTGCGCGCAAGTCCGCTTCGGTACTCGCGGAGCGCCGTCGCAATTGCCTTCACGGCCTCCTCCTGACCGACGAGCCGCTCGTGAATGACCTCCTCCATATTTAACAATTTTTCTGCCTCGTCGCCGCCCGCTTCGTGCATCGGAATATGCGTCTCCGCCTCTGCGATGCTCGTTATAAGGTCCGGACCTATTGTCTTATCGCCGCTCCGCTCCGCATGGGCCACCGCACTCTTCAAAAGTTCTTCCGCGCTCGACGGCAAAAATTTATTATGCAAATATTTTTTTGCTATCAAAACCGCGCGCTTTACCGCACCAAAGCTAATGGTGACGCCTGCTTGTTTTTCAAGAATAATACTTTCGTACGTCAAAATTTTTTCCGCCTCCGCTTCGGTGATTTCACCTACGCGAATAACCTCGAATGCGCCCGTGAAATCGCTCCGCGGCTCAATGGACTGCTTGAATTCTTTTGGATAGGTCGCACCGACGATTGGAAACACATTATTCATAATCACCGGCATCAGGGCATCCGCAGCGGAGAGGTAGGCGGTACCGGAGGTTTTTGCGAGATTGTGGATATCCGGGATATAAAGAATAACATTCCCGGCGAGATCAATTTCTTCAACGATCGCCTTGAGTCGCGCGTCCAGAACTTCCGGCGAAGCGCCGGCAATGAGGTTCTGCAATGCGAGCGAAACGAGCCTCTTGTCGAAAAGCTCCTTCGGCACATCGTCCTTCGCCAATCGGGATGCAAGATGCTGGACAATAGCCTCCTTTCCAATACCCGCCTCGCCGATAAGGAGCGCATTGGGATTGGTTGGTCGCGCGAGTGTTTCGACGAGCCGTTCATATTCTTCCTCGTGACCAACCAAAAATCCGATACTGCCTTCGCGCGCAAGATCGGTAAGGTCGACGCTGTATCGGTCAAGTGTCGGCGTAGGACGGGAAGTCCATGCGCGGTTCATAATCCGGTGCTGAACGCGGCGATGCGATGCAAATGAAAACCCGCCAAGCACCGTGGGCAGACGACTGAGTCCGCGGGCGCGGGAACTCGCCCCGGCAAAGATGAGTGCGCGCTCCACATCGTCCGAGCTAACAGAAAATAAATTGAAAAGTCGATTAATAGCGGCATCGCCAACCTCCGGTAGCGCTACAAAGAGATCGCCAATCTCGATAAAATCATGCCCGCTTGAGACTGCCCGGCTGAACGCACGAACCGCAAGAACCTCGGCTTGTTTTAAATATGTCTCGCTAAATGGCGGCACCGCTACCACACCTGGTGCCGAATTCTCCGCCGCGCCTTCTAACTCCCCCGCAAACTCATCAAGCTTCTCTTTAAATTCTTTTAATGGAACATCGAGCCGCCGCATAGCTTCTTCAACTTCGGGCGTATCAAGAAACCGCCCTGCCGCTTCCATGAAAAAATTTTTGCGCTTGATAACGCTCGCATCAAAAGTCCTTTCGAGCACGGCGAATGTCGCCGGTCGCATCACCCGCGCGACGTTGATCGCACCGGATTTCTGTAATTCTGAAATTGGCACATCGCCTTCGCCGCGATGAATAAGAATGTCGACAAGCAGTAACCCCAAAAAAACACCCGCCATGCGCAGGCGGATGGCGCTCGACATGAGAAAGGTGAACGTAGCCGCAATCAAAACAAGATACGCTATCCACGTTGCGACACGCACGAGCAATCGCCCTGCGATCGTCATGTGCAAACGAGGATCGTTGAAAGAAATTTGAAAATTTGCCGGTGCCGTGTCGTCCATTAAAATTTCATTAAATAATTCCGGTCGCAATATACCAGAGAATAATCGCCGGGATGGCGAGCCAGATTATATACACGACAGCAAAGACGACCGAGATCAGAAGATACGCAACTCCGCCGACAATCACTCTGCCCGTACGAAGCACAACGCCAAACATGCGTCCTATCACGCTGTAATCTTTATAAAGCGGCTCAAAAAAATGGCGAAGTGTAATTTTTACCGCAAATATCTCGTCCGCCGCTTCAAGCGTTAGCATAAATCTATCTCCGATTGCGCGCGATCCGTCGACATACCAATGATGGAAAAAGTCCGTAATGCGATAAAAGAATCGCTGCATCAGATAAACCGGTGCAAAATCCATACGCTAATAATAGCACTATATTCTCCCAATTGCCGCCTTTATAAACTCTTTAAATAAGGGGTGTGGGCGAAGTGGGCGAGACTTCAGTTCCGGATGGAATTGCGACCCAAGAAAAAACGGATGTTTCGCACGCGGCAATTCAGCAATTTCCATCAAGCGATGATCCGGCGAGAAACCGGAAAAGACGAGACCGTATTTGGTTAGTGTTTCGATGTATGCAGGATTCACTTCGTAGCGATGGCGATGGCGCTCGGAAATAAGATGCTCCCGATACGCTCCAAATGCAATCGTCCCCGAAGCAAGCGACGCAGGATATGCCCCGAGCCGCATAGTCGCACCATAATCCTTGGAAGCCATGTTCTTCTTTTGCTCCGACATGATATCGATGACCGGACTCGGCGTCTTTGAATCAATCTCGGTCGTATTCGCCTTGCGAAGCCCTACAACGTGCCGCGCAAATTCGACAACGGCAAGCTGCATCCCGTAGCAAAGCCCGAAATATGGAATTTTGTGTTCGCGACAGTAGCGAATTGCCGCAATCTTGCCCTCCACGCCGCGAGCGCCAAAACCTCCCGGAATTACGATGCCGTCGTATTTTGAAAGTCCGGCAAGCGACCGCGGATTCTTCTCGAATTCTTCGCTATTAATCCATTCTATGGTCGGCTCGCGCTTCCAAAAATATGCCGCATGCTTAATCGCTTCAAGAACGGAGATGTATGAATCGGCAAGCATGAAGTCGCCTGAATCAAAATATTTTCCGACAACGCCAATTCGCACGGCCTTTTTCGGGTGCGCGGCAACCGCGGCCGCGGCCGCGACGATTACGCGCGAAAGCGCACGCCATTCCTTAAGATCATGCGTCCGCGAACGAAGTTTTAGTTTCGCGAGCAAGCGATCGCTCAATTTTTCCCGTTCAAAGTTCAGCGGCACATCATAGATGCTCGAAACGTTCGGCGCGGAAATGACATCTTCCTCCGCGACGCCGCACATCAAGGAAAGTTTCTCTTTACGTTTCTTGTCGAGCAATACCGGCGCGCGTCCGAATATCAAGTCCGGCTGGAGGCCCACTCCATTCAACTGGCGAACCGCGTGCTGGGTTGGCTTCGTCTTTAATTCTGTTCCGCCGGCACCGAGCGCAGGTATAAAACTTACAAGCGCCAGAATTACGTCGTCCGGCTGCTTAATACGGAGAATGCGAACCGCTTCAAGGAATAGAATATTTTCATATTCGCCGACCGTGCCGCCGATTTCAACCAAAACGATATCAGCATTAGCAAGACGCCCCGCACGATTGATCCTATCTATCACTTCAAGCGGAATATACGGCACAACAGAAACCGATTTACCGCCATATTCTAGATTGCGCTCGCGCCGGATGACGTCAAGATAGATGCTCCCCGTAGTCATATAGTTAGCGCGGGTCAAGTCTCGGTCGAGAAAACGCTCATAGTTCCCCATATCCTGATCGCACTCCATTCCATCATCCAAAACAAATACCTCTCCATGCTCGGTTGGATTCATCGTGCCCGCATCTACATTCACATAGGGATCAATCTTTAATGCAGTTACCTTAAATCCCCGCGCCTGTAAAATTTTCCCGATTGATGCCGAAGTAATGCCCTTGCCCACGCCGGACATTACGCCGCCGACCACGAAAATATATTTAAGGTTACGTTTTGGCATCGCGCGGCAATTATAAATGAAGGATAGCCGAGAATTTGCCCTGCGTCAAAACCACTGGATCCAGCCAGCGTTTTTACAGTAGATATTCCCCGCCTACCTCGTGACTGGGAACCATGCTTGGATCGGTCGGGAGCGTGAATGTCATGGTTGTGCCTCGATTGAGTTCTGATTCAACCCAAATTTCGCCACCATGCGCCTTCACAATACCTCTTGTTATATAAAGACCCAGACCGGAACCCTCGGTTTGCAACTTCATGGCATTTTCTGCCCGATAAAACTTATTAAAAAGCTTGGGAACGTCCTCCGGCGGGATGCCGATGCCGGTATCCTTGACGCTTACCGCGACAAACGGCTTATTGGGAGCGATGTCTATCTTAACAATCACTTCGCCATTCTGAATATTGTAGCGAATCGCGTTTTCAAGCAGGTTTACCATTGCCACCGAAAGCTGTTTCTGATCCACCATAACCCGCGGTATCTCGCCCGTCGGCTGGTCGAAATATAACTTAACACCCGCTTTTTGTGCCGACGGCAAAACGTCGCTTAAAACCCTTGCAACAAAATCGACGAGGTTCGTCTCCTGGAATGTATAGCCGAATTCACCATCCTCCATTTTGGCAATACTTAAAAGATCTTCGATGCGGCGTATAAGCCCCCTGCTTGAGGCAAGCGCGTTTTGAACGATAGATTTATCAACATCATTGAGCTCCGCGGCGCCCGCGAGCGATTCGAGTGCCCAGGTAATTTCCGTGACCGGAGTCCGGAACTGGTGCGAAGCAATGGTAACGAACTCGCTTTTTGAGCGAACGGTTGCGATAAGCGCCGTCCTGTCCCGGACGATTTTCATGAATGCGATCCGTCGTCCACTTTCATCAATCAGCGGCGCCGTCATGATTCGCAGTTCAAGCTGAGGATCAGTGAATGATAAGTCTACGATCTGCGGGACCTCTCCTTCTTTCGATCGCGCGATTACGCGCGGCGCGAGCGACGGGAAAATAACCTGGATAAGGGTACGCCACCCTGCGACCTCAACATCTCTCGGTGAAAAAACGTGTCCAACAACTGATTTGGCATTAATACGAAACAGTTGTTCTGCCGCTGGATTAAAAAAGATAGCGCGGAATCCCTCCTCGTATACAATGATTGCATCGTCCATGCTTTCAAGAATGCCCGATAATTCGCTCCGCTCAATCTTGGTCTCGCGATCCGTTTTGGCCGAACGATACACCGACGCAGTCGCGAGAAGAAATGCGATCAATAAAATCGCCGCCTCGATAAAAAGCAAGAATGGGCTTGTAATGACAATGACGTCCACAACAAACGCCGCACTCAAAGCAGCCAGGAAAACCCAAATAACCCGAAATTCAGGCCAGGTCAAGATATCTAGGGATTTATACGATGTCCTATTCAAGGTTTCTCTTATAATACCACGGCACATCCCGCGCCCGCGCACGGCAGAGGTCAGAAAAGTCCCTGTTGCCGTGGATCCTGTTTTTTCTTTAACTTTTCTTTCGGTGACTTCGCCAAAACGGGTTGATTTTCAAGGCGCTTTAGGAGGGTTGCCGATCCGAGCGTCTTAAAGTACGCCGCGATAGATGCGCTGTTCTCGCGAATGGCAAGCATTGCCAATCGCGCCGCACCAGTGGTACCCCCCTCGTCCTCGGCTAACTCATCCAAAGGTGCGTGACGTTCGAGTATGACGAGCTCTTTCGAAAGCCCGGCTTCTTTGCGGAATGGACCCAGTCGCTTCATTAATTTTTCGTCACCCGGGACCGCAGCAAAAATTTTTTCGAGCGTGCCGAACTTCCGAAGAAGTTCCTGCGCCGTTTTCGGTCCGATGCCCGGCACGCCCTTGATATTATCCGAAGCATCGCCGACGAGTGCTTTGTAATCAATAAGTTGCGCCGGCTTTAAGCCATATTTCTGCTCGACCGCCTGCTCATCGTAGATTGTCGTATCACTCACGCCTTTGTTGAACATTTTTACAACAACCTTTTCGCCCTCGACGAGCTGCAGCGTGTCGCGATCGCCCGTAAGGATAACCACTTGCAGATCTGGCTCTCCGCGAAATATTTCCGCGAGAGTCGCAATAAGATCGTCAGCTTCAAAGCCAGTCCTCTCAAAAACCCTAACCCCAAAGGCTTCGAATAATTTTCTTGCCTCAATGATTTGCGCAATTAACTCATCTGCCGCCGGCGGACGTTGAGCTTTATAGTCGGCATATTTTTTATCGCGAAAGGTCGGTTCTGGTCGGTCGAAAAGCGCGGCGGCATATTCCGGGCGCGCCGTGCGCCATAGCGTTAGCAACATCGCTGAAATTCCATACAGTGCTCCCGTGGGTCGCCCGTCCGGACCGGTGAACGGCGGCAGGGCGTGAAACGAACGATGAATAATGGAATTTGCGTCAATTAAAAGGAGTTGCTTCATGAGGATAATAATAACATTGCAGCAACGAGCCCGACTATCTCATCGTGATAGTTCGCTCGTTTTCTTTTTTGCCGTGCCGAAATCTTAGCCATACCGTTTCGCGCGATAACAGTTTTTTTACGTTCTCCGGCCATTCAATGAGAATCATTGCTGACGGATCGCCAAGAATCTCCTCAAAGCCCAGCACGGTGAGCATCTCCGGCTTTTTTAAGCGATAGGCATCGATATGATATAAATTCTTAAAATGCGTTTTGCGGTTTGCGTGGGCGGGAATCGCAAACTTCCGCATGATAACGAATGTCGGACTGGCTGTGCGACGCCTGATGTTGAGGCCGCGCGCAAAACCCTGCGTGAAAGTCGTTTTCCCGGCGCCAAGATCACCCTGAAGCGCAACAACGATGGCTCCCCGTTTATCACCCAATTTCATCGCGATTAATTGATGAGCTAGGTCGCTACCAAATTGAGCCGTCTCGCAAGAAGAACAACTTTGAAAAATTTTCATCGCTTTTCAAGGAATATACCACGAGCGCGGCCAAAATTGCAGATACGCCGAGCAGTATCAAAGAAAATGCCGAGCCGCCGAACAATCCACCAGGCAATCCGCCATTCAGAGCAACACCAAAGGGATATCTGTTCTCGCTGATTTCATTATGCACATTAACCTTATTTACCGCTCCGGGCGTTGGTATGCCCCAAGCAAACCCCTGCGGAGCAGCGAGATTCTCATTCGCGGAATTGATCGCACTACGGGTGCCCGACGCGCCAGGATACAAAACTCGCGAGAAACTCTCTCCTGATGGCGCTGCCCCCAAATATGATGACTGATCAACCAGCCGACCTCGCGCGTCATAAAGCGAAACCGTTTCGCCGCCGTTCTTAAGCGAAAGCTTTGTCTCTGTGCGCGGCAAAACCAAATATCCACGCGCCGCGATGGTATATCCTTTTAACGCGAAAACCTTCTTCGCTGTCGCCTTCACCGTCCAGCCATCCAAACCCACAGGCGCATTTCCATCATTAAACAACTCGATAAATTCGGCTTTCGTATCAACACCATTGGGATTCGGCAGCCATTCATTTATACCAACCATGCAGCAATCCTAGCAAAATATGCATTAAAATATTCTAAACTCATTTTGCCCGCGATAAAATTCAGCGGGATAAAAACCTTAAAGTAATTCCCCCCGATCTTTCATATTCAAATGTCGATATGCCGCCGGCAAAACTATGCGACCGGCAGAAGATCGCTGCAAAAAACCCAGCGTCATCAAATATGGCTCATAGATATCTTCAATCACGCCGCGATCTTCGGAAAGAGCTGCAGCAATCGTATTAATGCCAACGGGACCGCCGTTAAATTTTTCGATGATGGCGAGCAGAAGCCGGCGATCGTTCGGTTCAAGACCGACTACATCAATATCAAGCATCTCCAGGGTCGCGAGCGCGGCTTCTCTGTCGATTACGCTCGAACCATGCACTTCCGCAAAATCTCTCGCGCGCTTCAGAAGCCGATTCGCTACCCGCGGCGTCCCGCGAGACGCGCGCGCAAGAATCTCGATCGCCTCCGGTGTCGCTTCGATATTTAAAATCCCCGCCGATCGATTAACGATTTTTTTAATATCATCGGGCTCATAATATCCGAGCCGTAACGTTGCACCAAATCGCGAACGGAGCGGCTGGGAAAGTAAATTTTCGCGCGTCGTCGCGGCAATCAAGGTGAACGGCGGCAGGTCGAGCGAAAGCGTCCGTGCGGATGGTCCTTTTCCAACAACAAGGTGCAATTTCCGCGCTTCCATCGCCGGGTAAAGAACCTCCTCGATCATCGGATTGATGCGGTGCGCCTCGTCGATAAATAGAATCTCGCCTGGCGTGAGGTTGGTGAGGATCGCCGCAAGGTCACCGGTTTTTTCGAGCGCCGGTCCGGATGTGGTTCGTATCATCCCACCAAGTTCGCGCGCCACGAGATACGCAAGCGTCGTCTTCCCGAGGCCTGCCGGTCCGGAAAATAAAAGGTGGTCGGATGATTCTTTTCGCTTATTTGCCGCATCAAGAATAACCCTGAGCCCACTTTTAATTTTTTCCTGCCCTACATATTCATCCCATGCCGTTGGGCGCAATGTTGAGTCAATATTGCGGTCATCGTTACCCTTTATGGGATCGTTTTGTGTTGTTTTGGGCATGGTTTACCCATAGTATGACAGCACTTGACAAATAAAACCAGCTATGCTAACATTCACGAGTCCTAAATGAGCAGGTCAAGGATAGAGTCCATTTGAAAACCCACCTTTTAGTAAAGTATCCAGGTTTCGAATATGTAACCAAGTAAGACGGAATCCATGTGAATTCGCATTGATAACGGAATTCTAGGACAAAATAGCAAAATGGGGGTTTTCAAATGGACTCGAGTAGCTGTTTCAAATCTGGGGGCGGGAGTTATTTCTAAAAACTACAGGACGGACCGGTTTCGGCGGGTTCGCTCCTTTGAATGACTCTAGTCCCTTTGCCTCCGGGCACTAGGGTTTTTATCCTTTCGCGAGGAATTGCCCCCAGGTTTGAGACCACTACAAATCATTCTACCACGCGATTTCTCCTGTCGCACCTTCTACTTCTTTAAAAGTAGTTTTTCCTTCAAGAACCTTCAAGATGCCGTCCTCCTGCATGGTGACCATTTCCTGCTTGCGGGCGATTTCTCGTAAGGCCACCTCTGATGCTTCTTTTAAAATGGTCGTCTCGATATCGGGGCCACCTTCCAGAAATTCAAAAACGCCGACGCGACCCTTATAGCCAATGCCATTGCATTTCTCACAGCCAACCGGTTCGTAAACCGTAGGCACCGCATATTTAGTTTTATCGACGCGCCCGGGAAGTTTTGCTACAAAAGACGCGAATTTTACCTTAGTCGCTTCATCCAGCACTATCGCCTTTTTGCAATTGGGACATAGAACGCGCACTAAACGTTGCGCGATAACCAGGGCAAGCGCCGGTCCAATGGAAACTGCTTTAACACCTAAATTTATAAGACGCGGCACCGCACCGACGGCATCGTTTGTGTGGAGTGTTGATAAGACAAGGTGACCGGTGAGCGCCGCTTGTAGCGCAATATCGGCGGTTTAGAGGTCGCGGATTTCGCCCACAAGAATGATATCCGGATCTTGCCGCATGATGGCCCGCAAACCGTTCGCAAATGTATAACCCGCTTCATCATCGACCTGCGTCTGCTCAACACCATCAATACGATATTCGATAGGATCCTCGAGGGTGATGATTTTTATCTCGGGGTCGTTCATTGTCCGCAAAAAAGCATAGAGCGTTGTTGTTTTACCGGAACCGGTTGGCCCTGTATTTAAAATTAATCCGTTCGGTCGTGCTATAGCTTTTTGAACTATGGCAAGATTGTCCTCGCGCAAACCAAGATCGGGTAAACCAACCATCGTCCCAGCCGGATCGAGAATCCGCATCACGATAGTCTCTCCAAATTCGGCAGGAATCACCGCTACGCGCATCTCGACTTCCTTATCGCCCAATCCGATCGTAAAACGACCGTCCTGCGCCTCATCACGAACATTGATTTTCATCCCGCACAGCAATTTCAAACGAGAAACGAGTGCGGCGTATGCCGCAGGCGCGAAATCATCAAATACATCGTGGAGAAGCCCGTCAATGCGAAACCGAATCTTTGATTTTTTTTCTCCCGCTTCAGTATGAATATCCGACGCGCGCAAACCAAGCGCGCCGGCAAGCATAATTTCGATCATTAAGACCGGCGATGCTTTCGCGGGATCGACCGCCTCAAATTCTTTTTTGACCGCATCTATTGTCGTAAGCCGGCCGCGTAATTCTTCGAGCCGACTCTTGGTAATGCGCACCTTTCCCGTGATATCCTCGCCTGCCGGTTTTACGAATTTGTAAAACCGCCACGCAGCCGCCAAGCTCGACGGCGAAACAACCACGACTTTCACTTCATAGTTTTTTGCGACAAGTTCTCCGATGATCTTTTTCGTCGCGGGTAATGCCGGGTCGGCTACCGCAAGCGCAAGCTTCGAAGGCGTTCCAACCGCGACCTGGATAACCGCCGCCTTGCCGGCGCGCGATTCGTCTTCCGTTAAAACCTTCACCGCCTCAAGCGAAATCGGTGTTTTTTCGAGATCCGCGTACCCCAAACCCGACTGTTTGGCCAACCGCTCCGCAGCACGCTCCTCTCCTTCGCGATGTAATTTTGCAATCTTGGTTTTCAATTCATCCTGTTGGACGTATGCCATATGTAGAATTATACTCCAATTATGTCAGGGCACTCTCATTGGGCGGGAATAAAACATAAAAAAGAAATCACCGACCAAAAACGGGGGAAAATTTTCTCGAAACTCCTGACCCTCATTTCAGCCGCCGCGAAATCGGAACCGAATCCCGATTTTAACCCGCGACTTCGTACAGCCATCGAAACCGCAAAGGATGCGAGTGTGCCGCAAGAAAACATTGATCGCGCAATCAAGCGCGCATCCGAGGCAAGCGAAGGACTGGATGAGCTTGTCTTTGAGGCATATGGTCCTGCCGGCATTGCAATCCTTATCGAGGCAATCAGCTCGAACCGGAATCGTGCCGTGCAGGAAATGAAAGCTGTGCTCAAAGACCATAATGGGAAATGGGC
>VFSW01013755.1_pt1 | contig 11232 bp, 9 predicted proteins | sample 5358111 | NCBI WGS metagenome assembly VFSW01 (sample SAMN11554181, study PRJNA540505) | mine drainage metagenome | isolation source: sediment from site ElyBrook_90M | place: USA: Ely Copper Mine, Vershire, VT | collected 2017
ACAACCCTTCGGTTAACAGCCGAATGCTCTGCCATTGAGCTACTGAGGAATGCCGTCTAGTGAATTCTTCTATACAAAGGTAGCAGAGAGCGTGGACTGCGTCAAAAAAACTCCGATTGAGCAGGGCATTTCTTTACAGCGGCGGTTCCACGGTGATGGATGAATTCCCACAGCGGGAAAGAGAGCGACAGAACTTCAACACTCCACTCAAAGGCGAGTGCGCGCGCAGGGCCAGAGGAAGAGATATACAGCGCATTAACGCGCGGCATTGCGGGCAGCAACCAGAGCGCGGATAAACTCCGGGTTGGAGCCGCAACAGCCGCCTAGAAACGAGGCGCCAGCATCGCGCAGGGCCACGAAGTGGGAAGTGAAGAACTCCGCCGAAGTGGCATAGTGAATGGCCGAGCCCTGCATGGTGGGCAGCCCGGCATTGGGCTTGATCCAGAGTGGCAGATCGCAGGCGGCGCGCAGCCGGCGGCAGATGGGTTCGGCGAACTCAACGCCCACGCCGCAGTTGGCGCCAACGCCATCCGCTCCCGCCTCGACCATGGCCTGGGCCACGGCCTCGGGCGTTGCGCCCATCATGGTGCGGTCTTTGTTTTTGCCGGAGTCGAAGGCAAAGGAGACGATCACTGGGAGGCCGGTGGATTTGGCCGCCGCGACAGCCAGGCGAGCCTCTTCGATGTCGCTCATTGTTTCTACCAACAGTGCGTCAGCACCGGCACCTTTCAGCGATTTGGCCTGCACGGCGAAGGCGGTCGAAACCTGCTCCGGGGTGACCTGACCCGACATGAGCACCTTGCCGGTGGGTCCGAGGGAGGCAAAGACCAGCGCACGGCCAGAGGCCCGGTGCGAAAGGGCGACCCCGGCGCGATTGATGGCGTCCAGCTCGGACTCCGAGCAGCCCTCCATGGCGATGGAGTTGGCGCGAAAGGTGTTGGTGAGGATGACCTGGCTACCGGCGTCCACATAGGCACGGGCCACGGCTTCAACTCGGTCGGGATGGACGAGGTTCCAGGTGTCTGGTATTTCGCCGGGAGGCAAGCCTCGTGTCTGCAACTCCGTTCCCCAGGCACCATCGGCGATCAGCAAGCCGCCCTTCAGCCAGTCGTGCAGTGGGTTCATGGGTGTCTCCGTTCGATTGCCTGCGACCACAAGGTTATTGAGGGCAGCCAAGCCTGCTAATACCGCAGTTGTACTTGCTTCGAAACGCTTGAATCCAGGCCTAAAGGCCTCGATATTTGACCTGTTTTCAGGGGGGCCCCTGCTCCCTCCGTCACGGTTATCTGCAACTCAAGTACTAAACCGGTTGCAGTTCTTTCCTGCTACCTTTTTTGCCGTTAGTCTCTTCGACGACCGGTCCATGCGTCTCTGCGGTGGGCGGCGGAGGCGCATCTCCAATGCGCTTGGAGTAGCTACAGACTATTGCGTTCTCTGCCGGGACCGCCGCACTTTTGGCGCGCTTCTTAGGAGCGGTCTCGTCCTCTGCAGCCTTCTTCTTATTGGGGCACTCCAGGAAGATACCCGAGCGCAAAGTCTTCTCGACAAGGTACGGACTCTTACACTGCGGACACTTTTTGGCTACCGGCTTGTAGTTGGAAGTGAAGTCGCACTTGGGATAGTTGGTGCAGCCCCAGAAGGTGTTGCCGCGCCGCGCTTTGCGCTCGGCCAGGTCGCCCAGGCCGCACTTGGGGCACTTCATGCCTTCAATCAGGTTCTGCTTCACGTATTTGCACTTGGGATAGCCGGAGCAGGAGACAAACTCTCCATAAGCACCCTGGCGCAGCACCAGGGGCTTGCCGCAGAGCGGGCAGTCTTCGCCGGTGGGCTGGGGCGTGTTCTGCTTCTGCTGCATCTTCTGGCTGAGCTTGCGGATGGTTTTGCAGGGCGGATCGTCGTTATATCCGGGGCAGGCCATGTACGGCCCAAAGATTCCGCGCCGCAGCACCATCACCCGTCCGCAGTTGTCGCAGTACTCCTCGGTTTCGCCCGCCTCCTGCCCTTCCTGGGTGTTCATCAGGTCCGGCTTGGCGGCATGGTTCTCTTTGGTAAAGGTGCAGCTTGCGGGGTCTTTTTTGTTGTAAGCTGAGCAGGCAAAGAAGGTGCCAAATTTGCCCCATTTGAGCAGCAGAGGCGATCCGCACACGTCGCACTTTTCGCTGGTCACCTGCTCCATGCGCTTGATGTTTTCCATGTTCTTGCCGGCGTCCTTGAGTTCCTCTTCAAAGTAGCCGTAGAAACCTTTGAGCAGGTCAGTCCACTTCTCCTTGCCCTCTTCGATGTCGTCCAGTTCTTCTTCCAGCTTGGCCGTATAGGCGGTATCGAAAATATAAGGGAAGTTTTTGACAAGCAGGTCACAGACCACCACGCCGATCTCAGTAGGATAGAAGCGGCCGCTCATCTTGGTCACATATTCGCGGTCTTGGATGGTGTTGATGATGGAGGCGTAAGTAGACGGGCGGCCGATGCCGCGCTCTTCCAGCTCCTTGACCAGCGAGGCCTCATTGAAGCGCGGAGGCGGCTGAGTGAACTTCTGCTCAGGCAGCAGCGAATCGAGTTCCAGGTTCTTTACGCCATCCAGGCTGGGCAGCTTCTGGTCCTGCGCGTCTTCGTCCTCGTCTTTCTTCTCTTCATGCACCTCATAGACCTTGAGGAATCCGTCAAAGCGCAGCACCGAGCCAGAAAGCCTGAAGTCATAGGTCTTGCCGGTTTTGGCTGAGATGGCGGCAATCTTGGCGGTGGTTACGTCATAGACGGCAGGGGTCATTTGTGAGGCCACAAAGCGCTGCCAGATAAGCCGGTAGAGCTTCAACTGCTCTTCGGTCAGGAAGCGGGCAATTGACTCCGGCGTGCGAGAAACATCAGTGGGACGAATTGCCTCATGCGCGTCTTGCGCGGCCTTTTTGCCCTTGTATTCATTGGGTTCCTTGGGCAGATACATGGGGCCAAGCTGCTTCTGAATCCACTCTCTGGCGCCTGCTTTTGCCTCGGGGGCCACGCGAGGCGAGTCGGTACGCATATAAGTGATAAGGCCGACCGTAGCCGCCGAACCTAAATCGATGCCTTCATAGAGCCGCTGGGCTACGCCCATGGTGCGGCGCACGTTGAAGCCTAGCTTGCTGGCGGCGTCGCGCTGCAACTGGCTGGTGATGAAGGGGCTCAGCGGCCTTCTGCGGCGCTCTGTGTATTGCACTGAAACCAGCGACCACTTGGCCTTTTCCAGCGCGGCGGTCACCTCTTTCATAGACTTCTCATCGGGCAGCGCGTTGGAGAGGAACTGGGCTTTGCCTTCCTTGTCCTGGCCGTTTGCAACCCTGGCCGGCTCGCCATCTATGCCGATAAAACGAGCCTTGAAGCTTTTGCCTGCCTGTTTCTCGGGGTGCAATACGGCGTCCAGCGTCCAGTACTCGACTGGCCCAAAGGCGCCGATCTCTCGCTCGCGCTCGACGATGAGGCGCACAGCCACCGTTTGTACTCGGCCGGCAGAGAGGCCGCGGCGGACCTTATCCCACAGCAGCGGCGAAATCTGATAGCCCACCAGGCGGTCAAGGACACGGCGCGTCTGCTGTGCATCCACCAGATTCTGGTCCACATCGCGGGCATGCTTGAAGGCCTCTTGCACGGCCTTCTTGGTGATTTCGTTGAAGGTGACGCGGCGAATCTTTTTCCGTTCCTTGGCCGAGGTGCCTAACTGGATCGCGAGGTGATAGGCAATGGCCTCGCCTTCGCGGTCAGGATCGGGCGCAAGATAGATTTCGTCTGCCTTTGCGGCCAGCTTTTTGAGCTGATCGACGACCTTCTCTTTGCCGGGAGAGACCACCAGCTCGGGCACAAAGGTACGGTGCTCGATCTCGACGCCGAGATCTTTTTTGGGCAGATCCATGATGTGCCCCACCGATGCCCGGACGTCAAAGCCAGCGCCAAGATACTTCTCGATCGTCTTCGCCTTGGCGGGAGATTCGACGATTACCAGTGATTTGCTCATTGCCATCCTTAATACCAAGACCACTCTACCTTGTCAGCCCGGTTTAGACTCACAAATTGGAAATTCGATTCAATTTAGGCCTGGAGCCGGTCTGGATGCCCTCAGCCTAATGGGCTGCCGGGTACTCCGCGAAAAACGAACCACAAAAGTTGGACGCTACCACGGAACACCGTCGCATTGCCAATCGCGGGATGCTTTTCTTCGGATTTTGTCCCATTTTTGGCGATGCAGGAAAGCTGGTTGTTGTGGAAAAATTACCGCAACCCCTTCTATATCAACATAAAAACATATCTCAAAAGAATGAAAGACTTTCAAGTCAAACAGGCGAGGCAGGAGAGTTGATTTCTTTACATTGTCCGCACGTAATTCTTTCCTGGCAGTCCGCGCACGCGGCCGGTGATTTCCAGCTCGAAGAGCGCAGTAAAGACCTCGGAAGAGGTGAGTTGGGTCTCCAGCAGATCGAGAATTTCGTCGATTTGGAGGCTCTCGTCGGCGCGTAGAACCTCAAGCACCATGGCCTCCTGGGGCCGCAGAACCGGGTCAGGCAATAGAGATGCAGTTGTTTCGGATTTCGACTCAGCCGGCGCCTCGGCCTCCAGTTCAAGGCGGACCTGCGAGGGCAGTTCCTCCCAGACATCCTCCCAGGTTGCTGTCAGCTTGGCGCCCTGCTTGATAAGGGTGTTCGGGGTCCAGGAGCCTTTGTTGGTCACGTTGCCGGGCACCGCAAAGAGGTCTCGATTCTGGTCGGCGGCGCAGCGGGCGGTAACGCGGGTGCCGGAGTTCTCCGCCGCCTCAACCACCAGCACGGCCACGCTGAGGCCGCTGAGAATGCGGTTGCGGCGGGGAAAGTTCTGCGGGGCAGGAAAAGTGCCCATGGGCACCTCAGAGACGATGGCTCCGCCGCCGGCCAGAATCTCCTCAGCGAGTTTCTTGTTCTCCTTGGGATAGACGACGTCAATGCCGGTGCCCCAGACGGCTACGGTGGGCATGCGGGCCGCTAGCGCACCGCGGTGGGCGCAGGAGTCGATGCCGCGGGCCATGCCGCTGACGATTAGGAGACGCCGCACGGCCAGATCGCGGGAAAGCATCTCCGCAATGCCTGATCCGTAGGGGCTGGGGTGGCGCGTGCCGACCACCGCAATGGCAGGGCGCGACAAAAGGCTGGCCGGGCCACGTACCCAAAGCACCGGCGGAGGATCGTAGATCTCCTTGAGACGCTCAGGATACTGCTTGCAGCCAAAAGTGATCAGGTTGCCTCCCTGCGCCGCTACCCGCGCCCACTCCTCTTCTGCGGCCTGGCGCGCCTTGCCGTCAAAGATGAACTGAGCCGCCGCGGCCGGGAACCTAAGTCCTTCCAGCGCGGTCAGCGGAAGGGTCAAGATCTGGCTAGGGGCGTCGAGCTGCTGCATGGCATCCAGAATCCGCTTGGGGCCCAGGCCGGGCGCCAGCGCCAGCGCCAGCCAGGCCAGACGGTCCTCATCCAACTGAGGGGGTGGTGGCGGGCTAGCGAGGTTTCGAGGCAATGTGGTCATGGCAAAAGCGTCAATGTCCGAAAACTGTACAGACTGGTTTTCCTCACAGGAAACTGAAAGCCGGACACGAAGGTAATTTCGCTCACGTTACCGTGGCACGCGACAGAAGTCAAGCCGGGGTGCTCTGACGCCGCAGATGCAGGGGGAAGAATCCTTCGCCGCGGGTTGTAGTCTAAGAGGTGTGAGCGAAAGCCCAGATTCACGTATTCGTATCGCAGCAATCGACTTCCTCAATCCCGCGCCGCTGATGTGGGATTTCGAGCATCCGCCGCTGGAAACCCGGCTTGCCTCCCGTTACCACATCGACTGGATGAAGCCCTCGCAATGCGCCGACCGTCTGGCCTCCGGAGACTCCGACATTGGTCTGGTGCCGATTGCTGCGCTGGCCGCCACGCCAGGGCTGCGCATTCTGCCGGGTTGCGTGATTGCCTCGAAGGGCCGAGTGCGCAGCTTGCAACTGGTTCGCCGGGCCAGCCAGCCGCTTGCAGCCGTGCGCTCTGTGGCGGCGGATACTGCCAGCCGGGCCACCATCGCCTATGCGCGCATTCTCTTTAACAAGTGGGGCAACGCGAGAGTTCCCTTTGAGCCCATGGCCGCCGATCTGGACGCCATGCTGGAGCGCGCCGACGCCGCCATTGTGATTGGCGACCCGGCGCTGCTGGCCCTGGAAGAGCGCGCTAACCGCTTCGAACGCACTGGTGAGGAACTGGTTTACCACGACTTGGCCGAGGAGTGGCACGCGCTGACCGGACTGCCTTTTGTCTCCGCTGTCTGGGGCGCAGCGCGCGGCAGTTTTCTGGACGAGCGAGTCGCGGACGACTTCAATCAATCCCGCATTCACGGCCTCCAGAACATTGAGGTTATGGCGGCCGAGTGGTCCAGGCGGCTGCCCATCTCCGAGGCCACTATTCGCACTTATCTCAGGACTAACATTCACTACGTTCTCGACGAGGAATGCCTGGAAGCGATGCGAGTCTTTTTCCGCATGGCGGCGGAGTGCGGCGTGCTGCCGGAGTATAGATTGTCGTTGGATGAAGCGGCGGTAGAGCGGGGATAGCGAAAGGCGGCGGAGTTGGCGGAGTTTGCAAGTCCACATTCTGCCAGAGCAGTTCTCCAATTCTTATGAACTCCACAGGAATTGGAGAACTGCTCTAACTCTGCTGTCTCCGTTGTTTTTTGCTAACCCCGCGATTCTTTGCTAACTCCGCTTTTAAATCTCCCAGCGGAGCAGCGCCGCGCCCACCGTAAAGCCCGCGCCCACAGCGGCAATCAGCAGCAGGTCGCCCTTTTTGAGCTTGCCTTGCTCGATGGCCGTCTCCATGGCCAGTGGGATGGTGCCGGCCGAGGTGTTGCCATACTTCTCAATGTTGATGATGACGCGGTCGGGGCTCAGCCCGAGCCGGTCCGCTGTGGCGGTGATGATGCGCTTGTTGGCCTGGTGTGGGATGAAGCAGCCCAGGTCAGCGCCGGTGACGCCGTTGCGCTCCAGCAGCTTGGTGGTGGCCTCTGCCATCTTGCGGACGGCGAATTTATAGACCGCCGGCCCATCCTGAAAGATGTAGTGCATCTTCTTGTCAACGGTTTCGTGGGTGGAAGGGTTCAAGCTGCCGCCGCCCTTGAGATTGAGCGAAACGCCGCCCGCGCCGTCGATCTCATTCACATAGTCGATGAAGCCAATCTCTCCCTCTTCGGCCGGCTCGATCAGCACCGCGCCCCCGCCATCGCCAAAGAGAACGCAGGTGGTACGGTCGGTATAGTCGGTCATGCGGGTATTGGCGTCCGCTCCGCAGACTAGCACTTTTTTGTGCGCGCCGCTCTCCACCAGCTTGACGCCCGCCTGTAGCGCAAAAACGAAGCCTGAGCAGCCGGCGGAGACGTCAAAGCCCCACGCCCCGGTAGCGCCAATCTTGTTCTGCACCAGGCAGGCCGTGGATGGGAACATCATGTCAGGCGTGACCGTGCCGACGATGATGACTTCTACCTCGCTGGGCTCGATGCCCCGCACCGCCAGGCACTTTTTGGCCGCCTCGGTGCACATATCGCTCACGCCCAGCCCCTTGGCCAATACGTGCCGCTCACGGATGCCGGTACGTTCCAGAATCCACTGGTCGTTGGTATCCACCATCTTTTCAAGGTCTTGATTGGTCAGCACGTCGGGGGGAACGTAGGTTCCGAGCGCCGTGATTTTGGCTCGGCAGCCCACAATGGGGCGAACGGTAAGGGTCAAAGTAATTCTCCTTGCGGCTCGAACTCCGGTTGGGGACACCGGCTCGGCGCTCAACTTTCAGTACGGCTACAAGGCGGCAATGAGGAGTGTCGCCCGACTGGGAAAAAGCGCCCACGGCGCCAAAAAAGTACCGGGTGACCTACTGCACACGCACTAGCCCGTTACCGTTGCTTCCTTCCGGACCTGGCGGGATTGGCGGGATTACATCGCGTAGGACCCGGCACTGGTTGATTTTAACACCAGGCGACGGCTTGGTTTAACCTGCCGATTGACGAGCCCCCGCCGCTGCTGCGAAACTTGGGGCCACATGCAATATCACGGGAAAGTTGAATACGCTGGGGAGCGGAAGATTCGCGAACGGAATACGCGCATCTACAGGCTGGCGCACTGGCCCATCTGGATATGGGTGTTTTTTCTTGCGCCGGGGCCGATGACCTTTTCTCTGTTTGCCCATGGCTTTCACCTGGGCAACACAGTGTGGCTGGCGGCGGTGATGGTTGGAACCGGCATTGCCGGGCTGCGCGGCCGGATGCCGGGCGTGGAGCCCAAGCCCTATATTTTGCGCTTCGACGAGGACAAGCCAAATCCGCTTTACCGGCGGGTCTGCTACACCTTTGCCTGGAACGCGGCGCTTAACTTTGCGCTGCTGAACCTGAGCGGGCTGCTGATTGCATCAGTGACCGGCGTGTGGTACATGAAGCAGATTTACGGGTACTGCTATCTGCCGCTTTGGGTGCTGATTCTGATGCTGGGCGCGGTGGGCAAACTGCCCCGTGTGGGCACGTCTACCAAGGGCGAAGGCACGGAGCGGCGCTACTTCTATGGCACGGTTTGGGCGGTGACGGTGGCGCAGACCGCTCTACTGGTGCTGTGGAAGACGATGCCCAAGACGCAGTCTGGCAGTCAGATCAAACTGGCTGTTTTTGTGGCTGTATTGCTCTTCATGGGGTATCTTGCCTACCGCGGCAAGCTCTACCGTACGCGGCCGATTTTGCCCGGCGAGGAAATGGTCTCAGACTAGGGCGAGTCACTGCTGCAAAGCTGAGGATACGCGCCTCATTGTTAACCATGAATAGGTGACGCACGTCACACAATACAATTTCCATCGATGAAACCATGGCAATGAGGCGATTTGGAGCCCTGTTGCCCGCATATTTCACTTATTCATCGATGGAGACCGAACGTGAAGCTGGACCCATCCGCATTTTTAGCCGACCCTGAACTGCTCGATGCACTCGTAGCGCAATCCTCCGCGCTTGTCTGTAGCAAAGATGATGTTCTCTTCCGTCAAGGGGACGCCCCCACAGGGCTGTTCATCCTGGACGAGGGAGAGGTCAGCCTGACCATGACTTCGGCGACCGGCGAGACCATCCTGTGCGTTCAGGCAGGGGCCGGCTCTGTGCTTGGCCTACCCGGATTGATCGGCAACCAGCCCTACACGCTCACCGCGATTACATGCGGCGGCGCCGGGCTCCGCTTCGTAACGCGCGAGGATTTCAACACACTGATGGGCAATAACCCCAAGCTGACGTTGAAGGCGCTTCAAGTGTTGGCGGCGGAGTTGCGCTCTGCCCGCCACGCACTGCTGGCGCTGTGAGGACAGCCCGAGGGGGCTGGTTTTAGATCTAACTTGTTCTCCGGGTGCTCACACCTGCTAAACTCTCACTCGTCATGCTCCTTGCAAGCCTCCTTATCGCCGCCGCTGCTTATCTGCTTGGTTCCATTCCTACCGGATTTCTGCTGATCCGCCTCTTTCGCCATGAGGATATCCGCGCCGTTGGCAGCGGCAACATTGGGGCCACCAACGTGCTACGCGCGGGCGGCAAAGGCCTGGGCGCAGTTACTTTTCTGCTGGATATGCTGAAGGGCTGCGCTGCCGTTTACCTGGGCGCGCTGCTGGGCGTGCTGCTGGCGCCTAACGTACCATTGCGCAATATGCAAGCGCTGGGTGCGCTCTGCGCGGTGTTGGGGCACATGTTCCCGGTGTGGCTGCGCTTTCGCGGCGGCAAAGGGGTGGCCACTGGATTTGGTGTTTTTCTGGTTGCAGCGCCCACGTCGGCGTTGGCCGCCATCACTGTCTTCGCGCTGGTGTTGCTGCTGACGCGCTATGTTTCGCTGGCTTCTATCGTAGGTTCGGCGAGCTTTCCTATATTTGCCTGGTGCCTGGTCCATGGCAGCCGGCCCTGGTTCTTCATCGCCGTCCAGTTTGCCGTTGCCCTGCTGGTTATTGCCAAACATCACCAGAACATCCGCCGGCTGCTCGCGGGCGAGGAATCCCGATTCGGGAAAAAGAGGCCTGCATGAGCCGCATTATCGTATTGGGTTCCGGAGCATGGGGAACGGCCATTGCACTTTCGCTCTACCGCCGTAGCGGCCACCAGATCTCGCTTTGGGCTCACAGCCCGGAGTTTGCCCAGGAGATTGCTGCAGCGGAAGAAAATAAGCAGTTTCTGCCCGGCTTCCCCATTCCAGCGGAGATCGCCATCACCGGCGATTGCGCTGCGGCCGCCGAGGCGGAGATCGTGGTTAGCGTTGTGCCCTCGGAGTTTCTGCGTCCGACGCTGGCCCGGCTCAGCCCCTATCTTCATGCCGGCCAGATTGTGGTGAGCGCCACCAAGGGCGTCGAGAACGGCAGTTATCTGCGCATGACGCAGGTGATCTCCTCCGTTCTGGAGCCGGCAGGAATGGTATTGCCGGTGGGAGCCTTCAGCGGCCCCAGCTTCGCGTTGGAGGTGGCCCAGGGCCAGCCGACTGCCGTCACTGTGGCCTTCTCTGACACTGACGTCGCCACGCGCATCCAGTCGGAATTCTCCTCTGAGTCGCTCCGGCTTTATACCTCCACTGATGTGATTGGAGTAGAACTGGGCGGCGCGCTTAAGAATGTGATTGCGATCGCAGCCGGCGTGGCCGCAGGCGTGGGACTGGGCTATAACTCCGCCGCCGCGCTGATGACGCGCGGAATTGCAGAGATTACACGCTTGGCGGTGGCCTGTGGAGGGCGTCGCGAGACCCTGGCCGGGCTCTCCGGCGTTGGCGATCTGGTGCTGACCTGCACCGGCTCGCTGAGCCGCAACCGAACCGTAGGACAGGAGTTGGGCCGAGGCCACAAGCTGCCGGAGATTCTGGCCGGGCTGGGTGGCAAAGTGGCAGAGGGCGTCTTTACCTGTCGCGCGGCGCTGGGTCTGGCGCGCCAGCGGGGGATCGAAATGCCGATCACCGAGCAGATGGAACTGATTCTGGAAAAAGGCAAGAACCCGCGCGAGGCCATCAAAGACCTGATGCTGCGGCCCGGCAAGAATGAGCAGTAGGAACTAACTCTTTCGGTATATTTTGGAGCATTTCTCCTGAAGGTGTATAGAAAGGGCGACGATTCTGTGCACACATGCTATGGGGCGACCTTATTCGGATGATTTGCGGCGCAAGCTACTTGAGTCCTTCGACGGAGGCAAGGGGAGCCTGTCGGAGTTAGCCGAGCGTTTCGGAGTGAG
>VFSW01013756.1_pt1 | contig 11232 bp, 4 predicted proteins | sample 5358111 | NCBI WGS metagenome assembly VFSW01 (sample SAMN11554181, study PRJNA540505) | mine drainage metagenome | isolation source: sediment from site ElyBrook_90M | place: USA: Ely Copper Mine, Vershire, VT | collected 2017
CGACGACTACCTGTTCCGCCTACTGGAGCTATTTTGAAATGCGATTGCCCTGGGCGCCCCCCGCCCCGGCACGATCCGGCCGCCGGCAAGGAATAGAATGGAGTTTCTTCCCTGCATTGAAGCGATGAGGTCGCAAGCAAGGAGAAGTCTGAAGTGTCTACGGAATCCTCAGCGGCACAGCCGCCAAACCATGGAGTGGTTCGTACCCGCCTTTCAGGGTACGAGCTGCTATTGAATCCTCGCCTGAACAAAGGCACTGCCTTTACTGAAGAAGAACGCGACGCCTTCGCCCTCCACGGGCTGCTTCCGCCGCACCTCGGAACCCTGGAAGACCAGCGCGAACGCCGCAAGAAGGTGCTGGACAACCAGACCACCAGCTTCGCCAAGTACAGCCTGATGCGCGATCTGCAGGACACGACGGAAACGCTGTTCTACTCGCTTATTGCGCACCACATGGAAGAGCTGCTGCCCATTGTCTACACGCCCGCGGTGGGCGAGGGGTGCCAGCGCTTCAGTGAGATCTGGCGCAAGCCTCGCGGCCTGTTCATCAGCTATCCCAACAAACACCGCATCGAGCAGATGCTTGCCGACCCACGCTACGACGACGTGCGCTGCATCGTGGTCAGCGACGGCGAACGCATCCTCGGCCTGGGCGACCAGGGCGCGGGAGGGATGGGGATTCCCATCGGCAAGATGGCGCTCTACACGGCTCTTGGCGGCATTCCACCCGAGCATTGTCTGCCCATCCTGCTCGACCCAGGCACTGACAACGAGACCTTGCTCAACGATCCGATCTACATCGGCTGGCAGCACAAGCGGGTTCGCGGCCCGGAGTACGATGACTTCGTCGAGGCCTTCGTCACCGCTGTCCAGCGCCGATGGCCTCACATTCTGCTGCAATGGGAAGACTTCGCCGGCACCAATGCCCAATCGCTCCTGGAGCGCTACCGTGACCGGCTCTGCACCTTCAACGACGACATCCAGGGAACTGCAGCCGTGACCACCGCAACACTGCTGGCCGCCGTCAACGCCACCGGTATTCCGCTGAAGGACCAGACCATCGCGATGTTCGGTTCGGGGTCGGCGGGCGTAGGTATCCTCGATCTCCTCATCGCTGCCATGAAAGAGGAGGGGCTGAGCGAAGAGCAGGCCCGCAGCCGCATTTATGCCTTCAATCGCTATGGACTGCTCGTCGAGGGTTGCCGGGGAATCCGCCCGAGCCAACTACCGCTGGTGCGCAAGAGAGCGGACATAGAGGGCTGGAAGCTCTCAGGAGGAGAAGACATTTCTCTGCTCGATGTGGTCCGCAACGCCAAGCTGACAGTTCTGGTCGGCGTCTCTGCCCAGGCCGGCACATTCACCGAGGAGATTGTGCGCGAGATGGCCAGCCACACGCCGCGCCCGATCATCTTTCCGCTCTCGAATCCCACCTCAAAGTCCGAGGCCGCACCTGCCGATCTGCTTCGCTGGACCGAAAGCCGGGCGCTTATCGGCACCGGTAGTCCTTTTGCTCCGGTCAATGTGGATGGCAAGCTGGTTCCAATTTCTCAGGTAAATAACTCGTATATCTTTCCCGGCCTCGCGCTGGGCATTCTGGTTAGCCGGGCAAGACGCGTGACCGACTCCATGATTATGGCCGCCGCCAAGGCGCTCGCTTCGCTGTCTCCAGCGCGCCAGGACAAGAACGCTCCGCTGCTGCCGCCTATCGCTGATTCGCGCAAGGTAAGTCTTGTGGTTGCGAAAGCGGTGGGCAGACAAGCCATTGCTGAAGGCGTGGCCGATGTCGCGGACGAAGCTGCCTTCACAGACCAGCTCACTACCTACGTATGGGAGCCGGTGTATTCCCCGTATGTGCGTATTGACTGAGGTTCAACATCTGGATCGAGTCTGCCGGGGATGCGTGTCTGCCCCGGCAGAGCGAACCTGGACGATGGATTGGTAGTATTGGAGCGATCGAGACAATCGTTTTTTTGAAGGGGGATTCATGAAGTACTCTCCACGCCGCGCCCGGCTTGGGACTTCGGCGTTGATGTTTTTGTCACTGGCTTTACTGGCTTCTTCCGGCCTGGCACAACGGCAAAAGCCGCCCGCGCCCACCGGCCCGTGGATGAACACGAATCTCTCACCCGACGAGCGCGCCAATCTGGTGATGAAAGAGATGACACTGGACGAGAAGATCGCGCTGTTGCACGGAGTGGGCATGCCAACCAGCGACCCGGTTACCCCGGAAAACGCGGCATCCAACCGCGGCGTGGGCTATGTGGTCGGTGTTCCGCGCCTGGGAATTCCGGGCATTGATATGAGCGACGCGGCCTATGGCGTTCGCTCCAGCGGCGAGAATGGGCGCTACTCCACAGCCCTGCCGGCCAACGTGGCGGCGGCGGCTAGCTGGGACACAGACGCAGCATTTGAATATGGCGCGTTGATCGGCCGCGAGTTGCGCGCGCAGGGATACAACATGTCGCTCGGCGGCGGCGTTGACATCACGCGCGAACCGCGCAACGGGCGCACGTTTGAGTATCTGGGCGAAGATCCGGTGCTGGCCGGAACGCTCATCGCCAGGCTCATCGAGGGAACGCAATCAGCACACGTCATCGGCGACATCAAGCACTACGCGTTCAACGATCAGGAGAGCGGACGGAACTCGGTCAACATTCATATCGGGAATCGGGCTGCGCGGGAAACCGACCTGCTGGCCTTTGAGATTGGCGTCACGCAGGGGCATCCAGCGGCGGTCATGTGCTCGTACAATCGCCTCAACGGCGACTTCGCCTGCGAAAACCAATACCTGCTCAATGAAGTACTGAAGAAGGACTTCCACTTCCCCGGATTCGTGCTGTCGGACTGGGGCGGAACGCATAGCACTGAAAAAGCCTCGGCAGCGGGCCTGGATAACGAGGAGCCTGGACATCTCTTCTTTGGCGACCCGTACAAAGCCGCCGTGCAGGCCGGGACCATCTCTACCACCGAGTTGGACGACCACGTGCACCGCATCTTGCGTTCGATGTTTGCCGCCGGCGTCATTGATTATCCCCGCGAGCGCAGCGTTGTCGATCCGTTCGCAGGACTTGATGTCGCGCGCAAGATTGAGGAGGGCGGCATCGTTCTCCTGAAGAACGACCACTCGACGCTGCCACTCGACGCCGCAAAGTTGCATACCATTGCGGTCATCGGCGCTCATTCTGACGTGGGCATGATCTCCGGCGGTGGCTCGGCGCAGGTCGATCCCATTGGAGGCAACGCCATTATGCCTCTGGGACAGGGAGCAACGCACTGGCAGGAGCAGATATGGTTTCCCACCTCGCCGCTAAAGGCCATTCAAGCTCGCGCGCCCAAGGCTGTCGTCAAGTACGATCCTGGCGTTGACGCTGCCGCGGCGGCTGCGGCTGCAAAAGGCGCTGATCTGGCCATCGTCTTTGCCTATCAGTGGGAAAGTGAAGGCATGGACCTGCCCTCTCTCTCACTGCCGGTGTACAAGGGAGTGGATCAGAACGCCGTAATCGCCGCGGTAGCAGCGGCCAATCCCCACACCATCGTCGTGCTGGAAACAGGCAGCCCAGTCACGATGCCGTGGGTTGACTCACCGGCGGCGATTCTGGAGGCGTGGTACGCCGGCAGCGACGGAGCAAGTGCGGTGGGCAATGTTCTCTTTGGTACGGTGAACCCCAGCGGCAAACTGCCCAACACCTTCCCAAAGAGTGAGGCCGATCTGCCCCATCCCACCATCACCATGCCTCCGCCGGCGTCGCAGCACTTCTCCGGGCCGGTTTCGCCGGCGCAGCGTGGTGCTGGACTGCCACCTTTCGATGTCACGTACGACGAGGGCGTCAAGGTTGGGTATAAGTGGTATGACGCTGAGAGAAAAACTCCGCTTTTCCCCTTTGGTTTTGGGCTGTCGTATACGACTTATCGCTACTCGGGACTGCATGTTAACCCGGAGAACAAGGTTAAGGTGACGTTTACGGTGGCGAACACCGGGACGCGCGCCGGGGCGGAGGTTGCGGAAGTCTATGCGGCGCTTCCGGCTGGCGCCCAGGAGCCTCCCAAGCGGCTGGTGGGGTGGAGCAAAGTCCAACTCAATGCAGGAGAAAAGCGCACTGTAACGGTCGAAATCGATCCCAAGTACCTGTCGATTTTCGACGAACAGAAGAATGACTGGTCGCTGCTTCCGGGCGACTATACCCTCATGGTTGGCGGCTCGTCGCAAGACCTTCCGCTGAAGGCTACGGTTCATCTAAAGTAGCCTGTCTAAATAGTTTGCAGAAGCTGAGAGTGCCCCATTTTTCGCGCAGTTCGCGAAAGATGGGGCACTCTCATTTGGGCGGCATGACGAAAGAAAGTATCCACCTGCGGGCGTACGATGGGTGCGATTTCACTTGATGCGGAAAATCCACGTATACGCGGAGGGTGGGCGAAAAATGACTGGGTATACGTGGACGAAATGCGCAAAGTGTTCATGATAACCCGCTCAAAAAGCGCATGAAACGCATCAGGGCAGGCATTCAGTAGAGCGCCCTACCCCACTTCCGGCGGGACCTGCTCCAGCAACCGCTTCCATGTCCGCTGGTTCTTGCGGAAGCTCTTCTTCAAGTCTTCGAGGATGCGCTCGAAGTCGGCGTTGGTGCGCAAGTTGTTCCAGGCCGGGTTCTTCTGGAACCAGGGATAGTTTTCGTTGCCCAGATAGATGGCTCGGCGCAGCCAATGGAGCGCTTCGCTGGAGTCGCCTTCCACCGCAAAATAAGTGGCCAAACGATAAGCCATCTCGCTGTCAGCTTCGGCGGCGGCCAGGGTGTCGTCCTTTAGCAACGCCGCGGCGCGGGCACGGTCGCCCGCCTGCACGTAGCACAGCGCCAGAGTGGGCACGGCGATGCGCAGCAGTTCGTCGTCTCGAATCACGCCCTCTAATATCTCGATCGCGGCACTGAGGTTGCCCATGCGCATCTGCTGGTAGCCGGACGAGGTGCGCAGCAAGGGGTGGCGCGGTTCCAGAGCCAGGCCTTTCTCCAACTCGTCGCCTGCCAGTTCAATCTGGTTCTGATAGTGATATACGCGCGCACGGTGGTTATAGAGAATTGCCGCATTGGCGGGGTTCAGCTTGAGGGCACGACTGAACTGGTGCAGAGCTTCGTCATACATGCCATCGCCGCGCAGCGCGAGGCCCGCCACCATGTGGACGTTCCAGTCGTTGGCTGCGCCCGCGAGCAGATTGGCGACGCCGTGCCGCGCCGACTCCTTTTCACCGCGCGAAAGCAGCATGTAAATGCGATAGAGATTGGCCTCAGTGGACGCGGGGTCCAGCCTGAGGGCTTCGTCAAAGGCGCGCCGCGCGTGCATTACGTGAATCTGCCCGCCGAAGCCATGGCGCACGTATTGCAGATCCGCGATGCCAAGACCGCTCCACCCTGCGGCAAACTCGGGATACTTGCTGGTGACGCTGGTAAACAGCGTATGCGCGCGGTCAAGGTCAGCGCGCGAGCCGGTGCGCACCATGAACGAACTGAGCAGGGCGCGGGCCTGCAAATATTCCTCGCTCACAGGGCCGGGTAACGAGACATCGCGTGGTCCAGAGCGGGGCGCTTCAATCTGGGCAGCTTCAATTCTGTCGGCAGCGCTCAGCCCGTGCAGCGCGGCGAACACCTCATTTGAGATTTCGGTCTGCACCGCAATCAGGTCCAGTGAAGACACGCGAATGGCGCCACCGGAGCGCACGCTCTGCGCGCTCACGTCGAGCAACTGCCAGTTGAGGTCAAATCCATTTTCAGAGCGCAGAAAGCTGCCCGCCAACACAAACGAAACCAGCAGGCGCTGGACGACGGAGAGCGGGTACATCTGCGAGATGGGCAGGGACATGAGCGTGCTTGACGGGCGAACCACCAGGGCGGGAATCCGTGCCAGACGCGCGGCAATGGCGTCAGCGAGGGCAAATCCGTAGAGCGGCGCCACCTCAGTGGCGCCCAGGTTGCTGAAGGGCAGGACGACGAGGGAGTTTTGCTGCACACGGTCGCCTGCCGACTCGCGGAATCGCTCAGCCAGCATGGAGAGAAAGCCAGTGGCGCGCTTTTCCGCCTCGGCGGCGGTGGTGGGCAGGTTGGCCGCCGCATCGCCGGGAATAATGCCGGTCTCAATCTGCAGCGCCTTCATGATGGTCTTGAGGGCTTCGCGCACCTCAGCCGCCGATGTGTAGCGCGAGGCTGGATTCTTCTCAAGGCAAGCGGCGATGACGCTCTTCAATTCCGCGGAGATGCCAGGGACAATCTCACTGAGGTCGGGCGGATCAGAAAACTGAATGGCACGGATCGCCTGAAAGTCCTCGGCATCGGGCCGGGAGAACGGATGGCGTCCGCCAGCCAACTCATACAGAATCACGCCCAGCGCCCACACATCAGACTGCACGCTGGACTGGCCGGTGACAAACTGCTCCGGAGCCATGTAGCGGATGGTGCCACCGCGCGCGGTGTAGGTGGCCGCCATGGAGGCGTCCTTGGCGAGGGCGGGCTTGCTGGGGTCAAAGCCGGCGTCTTCGGGGCGCAGCCGGCGGGCCAGACCGAAGTCCAGAATCTTGACCAGGCCGCCGTCGGTGAGCATCACGTTTTGCGGCTTGAGGTCACGGTGAAAGATGCCCAGCGTGTGCGCGGCCTGGAGGCCGTCTGCGATTTGAATGCCGACGGAGAGCACCAGTTGAAGTGTGGCCGGGCCACGCGCGATCAGCCGGTCCAGCGACTGGCCGGGCACGTATTGCATGACGATGTAGCCTTCGTCGCCAGTTTCGCCCACCTCGTAGATGGCGCAAACGTTGGGGTGCTCGATGGCCGAGGCCAGCCGCGCTTCGCGCAGCACGGTGCTTCGCATCTGCTGCGCGGAGAGGAGACCCGCGCGCAGAATCTTTAACACCACGGGGCGCTGCAACAGCGTGTCGTTGGCCAGATAGACAACGCCGCTGCCACCGGCGCCCAGCCGACGGAGAATCTCGTAATGTTCGATCGTCCTTCGCGCCATTGTTCTCTTCCAGTGTAGCGGTCTGGGCGTAAAGAACGCGTTATGCCCCACGGAAAGAGCGTGATTGAGGGATTGAGCAGGGGGAACACGACACAGAACGGCGAGACCTTCAGAACGTCGGGACCTTCAGAACGGCGGACGGAAGATGGCCTCGGAGAAGGGCGCTTCCCCGAGGCCAATTGCATTGCACGGGACATGCCTGGGCGCAGCGCTGCTCGCGAAAGATTATCTTTGCGTCTCGCTGGGCTGGTTGGCGACCTGCAGGTAGTTCTTTACGCTGAAGACGCCGGGGACACCGTTGGCGCGAAGGAAGGCTGTGTCCTTGTCGGTCTGCGAATCCACCATGCCATAGAGCTCGACGTGGCCGTTCTGCACCGAGATGCGAATGGGCCGGGCGGGGTCAATGGCGTACTTGTTCAACGTGGGAAAGCCATAGATGGCGCGCGCCACGGCAAGACGCGTTTGATCGTCCATGATCGAGAGGGGATCGACCTCAATCTGATTGACCACGTCTTTGACCCCGGGGCTGGTGTTGACGAGGGCCAGCGCGGAATCCCGGTCCGGATAGGTGCGGGCATGACCGCCGAGGGTAACGACGCCGTTTTCGACACTGACGCTGATCGCGTTGAACGCGTTGCCGTAGCCCACCCGGTCATAGGTGAGCTTTTCGGCCAGTTTGGCCTGCAACTCTTTGTCAGGAATATTGGGGCCGCCCACCTCAATGGCGTTGCGCACGGCCGCGACGCCTTTCACCCGGCGGACACGCTTTTCGGCGTCCGCTTTGAACTCGTAGAGGCTGACCGTTCCGGTCAAGGTGGCAATACCGTTGTCCACGCTTACCTTTACATCTTTGAACTGCGATTTATTGAGCCGCGCCGCAGCCTCTCTGGCGACAGGGTCCTCCTGCTGCACCTGAGCGATTGCGCCTGCGCTGCGGCCTGCCGCGAAAGATGCTTGCGGAAGGCTGAGAAGGGCTGCGGCGAGCATGGCTGTGAGGGCTGCGGCTGGGGTTAGACTCGTCTTTCCTTTCATGTCCGACTCCTTCGTTCGATTGCAGACAACTGTTGTGGCGGCCGCGGGGGGCGCCCGGTGAAGCTGCCATTCGCCGGTATAGACACAGGCTGCCGCGAAAGGTCACCGGGGATTTGCGGGCAGGAGCAGGCAGGGAAAGCCGATCTCCGCCTCTAGCGGTAGCGGCGCGTGGCCTTGATCACCATGGAGAAGACGCCGGATTCGTCGCGCGCGACCAGCAGAGAGACATGGCGGTTGATGGCGATTTCAGCCTGTAGCAACTGCTGCGCGGTGGTGTCTACGTCCGTGGCGTAGGTGAGGGTGAGGTTCCTGCCCAATTGCTCATCGACGGTGATGCGGGTGGTGGAGTTGCCCAACATGCCGAGGTAGTTTGGGTCGACTTTGACCGATCCGGCACCGAACAGCTTTTGCACGCGGCTGCTGACGGTGGCGTTGAGGGCTCCGCCCAGCAGCGCGTCCGTGGCGGGACTGGCGCCCGCCTGCTCCTGCTGCTGGGTGTAGAGGCGTTCCTGGTCCTGGGTGCGCCCGAGCGCGAGCAGCGCCACCACGTCGGCCTCGGGCAGCGGCGGATCGCTGCGATAGGTGACGGCCATGTTGTCAGGCAATCCGTGCAGGCCGAGGGTGATGTCGTAGTCCTGCACATGGGCGGTGGCGTTCAGGTCGATGTTGGGCTCGATGCGGACAGGATTGGTGAAGGTGACGTCGCCGCGCTGTAACTCGTAGCGGGTTCCGGCGATGGTGGCGCTGCCCTCGGTGATGGAGATGCGGCCCAGCAGCGAGGGGGTGGCGAGAGTGCCGCGGAGACGCAGGTCAACGTAACCGGCCAGCTTGGCGTAGGCGTTCTGGAAGTTCAACTGAGGCGAGGAGAGGATGTGTACGTCAAGACGCACATGGTTCGACGGCGCATCGGGCGGGGTGATGGGCTGCACCTTGCCTGCCTTCGAGACCAGGGATGCAATGTCCATATCGGGACTCACCGTAAAACGCGTGATGAGAACGCCGCCGCTGAGCAGCAAGCTGTTTTGAGTTCCCTGCAAGCGCAATGTGGCGTCGGCCAGCGAGCTCACTCCCTGGGGATAGCGGACGCGGATTCCCTTGCCGGTCAACGACAGGTCGGCAAAGATGCCGTGCTGGTAGGCCAGGTAACCGGAGACGCTGAGCAGGCCGCCGCCGCTCGTGGCCGTCAGCGATTTGACCTCCAGGCGGTTCTGGTTGAACTCCAGGGTGCCGTGCAACTGGCTGAGGCTGTTGGGCAGGTCTTCAAGAGCCAGCGACGCGTTCTGGAAGTCGATTCGGCCGCGCAGGCCGGGGTCCTGGAGAGGGCCGTGCGCTTCCACCTGGAAGGTGGTTGTGCCGCTCGCGGTCACGTCGGGGTCCAGCGTCTCAGCCAGCTTCATGTTAATGGAGCCGCTGGCGGCAAGGTCCAGTTGACGCTTGCCTTTGAGGGACAGGCCGCCCTGTACGCGCAGGTCGGTCTCCTCGCCGGCGATGCGCAGCGGGTCAAGATTGATGCGGGCGTTGGCCAGCGTGGCATGAACGCTGCCCTCGCTGTGAAGGTGGACGCCAACAATCGTTGCCGCCAGTTCCCCAAGGCGGGCGTCGCCGCGCAACTGCTCGGGTTGAGCCAGGGGGCCTTCTACGGTGACGGTGCCGGCCAGCGCGGACTCGCCGGTGAGCCCGGGGATATGGGCCAGCTTGAGGAGGGCGCCGATGTTGAACTGTGAAAATTTGAGCGTCGCCTGCGTGGCATAGTCGCCGCTGAGCGCAGTTTGGCCGTGCGCGGACAGTGCGGCGGCGTCAAAGCGGGTGGTGATGTCGTAGGTGACGGCGCGGTTGGCGGCATGCGCGGCCATCTCCACGTTGCCCACCTGCTCTCCGCTCAGCGTGAACGCGGTCAGGGTGGCTCGGCCTTCCAAGCGCGGATCGTCGAGCGTTCCCGAGCCGGTGACCGAAAACCCCAGCTTTCCGGTCAAGGTCATGCCCGCCTGCTGTAGTCGCTGAATGTGAGACACATCAATGCCGGCGCCGTGCGCGTCAATCTGGAACTGACGGGATTTGAGATTGTAGCTGCCGGAGGCGGAAGCATTGCCTGCCTGGTCATTCACCGTCAGCGACGCGATCTGCACTTGCGGCCCCACGACCTTGCCCTGCGCCCGGATGCGCGAGACGGGCTCACCGTAGACGGTGCCATCATCCAACTCCGCCCAGCCAGACCCACCCAGCGCATGAACGGGTCCGTCGGTATCAATCTGCGCATTAAGCTGACCGGTCAGCGGCAAACTCTGCCCGACCAGCGGCAGCAGTTCCTGCACGCTCACCTTGCTGGCGTGCATGTGCAGGTGGAGCAGCGAATTGGCATCGAAGGCAGGCACTTCATCCACGCGGACAGAACTTGTCGCCGCCGACGCGGACGCCTCACCGCCCCGCCGATGACCTGTCGCCATGGGCATTGTGCCGGGCACTTTGGCGGCAGACGTCAGCGTTCCGTCCAGAACGATGGATGCCTGGCCGTGACGCAGTTCGCCGTGGTCAATGGCGATGCGGGTTGCCGAGTAGCTGCCGGCGGCTTCCACTGTGTCCCAGCGCACGAACTGGGGCTTGCCGGATTGGTCTTTGGGATTCGGCGGCAACTCAACGGCAAGATTCGTGGCCTTCAGGTTCCCGGCAATGTGGGGAGAGGTAAGCGAGCCGGACCATGTGCCATGAAAATCCGCCTGCCCGCCGAGCGACAGGGGCAGGGCGGCGGTCCCGGTTTTGCCGTTGCGGGTGAGGTCCAGGTCGCGCAACACGGTATCGAATTCGCCCAGATTGCCCGAATGAAAATCGACGGCCATCGCCGATGGGCTGTCGATGGGATAAGCGCCCAGATGCCCGCGCGCCGTGAGATGGCTGGCGGGGAGAACGATGTCTAAATTGCGCAGTTCGACGGCCCCGTCGCGCTGGGTGTAGGTGGCGTCAATCACGCCGGAGGTTGGAACTTCGCGCCCCGGAGGCGAAGACCTGCCGCCGGGAGCCCCAGCCACTGCCGTGACCGGCCGCCCCGATGGGCTCACGTTCAAAGTGGCGCTCACCGCGAGGGTGAGGGCATCGCCGTTGGTCCAGGTTGCGTTGGCCGGACCATTCAGGAGCGCATCCAGGCCCAGGCGCTGAAAGGGTTGCACGCCGACAATATCGAGAATCGCATCGAGGGTAACGCCCTTCAAA
>VFSW01013757.1_pt1 | contig 11232 bp, 8 predicted proteins | sample 5358111 | NCBI WGS metagenome assembly VFSW01 (sample SAMN11554181, study PRJNA540505) | mine drainage metagenome | isolation source: sediment from site ElyBrook_90M | place: USA: Ely Copper Mine, Vershire, VT | collected 2017
CCTTGCGCGACAAATACAGGATGGCTGTGGAATAATGAGGCTATTGTTGACTTATTGCCTTTTCATGCCAGCCACCACACTCGCCGCACTGCATACGGGCGACACCGCCACCATCGTATCGATACATGCCGAAGAGGCATTGCATCAACGCCTGCTCGCCTTGGGGTTTCGCACCGACAGACAAGTTGAACTGATCAGAAAAGCCAGCTTCTCCGGCCCGCTGCAAGTGCGCATCGGCACCACAGACATTTTGTTGCGCCGCAATGAGGCCGCTAAAATAAGGGTGCGCAAACCATGAAACGCGTCGCCTTACTGGGCATGCCCAACACCGGAAAGTCCACGCTGTTCAACCGCATGACGGGCGGTGCTGCAAGGGTGGGCAACTGGCCGGGCATCACGGTCGAATTGCTCAGCGGCAAAATCCTGCTGGGCGCCGACATGGTTGAAATCATCGACCTGCCGGGCATCTATGACCTGCACGGCTTTTCCGACGACGAACAGGTGGTGCGCCACTTTTTGCACGACAACGTCCCCGATCTCGCACTGATCATACTCAACGCCACCCAGATCGAACGCCAGATGAGCCTGTTGCTGCAAATCAAACAGCTCAACATGAACAGCGTGGTGCTGCTCAACATGAACGACGAGGCCAGAAAATACGGCATCAGCATAGACAGCAAAAAAATGGCGGAACTGCTCGGCATGCCCATCTTCCTGATCAGCGGCAAATACGGGACAGGCTATCAGGAGGCCTTGCAGGCCGTCACCCGCGCCCTGCGCTACCCTACTCCCGGCATGGCGGAAAATTTGCGCACTCAGCTGGAACAGGACGAGCACATCGAGGTCGAGATGGCGCGCGTAATGAAACACGCCGTACAGATTCCGGCCCGTCTGCCGGAAAATCTCACCGAAAAACTCGACCGCGTGATGCTGCACCCCTGGCTCGGCCTGCCGATTTTTTTCGGCGTCATGTATCTGCTGTTTCAGGGCATCTTTTTCTTCAGCCAGCCGCTGCAAACCGGCATCGCCACAGGCCTCGCCTGGCTACGCGAAAGCGCCCTGACGCCTTTGCTCGGCAGCCTGCCGCAGGCATTGCAGGGCCTGCTGCTGGACGGCATCTACAACGGCGTGGCGACCGTTGCGGCGTTCGTGCCGGTCATCGTGCTGTTCTTTCTGCTGATGGCCATCGTGGAAGACAGCGGCTACCTGTCGCGCGCGGCTTTTCTGATGGACGCACTGATGGCCAAAATGGGTCTGGACGGGCGCGGTTTCGTGATGCTCCTGATGGGCTTCGGCTGCAATGTGCCCGCGCTGATGGGAACCCGCGTGATGCGCTCACGCGCAATGCGGCTGCTGACCATGCTGGTGATCCCGTTTTCCTTGTGTTCGGCGCGCTTACAGGTATTTGTCTTCATCACCGCCGCACTGTTTTCAGCCCATGCAGCCCCCATGGTGCTGTTCAGCCTGTACCTGTTCAGCTTCGCCGCCGCCATCCTCACCGCGCTGCTGTTCAAGGGTCAGTTTGCCAACAGCGAACCTTTCGTGCTGGAACTGCCACCCTACCGCTTTCCCACTTTGCGCCAGATGGTATTGCGCGGCTGGCTGGAAGTCAGACACTTTCTGCGCCGCGCCAGCACCTTCATCATCGCGGGGGTGGTACTGGTCTGGCTGCTCACTCACCTGCCCTTCTCGGCGCCGCCCGCCAGTGCTGACACGCTGTCAGGCATGATAGGCCGCCTGCTTCATCCCATCTTCGCACCGATAGGCATCGACGAACAGCTCACCATTGCGCTGATTTTCGGTTTCGTCGCCAAGGAAATCGTCATCGGTTCGCTCTCGGTGATCTACGGACTCACCGGCCCTTCACTGAGCGGCGCCCTGGCCCACCAACTGGACTGGGTGCAGGCCTACAGCTTCATGCTGTTCACCCTGATCTATACGCCCTGCCTGTCCGCCATCGCCACCCTGAAGAGCGAATCGAAAAGCACCGGCTTCACCCTGTTTTCCCTGGGCTGGTCACTGGCTCTGGCCTGGCTGGTCAGTTTCGTTTTTTATCAGACTGCCCGCGCATTGGGCTATTGAATCCATCTCATGCGCCGACCAGGCGCGATTCAACAGGGTCGGCAAATTGCTGCAACTCTTCCGAATTTTCGGCATAGTTGCGCTGATTGACAAACAAACTGTTGCCGTGCATGGATTTCGCCATTTTCTTCGATTCTGAAGCGATGACCGCGATATTGCGATGTGACTTGAACATTTTTGGCTTGACCGGCACCGCACCGATGGACAGTGTAGTCAGGTTATGAAACTCTTTTTCTCCGCGCCGGTTCTCGGCAATATAGCCGCCTCGTTCAATGTCTATCGGCTCGAAAAAGGACATGGCGCTCAGGCCGAACTTGGCCAGCACGTTCCTGCAGCGCGCTTCCCAGTCGATGCTCTGAAATAACACGATGAAATCGTCGCCGCCGATGTGCCCCACAAAATCCAGATCGTGATCGCACGCTTCCGCGATCACTTTGGCCGTCATCTGGATCATCGCATCACCCATGCTGAAACCATATACATCGTTGAACGGCTTGAAATGATCCAGATCGAAGTAGCAGACGGTAAAAGCCTCCTCCGTCGCCAGCAGCAGATTGATATGCTCATCTATCGGCGAGTTGCCGGGCAGTCCGGTCAGCGGGTTGGCATAGCGTGCCGACTGGATTTGCATCTCGGTTATTTCATGAATCAGACTCTGGCTGGTGCCCACGCCCAGATATTGCCCGTTATCGGTAAAAATAAAACCCAGCGAAACATGTCGCTGATCTTCCGCCAAAAGACGACTTAACTCCTGAATGGAAATGTTTCTGTCGACTATCAGCGGTTCAGGATCCATGAAGGTAGAACAGGACTTCTTGCCATAGAGTTCACGCTGATAGGGACGCGCAAAGCGGTTGATAAACACACTGCGGTTCACCAACCCGACCGGGAGCTTGTTGTTTGTAACGGCCACCAGCGATATCTGGGGGTTCTTCTCGAACACCTGGAAAACGTCTTCATTGTTATTTTCAAGCGTAAAGGCGGGGGCCATTTCCAGAACGGCATTGATGCCATGGCGATCGTCGGGCTGGCTGTCTCTGTTGCTGGTTGCCAATAAATTTCTGACGGCCCTGGGCACGACTCGGGCGGGATTCAAACCCGCGCCTGCAACAAAAGGGCCTTTCCCCAGCGAAATACCCATATCCCTGGCAAGCAGCAATTCCCCACGCGTAGCGATGCCTTCGGCCATGGTTGTCAGTCCGGATATTTCTGCTATTTCCAGCAACGATTTAATCAACTGGACTTTAACGGGGTCTTTGTCGATATCCTGAATCAGGAATGGGTTGATGAATACATGCGTTGGACTGACCCCGAATTCAGAATGAAGCAGGGCGAACATCTCCCCCTGATCTTCCAGTACGGTCTTGAAGCCGAGATCATTGAAACGCGTCAATATTTTCGGCAAAAAATTGGGATGACTGATGTCATAAGGCGCGTCGACTTGCAGGGTGATGACGACATGCTCCGGGTCTATCCCCGCCTTTTCAAGGAACTGAACGACGTGAATTTCCTTGAATTTATGAGCGAGAAATACGGCCGCGTTTAATCTTAAGAACAGAACCCCCTGCAGTTTCAGTTCGGCGAAGCGTCCAATGGTCAACTGACAACAGAGATTTTCCAGATCGAGTAGCTTGCCTGCCTGTTTTGCAACACGCTGCATCCTGGACGGCGAATGCAGCAAGTCATCGGATGGACCGCGCACCTGTCCTTCATAGCCGATTATGCTGCAACTGGCAATATCGAGTATCGGCTGAAAAAGCACCTCGATGCGCTGATGTTCAATGACATCAAAAATTTTATATATCGATTTCGAGTGATCATGCAACATATCCAAAGCATCCCCTTTATCGCCATTCCATACAGGAACAGCCTGCGGGCAGGCTAGCAGTTGCATGTTTCCAAATTATTAAACGCAACAGAAACAGGATAAATCCAGCAATCCTTTTGCTAGTCCGAAGCTTTTTCCGCGCCCTTGTCCTTTTCCGGTTTTTTGGCTGTCTTCTTCAATATTTTCACCATCTCCCGCCATTCCTGAAGTTGCTCGTCTTCCAGCTCCATCTGAATTGCCAACGCTTCCTGCTGGCTCAACTTGCCTTTTTCCAGTCGGCGAGGCAGCTTGCCATGCATCCTGGATAGCAGGCGTTCAGTTTCTTCCTCGGTCAGCAGCCCGACCTTTTCCATATATTCATCTTTACAAATAGTCTTCATCAAAATCTTCCCCTGCGTGTTATTTTAAAACCGGATCAATCATTTCGTTTTAACGTGAAACTCGCGTAGCGATTCGTTTTCCCGGCTTCGCCGCCTCGCTGCGTTCTCCGCTCCGCGATAACCAGCGAGTTTGCGAGTTATTCTCCACCGGACAACTTCTCTGCGAAAATCATTTCATCATCGAGGGTGGCATCTTCGCCATGCCCGTCAGAATTATTTCCGCGCTAAGATTAACTTTTCCTTAATAAACGCACAACTGAAATTATCGTGCATATTAACCCCAACGGAAATTAACATTTCACTATTTGGAAACAGCGCCAGATACAGAGGAGACCGCGGCGGCTGAACTGGGAGCGTCATCCAGAACCTGAAAAAACACTTCGTCGCCTTTAATCATGCCCAACTCGCTGCGCGCGCGCTCTTCAATCGCTTCGGCGCCTTGCTTCAAATCCCGCACCTCGGCATCCAGCAAGGCATTGCGCGCCTCGGTTTGTCCGTTGATCTGCTGCTGAGCCTCGACCTGACGATGCAGATCCCACACCCGCAACCACCCGCCATGACCCAGCCAGCGCGGATACTGCAACAACAGCAACAGGACGATCAGTATCAGTGTGATGATTCTCATATGCAGAGTATGAGCCTTCCAACGCTCCAAGCAAAAACCACCTGTAAAAAATTCGCCCCGGGCATAAGCCGGGGGCGAAAGATAGGCTTACCTGAACAAAGCGATCTAGCTCAGCTGGTAATAGGCATCGATACCAGGATAGGAAGCCGTATCGCCCAGATCTTCTTCGATGCGCAGCAACTGATTGTATTTCGCCATGCGATCGGAACGCGAAGCCGAACCGGTCTTGATTTGCAGTGAATTGGTCGCCACCGCGATATCGGCAATCGTGCTGTCTTCGGTTTCGCCCGAGCGATGCGAAATCACCGCAGTGTAGCCCGCGCGCTTGGCCATCTCGATCGCTTCGAAGGTTTCGGTCAGCGTGCCGATCTGATTGACCTTGATCAGAATGGAGTTGGCCAGCCCCTGACGGATACCTTCGCGAAAAATTTTCGTATTGGTGACAAATACATCGTCGCCGACAATCTGCACGTTCTTGCCCAGACGCTGAGTCAACAGCTTCCAGCCCTCCCAGTCGTTCTCGGACATGCCGTCTTCGATGCTGATCAACGGGTACTTGTCAACCCAGTTGGCCAGATAGTCAACCAACTGCGCAGAGGTCAACTTCAGCCCTTCCGAATCGAGACAATACAGCCCATTCCTGTAAAACTCGGAACTGGCGCAATCCACACCGATGGCCACATCCACACCCGGCACGAAACCGGCTGCTTCGATGCCTTCGACGATCAGCTGCAATGCCGCTTCGTTGCTCGGCAAGTTGGGTGCAAACCCCCCTTCATCGCCGACGGTGGTGGGCATGCCCTTTGCGTCGATCAGCTTCTTCAACGCGTGGAACACTTCCGCGCCATAGCGCAATGCCTCGCGGAAACTCGGCGCGCCAACCGGAATAATCATGAACTCCTGCATGTCGATGTTGTTGTTCGCGTGCGCGCCACCGTTGATGATGTTCATCATCGGCACAGGCAGTTGCATCCTGGCCGAGCCGCCCAGGTAACGATAAAGCGGCAGGCCGGATTCTTCCGCAGCCGCACGCGCAACCGCCATGGAAACAGCCAGAATCGCATTGGCGCCCAGGCGGGATTTATTTTCCGTGCCGTCCAGTTCAATCATAGTCTGATCGATAAAGGCCTGTTCGATGGCATCAAGGCCGATAATCGCTTCGGCGATCTCGGTGTTCACATATTCCACCGCCTGCAACACGCCTTTTCCCAGATAGCGCTGTTTATCGCCATCGCGCAACTCTATCGCTTCCCGCTCACCGGTGGAGGCGCCGGACGGCACCGCTGCACGTCCCATCACGCCTGATTCAAGCAGTACGTCGGCTTCCACGGTAGGGTTGCCGCGCGAATCCAGAATTTCGCGGGCGATCACATCGACAATTGCACTCATCTTTATATCCTTTATCATCCAAATCAATTTTTTATAACAACCGGAATCAGCTCATGATCCGGTTAAGCCCACTGCAAACCGGACGAAGTCCGCCAAGCAAAAATCAACAATTTTTCAAATCAACCATTTCTTCGATCAGCCCCTGCTGCTTGACAGCGTCGTCCAGCACCATCAGCGTCTTCAGCAGCGACTTCAGATGTCCCAGCGGAAAGGCATTAGGTCCATCCGACAGCGCACGAGAGGGACTCGGATGCGTCTCCATGAACAGCCCGGAAATTCCGGCAGCCACAGCCGCACGAGCCAGTACCGGAACAAATTCGCGTTGACCGCCGCTGACCGCACCCTGCCCGCCGGGCAACTGCACCGAATGCGTGGCATCGAACACCACCGGACACGCGGTATTGCGCATCACGGCCAGCGAACGCATATCCGACACCAGGTTGTTATAACCGAATGACGCACCGCGCTCACACACCATAATGTTGTCCTGACTGCTCGCCTCTCTTGCCTTCTCAACCACATTCTGCATATCCCAGGGCGACAAAAATTGCCCTTTCTTGATATTCACGGGCTTGCCGGAACTTGCCACGGCATGAATAAAATCGGTCTGCCGGCACAGGAATGCCGGCGTCTGCAACACATCCACAACTGCCGCGACGGGCGCGATCTCTTCGATACTGTGCACATCGGTCAGCACCGGCACACCCAACTGCGCCTTGACTTCACTCAGTATTTTCAATCCGGCATCCATACCGAAGCCGCGAAACGATTTGCCCGAACTGCGATTAGCCTTGTCGTACGATGACTTGTAGATAAAGGGCAGATTCAATTCAAGACACATTTCCTTCAACGCGCCTGCGGTATCGATCGCCATCTGCTCGGATTCGATCACGCAGGGACCCGCGATCAAAAATAAGGGACGGTTCAGGCCAACTTCAAAGTTACATAGTTTCACACGATCACCTTAGCTGTGCCTTTGGCACACAAATTTCTGTTCTCTATCATCTGTTCCCTGTCATCTGATGCAGCAAGGCAGCCTCAACGAACGCTTTGAACAGGGGATGTCCGGCGCGCGGCGAGGAGGTAAATTCGGGGTGAAACTGCACACCGACAAACCAGGGATGCCCTGGCAATTCCATGATTTCAGGAAGATTTTCAGTCGGAGTACGAGCCGAGATGACCAGGCCTGTTTTTTCCAACTGCGGCACGTAATGATTGTTCACTTCATAGCGGTGGCGGTGCCGCTCATTCACCTCCGCACCATAGATGCGCTCTGCCAGCGTACCAGGAGTCACCGGGCAACGCTGCGAGCCCAGCCGCATGGTGCCGCCCATATCCGAGTCGCTGCTGCGAATTTCCACCCGCCCGTCGCGGTCGCACCATTCGGTAATCAGGGCAACTACCGGATGTTCGGTTTCAGGATTAAATTCGGTGCTGTTCGCGTCCTTCATGCCTGCAACATGGCGTGCATATTCGATCACCGCCAACTGCATGCCTAAACAGATACCCAGATACGGCACCCTGTTTTCACGCGCGTAGCGGATTGCGGCTATCTTGCCCTCCGTACCGCGCGCGCCGAACCCCCCCGGCACCAGTATCGCATCGAAGTGCGCAAGTCCTTCCGTGCCGGCGGATTCGAGCGCCTCGGAATCGACGTATTCGATGTTCACGCGTGTAGCGGTGTGTATGCCGGCGTGGCGCAAGGCTTCGATCAGCGACTTGTAGGATTCGGTCAGATCCACATACTTGCCGACCATGCCGATGGTGATTTCGTGTTGCGGGTTTTCCAGCGCATGAACCAGATTCGCCCAGACCGACAGGTCGGCAGGCGGCAAATCCAGCTTTAATTCTTCGCAGACGATGCGGTCCAGCCCCTGATCGTTGAGCATTTTCGGAATCATGTAGATACTGTCCGCATCCCACATCGAAATCACCGCTTCTTCGCGCACATTGGCAAACAGCGAAATTTTGGCGCGCTCCTCATCCGGGATCGGCCTGTCTGCGCGACACAACAGACAGGTCGGAAAAATACCGATTTCGCGCAGTTTCTGCACGCTGTGCTGGGTCGGCTTGGTCTTCAACTCGCCTGCGGTGGCAATGTAGGGCACCAGCGTGAGATGTACATAAGCGACCTGATTTCGACCCATGCGCAAGCCCATCTGGCGCGCGGCCTCCAGAAAAGGCAACGACTCGATGTCGCCCACCGTGCCGCCGATTTCGACGATGGCCACATCGGCTTTGTCGCCGTGATAAGCCGCAGCCCCGCGTTCGACAAAGGCCTGAATTTCATTGGTAATATGCGGAATCACCTGCACCGTCTTGCCCAGATATTCGCCGCGCCGTTCCTTGCGGATCACGCTTTCATAGATCTGCCCGGTGGTGAAATTGTTGGCTTTGCGCATCTTGGCGGAAATAAACCGCTCGTAATGCCCCAGATCCAGATCGGTTTCCGCACCGTCTTCTGTGACGAAAACCTCGCCGTGCTGAAACGGACTCATCGTGCCGGGGTCGACGTTGATATAAGGGTCGAGCTTGAGCATCGTGACCCGCAGGCCACGCGACTCAAGGATCGCCGCAAGAGAGGCGGCAGCGATCCCCTTCCCGAGGGAAGAAACGACGCCGCCGGTAATAAAGACATACTTGGTCATGCGGGTGCCCGAACATAACCCGCCGCCTGGCTGTCGTTCTTCACTCAAAACAATGAGCTTTGGCTCATCCATTTTCAGTGGAAGCTCCCTTCATTCAGAAATAAGGCGGGTTTTCACCTATATTTCGTGTGAATGCCCCTGCGGCATTGCGGGTTTGACAGTCTGGCGGAATGGCTAGTGGTTTTATCAAATGTTTTTCGTAGGGCGCGATGATACCGCAAATCCCCCTGCTCTCAAAATCCATCCCGGCAGATTTTGCCAAACAACATGAAAAAAACCGACTCGGACAGCCCCCAACCTGCAAAGCCCGTTCGACGGCAAGCCACCCGCAGTATTCATTGACAGGCAGACCCGAAAAAAACTACCATCGCTTTTCACTTGCGTAGCCATCCCAGGAGCCCTCATGTCCAACATTCAGTCCGTCATGCATGAAAACCGCGTGTTTAATCCTTCCGATGAATTTGTCGCGCAGGCCAATGTATCAGGCATGGCGGCTTATCAGGCCTTATGCCAGGAAGCCGCCCGGGATTACACCGGTTTTTGGGCACGTCTGGCGCGGGAAACGCTGCAATGGAAGAAACCGTTCACAAAAATACTGGACGAGAGCCGCGCGCCGTTTTACAAGTGGTTTGAAGATGGCGAACTGAACGTATCATATAACTGTCTTGATGCGCATCTTGCCACCGAGGCCGATAAAACCGCGCTCATTTTCGAGGCGGACGATGGAACAGTCACAAAAATCAATTACCGCGATTTGCACGCGAGGGTTTGCCAATTCGCCAACGGCCTGAAATCGCGCGGCATCAGGAAGGGCAACCGCGTCATCATCTATATGCCGATGAGCATAGAAGCGGTGATTGCGATGCAGGGCTGCGCACGCATAGGAGCGATCCATTCGGTGGTATTCGGCGGCTTTTCTTCCAAGAGCCTGTATGAACGCATCACCGATGCACAGGCCTGCGCCGTGATTACCGCCGATGCGCAACTGCGCGGTGGTCGCGTGATGCCGTTGAAATCGGCGGTGGATGAAGCCTTTTCGCTGGGATGCTGCGATACCGTACGCAGCGTCATCGTTTACAGACGCGCCGCCTGCGACATCGCATGGAGCGACAACAACATCTGGTGGCATGATCTGATAGCGAATCAGAGCAGCGAGTGCGAACCCGAATGGGTAGAAGCCGAGCATCCGCTGTTCATTCTTTACACCTCGGGCTCCACCGGCAAACCCAAGGGCGTGCAGCATTCCAGCGCAGGCTACCTGCTGGGCGTCATGTTGTCCATGCAATGGGTGTTCGACTACAAGGCTGATGATGTTTTCTGGTGCACCGCCGACGTGGGCTGGATCACCGGCCACAGCTATGTGACCTACGGCCCGCTGGCAATGGGCGCAACACAGGTCATATTCGAGGGAATACCCACCTATCCCGATGCGGGGCGCTTCTGGAAAATGATCCAGCAGCACAAAGTCACCACTTTCTACACCGCGCCTACCGCCATCCGTTCGCTGATCAAACTGGGCGGCGAGTTGCCGAAACAATATGACCTGTCCAGTCTGCGCCTGTTGGGCTCGGTAGGGGAGCCGATCAACCCGGAGGCCTGGATGTGGTATTACAACACGGTGGGCGGCGGCAGATGTCCGATCGTGGATACCTGGTGGCAGACAGAAACCGGCTGCCACATGATTGCGCCCCTGCCCGGCGCCATGTCGATCAAACCCGGCACCTGCACATTACCGCTGCCCGGCATACAGGCTGCCATCGTCAATCAGCCGGGTGAAGAGGTACATGACCAGCATGGCGGCTTTCTGGTCATCAAGCGCCCCTTCCCGTCGCAGATCCGCAACATCTGGGGAGATGAGGAGCGTTACAGGAAGAGCTACTTCCCGGAAGAAATGCACGGCGCCTATCTGGCAGGCGACTCCGCGCGCCGCGATATCGATGGCTATTTCTGGATCATGGGGCGCATCGACGATGTGCTGAATGTCTCGGGCCACCGTCTGGGCACCATGGAAATCGAATCGGCGCTGGCCGCAAATCCCCTGGTTGCCGAAGCCGCAGTGGTCGGGCGTCCGCACGAAATCAAGGGAGAAGCCGTGGTCGCCTTCGTGGTGCTCAAGGGCCCGCGTCCCGACGATCCGGAAAAAGCCCGTGAAATCGCCGAAACGCTGCGCAACTGGGTAGGCACGGAAATCGGCGCAATCGCCAAGCCGGACGAAATCCGCTTAGGTGAAAACCTGCCCAAGACACGCTCAGGCAAGATCATGCGTCGTCTGCTGCGCGC
>VFSW01013758.1_pt1 | contig 11231 bp, 11 predicted proteins | sample 5358111 | NCBI WGS metagenome assembly VFSW01 (sample SAMN11554181, study PRJNA540505) | mine drainage metagenome | isolation source: sediment from site ElyBrook_90M | place: USA: Ely Copper Mine, Vershire, VT | collected 2017
GCCCCACCACGATTACGACCGGCGTTGTTGGCTTGCCGACAGATCCCCTTGCTCCTGAGGTGAGTAAACAGGCGCAGCCGTCAAACTGTACCCAGACAAGCGCATTGACATCGATTACCACGTCCAATGTGGCGTCGGTAAGCGGGTCCACGAGCAACAATGTGGTTTGTTTCACAAATGCTGTCACAATCGGCAACGGTGTCACCCTACCCGGCGCATCGACGACGTCCAATGTGGTCTACGTTTTTGAGAATGGTGTGACCATTGGCGTGGGTGCAACGGTGCAATTCGGAACGGGGGGACCTTATGACGCAACCAATAACACCTTTCCCCCTACTACCGTTGGTGCGACGATGGAGATCTACGGCGGCTCGTTGACACAGGCTTCCAACTCAGTTCTGAATATTTATGCTCCGCAAGGCGGCGACACCAACGGAATCGCCATCTGGCAGCCTACGGCGAATCCGAACCCATTGCAGGTGCAGTTCGGGAGCAACAACGAGGTGCTGGATGGGTTTATCTACGCGCCGGGGGCGGATGTGACCCTGCATGACAACGGTGGCGGCGTGACTGCCACTGGAGTGGTTGCAAACACGATGAAATTAAAGTCCTCCAGCATGACGCTGCCCAACTACAACACGGCGAATGCGGAGACCACGCCGCTGACGCAAATTGTTCTTGTGGAATAGGAGAGGCGGACATGACACACTGGAAGCGCAGAATTTGCGCACTTTTCAATCCGGATTGTAACGAGGATTCCGGTCAGGCCCTTTTGGAGCTGGCCCTGATCGTGCCGATGTTGGCGTTTCTCTTGATTGGCGCTGTGGAACTGTCGCGCGTGGCCTATGCGGCTATTGAAGTGTCAAACGCGGCCCATGCCGGAGCGCAGTATGGAGCGCAGAGTATTTTCACAAGCGGAGATCTGACCGGTATTACCAATGCAGCCAGCAACGACGCGGCCAACATTACATTAAGCAGCACGACGTCTACAGCCAGCTACTCCTGCTCGGACGGTTCAACGCCGACGATTTCCGGCGGGGACCCGGTATGTACAGGCACTACAGCGAACCTGGAGAAGACGATCACGGTCGTGACGACGGCACAGTACAAGCCGGGGTTTCTTCTGTCGATGTTTGGGAGTACGTTCACACTTACGGGCCAGGACGTTCAGAAGGTTTTGATCCAATGATTGTGAAGACTATGGAAAGACGAGAATTGACTGCGAAGAGCGCACCTGGCTGGTTCCGGCTCGGCTTGCAGCATCTCAACGCTGTGACCGATGAGGGGGGTGCAACCCTTGTTGAGATGGCGTTGAGCGTGGCCGCTTTCCTTGCGATGTTGATCGGCGTGATGCAGGTATCACTGGCTCTCTATACCTATAACTACGTCTCAGATGCCGCGCGGGAGGGCTCGCGGTGGGCCATGGTGCGCGGGTTTGATTGCACCACTAACACGCCTAAGCAAACTAACTGCAATGCCACGAATACCGACATTCAGACATATTTACAGAGTCTCTCGTATCCGGGTATCAACTCAGCCCAGTTGACCACCAGCACAAATTGGTACACCCCGACCTCACCACCCGCCAGCTGGTCGTTGTGCGCACTTGGAGGCACAGTGCCATGCAACCAGCAGGGATACGAGGTCCAGGTTACAGTGACTTATCCATTCCCCTTGAGTATCCCGTTCTGGAAGAGCAGCACGCTGCAGGTCAGCAGCACCTCGACCATGGTGATTTCCCAGTAAGGCAACGGCTTCGCAAATACCGGGACTGAGATAGAAGATGGAATCCGAAAGACTGCGGGTGTACAACCTATCTCGTGAGAGCTTCCTCAGCCTGGAGGTTGCTCCGGTTGACACCATTGTTGAGCCGGTCAAGAAGCTGATCGGGTATCTCTCGTTTCTGGAAAATGCGGGCCTGTGGTTGACCCACTACCGGGGCATTCCGGGGGGAGCTACACTGCCGCCGTTCGATCTGATTTATCTGGACGACGACCTTTGCGTTGTGCAGGAGGTCGAATCGTATCCCAGTCCCCAACCGAAGGTATTGCACCCGCGGACCACGAGCGCGCTGGCATTGCCGGCACACACAGTTTTTGCGACGCAGGCCCGGCCCGGCGATCGTCTGGCGATTTGCTCGGCCCAAGAAATGTTGCTTGTCCTGGAGGCGCATCGCTCCGGCCGAAGCAGCAATGGCGCCGAAGAGCCAGTTGCGGGGTCGCCGCCCCCATCGCCCCTGAATAGCGGAGGTTCGGTCCCCAGCCCAACGGAGGATCGTTCCCGGCAGTTGCAGCAGGCAATTCTGCAACTGAACCGCACGGAATCTGGATCGCGGGAGACGGGGTCGACTGAGAAGAAGAAAGGATCATGGCTGGCGCGCTTCAAGCGGTGGCTCGACGAGAGCCCCTCCGACCGCCAGAGGTCCCAGCGGTATCCATTGCCGGGCCTGGTTGCCTATCACTGGACGGGCGGCACTCCGCAGGCGTACCACCTTGGGGACATCAGTGAATCCGGATTCTATCTGCTCACGGAAGAGCGGCCGATGCCCGGCACATTGATTCTGATGACGCTGCAAAAGACGGACGCGGACGGCGACGATCCGGAGAACTCCATTGCCGTGCGGACCAGGGTTGTGCGCTGGGGCCCGGATGGGGTGGGGTTTGCGTTTGCGGTGTCGAGACTGGCTGACGCGAACAAAGACGCACACGCAATGGCGTCCGGGGTAGGGCAGAAGGCGCTGAAAGCATTCCTGAAGAGGTTGAACCTGCCTGCTTAGCAGAAGCCGGCCGGGCTTCCGGCTGCATTCCGAGGGCGACGGGGCGTTGCAGGCAGCGGGCTGGCCGGGATTTGCCGGGCTTGATTCCCACAGATTGCCGGTGCAATTCACAAGGGGTTTCCCGCCCGGAATCGTCCTACACTCGAAGGTATGGCCACCATCCCCAATTTGACCCTGGATACGGGACTGCCCGCCAATCTGGATGCGGAAAAAACCATTCTGGGCGCGATCCTGCTGGACAATACCGCGCACTCTGAGGCTGCGGAGAAGCTGGAGCCGGAGGATTTCTCTCTGGACTCGCACCAGCGGATCTATCTGCGCATGAGCGAGCTCATGAACTCGCAGCGCGCAGTGGACATAGTGACGCTGTCAGAGGAACTGGCGCGCAACAAGGAGATCGAGGCGGTAGGCGGGGTGGCTTATCTGGCCTCACTGACCGAGGGCTTGCCGCTGCGGCCAGTGATCGACGAGTACATCCGGATCGTCAAGGACAAGAGTCTTTTGCGGCGTCTGATGGCGATCTGCTCGGCGGCCATTGCGCGTGCGGCGGACCAGAGTGAGACGGCTCTGGAGGTGCTGGGCGCGGCCGAGAGCCAACTGCTGGAGGTGAGCGAGAAGGGCATCACGCATGGCCTGCAGGCGCTGGACCAGATTGTTGCGAACTCGTTTGGCTCGATTGACAACCTCTACAAGCAGAGCCGAGCAGTGACGGGGCTGGCGACGGACTTTATCGAGCTGGACCGCATGATGAGCGGGCTGCAGAAGGGCGAACTGATTATTGTTGCGGCCCGTCCTTCGATGGGCAAGACGGCGTTGGCGATCAACATGGCACAAAGCGCGGCGGTGAATCATGGTGCGATTGTGGCGGTGTTCAGCCTGGAAATGAGCAAGGAATCGCTGCTGCGCCGCATGCTGGCGTCGCAGGCCTGGGTGGACCAGCGCAAGCTGCAGACGGGCTTTCTGGGGCGGGAAGATCAGGACAAGCTGCAGAATGCGCTGGAGCAACTGGTGGAAACGCGGCTTTTCATCGATGACTCCGCGGGTATTTCGCTGGCGGAGATGCGGGCGAAGGCGCGACGCCTGAAGCAGAACTCGGGCGGGCTGGACCTTATTGTGGTGGACTATCTGCAACTGATGTCGGCCACGCTGCCGTCGGCAGGGGGCAAGCGCTATGAGAACCGCACGCAGGAGGTTTCTGCGATTTCGCGGGGTCTGAAGGCACTGGCCAAGGAACTGGATGTTCCGGTGGTGGCCTTGTCGCAGCTCTCGCGCGCCAGCGAGCGGCGCGGAGAGGACAAGCGTCCGCTGCTGAGCGATCTGCGCGAGTCGGGCTCGATTGAGCAGGACGCGGATGTGGTGGCGTTCATTCATCGCGAAGCCTATTACAACCGCGACGAGGAGATGTCGGAGTCGGATCGCGCCAAGTCTGAGATTATTCTGGCCAAGCAGCGCAATGGGCCGACGGGCACGGTACACCTGAATTTCATCTCACGGTTCACGCGTTTTACCAATCCGGACGACTCCGAACCGCAAGGGTGAGCGGCTGCGGCAGCGTGAATCTATGTTTCGTTGAGGATGAGGACCACTCTGCCGGCGATGAAATCGCCTGGGGCCGCATCGCTTTCGATTGTGACGAGGTCGACGGGGAAGGCGATGTTGTGGGGTCGAAGGATGAGGCGCGCGGAGAGAAAGTCCACGTAGCGCAGCGCCAGGTGGGCTCCGTTGCGCACCGCGTAGAGGGTGGGGCGGTTGGGGCGGTAGGGCGCGTGCGAGTTGTAATGGCGGTCAATGACGGCAAGGGCCTCCGGCAGGACCAGCGGCTCCATGGGCAGGGCATCAGCGGCCGGAATGCGCACCGCGACGAAACGCTGCCAGGTGCGGCGGGTGGCAGTAGCGCGCGCCCGGGCCGACTCGAGCGATCCATGCGGCAGGTGGAGCATGGCTTGCACCGCGGCAGGACGAATGTACGGCTCAAACAGCGCAGCGCCATGTGACACGACCGGCACCGCGTCCGCGGTTTCACCCATTGCTCTTCCCACAACTGGGTCGAAGGCCGGCAGCAGGTCAGCGGCGGCCATTTGCTGGGCGGCAAGAATGCGGTCTACGGCCTCGAGCGAAAGCTGCCGCCTGTTGTGGAGAAAGTTGGATAGGTGGGACTGTCCGAAGCCGGTTTGACGAGCAAGTAAAGAGACGCTGAGTGTTCCCCGCTGAATTCTGCGGAGCAACTCCAGTCGGAGGCGCTCGTGCATCTGGGTAAAGTTCATCTGTGGAAAGTCCGCCACCAGCCATGGAGAGAGGTGTTCTCCATTTTCTCTGAGCAAATCGCTTTCAGCGGAATGACCTTGAATCTTCGATGCTCAAACCGCTGATTGAAGGGATCGGGGATGAAATGAGCCGGGACACATTGACGCAAAGGATACGCACTTCTAGATTGGCATTACTTTAACTCGCACAGGCATGTGGGAATTTCTGAGGAAGAGCGTTCGGCGGCCCTTTCGCAAAGAGGCAGAAGACTGTCCTTTGCGGCGGCCCATGAATCTGCGCATCCGGACGGTGTCCGAGGCCCAGCTATCCTCTCTCTATCCACAGGCGCCCGATGAGAGACTTCCAGGATCTGCGCGCTATGGGCATGACCGACAACGAGAGAAGACGGGCGGCAAGTCCGCATTGGAACATCAGAATTCCGAGTAGCCCTGTCCGATTCTCTCTACCCCGCCGGCGACGGTTGGCATTGGTCGCCGCGCGGGAAAGGCAGTACAGATGGAGAATCCGTCATGGAATTGCGCGTGCAATTGAAGATTTGCGAGGGTTGCGGTTGTCTTTGGTACCGTGCCCAGACCCAGAGGAGTGTGTATTGCAAGGAATGTGACATTAAACTGCGGGAGTTTCCGTTGCCTGAGTCCCGCAAGCGGCCGGGGAGGCATCCAGGCGGTTCGCTGGTACGGATATGGGCTGTGGCAGAAGCGGCCGGGGGTGTGGAATGAGCGCAGCACTCCAGTTGCCGATTGTGTGGGGAGCAAGCAGTCTTCCGCGGAGATGGCCGAGAGCAGTTCGCCCCAAGGCAGAGCAAAGCACCGAGATGGCTGCGCCAGCGAAGGTAAGCGCAGCGACTCCGCAAGACAGGCCGCCGGTCAGCCTGGCCTTTTACAGAAAGCATACAGAAAGCATGTTGCGGCGCTATCTGTATGCTTCGATGCAAGTGGGCAGGGCACCGTCGATTCTGGGAGAGCCAGTGGGACGGGGCTGGGTTTCAAGCAGACCTGTGCGCACATTTGAGGATGCGGTGATTTTTGTCCTCGATGTAGAGCGGTGCCTGAACCGCCTGGGCGCGCTCGACCGGCAGATGCTGAGCCGGATTGCGTTGCAGGAGTACACACAGGCCGAAACGGCGGTGATGCTGGGGATGAGCGTTCGTACCATCTCCAACAAGTTTCCGCAGGCACTGGATCACCTGACCGAGCAGTTGCTTGAAAGCGGACTCCTCGTATTTCCGCATTAATAATCTCCCGGGGTGGATGACAAGAAAGGGAGCGCGTCAATGCGCTCCCTTTTTGCTGTCTTTAAGCCAAGGCCCGGCTGTGTGAGCGGCACTAGAATTTGCGCGACCACTCGCGGGGCCAGCGCTCGACGATGACTTTCTTGTCGGTGAAGAACTCGATGGCATCGCGGCCCTGCGCGTGCATCACGCCAAAGAAGCTGCCCTTCCATCCGGAGAAGGGGAAGTAGGCCATGGGAGCGGGGACACCGATGTTGACGCCGACGTTGCCGGTGGAGACGGTATTGCGGAACTTGCGCGCCTCCGCTCCGGAGGAGGTGAAGATGGAACTGGCGTTGCCGTATGCGGAGCGCTCGATCATCTGGACCGCCTCATCGACGGAGCTGGCGTGGACGACAGAGAGCACGGGCCCAAAGATCTCGGTTTCCATCAGCGGGCTGGTGGCGGGCAGGTCATCGAGAACGGTGGGACCGACGAAGGAGCCGGTGATGTCGTTGGAGCAGGTGCGGCCATCGACGATGGGCGTTGCACCTTCGCGCGCGCCCTGCGCGATCAGGGAGACCACGCGGTCGCGGCTGGCGCTGGTGATGACGGGTCCCATTTGCGTGGCCGGGTCAAGGCCGTTGCCGACCTTGAGCGCGGCGGCGGCGGCGGAGATGGATTCGCGGAACCAGTTTTGCGCCGCGCCGATGGTGACGGTGACGCTGACGGCGAGACAGCGCTGCCCGGCGCAGCCGAAGGCGGAGTCGGCGATGATGCGAGTGGTGGTGTCAGGATCGGCGTCAGGCAGGACGACGACGTGATTTTTCGCGCCGCCCTGGCACTGGACGCGTTTGCCGCTGGCCGAGCCGCGGGTATAGACATACCTGGCAACCGGGGTGGAGCCGACAAAGCTGACGGCGCGGACGAGGGGATGATCGAGCAGCGCGTCGACGGCTGGCTTGCCGCCGTTGACCAGGTCGACGACGCCGGGTGGCAGGCCGGTGGACTGAATCAGCTCGACGAGCCGCGCGGCGGAGAAGGGCACGCGGTCACTTGGCTTGAGCACGACCGTGTTGCCGGTGGCGATGGCGTAGGGCAGGAACCAGAGCGGAATCATAAGGGGAAAATTGAAAGGCGTGATGATGGCGCAGACGCCGAGCGGCTGGCGCACCATGATCTCGTCGATGCCGGGCGCGACGTCTTCCAGCGAGTAGCCCTGCATGAGGACGGGGATGCCACAGGCGACCTCGACATTCTCGATGCCGCGGCGCAGTTCGCCTTTTGATTCGGCGAGGGTCTTGCCATTCTCCGTGGTCATGAGGGCGGCAAGTTCGTCGAGGCGTTCTTCGAGCAGCGTCTTGAGCTTGAAGAGGAATTGAACGCGGTCGGAAGCCGGAGTGGCGCGCCAGGCTGGGAATGCAGCATGGGCGGCTTGTACGGCCGCGTCCACCTCAGCAGCGGAGCCGGCAGGGGACTGGCCGAGGGGCTCGCCGGTGGCGGGGTTGAGGAGTTGGAGGCCGGGATCGCTGGCGGGAGCCTGCCACGCGCCGCCGATGAAGTTGCGAATGGGTAAGGAAGCAAGCATGGTCATGGGACTTTCACTGTATCGCAGCGGATGGCCGGCGGGCAGCAGAAAATGCAGGGCGCGGAGGACGAGCGCGGCGGTCTGGTATTGTGAACGGGGTTGGTGAAAGCAAGCGAAAAGTGCGTTGAAGCCGTTGCATACGCGGAGGGAATTGCGCCATGAAGGTTGTATCTCGTATCGGAGCTGGTGTTTTAATAGCCGGCGCGGCCGCGCTTTTTGCGCAACAGCCGGCCCCTGCGCCCACGACGGCGGCGGAAGCACCTACGCGCGACACGAGCTATATTGACGCGCAGGGGACGGCTCATGTGACGCGGGTGGTGCCGGTGCCGCAGACGCTGAGCCCCGAGGCGCAAAAGGCTGTGGGCCGGGCGGAGCCGGACCAGGGTCCGCCGCAGTCGCTGGCCGACCGCCGCAAAATGACCGATGCGTGGGCGGTGCGCGCGGCGGCGGAGTGGAGCAAGCTTTGTCCGAACCAGCTTGTCAACAGCACAATGGCCGGGGTTCCGGTGCGCATTGTGACGCCGGACGGGATGCCGGAGGCAAACCGCGATAAGGTGCTGCTGAACCTGCATGGCGGCGGCTTCAACTCGGATTCAGGGTCTTATACGGAGACGATTCCGATTGCCGGGTTCACCAAAATCAAGGTGGTTGCGGTTCTGTACCGGCTGGCGCCGGAGTATCCATTCCCCGCGGCAGTGGACGACTCGGTAGCGGTGTACAAGGAGTTGTTGAAGAGCTACAAGCCGGACCATATTGTTATCTACGGGACCTCGGCCGGCGCGATCCTGACGGGCGAAGTTGCAGTGAAGCTGAAGCAACTGGGCCTGCCGCAACCGGCAGCCCTGGGCATCTTCAGCGGCCTGGGAGACTTTGCGCGCGTAGGGGACTCGCAGTCCTTATTTGCGCTGCGCGGGCTGGCGGGCCATCTTGATCCGCCCAGAACCGGGCCGCACAATCGGGACTACCTGGGCAATACCGATCCCAAAGACCCCGTGCTATCTCCGGTGTATGCAGATCTGCACGGGCTGCCACCCACGCTGTTTGTGACCAGCGAACGAGACATGTTATTGAGCGGAACGGCGAACCTGCACCGTGCCTTTCTGGAGGCGGGCGTGGATGCGCGGCTTATCGTGTTCGATGGGCTGCCACATGCCTTCTGGTACAGCTCAACGATGCCGGAGGCTCTTGAAGCCAACCACATGATGGCGGACTTCTTCCTCAAGGAACTGGGCAAGTAGACAACGAGAACGGGTCAGCCCGTGATGGTGAGCACGGGACAAGTTGCGTCCGCGATGAGGCGGAAAGCGCCCGAGGTACGCATCTCCAGGCTGAGGAAGGGCGTCTTGCGGATTCCAAGGACGAGAAGGTCGATGGCGTCGTCTTTGATGTGCCCCATGATGCGCTTGTAGGCTTTGCCTGCTTCGACAAAGGTTCGTGGGCTGCAGAACTCGCGCGCTTGCAGGGGAACCAGATGATTGAGCGCTTCGAAATGAAGGCTTTTCAGTTCTGCCCAGCCCTCTGAGTCCTCCGATGCAATCTCCGGGATCACATTGAGCACGTCAATATTGCCGCCGGCCTGCTGTGCAAAGGCCAATGCATAGACGGCTGCCTGGGTGGTGGCGGGGCTGAGGTCGGTGGCGTAGAGAATGCGGCGGAAGGGCGCTGTGTCCTTGGACGCCGGCAGTGCGTGCGGGCCGACGGTGAGGCAGGGCCAGCGGGTGGAGCGCAGTATCTTTTCGGCCACCGAGCCGATGAGCTCATGTTCGAGACGGCCAGCGCCATGAGTGCCGAGCACGATCATGGAGGGCGCATGCTTCTCCGCCAGCGCTGGAATTACCTGATGCGGATTGCCCTCCAGCAGCACGGTGAGGGTCTTCAGCGTGCTGTTGGAGGCGAGCGCCTGGGCCTTGCGGTCCAGCCTGGCCTGCAGATCGTCCCGCTGACGGCTGCTCTTCCTCACGGCCTGTTCGACCTCCATGGCGGCCTGGGTGAGCAGGAATGCATGCGTGACGAGCAGCGTCGCGGAAAAGTAGTCTGCCAGAAGCCGTGCATAGACTCCGGCATTCTCAGAGCAACTGGAGAAATCCGTTGCATACACCACATTGTCCACGCTGACTTCTGGCCGATTGCCCAGGACTTCCACCGTGCCTTACTCCGTTGCCATCCTGCCGTCAGGCGAGGACGGTTTCCCGGGCCCGTGGCCCGTAAAGTTTAGATGCCGTCTGGAATCGGCGTTACGGGAATGCGTAGCGCCGAGTTGAAGCGGGAAAAGAACTCGAAAGCCGTGGCGACAGCTGTCAATTCAACGATCTCCGGTGGATTGAAGTGCAGGCTGACAGCCTGGTAGGCGGCATCGTCAATGGCGTGACCGGACTGGTGAAGGAGACCGGCATAGAGCAGGCCGGCTTTCTCCTTCAGTGTGAAGGGACCAGACTCAAAGCGGTCCAGGCTGTCGATCTGCTCTTGCGTGGCACCACGCTGGCGGGCCAGAAGACGGTGTGCACTGACACAGTAGTCGCACTGGTTCAGCATGGCGACACGCGTGGCAATCAATTCCTTGTAGCAGCTGGACAGTGCGCCATCGCCGAGGAGCGGCTTGAGGAGTGCGGGGACGCCGAGGGCCAGTGCGGGTACGTTCGCCAGAGTCTTGAACATGTTGGGCACAACGCCTCGGTCGCGCAGGAGCAGGTCATAGAGTGCGGCGACCTCGGCGGGAACCTGGTCGCGTTCGAGCATAGGGACACGGGATTCGAGGGCGGGCGCGGTGGTCATTCAAGCACTTCCAATGCAGTACTCGACAGTGTAATCGCGGCGGGTCAGCTTTCCCAAAATCCTAATGGCGTGCGAAATGAGAAACTGCGCGCCATGAACGATGCTTCGAGCGCATTTCGTCATTGGGCCGCAACTGCATCGGACACCGGGCCAGGCCTGGGAAGCACAGAAGACTGAAGACGCCAAGCAAGGAAGGGGATTGGATGGGACACGGATGGAGACAGCGACCAACATGCCAGCAGGGTTGCGCGGAGATCTGACCGAGGGGGGCGCTTGGCGACCAGTGGATGTTGCAGCGGGGATGGGACCCAACCCGAAGCGCTGGTGGACATGGGCCCGGTGGCGCCTTCCTCTGCAGCTGTGGCATTCGCGCCAAAGATGGGCATGGCCGGGGACGCTGCAAAACGGAGGAGACCGCACGGCAACTGACAGGGCTGCCTGGCAACCTACTGGCGCGGGACGGCTTGAGGCGGGAGCGCGATCTGGCGGAGACGGCGGAACTGACGAGGGGCGATCCGGCAACCTGGCTGTGAACGAACAGCCCGTCGCGTCGGCAATCCCAGCACCCGCAGCGGATTCGCGTGGAAGCCGCCGTGCCTTTGCAGGCAGCGGCAAGAATT
>VFSW01013759.1_pt1 | contig 11231 bp, 6 predicted proteins | sample 5358111 | NCBI WGS metagenome assembly VFSW01 (sample SAMN11554181, study PRJNA540505) | mine drainage metagenome | isolation source: sediment from site ElyBrook_90M | place: USA: Ely Copper Mine, Vershire, VT | collected 2017
TGGCGGGGGCCATGGGATCGAGGTGGAGCATGCCATAGGGCGCCAGCAGGCGGCGCAGGAGCGCGCCGAAAGCCTCGCCCATGGTGCGGCCGGGCAGGTAGGTCTGCTCGGCCAGGGCGGCGATCTCCCCGCCGAACGGCATTCCGGCAAGGGCCGCGCGCAGGGCGGCGACGGGCGGCTCCGTGAGGACAAACTGGCCGACAGGCTGGGTGGAGGCGGGCGAGTGCGGTTTCTCCAGCTTGACGGGATGCTGATCGGCGTCGAAGACCCAGCAGTGGTTGACTTCGGCGAAGTCATGATCCTCGGTGGCCAGCCAGAAGACGGGCACGGCGGGGATGCCGCGCGACTCCAGGCTGCGCGCCAGCTTGACGGCCGTCAGCGCCTTGTAAATGGTGTAGGACGGGCCGGAGAACAGGCCCACCTGCTGGCCGGTGACGATGGCCACCGTGCCTTCGCGCGCCAGCAGATCGAGCTCCGGCGAATCGCCGTTCTGGAGGCGCAGGGCGGCCACCAGGGCGGCGCGGCGGTCCGCGGGAAATTGCATGGCGGCGGCGGCGGCTTCGAAGGCCCCGGGATCGGCGGCGAAATGGGAGTAGAAAGACCGCACCCGATCGGGATGGTAGATGTAATCTGCGAACAGCTTGCTGGTGTGCGGCAGATCCGTGTAGCGGATGCAGGTACAGTCCATGGTACCCGGTTAGTGATGATCAGGCGGCGGTGAAAGATGCACGCATGGCTCAGCCGGCGGGCAGGATCTTGGTGATGTCGTTGTACAGCACGAAGGCCACCAGCATCATGATGAAGACGAAGCCCACCTTGAAGACCGCCTCTTTGACGGAGACGCTCATGTCGCGGCGCATGACCATTTCGATGACCAGCATGACGATGCCGCCGCCATCCAGGATGGGGAGGGGCAGCAGGTTGACCACGGCGAGGTTCAGGCTGACCATGGACATGAACATGAGGAACGCGGAGGGCCCCTGCCGGGCGGCCTGGCCGGACATTTGGGCGATGCCTACCGGCCCGCTCAGGGACTTGGCCGAAATGCGGCGCTCGACGATGCCTTCGAGGAGACGGAAGATGAGGCTGGCGCTGCGCACGTTTTCCACCACGGACTCGCGCAGGGCGGCGGGCAGGGAGAGACGCGTGGTGACGATATTCAGCTTGGGTTCGGGCAGCACGCCGATCATCCAGCGGGCCTGCCCGTCGAGGTTGCTCCAGACCGGCTGGACGGCCACCTGGAAGCTCCGGCCGTCGCGTTCCAACTCAATGGCCACGGGCTTGCCATTGCTGCCGCGAATGATTTCGTGGAAGCGGGCCACCGCGTGGATGGGATGGCCGCCGGCGGCCAGGATCAAGTCGCCCTGGCGGAGTCCGGCTTTCTCGGCCGGCATGCCGGGGCTCACGGGACCCAGTTGGACCTGGCCCTTCTCAAACCAGCCGGCCGATCCCAGGCCGGCGCGATCGTCCAACACGGGCGTGACCGTGGCGTCGAAATCCTTGCCGCCGCGCTCGATGGTGAGGCGCATGGGGCGGGAGGCGCTTTCGACCTCTTTCATGATGATGTCGTCCCAGGTGGGATTGCGCTTGCCGTCGAGCCTGACGATGCGGTCGCCTTCCTGGATACCGGCTTTGGCCGCGGGGGTATTGGGGGCCACGCTGCCGATGACCGCGCCGTTATCGGCGTCCAGGACTTTCTGGTACTTCACCATGTAGAGGCCGGTGAGGAGACCGACGGCGAGGACCACGTTCATCATGGGACCGGCGAGGACGATGAGGAGGCGCTGCCAGCGGGGCTTGGCCATGAAGCCGCGCGGATCGGAGGCGCTTTCGTCGCCCGGCAGTTCGCCGGCCATTTTGACGAAGCCGCCGAGGAAGAAGACGGCGGAGACACGATAATCGGTCTCGCCCCTGCGGAAGCCGAACAAACGGGGTCCGAAGCCGAAGCTGAAGGCTTCGACCCGGACATCGAAGAAGCGCGCCACCCAGAAGTGCCCCAACTCGTGGATGAGGATCATCACGCCGATGAGGATAATGAACCAGAAAGCGCTTTGAAAGAATGCCATACGGTTTTAGACCCTTACTGGAAGGGGCGCGCGGGCGTCCGCCCGTTGAGCGGCGAACTGGCGGGCCACGGCGCGCGATTCCAAGTCAATTTCGAGAATGTCGCCTACTGTAGCGGGTTCGCGGGAGGGCAGGCGGGAGAGCGTCTGTTCGACCACCGCGGCGATGTCCGGAAAGGAAATCTGGCCCTCCAGGAAGGCTTCGACGCCGATCTCATCGGCGGCGTTGAGCGTACAGGTAGCGGAACCGCCGGCTTCCTGGCACTGGTAGGCCAGTTTCAGCAGAGGAAAACGGTCAAAATCGGGAGGCGCGAAATCCCAGTGGCGGGCCTGGGTCCAGTCGATTTTGGGGACCGGCGCCTGCGAACGCTCGGGAAAGGTCAGGGCGTACTGGATCGGCATGCGCATGTCCGTCGCGGAAACCTGGGCAAGCACGCTGCCATCCGAGTACTCGATCATGGCGTGAACGGTGGATTGCGGATGAATCGCCACATCCACCTGGGAAGGGGCGAAGCCGAACAGCCAGCAGGCTTCGATCACCTCGAAACCTTTGTTCATAAGAGTGGCGGAATCGATGCTGATGCGCTTGCCCATCCGCCATGTTGGATGATTCAAGGCCTGGGCGGGCGTCACGGACGCCATGGATTCGGCGGAGGAATTGCGGAAGGGGCCGCCGGAAGCGGTCAGGATGAGGCGGGTCACCTGATCGCGATTGCCGGCTCGGAGGCATTGGTGGACGCCGTTATGCTCGCTGTCGATGGGCAGCAGCTCGGCGCCATTCTGGCGGACGGCGCTCATCACCAGGCGGCCGCCGGAAACCAGAACCTCTTTGTTTGCCAGCCCCACGCGTTTGCCCAGCCGTATCGCTTCGTAAGTAGCCTCCAGCCCCGCCACGCCGACTATGGCGGACACCACCATATCGGCTTCCGGCGCGATGGCCGCCTGCACGCGGGCGGCGGCGCCGAAAGCGAGCTCTGGCCAGTTTGGACGCGGCAAACCGGATTCCGATAGGGCGCGGGCCAGGCGATCCATGCCCGCGGCCGTGGCCAGGACCGCGACCCTGGGATGGAACTCTATGATTTGTTGAAGGATAGACTCTACGTTGTGGCCCGCGACCAGGGCGTGAATGCCATAGAGGCGAGGGTTGTGGCGGACCACGTCCAGCGTGCTTTGGCCGATGGATCCCGTGGACCCTAGCAGAGTGAGGCTTTTCATTTCAAGCAGTTGCGCGCCATCTGCCATGATAACACGGGTTTGAGACCAGAACCTGGTACTGGGTTTTCCAAAAGACCTGCCCTTTCGGGCGCCGGGGAGGTTGCTTCAGGGGTCTTTTATTTAGAGGTTAGTCTCGCTTTGGTGGGAGTTGCCTCCCCGGCTTAATTCCAATATTAGAATATCCGGATCGGAAATGCAACAGTTTTTTGTAGCGAACCGGCTGAAAGTTAAAATTAAGTGCTGAATCGTACACGTCCTACGACTCAAAAGCGCAAAGCGGCTGCGCGCGTTCCCTAAAACGTCAGCCGGGCGCCGATCTGGGCCGCGAACGGAATGCCCACCGTAGTACCGGGGCCGAAGAAGTCGCCCAGAGCGCCGGCTGGAACGCGTAACTGGTTCAAACTGGTGACCGGCTGGGTTTGTGTGCATCCGGCGTTCAGGCAAAAAGCGGTGACGTTGGCCGGGTCGTTGACGGGCTGCGGCAAGGCCGCTACGCTGGTGACGTAATTGGCGCCGGGGTTGTTGCGATTGAACAGGTTGAAGAATTCCACGAAGGGCGTGAGCCGCCAGCGGTCGCCGAAGCGCAGCGGGCGGCTCAGGCGCATGTCCAGTTGGATGTACGGCGTGCCGCGGAACTGGTCGAGGGCGGTCTGCACCCCGTTGATCACGGCGCGGTCGTTGAGGGTATCGCCAAAGCCGTTGACATCCACCGGGGTGGTCAGGGTGAAGGGGCGGGCGCTTTCGGCCTGGCCCAGCACCCCCAACTCGAAGCCTCCGGGCGCGCGCCAGGTTCCGGCCAGGACGGCGCGGTGCGGCACGTCCTCTCCGGAGGGGCCGTAGTCGCCCCTGGCGAACGCATGCAGCGGATTGCAGACGCCATTCACATAATCGAAAAGCTCCCCGAGGACGCAGCCGAAGGTGTAGGCGCTCGACAGGGTGTAATTGAAGACCAGGCCGAGGCGGCTCGAGACGTTGCCCTGAAGGCGCACGGACAGGCCGTCGTAGCGGGAGCGGTTGTCGGAGCGGAAGACCGAGAGGTTGGGGACGTTCTGCTGCTGGGCGGCCAGGTTGTCCGGGAACAGCGGCGAGAACAGGGTATAGCCGGCCTGATACTGATAACGGGCGTAGGAATGGACGCCGGCCTCATGAGTCCAGCCGGCGCTCAGCATCCAATTGGAATTGAAAGCGTGCTCCGCGCCGGCGGTGGCGTGCAGGGCGTACGGGGTCTTGTAGGCCGGATCGATCAGGGCGCCCGCGCCCCCGCCGCTGGCGCCGGGGAGACAACCGGGGTCGCCGGGGCGGGCGCACGGTCCGGGCGGCTGGTTGACGGCCTGGAACGCCGTGACCCAACCGTTCTGGGCCAGGTCGTTGTAGAACAGGCCGAAGCCGGCGCGCAGCACGGTATTGCGGGATTCGCCGAGGGCGTAGGCCAGGCCCAGGCGCGGCGCGATGGCTTTACGGTAATCGCCCGGCGCGGCGGGACGGGCGAACAGGGGGATCTGCAAGGCCTCCACCGTCAGCAGCGCGGGGTTGTCCAATTGCCGGCGGCCGGAGGCGGTGAAGAGCCCGAAGGTGGTGTCGTAGCGCAGGCCGTAATTCACGGTCAGGTTGCGCGTGGCCCGCCAGGAATCCTGCGCGTAGAAGCCCAGCCGCTGCACATTCTGCGAGAAACTGCCGTCGCCGGCGGGCGTGGCGGAACAGGTGGTGCCGGGGGTCACCTGGAGGCCGCCGGCGGGAGTACAGGCCAGATCGACCGCGAATTGCGCGGGGTTGGCCAGGTAGTCCACGGGATTCCGCGCGAACACGGTCAGGTTTTCGGCGTTGCCCGGCAGCGCGCCGCTCAGCACCGGTTCGTGAATGAAATCGACGCCGAAGGAGGCCGAGTGATTGCCGGAGGTGTGCGACATGGCGTAGCGCGCCTGGTATTTTTCCTGGTTCCGCAGGATGGGGAAGGCCGTGATGGGAGTCACGAACTGGTTGTCGCCGAAGGTCTCGAAGCCGGAAATGGTTTGGGACGTGGAACTGAAAGGAAAGGCCAGGGCGAAGCCCAGATTGGCGTTGCGCGCTTCGGTCAAATGCAGCCCGCCGGCGCTGAACGTGAAAGTACCCAGCCAGGTGGGGCTGAAGATGTACTGCCGGCCCAGGACCAGGTTCATGTAGTTCGAGTGCCAGGCTGCGCCGGTGGAGGGCAGGGTGGCCTGCTGCACGAACGCGTTATCGGTGACGTAGTTGTCGACGGCCGCGCGCAGGAACCACTGCGAGCGGGAAGACGGGGCCCAATCGAAGCGCAGCGCGCCGAGGAAGTCGCGAAAGGGCACGGGGACGTTGCCGGGCACGGGGATGGAGCCGGCGCCGGGAACCAGGCCTTGGGCGGCCAGGGAAGCCAGGGCGTCGAACTGGGCCAGGCTGGCGGGGCTGTAGGCGATGCTGGCGTCTTCGTGGACGTGCTCGAAGGAGGCGAAAAACCAGAGCTTGTCCTTGATGATGGGCCCGCCCGCGGCGCCGATGTAGTTCTGGCGGGAGAAGGGCTGCTTGGGCAGGGGCGCGGGATTCTCGATGGGGTAGCGCGCGTTCATGGCGGCGGCGCGTTCGTACACCGCCAGGTCCCCGTGCCAGTCGTTGCCGCCGCGCTTCGTGGTGATGACCACCGAGCCGGCCACGGTGCGTCCGGTATCGGCATCTTCCTGGGCGGTGCGCACGGCGAATTCCTGGATGGCGTCCGGGGAGAAGTTCTGGAGGAAGCCGCCGATATAGTCGTCGGAGTTGTCCGCGCCGTCGACCGAGAGGATGTCGTTCAAGCCGGAACTGCCGCCGAAGGAGACCGCGGTGATGCGGGCCTTGGTGGGATCGGAGGGTTCCACGGGTTCGGTGCCGGGGACCATGTAAGCGATATTGGCGAAGCTGCGCAGGGCCAGGGGGATGGCGGCGAGGTCGCGGGCGGTCACTGCGCCGCCGGGCACGGCACTGGAGGTGTCCAGCGGCTGTGTGGTGATGGACGACGCCTGAGCCTGGACGGCGATGGTCTGGCGCAGGGCGGCGGGGGTCAGGGTCACGGCGATCTCGCGCGTGGAACTCACCACCACGGCGACATCGGCGGTGACCTCCGCGAATCCGGGGGCGCTGACGGTGACGCGCCAGGCGCCGGGCAGCAGGTCGTCCAGGCGGAACTCGCCGCGCGCGTCGCTGACGGCCTCGCGGCGCATGGAAGACCCCAAAGCGGCGAGCCGCACGGCCGCGGAGCGGATGCGCCCGCCGCCGGGGTCGGAGACCGTGCCGGAGAGATTGCCCCGGAAATCCTGGGCTGGCAGCCAGGAGGCGAGCAGGGGCACAATCCAAAAAACCTTCGTCAAGGGCTTGCGGGCTTGGCCGCGGCGCATTCTCCATGCATCGAGGCGATCCATGCGCGAATCAGGGCCAGACCCTCCTGGTGAACCAGCGTGCGGCCCAATTCGGGCATCATGACTTTGGGAGTGACGGATTCCATGCGGTGCACCAGGATGGACTCCTCGGGTTTGCCTTGCACCACGTCGAAGAGCAGGTCGCCCGACCCCTGGCCGGCGGAGACGGGCACTTTGCACAGGCCCAGGCGCATGGGATCGGTTTGGGCGGCCAGAAGATAGAGGCCGGTGGTGTTGGCCGGGCCGTGCGGATTGTGACAGTGGGCGCAGTTGATTTCAAGGTAAGCCCGGGCGCGTGCATCCAGGGAGCCGCTGGCGGGATCGTCCCACACGGCCAGCCGGGGGGCCTGATCGGGCGGGGGAGCGCCCTTCAGGTAGCCGATTCTGGTCCAGTAAGCGAGCTGGTTGGCGCGGCCCTCGGGATAGTCGAAATCCTTGTTCAGGTTGCGCGCCTTGGGGCCGATGGGCGTGACGCTCTTGGACAGATCGTGGCAGCCCTTGCACTGGTTGGTGTTGGGGATCGCGTAATCGATCGTGTAGTGTGTGCCGGATGGGTGAACCCAGTGGACCGTGACGGGATCGGCGGCCAGGTCCAGGGTGGCCTCGGTCTGGCCGGTGTTCCAGATGTAGGGCAGCGGCGCCCAGCCGGCCATGGTGCGGACCAGCAGGCGGGTCTCGATCAGGCGCCGGCGGCCGCCGTGATCGGCGTCGGGGAACGCGAAGGTCTTGGCCAGGATGGCGCCGGTGGGAAAGGAGAAGGCTTCGTCGGCGTGGTAGGTGGCCGAGGTTCCGGCGGGCATCCAGACGAAGCGGTACTTGGTGGCGTAGTCGGAAAACAGCGGCGTGTTGAGATCGTAGGGGACCACGCCGGTGTTGGGCTTGAGGGCGGCGGGGTTGCCGGTGAAGAGATGCCACGCGGACAGTTTGGCGGGAAACGGCGGGGCCAGGTACGTGCGCACGCCGCGGCTGCCGCACGCGGCCAGGCATAGCGCGGCGGCGAGGGCGGCGGCGCGGAGGGCAAAAGCGCAAAGGGGCGCGGGTCGCGCACCGTTTTGCGCGCGTTCTTCCAAGGGACCTGGGTGAAGCCCGCCCCGCATTCGTTAATTGCCTCCGGCCGGCGGCGCGGGCGGCGCGGGCAGATTGACCGCGGCCAGCGGCGGCAGGGAGCAGTTGTAGGGCTTGGCGTCGCGGCTGATGTGCTTGAACTTGCCGCCCGCGTCGTAATTCATAAAGGTGGCGTCGCCGTTGTTCTGAAAGCAGATGCGCAGATCGTCGGGGAGGCGCTTCCCGGCGAGCTTCTTGGGATTGACCACGCCGTCGAACAAGATGGCGGGCAGCGGCTTGCCCACCACCGGGGCGAGCGCCTCGGCGTATTCGCCGGCCGGAGCCGTGCCTCCGCCGCTGATGACGTTGTCGTGCACGTAGATGGCTTCCGGGAACGGATCGTAGGTGGCGTCGTTGATGGGATTGCCGGTGGTGAAGTAACTGATCACCGAGACATTGGAGGTGTTATTGTCGCGGATGGTGTTGTTGAACACCTCGACGTGGTTGGTGGCCAGCACGATTACGCCGGTGCCGGTGGGAACCTTGGCCACCATGCTGCCCTTGGCGCCGAAGTTCTGGGTGTTGTTTTCGAGGACCTGGTTATTGAAGACGCGGGTGTTGCCGCCGCCCTTGACCGGCAGGTCGGGCAGGTTGAAGACCAGGATGCCGCCGGTATTGTGGGTGGACTTGTTGTCGTAGACGTCGGCGAAGCGCGAGTTTTCGATTTCGATGCCGGCGACGTTGGCTTCGGCGCGGCTGCGGCGCACCACGATATTGCTGGACTGGCCGACGTAGATGCCCGCGTCGGCCGCGCCGATGGAGACCGACTCTTCGATAAGCACGTTCTTGCACTGCACCGGGTAGATGCCGTAGGAGCCGTTGGTGACGCTCGGTCCGCCGGTCCATTCGGTGCGCACGCGGCGGACGGTGACGCCGTTGGCCCCGTTGATTTTCAGGGCGTCGCCCTTGGTGTCCTCGATGGCCAGGTCTTCGATGGTGAAGCCGTTGGAGGTGACCGTGAGTCCGGCGGGGCCGCTTTTCTGATTCTTGAAGGAGAGGATGGTTTTGTCGATGCCGCGCCCGCGGATGGTGACGTTATCCACGGAGAGCGAGAGGCCGCGGTCGAGATCGAGGCGGCCTTCGGGGAGCTCGATGACAGCGCCGGGTTTGGCGGCGATCAGGGCCTCCTGGAAGTCTTTCTGAAAAGCGGGGCCGGCGGCGAGGCCGGACCCTTTTCTGGCGCAGGACACCCACAGGGTGAAGCACAGCGCGGCGGCGCACAGGGCGGTGGCGGTTTTTGTCATATCGGCTCCATGGGGCAGTCAGAGGGACTAAGAAAGGATAACGCCGGGTGTCGGACCGGCGCAAGCGCCGCCCTTTAGCCTGTCACACGACTTTCCACTCTTTGATTTGTTAGTGCACGATGCTGACGCATTGATTTGGCCGGCGCACACTCTTTTGATGCTGGCGCATTGATTTGGCCGGCGCACACTTTTTTGATGCTGGCGCACTGGTGCACCGATTTGGTTGATGCACACTTTTTGGTTGCTGGTGCATTGATTTGGTTGGCGCACACTTTTTTGATGCTGGCGCACTGGTGCATCGATTTGGTTGATGCACACTTTTCGATTTGTTGGTGCACACTTTTCGATTTGTTGGTGCACACCTTTCGATTTGTTGGTGCACACCTTTCGATTTGTTGGTGCACACCTTTTGATTTGTTGGTGCACACCTTCAGCCAGGTTTGGTGGGACAGGCTTTAGCCTGTCAACCGTCAACCCGGCTGGGCCGGCCTGCAATCGGCTAAGCTGGAAGTCGATGAAACTCGAAAGCCACACCATCACCCAGGGGCGCGACCGCGCGCCCGCGCGAGCCATGCTGAAAGCCATCGGCTTCACCGACGAAGACCTGGCCAAGCCCATCATCGGGGTCGCCAACACCTGGATCGAGACCATGCCGTGCAACTACAACCTCCGGGATCTGGCGGTCAAGGTGAAGGAAGGCATCCGCGCGGCGGGGGGCACGCCGATGGAATTCAACACCATCGCCATCAGCGACGGGGTGACCATGGGGACGGAGGGCATGAAGGCCTCGCTGGTGAGCCGGGAGGTGATCGCGGACTCCATCGAACTGGTGGCGCGCGGGCACATGTTCGACGGGATCGTGGCGCTGGTGGCCTGCGACAAGACCATCCCGGGGGCGGCCATGGCGCTGCTGCGGCTGGACGTGCCGGGCGTGATCCTGTACGGCGGATCGATTCTTCCGGGCCGCCACCACGGGCGGGACATCACCATCCAGGACGTATTCGAAGCCGTGGGGGCCAACGCGGCGGGGCGCATGTCGGACCAGGAACTGCTGGAGATCGAGAACCAGGCGTGTCCCGGCGCGGGGGCCTGCGGGGGCCAGTTCACGGCCAACACCATGGCCACGGTGATGGAACTGATCGGGCTGTCGCCGATGGGCACGGCGGCGGTGCCGCAGGTGGACGCGCGCAAGGGCGGGGTCAGTTTCCGCTGCGGCGAGGTGATCATGGACGCGGTGCGGAAGGGGCGGAAGCCGCGCCGGATCGCCACGCGGGCCGCGTTTGAGAACGCCATCGCGGGGGTGGCGGCGACCGGCGGATCGACCAACGCGGTGCTGCACCTGCTGGCCATGGCGCGCGAGGCGGGCGTGGCATTGGAGATCGACGACTTCCAGGAGATCTGCCGGCGCACCCCGGTGCTGGTGGATCTCAAGCCCGGCGGGCGCTTTGTGGCGGTGGACGTGGACAAGGCCGGCGGCATCGGGGTGATCGCGCAGCGCCTGGTCGAAGGCGGCTACGTGGATGGAACGACGCTGACGTGCACCGGCCGCACGTTTGCGGAGGAGGCCGCCGATGCCCGCGAGACTCCGGGGCAGGAAGTAGTGCGGCCGCTCCAGAAGCCGCTGAAGCCGCGGGGCGGCATGGCCGTGCTGCGCGGGTCGCTGGCGCCGGGCGGCTGCGTGATCAAGCTGGCGGGGCACGACCGCATGCGGCATCGCGGCCCGGCGCGCGTTTTCGATCGTGAAGAGGATGCCATGAGCGCGGTTACGGGGGGGCGCATCCAGCCGGGCGACGTGCTGGTGATTCGCTACGAAGGGCCGCGCGGAGGTCCGGGCATGCGCGAGATGCTCGGGGTCACCGGGGCCATCGTGGGCGAAGGCCTGTCCGGCAGCGTGGCGCTGGTTACGGACGGGCGGTTCAGCGGCGCGACGCACGGTTTCATGGTGGCGCACGTGGTTCCGGAAGCGGCCAATGGCGGACCCATCGCGGCGGTGCGCGAGGGCGACACGGTGGCCATCGACGCGGATGCCGGGACCATCAACCTGGAGGTCGCGCCGGAAGAAATCCGGGCACGCCTGGCGGGTTGGACGGCGCCGCCGCCCCGGTATGCCACGGGCGTGTTCGCCAAGTATTGCGCCCTGGTGGCCACGGCGTCGGAGGGCGCCGTGACGCGGGCCGAAAGCTGAAAGCCGTTCACACCCCTCCCCC
>VFSW01013760.1_pt1 | contig 11231 bp, 9 predicted proteins | sample 5358111 | NCBI WGS metagenome assembly VFSW01 (sample SAMN11554181, study PRJNA540505) | mine drainage metagenome | isolation source: sediment from site ElyBrook_90M | place: USA: Ely Copper Mine, Vershire, VT | collected 2017
CGACCCAGCCGCCGCACCCTGCCACTTCACAATAAAAATCGTCTTCCCAGTTTGATAAAAATACAATCCCTGATCCTTCAACGCCACTCGCAACGCAACTTCCAGTGGCACATCCTGGATATTCAACGTCACGGGTCTGGCATCTTTAATCAGCGCGTAATTAAAAAAGAAAGACATCCCGGTCTGTTTCTCAATCGAAGAAAAAAAAGTCTGCAGTGGCACGTTTTTACCCGAGAAACTGACCGTCTGTGAATAACTATGCGCACTGACATGCATACAGGCAACAATGAGAATGATCGCAGTCAATTTCATGACTCTAAGCAGTTGTAGGGATCGACGCTTCATGGCAGCACAATGAAAGCCATGTCCCGAAATGGAAATTTCCATGTACCTTTGTTTTGGCGGGGTTTTATGACAAAATGGTTAATGAATGTGGCCGTTTGGGGTAGGCCCGCTAACCATGCAGTAAAAACGCTGCATGCTAAACCGGGTTCGTGGCAACGTCCCGGTTTTTTATGGCAGTCCGACCCGCTGAGGACCTGCGTTATCCGGGCGAAAAAGGGAATAGAAAATCAGTGCTTCCTGGTCTCATAATGATGATTATTTATAGATGTTAGTTGAATGCAATGGTTAAACAGCACATCTGCACGCGGAGACAGGACGATCAGTTGGTTTAATGATTACGTTATTCGATAGTAAAATACAATAGACAAATAAGGATGGCAAGAATTATTTCGAAGGCAGCACGATCAATACACGACCTTCCAGACGAAAATGAACTTCATTTTTATTCAGAAACTTCAGCAAGTCATCCAGGGATAAACTCCGATCGATCTTACCGCCGAATTCTATATCCGGCACGGCTCCTTCGTACCTCACTTCCACATCATACCACCTCGCCAGTTGCCGCATCACTTCTTTCAGTGAAGCACGACCGAAATAGAAAAATCCATTCTTCCAGGACACAATCTCCTGCGATGGGACATCGGTCAGCACTTTAATATGACCTGTGCCGCTCCATTGGGCCTGCTCGTCAGGTCTCAACTGCACCGCAGCATTGGCGGCCTTCACCTTTACAGCACCCGTCAACAAGGTAGTTTGTATGGCGCCCTCATCCGGATAGGCCATGATATTAAAGCTGGTGCCCAGGACTTCCACTTCCTGCCCATTCACCTTTACAATGAAGGGCTGTGCCGGCTGGCTCGCAATCTCGAAATAAGCCTCTCCGGTAAGCTCCACCGTCCTGTTTTTTCCACGAAAGGAAGTCGGATATCTGATGCTTGAGATATTGTTCAACCATACATGGCTCCCATCCGGGAGTATCAGTTGGTATTGTCCGGAGCGCGGCGTAGTCAGCCTATTATAAACAACATCTTCTTCCTTCTTTGCGCCCCTCACTGAATAGGAAAGACTTCCACTATCGAGCTTCCTCAGCATTGTATTGCCCTGGACAGCCAGTTCACCGGTGCCCGCGCTGTCTAGCAAGATCTTTTGCCCATTACCAAGCGTCAGCACCGCGGTGTTTCTGCCAGGCAGCACAGGGGATGGAGCCACAACCACTTTAGAAGACGGCAGAGGCGCCTGGAGGTCTTTTCTTATCCGGCCTATCACCCCAAGAGTGATAATAATCGATGCCGCCGCCGACCAACCGATGATTCGCCTGATCTGAGATCTCCGACCGGCTTGCATGGACAAGATCCATATTGCATGCCCTTCGGCCGGGTCGATCATCTTCCATTTGGCTATTTCCTTTTCAAGCTCCTGCTCATTCGCAATCCCTTCCAGAAACCGGCGATTCTCTGCTTGCTGATCGGCCCAATGCTCCAGCTCCAACGCCTCCTCCGGATCCATTTCGCCTTTCAATCTTTTGATTATCAGCAGTAAAAGCCGGTCATTTGTCATTACAACTATTTAACGAATAAACATCTCCTTTACCTACTCTAATAATAACATTAACTTAATTCTGCAATGAATACTGCTGCAAATGCGCAGTCTGTCAAAATAACTACATCTTTTTTAAAAATATTTTGCACCAGCTAAGTGGAATCACTTATAGTGGGCCTTCACCACTGCTTGAGGAAAAACAACACGAACAGCGTCCAGTCCGCTTTGGATAGCATTTGCCGAAGGGCCTTCAGCGACCTTGATTTGGCGATATATACTGTATTCTCTGTGATATTCAGCTGATTGGCAATCTCCTTGGTGCTCTTGCCTTCCAGGTAGGACATCCGCAAAATATCCCCTCCGGGCAACTCTTCCAGGTGCTGATGGATTCGTTGAATCAATTCTGTTTGTACTCTTTCCAGGTCTGGCGCATCGTCTTTCGCCTCTGAATCCGTCATTCGTCCCCACTCCTTTTCGGTGCTTTGTACTACCCGGTCCGACCGGAGATAGGAAATACAGGCATTGCGAGTGACCAAATACAGGAAATTCTCCAGGTGGCGGGGGGTTTCCATGCGGTCACGGTAGTCCCAGGCTTTTCTAAACGATTCGCTGACAATATCTTCTGCGTAAGAGTCCTCATGCAGGATCTTCATTGCATAATAGACAATAGATCTGTAGTAAAGGTCGAAGACCTTTTCAAAAGCATTCCTTTCACCTTTTCGATACAGGTGGAACCAATCATAGCCATCACTCATTGTCTTCATCCTTGGGTAAAACAGGTGCTCTGCGACCAGCGGTTTTAGTGGTTATAAGAGTAAAATAACAAATAAATCAGGAATAACAGGAAACAAAGGCGTGCAAGGTTGAGAAGCGTTCTTCGGATATCACAAGGTACAAAAAAAACTTTTCTGGTTATAATCTGCATCCTCCGTTTCGCAAATAGGTTTATCCCGTTCAAGAATATATTCCGGTCTAATTTGAGAGTCTTCTCCAACCTTATTCTCTATGCAAAAAAAGGCGATCATCATTGGAGCCGGCCCGGCTGGCTTAACCGCGGCGTATGAATTGTTAACGAGGACCGACATCATCCCCGTGATTATCGAAAAATCAGGGGACATCGGCGGGATTTCCAAGACAGTCAATTACAAAGGCAATCGCATCGATATTGGCGGTCATCGATTTTTTTCAAAATCCGACAGGGTCATGAAATGGTGGATGAACATGATGCCGGTGCAAGCCGAAGAAAAAAAGGAATTCACCGTGACCTATCAGCGGAAAACACGCACGGTAGGCACAGAAGTGAATTTCCCACACGCAGCTGCCGCAAACGTGACGGACAACGTCATGCTCATACGATCCCGCCTATCGAGGATCTATTTCCTTAGAAAGTTCTTTGCCTACCCTATTCAGTTGTCACTGGACACGCTCAGAAAGCTCGGCACTGGGCGAACAGCAAAGATCCTCCTCTCCTATACCAAGGCAAGGTTGTTTCCGAGAAAGCCCGAACGCAACCTGGAAGATTTCTTCATCAACCGCTTCGGTGACACTCTATACCGGCTCTTCTTCAAAGACTATACAGAAAAAGTCTGGGGAGTTCCCTGCACCCAAATCTCTGCGGAATGGGGAGCCCGGCGGATCAAGGGTATCTCGATCGCCAAGGCCATTGCCCATGCGGCGAGGTCATTGGCGCCACGCAAAAAGCACCATCCAACCGATATCGGTCAAAAGGGGACCGAGACGAGTCTGATCGAGAAATTTCTCTATCCCAAATACAGTCCCGGCCAACTGTGGGAGGAAGCAACTCGGCAAGTGCAGGAAATGGGGGGCATCATCGATATGCACCGGGAGGTCCGGAATATCCACACCCACGGCGATAAAGTGACGGCCATCGATGCCGTCGATACCCTGACAGGCGATATCATCTCCTACGAAGGCGATTTTTTCTTTTCCACGATGCCCGTACAGGAATTGATAGAGGGAATGGGGGATGCCGTTCCGCCGCCCGTGCAGGAGGTCGCTGCAGGGCTGCAATACCGGGATTTCATTACGGTAGGTGTTTTGCTAAAAAATCAGAAGATCCTGCCCGACTCCTGGATCTACATCCAGGAAAGGGATGTGAAGGTAGGCAGGCTGCAAATCTTCAATAACTGGAGCCCCTATATGGTCAAGGATCCCGACACGGTATGGCTCGGGCTGGAATATTTCTGCAACAGGACCGATGCCTTCTGGAACCAGCCCGATGACGCCATCCGCGATACCAGCATCGGCGAATTGGAAAAAATCGGCATGGCCAAAGCAGAAGATGTACTGGACAGTACAGTGCTTCGCATGGAAAAGACCTATCCAGCCTATTTTGGTACTTATACCCGATTTGAAGAAATCCGGAATTTTACAGATCTGTTGACCAACCTCTTTCTGGTCGGCCGCAATGGAATGCATAAGTACAACAATTCCGACCACTCGATGTTGACAGCCATGGTGTCGGTCGACAATATCATTGCCGGCGTGACGTCCAAAGCCAATATCTGGTCCATCAATACTGAGCAGGAATACCACGAAGAAAAGTCGGCTGTCGAAGCTGCTGAAACTGCGTTGCCGGCACCGCCCCGGGCCCGGGCTAAATATCCTTTCCTGGTCGAATACTTATGGAACAATCGCGCAAACCGCGCCTGGTGGATCGCAGGGTTCCTGGCCTTCGTACTGGAGTTCATTGTATTCAAGCTGCATTACGCTTTCGCCAACTATATGCCCGATTCCTACTCCTACCTGGAGACCGCCGCTAACAATGCCGACGTCAATATGTGGCCGGTAGCCTATTCCAAATTCCTGCGGTTGATCAGTGTCTTTACGCATTCTGACAAGGTCGTGGTGGGAATACAATATTTCTTTATGCAGGCCAGCTCTCTGCTATTCCTGTTTAGCTTACTCTATTTCCAGCGACCCGGCAGGGCAGTTCGGATCATTTTGCTGCTGTTCCTCTTGCTGAACCCTTTGCCGCTGTATATAGCCGATTATATTTCTGCCGACAGTCTTTTTATTGGTTTTAGCCTGCTTTGGCTGACCAGCCTGGTATGGATCATTTACCGGCCCATCCCCTGGATGGTCGCAATCCATGGCATCCTGCTATTGGCCTGCTTTACACTCCGATATAACGCGATCTATTATCCGGTCATCTCTTTGATCGTCTTTATCCTTTCCCGCCAGCCCTGGAAGTACAGACTGACCGGCATTGCGTTTGGCTTCGGCCTGGTCCTGGCCTCTTTTCTATACACCAGCCAGAAGATGCAGGGCGTCACCGGCAAGCGACAATTCTCCGCCTTCGGCGGTTGGCAACTGGCTAATAACGCCTTGTACATGTACCAAAACATTCCGGCGAAGGAACGAGGCCCGATCCCTCACCGCTTTACTAAATTGGAAACAATGGTACGCGAACACATGGACACGCTTCAGAAGATCAAGTTTACGCATGATGACACGATCAGTGCGCGCTTTTATCTGTGGAGCGATAAGGGTCCGCTGATCCAATACCTGGCCCGGGAATATAAAAAAGACAGCAACACTCCCTATTTCAAAAGATGGGGGTCTGAAGCGCCACTTTATGCCGACTATGGCATGTACCTGATCAGGAAATATCCGCTGGAATTCGTCAAAGATTTTATGCTGCCGAATGCGGTGAAATTTGCGGTTCCACCGACTGAATTCCTGGGGATTTATAATATGGGGGCCGACAGTGTCGGTAGATTGGCCAAGGATTGGTTCAATTACAAAACGCTCAAGGTCCAGGATCATAAGAAAAAAACCTCACCGATCCTGGCAACTGAATGGTATCCAATATTTTCTGTTGTCGTTAATATATTTCTCGTTCTGGGTTTGTTCGGTATGGTCTTTCTGAATGCCATTCGCTGGAAAGAATATGGATTTCCGCAACTGTTGGGGTTAATACTTGTGCTTTGGCTGCTTAACAGCGGGTTCAGCATTTTCGCCTCTCCCATCGTATTGCGTTACCAGGCATTTCCCATTTTAATATTTTTCTTTGTGGGAGTTCTTTTAATCGAGAGGATTGCAAAAATGGCCTTTAGTAAAACAACCTGATTTGGTTTTCGATTAATCATTAGGCATGCAGCCTTTTTTTTAATGTCCCATCGCCTCGCGCTGTACCTCACCTACCATATCCCTGATATCCAACTTCACCCGGTCATAAGCCTCCTGTAATTCCCGAGCACTAACCTCCCGCACAACCGGCAATTCCGTCCCCTCCACATCATCTTTCGCAGACCTCACAATCTTCGCATGAAATGTCTTCATATCCATCTCCTGCCGAGGGTCATCCGACAGGACACCCAGAAATTCCCCCGATGACAGGTTCGCCACTGTCGCAGGGCTGACAGTCGCTTCCCACTCCGTATGCCGGCTCACCGACGTGTCGCCGCTATTGACAGAAATAGACGCCCGTTCCCGCAAAATCTGCGGAAATCGCTCACTCAGGCGTCGCGCCGCTTCCCCGCTAAGTTGCCCGCACAAAACATTGGTGTTGACGTTCATGATCCAATCTGTCTCCGCCTGCGTATAAAGCGTTCTCAGTTGGGATATATCCTGCACGGCGATAATAGGGATAATGTCATTGGCCCTGCCCGTCGCCATCGTGGTCAGTATGCTGGCGGCCCGTACGGTGGCGAATTCATCGCAAACCATCGCGCACGGATATTGTTTGTGTTGGTTGCAGATCCGGTTGACCCTGTCGATATATAGCGACAGCACCGGCGTGATGGCCTCCATCCGGTTGGCGTTACCCCCCAGGCAGAGGATCTTGGGCGCCTGGGGATCGTTAATATGGAGGTTCAGATCATTACCGGTTAGAATATAATAGATATCCGGCGACGCCAGGCGCACCAGGGGGATCCGCATCCCCGCCATCTGCCCATCCAGCTGTTCAAATGTTTGGTTGTGATACGCCTGCGCAAACGGCTCGATCGCCGTGGCAATCGAAGGTTCCGCAGCCAGCAAGATGAAAAGGTTGTCGTAGGGCAACCTGCAAAGCTCGATGGCATGCGGCAATGTACAATAGATCCCACCCCGGTATTCATGCAGGAACCAGATCACAGCTCCGAAGAAGCTCACAGCAGACTCCACGAAAAAGTTCCCCTGCTGATCCACCCACGATCGGTTCAGGCTCAGCAGCATTGCCCGGCTGACGCCCATGGCGTCTGACAACCATTGCATATTCTCCGGCGCAAGCACATTGCACCGATGGCTTCGGGCAGGATCGGAAAAATGAATGCAGTAAAAGCCGGTAGCCCGCGGATACCGGCCTTTGTTGGCCAGGAAATGGGTGTATGCCACCTGTGTCAGCGCGTCGTATTTGAAGTCATAGATCAGCATCGACATAGCCTTTTCCATCAGCTGCCTGATTAGCGGCTCGATAATAAAATAGGACTTCCCCCGATCCGGGCGCACAGTTCTTAATTCGGGTACGACATTCTAAGAACCCTTAAAAAAGCGTCTAAGCAATCTTTTCAACCCGAATTGCGTTAAGATCTCGGTAATCCTTTTCTCTGATTGTTCAGTTATCCCCAACCTCTTATTCTCGTTCAATACAGGATCGTTTACCATGGCCATAATGCATTCCAAAACGATATTCACCGGCGGCTGTTCGTTATTTTTCTCGATCTCTTTGTTTCCTATGTTTGACATACAAGCGAATTAATTTTAGGCAAGAATAATAATATCGAGTGCAATAATCCTGCAGTGAAAAAATCCCCACCACAACGGCAGGGATTCTAGTATAGGGTTTGCTGAAACAAATTCACGCCCCGATAAGAGCTTCCGCTTCCATCTCGAAATATTGCGCCTCCTTCTCCTTCGGTAGGAAAGAAATATGAAAATGCCCTCCCTCTGAATAGTAGTACGTCCGCCGGTCGCGGGAGAACCGGACAGGCGCCCCCATCTCCTTGAGAATCTTCAGGTAATCGTACAAACTTCTTTCTGAAATACCGATCTTGTTAGCACAGTCGGCAGGCGTGCCGGTGCTCTTGTGGGCGATAAGGTGGTCCAGGCGGATAAGCCTGTGAAGCAATGACTTCATAGTAATAAGGTTTAATGGCCATGATATGGCCGGTTAGAAAATAAGATATTTGCTGCTAATCAATCCGGTAAAGGAGGGGAGCGTTTAACCGGTTTATGGTGTCGAGATGATAGAATCTACTAACCAGCGCCTGGAATATAAAGAGGAATCCTGTTGTAATTCATCAGCAATATACAGTCATCGTACACCCAAATCCAAATTTAGTTGGTCTACTAAAAACAGTGTTTGGTACTCTGAAGGTTAGGTTTATTAAGTGTTTCCCTATATAGCTGAAATAACGATGCATTGTCGTCTTTTTGTAAACCATTTATATCTTTTAGTAGCCTGGTAAAATTTGCTGACACCCCCTTCCGGAACGTATATTGCTATGCAGTATCGAAACGCAGGTCCGCATCGCATGGACGGTCCGCATATCAATATTTTTTGTCGGTTCTGACTCCGGATTGTGTAGCACAGGTAAATGAATGGAGATAAGATAATTGTTTTCCCTAGTCTTGAAGACAGGGACTTCAATGATGACTCGAAGGAGGTCATGCACCCGCAGGATATGCCGACAGGCAGCCTTATAGGCCGTCGGCGGATCGAACAAGGGCTCCAGTTTTACCTCCCTTGTCTCTGTTCCGGCGGTGAAGCTGGTCAACACGCATACTGCCAGCTGTCCATGCCAGCCTATCCAATCGCCAGGCAGTTCGAAGTCACACGCATCCGGTGGCAACGCCCCCATCGTCGGGTCGGTACAAGGCCAGGGATCTTCCGAATAATGCAGCCGGAAGGCCAGAGCAGATTTCCGCAAAGTTGCCGCCACAATTCCTCTATAATAGGTTACACTTATACTTAAACCTTATCATATGTCACGCAAAAAGATCGTAACCGGCTACGACCACCCTATTGAGCGCACCAAACTCTACGACATCCCAGCCCTTGAGAGGGCTAAATCACTAATAGACAAGGATCCTGCAGCCCACATCCATCTCCCCATCCTGGCCGATCGGGCCGGCATCAACGAATTCAAACTGAAAATAGGCTTTCGTGAACTCTTCCGAACCAGCCCCTACCAGTACCGGTTAAGTCTGTGTCTGGAAAAGGCCAAAATGCTTTTGGAAGACACAGATGACACCATCGATCAGATAGCAACTAAGGTTGGCTTTGCCACCTACAACGGCTTCAGTACGGCATTTAAAAAGGCCTTTCACATTGCCCCGACGGAATACCGCAACAAACAGGAAATCTTTTCGCTATGATCAAATTCATCAGAAGTCAACCTGTGGCATATCGTCATTAATATCAACCTGGAAAATTTTTTCTGGGATTAAAAAAGAGAATGATTAACTTTAGGGACCGTCCTCCTATCACCAACCAATACCCGAATGGGCCGTCTCCACAGAAATGGCGTTTATCCTACGGGTTCCCTTGTTCGTCCCTGTTGTCGATGTATAAAACTTGTAATCATCGCACTGTAACGCACTCGAATAAAAATGAACATTTTGAAAACAACGCAAAATGAGCATGCGGAATCCCGAAAATGATTTTAATTCGCCCTTGTCCTTCATTAACTCGTCAACACTATAAACTTCTATCCTCCAAACAGTGCGGTCCTTTATTGTAACGTCATGGAAATCGTATATACATTTTTTTGATCCGTCATGCAGACACTATCAAAAATAGAATCTCCGGTATACAACAACGAGGATGTTATCATGCATACCTTCCGCGAAGGGGATAAAGAATCCTTTAAATGGGTGTATGATCGCATGGTCCGGCCCCTGACCTATTTTGTGGAGAACATCACTTTTTCCCGCGTGGACGCCGAAGACATCGTCGCCAATGCTTTTCATAAACTCTTCCATACCCGCGCCGGCATGAAATCCTATGAACATATCAAGCGCTGGTTGTATGTCATTGCCCGCAACGAGTCCATCGATTATCTGCGCGCAAGGGCCAAACGTAAGGAGAGCCAAAAAGATCTTTCCTACCTCGATGCCGGTATTGTGGAACAGGCAGAAACCGGGCGGGTCAAGGCCATGCTCCTTCAGGCCATTCTCGAAGAGATAGAAAAATTGCCACGCCAGCGAAAAACCATCCTGCGCCTCTACTTTTTCGAGCAGAAGACCACCTCGGAAATTGCCGACCAGTTAGGCCTCAATTCCCAGACCGTATTGAACCACAAGGCCAAAGCCCTGGAATCGCTGCGAAAAAGCGGCCTCAAGTTCAAATGGCTGCTGGAAGGCGTACCGGGTTTCCTCCTGGCCATAGCCTTTTTCCTGTTGAAATAAAGAAAAATAACTAATTCTTAATCTCGGCAAAATGGTTAATGTGCTAACTATTGCGTGCAGAGAGCAGACAAATACTAAGAACTGGAAATGCAGGAACCTTTGCAAATAGATGACGTCCTTCTGAAATACATCCGGGAAGAACAATCAACCCCGGAAGAGACCGCCTTGTTCGCCGCCTGGGAGGCCCGGGATCCTGCCCGGACCGAATTGCTGGCGCAGTTGAAGAACGAGCGGGAATGGGCCCTGCAGAACATGAACAAAATCCGGCACATCGATAAGGATGGCACCTGGGAACGCGTGGAAGCGACGATCCGCAACGACGGCTATTGGCAGGACACGCCCGATTCGTTAGTGATCCCGTTGGGAGCGTCACCGGCGACGTCGATTCACCTCTTCGGCACCCGGCCCTGGTTTGTGGCCGGAGCAGTTGTGCTGACGCTCGTCGCAGCATCATGGTGGTTCCTGGCCCATCGCTCTGCATCCGTCGTTACGCCCGCTGCATCCCCTGCCGTCGCATCAGATATCCGACCGGGTAGCAACAAGGCCATCCTGACTCTCGCTGATGGCCGAAAGGTCGACCTCGATTCAAGCACCAACGGCGTCCTTGCCGCGCAACAAAATACGACGGTGAGCAAGCTGGCCGACGGGCAGCTGGCTTATAAAGGATCGTCAAATGAAAAGCCGATGCCCCTGGCCTTCAATACGCTGAGTACCCCCAGGGCAGGTCAGTTCGCGCTCACTCTCGCCGACGGCACCCGGGTCTGGCTTAACAATGCTTCTACCCTTCGCTATCCTGTCACCTTTACCGGCTCGGATCGCTCTGTCGATCTTTATGGTGAGGCCTATTTTGAGGTCGCGCACGATGTTGCCCATCCGTTTCATGTCATAGTCCACCGGGCTGCCACTGCCTCCTCACCCGGCACCCCTACACCCTCAGACGCCGATCACACCAACACTATCGAGGTCCTGGGCACCGCCTTCAACGTGATGGC
>VFSW01013761.1_pt1 | contig 11230 bp, 12 predicted proteins | sample 5358111 | NCBI WGS metagenome assembly VFSW01 (sample SAMN11554181, study PRJNA540505) | mine drainage metagenome | isolation source: sediment from site ElyBrook_90M | place: USA: Ely Copper Mine, Vershire, VT | collected 2017
CCAAGAATCTGGGTCAAGGTCGAAGCGAAATTTCTACTTCTTGAAGCAACCGAAGCAGCGCCTTTACCTCGTTGTTAAGGTCACGCTCCAGCTCGATTCTTTCCTCGCCCTCGTACCTCGAAAGAAGGTTAGGCGTGAGCTTCTTTACCATGTCAAAGATCTGATCGTACTTCTCATGCGACAGAGCGCTCAAAGATTCAGCCTCCAGCGTCCCTACGACGTCTTCGAGCGAAATTACTCCGAAAATTTTCTCGCTAGACCTGACGACGAGTCTCTCGACTTTGCCTTCGACCATTTTCCTCAAAGCGTCTATCGGAGTCGCTGTTCCCTCGATTGAAATCGGTGATGCATGCATGATGTCCTTGATCTTTACACTCTTTGAGTCCCTTTCTCCGGCAATTATATCGTGAACAAAGTCATAACGCGTTGCTATTCCGAGAACTTTGTTCCCCGATGTAATCAGTACGCAACCAACGTGCTGATCGTCCATTTTGACAGCCGCGTCGTACGCAGTTTCATCTGGACTGCAGGTAACCAGTTCCCTAAAGTGATAGTCGGATAGGCGGTACAATATTCTAATAAAACAGAAATTCGAGCCTTATAATTATTGTGTATACCGCCTACTGGCCAGAGATAAATTTGCCCAAGCTCGCCCTAGTAACCTGATGTGGCCTGCTTTCCCGGAGCCGCGATCATTTCTCGAAGTTGCTCGCACATCAGGTGAGTAAGAACGAGATGCATCCCTTCAACGTGCGGGGTCGAGTTCGCAGTGACAACGATGCATGCGTCCGCAGCGGTTTTCAAGACTCCTCCGTCGAACCCCGAGAGGCCCACAACCTTTCCTCCGTTGTCCTTGGCGTATTTGACTGCTTTGAGCAGGTTCTGCGACCACGGGCCTGCTTTGTCACTCCCTGATCCGCCGTGTACGCTTATTGCCACGACCACGTCGCCTTTCCTGAAGAAATTCTTGAGCTGGTCGGAATAAATCTCGCTGAATCCGTTGTCATTGGTTAGAGCGCTGACAAGGGGTATGTTGTCAACCAGCGCGAACGCCCTGAATTTTCTTTCAGCTTTGTCAGATACCCATTTGTTCAGGTCGCAAGCAAAATGAGTAGCAGTGGAGGCAGACCCCCCGTTTCCAAAAGTGAAAATTTGATTGTCGTTTTTCCATGCGTTGAACAAAATACCAATCGCACTGTCTATCGCGTTTCGGTCAAGTTTGTTCGCGATGTCGCTGACTTCGGAGAGATAGGAGTGAGTTCGGCCAACCAATTCGAGGCTGAACCTTCGAACTCGACTAATTAGCCTTTTTGCATTGAATTGGTCGGACGCCTCGGGTAGGCTTTTATTACTGCTTTGCAAACTGCAAGAGACTTTGATCGTGCTTTTGCAAATCTTGCCCGAGCATTTCATGACTTTTCCAAACCTTCCAACTACCGGCACTGCACCCTCCACACCGTACGCAGCAGCGCTTGAGCTTGCGTTTGTCTTTGGCGCGGCCCTGATGGCGATCGTCGTTGTGCTCAAGGATCCAATATACCCTAGAGCCGAGAAGAAGGAAGCAAAGAAGAGCGCGACAGACGGACCGGTCTAAAGAAATTGTCCGCAGAACAGCTTGAAGAGATGCTGGGACCTGGGAATGTCATAAGGCCCGACTCAAAAAACGCCGCTGACTACCTGAAAGACATGGCTGACTATCCTTCTGAGCCACTGGTCATTGTTCAGCCAAACTCGACGGAAGAGGTCTCAAAGATAGTAGAGTATGCGAGAAAGACCAGGACTCCAGTAGTTGCTAGAGGAGCAGGAACGAGCCTGACTGGAGCTTCTTCTTCGCACGGCGGAATCGTCATCGACTTCTCAAAAAGAATGAACCGGATTTTGAAGATCGACACAGTGAACTGGTACGTCCATTGCGAACCCGGGATCGCGCTGGATGGCCTGAACGATGAACTGAGAAAGAAGGGATTTTTCTTTCCGCCTGACCCCTCAAGCGCTCCTTGGTGCACGGTTGGGGGTGCTGTCGCGGAAAACTCCGGAGGAATGAAATGTTTCAGGTACGGAACCGTAAAAGACTGGACCCTTGCTCTAAAAGTAGTACTCTCCGACGGCTCAGTGGTAAAATTTGGAGAGCCTCTCCCAAAGAACAGGGCGGGATATGACCTAGTTCATCTCATGTGCGGAAGCGAGGGGACGCTTGGCATCATAACAGAAGCATGGCTCAAAATAATCCCACTTCCAAAGCATTCCGATAAGCACAGGCGCATGCTTGTGTTCTTTGACGAGTGGGCTCGCGCTGGAGAGTCGGTCCAAGCAATGAGAACTAGGAGAGTTCAGCCAACGCTGCTTGAGTTCATAGACGGCGAGTCGATGAAGGCGGTGAACGACGCTTTTGACCTTGGAATACCCTTGCACGAAGCGACTCTGTTCATTGAAACCGACTCGCAGGTCGAGGAAATCCTCGAGATTTGCAGGGAGAAAGGCTCGGCTGGGAGTTACGTAGCCAAGGACGAAGCGGACGAGGAGAGACTTTACAACGGTAGGGCGCTCGTGTACCTCGGGGTCAAATCTCTCGCAAGCGCATTTCACACAGAAGATGTCGTGGTGCCTCTTGACAGGCTGGTCGAGTATCTAGAGTTCATCAAGACGACGTCAAAGAAATATGGACTCAAGATCCCCACAGGCGGCCACGCGGGGGATGGGAACGTTCATCCGGTGATACTGTACGAGAAGGACTCGAAGCAGTCTGTTGACGCAGCGGAAAGGGCCTTTTCAGACATTTGTAATTACGCGATAGCTGTGGGCGGCTCTGTCTCTGGCGAGCACGGCATAGGGGAGCAGAAGATTTCGTACGCGGAAAGGCAGCTTGTGGAGCACGGAGGAAAACATTCACTTGAACTGATGAAGCAGATCAAGCGCCAGTGGGACCCGGACAACATATTGAACCCGGGTAAGTTCCTTGACATGACAAAGGACTCCTAGGGGAAGAGCACAGTAGCAACGATCACTGCCGAGCCTATTATTAAAAAGACAAAGAGCGACAAGAAGCGCACCCGTTCCGGCTTGAGGAACTTTCCCAAGCGATTCCCGATTGCCGTTTCGACACCCGAGGCCGCGACAAGCGCGACCACGCAGGCAACAAAAACCAAAATCGCGTCTTGGAATCGCGCTACGAATACTATTGTCAGCACTTCCGTGGCGTCCCCCGCGAGGTCTAGCACTACCAGCATCGATATGGCGCTAAGAAGGATAGCCCAGGATCCTCTTTTCTTCGCCGCCTGTTTGATCTTTGAATCTTCCTCCTTCTCTATTCTTTTCGCTTCCTTACTTATTTCGAAAAATTCGTAGACCGCGAAGCCTATCATGATCACGCCGCCTGCGATTTTTATCCAGTAGACCGGAAGAAAAACTACGAGGATAGATCCGACTGTAACTATAATCGCCGTCGTGATGGTAAACGCGATCGCTCCTGCCGCAAACGCAACCTGCGGTTTGATCTTCGTGGCGAGTGTGAGCAGCAGGAGCGCGTCCTTGTCTGTAAGCTCCGCGATGAAAATGGTCGAGACTATGGTCAAAAATCCTGTGAAAAGAGCAGTTTGATCTAGAATTGAATTCGTTCCCCCTTTGCGAGATTGAAAAAGTGGCAGCCCGCTAGTGCTTTGTTTTTCTGCAGTATTATGGAATTTGGAATAGCCTTTATCGCAATCGGATTGGGCACCTTGGTCAGGAAAAGCGATGAGCCTTTAGAAGTCATACAATCCTCAGTGGACTGCCGGTGGCTACCTGTAATCCTACCACAAAGGATATTAACCGAGTCCTGTAATCTTACAGTAACAGGTAAGAAGTCGAGATGCCCAAAGAAGGGTTTAGTGTTATCACGATAACACAAGAAGTCCACGACAAGGCAAGAACAAGATACAATCAGAAGGTTAAAACCAAGCAGGTGCAGGATAAGAGCTTCTCTAGATACATCAATGACATCATAATGGACGTTATCGAGGCCGACGCAAACCTGGCACTGCAAGCTCCTTTCATGCAGAAGATCGGGCTCGAAGGAAACTCGATCATGATCAAAGACAACAAGATCGATCGCATCGTCGAAGTCCAGGTCCACGGCAAGGATCTTGTTTGCATGTTGGATGAGAGAAAAGATTGCGCTCACGTCGGATACGCATATTCCATCCCTGACGTGTACCGCGTAATGTCAGAGCGCCGCAGGTAGAACTCTTCCGAAATCAAGATAACCTCTTGATTCAGACCGCTCAACTCGTGCCGAGCATACTTTCTGGAGAAGAAATCTCAAACCTCGTAAGAAGAGTCGAGCAGGCTGACTCTGGCGAGCAAAGACAGCCAGCCGGCTTCGACGTCACACTTGGTAAAGTCTATGCGTATTCCAAGTCAATTTACACTCTTTCAATTCAAAAAACCGGAAACTCCGAGCTAACGGAAGTATCTCCGAAGGAAGGCTTTTTCGACTTGGACGCGGGCGTGTATCTGATCGAGCTCAACGAAATAACGACCATCCCCAACGACTCGATCGCGATACTCCTTCCAAGATCCACGCTTTTGAGAAACGGACTGGATGTCCGGAGCGCCCTCTTTGACCCGGGATATTCGGGTCAGCCGAAGGTCATGCTTGTCTGCCACAGGCCTGCAAGAGTCCAAAAATTTTCGCGAGTCGGGCAGCTCGTGCTCTTCAGGTCGGACGGAGAGTTTGCAAAGCAGTATTCAGGGCAGTATCAGGGCGAGCGGGGAATCAAATAGCCTAGCGCACGGTGACGCTCTTTGCAAGATTCCTCGGCTTGTCAGGGTCGTGCCCCAAAATCACTGCGAGCTGGTAGGCTAAAATTTGTACCGGGATAATGTCGCAGATAGGATTCAACTCCTCGCTCTCTGGAACCTTGATGAAAAAGTCAAACGACTTGATAGGTGTTGGCCCTATACCCACGAGGAACCCTCCACGGCTCTTTACTTCCATCGCGTTTGACATGATCATCTTCTCAGTATCTTTTGAGACAAACACGATGCACGGCGTGTCTTTTTTTATTAGAGAAATCGGGCCGTGCTTTAATTCTCCACCCGCGAAGGCTTCCGCGTGTATGTACGAAACCTCCTTGATCTTGAGCGCAGCTTCAAGCGCCGTCGCGTAAAGCGAGCCTCTTCCTATCACGAAGATATGCTCATGCTGCGAGAGCCCGCTTGCCAATTCCTTGATTCTGTTTCTGGTGCTTGCCGCCGTGAGGTTGTACACCACGTTCCAGAGGAATTTGAGCTTTTCAAGGCCCTCCTCGTATCTTTCGGCGAGTGCGTAGGCGAGGAGAGTCAGGATGGCGAGCTGTCCGGTGTAAGTCTTTGTGGAAAGTACAGAGACCTCCGGACCCACCTTCAAAAATAAAGTCTTGTCAGAGAGCTGCGTCAAAGAGGAGCCCACGACATTGACAATCGAAACGATCTGGCAACCTTTTTGCTTCGCAGTTTTTACCGCGTCGATGACGTCTATGGTCTCTCCGCTTTGGGAAACTGCAATCACGAGAGTCTCTGGTTTCAGAAAATGCTCATATGCCGAGAACTCGCTTGCGATCACGCTGTTGATATGAAATCGCGCGATTCTAGAAAACAGATAGCTCACTGAGAGAGCTGCGTGATATGAAGAGCCAGACGCCACGATGAAGACGCCTTTAGCATTCCTTATCCTCTCGGCAATGTCCTCTATCTCCTCCCTGTCCTGAGCGGAGGCCTTCTGGATCGTCTCTACCTGCTCTGATATCTCTTTCAGCATAAAGTGGTCGAATTCGCCCTTTGCGGCCTGCTGGATACTCCAAGAAACACTCTGGATTGGCCTTGACAAGGACGTTGCTTTGCCATCCCTGAAATCGAGAATCTTGTAGTTCCTCTTTCCACCTTGATTTCTAATCACGACCATGTCCCCGTCGTAAAGATAGACCACATCCTTTGTCCTGTCGAGGAACGCCGGGATGTCGCTTGCGAGGAAGAATTCGTTGTGCGGGGCATTGACGCCGAAAACGAGAGGAGAACCGTTCTTCGCCCCAATTATGCTCTTGGAATCCCTGTCAAGTACAACGACGGCGAAATTTCCTTCTAGAGACTGGAGCGTGTTCGTGACTGCTGATACGAGATCTAGCCCCTTGATGCGCATCCAGTGTTCGATTAGATTTGGGATGACCTCTGTGTCAGTCTCACTTTCAAACGTGAATCCTTCCGAGACGAGCTTTGCCTTGAGTTCCTTGTAATTCTCAACGATGCCGTTGTGAATCACTGCTATTTTCCCGTTGTTTGAAAGGTGTGGGTGCGCATTCTTCTGGGTCACCCCGCCGTGAGTCGCCCATCTTGTGTGGGCGATTCCCTCACTTCCCTGGAGATCTAGAAAATTCAATTTCTCCTGGATCTCCAGGACCTTGCCCACTTGCTTTTTCAATTCAAATTGAGAATTGTCATTGAGTGTGATAATGCCGGCAGAGTCATATCCCCTGTACTCGAGGCGCTTCAACCCCTCAAAAAGTATGGGCACTGCGCTGTCGTCTCCTGTGTATGCGATAATGCCGCACATGGGCTAAACACGAAAAGTAGGATGGATATGATATATATGCATACTTTGACCGAAGTTTCTTGGAAATACTCATTCTGACCCCCACCTAAAGTACCCCAGATTGTACATTCTGGGAAAACGACTTTCTCATGAATAATTCAAATATTGAAGGTGAAACTGGCTTGGGATGAGAACTTGAAATCTGAAATGATCCACTACAACGGCGAGACGGGAAAAATCGAATCCTACATATCGAGACCTGATACAAGCGAGCCGCGTCCAGCCGTAATAGTGATTCACGATATCTTTGGCCTCGCAGAGCACACGAAGGATGTTGCAAACAGGTTCGCGTCACAGGGATACGTGGCACTCGCTCCCCACCTGTTCTCCGGAGATGAGAACCTGCGCTCCACTCTTACTCCCCAGAACGTGGGAATGGCCATGCAGTTCATGTTCTCTCTTCCCACCGACAAGATGAGAGATGTCTCGTATGTTCAGAAGGAGATAGCAAAACAGAGCGAGGAAAAGAGGATGATTTTGCAAAAGACGTCCGCACTCCTGTTTCGTGGAGGCCTCCCAAAGGACAAGCTGACGCAGGATCTGGTAAAGGCAGTGGAGTTCCTTGATTCGAAAGGTTTCGTCAAGAAGGGAAAGATAGCAAGCATTGGATTTTGCTTTGGTGGTGGGATGTCCATCAACCTTGCCTGCCATGCCGACATTGCTGCGTGTGTGATATTCTACGGGGAAAACCCCTCGCCCATAGGACTCGTAGAGAATATCAAAGCATCAGTGCTCGGAGTTTACGGAGGGGACGACGCAAGGATCAACTCGAACTTAGACGAACTTGTTAGAGCAATGGTGAAGTACAAGAAGGACTTTGAGATGAGGATCTATCCCGGCGCGCCGCATGCGTTTTTCAACGACACAAGCAAGGCTACATACAGGGAAAGCTCAGCCAAAGAGGCTTGGGACAGAGTCTTGCTTTTTTTAATCGTACCCTGACATAGGCCTATCTTACGATCAAGACATTTGTTTTCGAAGAGTCGGCCACGCCAGAGGCCACGCTTCCAAGAAACAGCGCTTTCAACCGCCCGTAACCCCTGCTTCCAACCACGATCATGTCGTAATCTCCCTTTGCGGCTTCCTCTGTGATTGCTCTTGAAACATCTCTAGAGTCGATCGTGCGACCCTCTGTGTTTATCCCGTTTTGGGTCAGATAAGAAACAGCGTTGTCAACGTAGGATTGCATTTCTTTCTCCCAGACGTCAATGTCTCCCGAGACATAGCCTTCGGGCGAGATTGGGATGCCTGCCACGCATACCACGCTAACATGGGCATGGAACTTTTTTCCGAGCTCGGATGCGAAAGACAGGGCCTTTTTTCCCGGCTCGGACCCGTCGTACGCAAGGAGTATCTTGGGAATGGAGTCTATCCTAGACTTGACCACAAGCACGGAGCACTTGGCTTCCTTCGCGACCTTCTTCGACACGCTTCCAAGAATCAGGCTCTTGAGTCCGCTCAGGCCTCTGCTTCCCACCGCGATCAGGTCGTACTCCTTGGAGCGCTTGACGATCTCCGCGCCTGCGTCTTCGGAGTTGACAAAAAAAGTCTCGCAAGCCAAGCGCTGCGACTCTACGAGTTTCTTTCTCTCGTCCAGCACCGCCTTGATCTTCAACGATTCGTTCTCCGTTGCCTTGGCCGGCACACGCTGTGTGGGCATCGGAGTCATGACTGCGCTACCAAACATGGGGTCGAAAAGAGGAGTGTTCACGACAGAGAGAGGAGGACTGACATATAGAAGGTCGATCTTGGAGCCGTATCTTTCCCCAATGTGGATTGCGAGGTTGAGCGCATAATCTGCAATTCCCGAGCCGTCGACTGCGACGAGGAGTTTTTCCAGCATTATTGCGGGGTTGCTCATCTTGTCTTCCGCCGAAAGTCGTGGGAGGATAAGTGTAGCTAGATATGAGGGTTGTGTCTTTTGAAGCCGTAACCTGATTTGTCTTCAGGAAATGCTCCAGCGGACGGTTCTTGTAACTGCTTCGACACTTGAAACTTTTGGCGCCCATCCCAGAGATTTGATCTTTTCAATAGAGAGATGAACCACGGGAATGTCTCCAATCCAGCCTCTTGCTCCACCTGTATACTTTCTCCTGACACCGGTTAATCCCATCTCTCGAATCACAATGTCTGCCACCTGATCCGGGGTGGTGTTTTCCTCTATGGCCAGATTGAATATGTTCACTTTGCCGTGAGACTTTTCGTGGCCCGTCATTATTCCGTTCACACAGTCATCCACGTAGAGATACTCTTTGCTCTGCTTGCCGTCGCCCAAAATCTCGAGCTCTTTCGGGTTGCGTTTGAGCTTGTTGATAAAGTCCCAGATCACGCCACGTCTGCATCTTTCTCCAATTATGTTGGAGAATCTGTAAGCCCAGAACTGGATGTCTGAAAACTGTGTAAAAGCTTCAGAGTAGGACTCGCAAGCTAATTTTGAAGCGCCGTACAGCGAAGTCTGGATAGGCATATAGTTTTCCGGCGTAGGTGTCACTGTTGCTTCTCCATACAGCGCGGATGTCGATGCAAAAATGAGATCGTTTACGTGGTGTTTTGCCATGGCTTCAAGTATATTGAGAGTTCCGACTAGATTATTCTGCAAGTCTGCCGTGTGGTCCACAAGGCTCGTTCGAATATTCGCGTGTGCCGCGAGATGGAATATAGTGTCCCTGTCAGACACAAGTTTCTCGACGGTGCGAGCATCCTTCAAATCGGCCTCTTGAACACTAAATTTAGGATTGTTTTTCAAATGTGCGATATTCTCTAGCTTTCCTTCGGACAGATTGTCCAATGCCCGCACTTCGTATCCATCTTCGAGCAATCGATCAACTAGATGACTCCCGATAAAACCGGCTCCTCCTGTAACTAGCGCTTTCATGATAACATGGCTCCAACTAAATGTAGATTTTCGATTCTTGGGTTCTTCCAAGCACTGCCCCAAACGTGAGTATGGTTGGCTTTGCTTCCAGATCACTCTTTGCATTCAAAAATCCATATATAAATACACCACAGAATCTCGGCGAAATCCCGTTTCAATGAGTGCAGTACTTTCTAAAAAATTGATTCTCAATCGGCTTGTGATCTCCGGGAATATAGAAATGCAATTATGGAGTTTGAATTGAGCCCTGATCTGAAGATAAGTCAGACGCAAGAGCAGGTCTATCAAAGATCTATTCTTGATAGGTCTTGATCATCTGCAGGACATAACCCAGGCTCTTTTCGGCGTTCATGCTCCAGCCATCTTGCTTGTTGTGCATCGAATATGGGATAGTGTAGTTAGATAAACACGACCAGTCTGCATGAAGGACCTGGGGCGCCAATCCTATTTCCCTCAAATTCTCCGACAGGTAGTGCAAGGTATCGGGAATTTGGGCGGCGGGCACAAGAAGCTCTGTCATGTAAGTTCCGTCTTCTGCGCGCATGTGGTTCCATGTGAAAGGCACCGACGTAACAACCGACATGGCATGTCTTGAGGACTCATCTGAGATCTCCGGGAAGACGAGTGTAAACGGAGCAATGGTGTGCTTTGCCCAAGAGTTTTTCGTTCCAGTCCATTTGAGCCTGAATCCCGAAATAAGCTTTCGTCCGAACACATGCTTCTTCATATGGTAGGAAACATCGCTATCTGTTATTCCTAGTTCTCCCGCGATGTCAACGACGTTCGCCCAAGGGTCGATCTGGAGAGCTTTCGCAATTAAGAGGTCGTAATGGTCAATTTTCTCCGGCTCCGACGCAACAGGAAGAGAGACAGAAGGATTCCCTACAAGTCGCGAGAAATCTACGTCCCATTCGCTGTGCTCATAGTCATAAAATTCGGTGTTCATCATTAGCACCTCCTTCCAAGCAAGCTTGCGAGTCACAACAGCACCAACAATCCCCATTTCTTCAAGCGCCTTGAGAACCTTGTCCAGTTCACCGATGGAACCCCGGGGTATCAGGAATTCACAGTCGAATACCTGAGAGAGGAACGACCGGCTGTAGTAGTGTAGTCCTGCTGCCTGAAACAGCCCTCCGAAGAACGCCTTATAATTCCTGACTTCGCGGGACAGGTAAAATGATACGCGTACTCTTTCGAGGCCGAGCCTTTGCGCATCAATCGCAGGCCAGACGCTCATGCCCTGTTGATTAAGTCTCATTATCCTGAAACGCAGCGTCGGATACGGAATCGCAAGATCACGGGCTATTCTGTTCAGGTTCCTTGCGCCCTCAGACTGTATGTAGGGAGCAATGCGTGTTAAGAATTCACGGGGATTATCACGAGCTGGTCTCAAGGGAAGGCTCACCTTTCGGTTTAGTCGAATTTAGCTTGGAATACGGTCATTTCTAGTTTTCGAAGTTCCCATTTTTCCGTCCATGACCATCTTAATAATCGCTGAGGCAGAACCAAACGTTTTACCGAAAACGCCCACGAGGCGTGCTTCTTTTACCGTGTCAGAACTAGCGTTTTGCGTTGATTTAGGATGATTGGCATAATAATGGTATAGATAAAATTGATCGACTAAAACCGAAAAATTTTTGGGAAAGTGACAATTTGAGCAAACCAGCATGACAATCGATGAGAAGATCAGACTAGGACTCGTAGCACTTTCCGTGATTTCTGGAGCAGTAGTGGCTGTACACTTTGGACAC
>VFSW01013762.1_pt1 | contig 11230 bp, 8 predicted proteins | sample 5358111 | NCBI WGS metagenome assembly VFSW01 (sample SAMN11554181, study PRJNA540505) | mine drainage metagenome | isolation source: sediment from site ElyBrook_90M | place: USA: Ely Copper Mine, Vershire, VT | collected 2017
GCTGATGCGCAGCGCGCCGTACCAGACTTCGGTGGCGCCGACATCGGTGGCCACGAACATATCAGGCTTGTACCCGCTGGTCTCGAGCCAGTGTTTGGCCCCGAGCAGCCCCAACTCCTCCTGCACCGACGCTAGGAAGATCAGGTCGCCGCGAGTCTGGATGCCGCTCCGGTTCAGGGTGCGGAACATCTCGAGGACGGCCATCAGGTTAGAGGTATCGTCGCCCACGCCGGGCGCGCGCAGGATATCGCCTTCGCGCTTCACCTGGAGTGGGGTGCCCTCGGGGAATACGGTATCCATGTGAGCGGCAAAGACAATGGTGGGGCCGCCGTCGGTGCCTTTGCGGACGCCGCTGACGTTGAGCATGTCGTCTGTGCGGATTCCGGCCAGCCCAAGCTTCTCCATCTCCGCCCGGATGTACCTGGCGCGGGTCTGCTCTTTGCCGGAGGGGGAGGGCGTCTCCACCAGCCGGATCCATTCGTCCACGATGGACGGGGCGCGGCGATCGACGGATTCGAGGGCCTGACGGATCTCCGGTCTTTCCAGCAGCGAGGGTTGAAACCAGGAAGTTTGCGCGCACAAGGGCGAGACGGTCAAGAGCAGGGCAACAGCCGGTCTCTTCAGGAGCATAAGAAGAATCATACTGTGAATCGGGCGGAAGCGCGGCCCGGCACGCTATACTCGGCTTAGAAGGACGAATTTCCCCCATGCTCCGTAAGAGCCTTTCCTTTTTTACGCTGCCACTGGTTTTATTGAGCTGCGCGCTGTTAGGCGGGGTCTATGGCCACAGCGTGTTTGCCGCCGACGATCAGGCGACCAGCGCCGGTGTGCAGGAGTTTACCAAGGCGTTCGCGCTGGTCCAGGAGAACGCCGCCGAGGCGCCAACCGGTGATAAAGCCATCTATGACGGCGCCATTCCAGGGATGTTGCGCACGCTGGATCCGCACTCCAATTTCTTTGACCCTAAGGCTTACAAGCTGCTGCTGGAGGATCAGGAGGGACACTACTCCGGGGTCGGCATGCAGGTGGGTCCGCGCAATGACAAGACGGTAGTGCTGAATCCCTTTCCGGGGTCGCCGGCTTACAAAGCGGGTATTCGTCCGGGCGACATCATCGTTTTCGTGGACGACAAGCCCACCGCCAATCTGAATACTACGGAGGTTGCCGACCTGCTGAAGGGGGCCCGGAACACGGCGGTAAAGATCACTGTCTCGCGCGAGGGCGCTCCGGATTACCTGACCTTCAATATTGTGCGCGAGGATATTTATCGACGCACGGTGAACGGGTTCTGGGTGAAGCCCGGCATTGCCTATATCCGGATTCTGAGTTTCGGGGAAAATACCAGCCGCGAGCTGGACGATACGTTTCGTGCCTTGGGCGACACTCGCCCGGAGGGGCTCGTGCTGGATTTACGGGGCAACCCGGGCGGATTGCTGAACCAGGCGGTGGCGGTGGCCGACCATTTCCTGCAGAAGGGGCAGGCGGTGGTTTCGCAGCACGGCCGCAATTCGGCGGAGCGTGTGTACCGGGCCGAACACGGCAATCGCGGCCGCGACTACCCCATGGTCGTGCTGGTGAACCAATATTCGGCTTCCGCGTCGGAGATTGTTTCGGGTGCATTGCAGGATCACGACCGCGCCTGGATCCTGGGCGAGACCACCTTCGGCAAAGGGCTGGTGCAGACGGTCTATCCGCTGCGATACTATTGCGGCCTGGCGTTGACGACGGCTCACTTCTACACTCCGAGCGGCCGGCTGATTCAGCGGGATTATTCCCATGTATCGTTCTTCGATTACTACAACCACAAGGATCATCCCGCGAACGACATGAAGGACGTGAGGACCACCGATAGCGGACGCACGGTCTACGGTGGCGGAGGGATCACGCCGGACGAGAAGTACACGATGCCGGAGTTCGACAGCCTGGAAGTGCAGCTCTATCGCAAAGGCCTGTTCAACTTCACGCGAAACTATTTCGGCTCCCACCCGCTGCATCTGCCGGACGGCTGGATGCCGGACAGCGCCACCCTGGATCAGTTGCAGGATTACCTTCGCAAGAACGGATACACCTTCTCCGACGCCGCTTTCCACAAAGACGCCGATTGGATCAAGCGCTACCTGGCGAAGGAAATGTACATCTGGGCTTTCGACGTGAATGCCAGCGACAAAGTCTTCGCGCTCACCGATCCCGAGGTGGCCCAGGCGGTGAAGGCCATGCCGCAGGCATCGACGCTGCTGGAGCGCGTCCACAAGGTTATCGTCATGAAGTAGCGGTGTGCCACAATCGTTATTTGAACCCCACTGCACAAATCATTGTCCTGGATGCGGGCGGACAATACTGCCACCTGATAGCCCGCAAAGTGCGCGACCTGGGCGTGTATGCCGAGGTGCGCGCCAGTGAAACAGCGGCCGCGGAACTGGCCGGCGCGAAGGGCATCATCATTTCGGGCGGCCCCAGCAGCGTTTACGATTCGGGCAGTCCTACGGTAGACCCCGCCATCTTCGCCCTGGGCGCGCCCGTGCTGGGCATCTGCTACGGCCAGCAGTTGATGGCGCATATCCTGGGCGGCGAGGTGCGCAAGGGAGTGAAAGGCGAATACGGCCTGGCCACCCTGGAACTGGATGACACAACCGACCCGATGTTCAGCGGCCTGGGCGGGAAACAGCAGATTTGGATGAATCACCGCGATGCCGTAGGCGCGCTGCCCGAAGGCTTCCGCGTTACCGGCCGCACCGGTAGCTGCGCGGTCGCCGCCATCGCCGCTCCGGGCCGCCGCCTGTATGGTCTGCAATTTCACCCAGAAGTGGTTCACACCACGCGCGGGCAGGAGTTTCTGGCGAACTTCGTGTTCCGCGTCTGCGAGTGTCTGAAGGATTGGGACCCGCGGCACCGCGTCCCGGCCATCGAGCAGGAGATTCGCGACACGGCGCGGAATCGCAGCGTATTCTTCTTCGTGAGCGGCGGGGTGGATTCCAGCGTGGCTTTCGCGCTGTGCGCGCGCGCCCTGGGGGCCGACCGTGTCCGCGGAGTGTACGTGGATACCGGCCTGATGCGCGAAGGCGAAACGGATTTTGTCCGGCGCATGGCCAACCTGACGGTGGAACATGCGGAGGATCAGTTCCTGGGGGCGCTGGCGGGCGTGACCGACCCCGAACAGAAGCGTCACATCATCGGCGAAGAGTTCGTGCGGGTGCAGGAACGGATTGTGGAGTCGCGGCACCTGATGGACGAGCAGTGGATTCTGGGGCAGGGAACCATTTACCCCGACACGATCGAATCGGGCGGCACGGCGAAGGCCGCGGTCATCAAGACGCACCACAATCGCGTGGCCGGTATTCAGAAGTTGATTGCGGCGGGCAGAATCGTTGAGCCGCTGAAATCCTTCTACAAAGATGAAGTGCGCGAAGTGGGGCGCGAACTGGGACTGCCGGCCGAATTGCTGGACCGGCATCCCTTTCCCGGTCCGGGGCTGGCCATTCGCTGCCTTTGTTCGGAATTCGATGCTCCGGTGCGCGCGACCGGGGACGGATGGGTGATTCCGGTGAATTCGGTGGGAGTGCTGGGCGATGCGCGCAGCTATGCTCCGGTGTTGGCCATCGAGGCGCTGGATCACGGGCGAGCCACGGAACTGACCAACCGGCTGAGCGGAATGAATCGCGTGGTGGCCGCGGTGCAAAGCCGGGCGCCGCTAGAGGCGATGCAGATTCGCGCCTGCTCGCTAACGCCGGAGCGGATTGCGAAATTACGCCAGGCCGACGCGCTGGTGCGCCGTCTTTCGCACGAAGCGAATTACGACCGGTGCGTGTGGCAGTTTCCGGTGATCCTGATTCCGCTGGGCACGGCCGAAGCGCCGGAATCGGTGGTGCTGCGGCCGGTGGATTCGGTAGACGGCATGACCGCGCAATCCGTGCCGATGGACCAAGTTCTGCTGCGGACCATGTGCGGCGAACTACTTAAACTGGAAGGGATCTGCGCAGTCTTCTACGACTTAACGCACAAACCACCCGGCACGATCGAGTGGGAATAAGCTACTGCGGCAGTTTCACTTCCGCGCCGGTGTCCTTATTCAGCCGCTCAGTCAGGGGGCGATCGACCAGAGACAGGGAAACCTGATTGTGCGTGTTGCCGGTGGTGAAGTAGTGGAGTGTGTCTCCATCCACCCAGTAAGCGATGGCCGAGTAGATGGTGTGGTCCTTGAAGGCCAGCAGGTAGTGCGGTGTTTCCGGGGCGGTATCCGTCTCCTGGGCGTTGGTACCTTCCGGCGGGACGGTAATCATCTGCGGATTGGGCGGAGCGCCGGAATACTGGTTAATCACCACGGGCGGCTGAGCCGGAGGCATGACGATGGTGACTCCTCCGGAAGATTGCTGCTGGGGCGCGCCAGCCGAGCCGTCGTACATGGAGGGATCCGTCAAGCCCATATAGCCGCCCACATACACTGGATACGAATAAACGAACGATCCATTGCCGCCGCGGCGGAATCCACGGTTGGCTCCCCCATTCGTATTGGGGACCACCAGCCTGGGGCCGCCACCGCCGGGATAAACGGGATTCGGTGTAATCCGATGGAGTCCCGGGTTGGTAGCCGCGGTCCCTGCTGGATAGACTACGCTCCCGAAACCTCCGGTTATATAGGGCTGGGTACTACCCCGATACTGCGCAAATCCACTACCGGAAACCAACAGCGCAATGGCGAATCCGACGAGCGTCCTCATGGGATCAAAGCCCCCTGTTGAAATTGTACACCCGGCCGGCCAATTTCACTTCTTCTTGGCGGGGGGAACAGCCGGGGCCGCGGGCCTGGGTGCGGCGGCGGCAGGCGCTGCCGCGGCGGGCGCTGCGGCCACCGGGTGAGCCTGGTCGTACAGCTTAATGATTTCGGGCGTGATGTCCACGGCCGCGGCGGCCCAAAGGACGGGCGTCTGCTGGTTGCCCACGTCGAGCAGAATTGCATAGCCGTTCTGGGGCAGATACTGCTCCCAAACCGCTTGCATCTTGCTGCCGAGATCCTGCATCAGACGGCCATTTTCCTGTTCGATATCGGCGTTAAGCTCGTCGGCATCCCGCTGGAAGACCTTCGATTTATTATCGATATCGCGAGCCAGTTTGTTCTTGGCATCGTCACTCAAGGTGGCGCTGCCCTTCTTCATCTGGTCCTGCATTGCCTGGATATCCGCCTGCATCTTCTTGAGTGCTTCCTGGCGGGGATTGAATTTGGCCTGCATCTCAGCCGCGGCTTTCCGGCCGTCGCCGGTAGACATGATGGCCTGCTGCACGCTGATGATCGCGATCTTGGTGGGAAGCACTCCGGGCGTTTGCTGCGCCGGCGGCTTAACCTGGGGTGAGGCCGGCGCCTGGGCGCTTGCCAACGTAGCGACTCCCAGAGCCAGTGCGGTTACTGCAACGAAATTCATCTTCAAGCTAAAAACTCCTAAGTGTGAAAATACTACCATATTGCCAGACGCGGGCCTCCCTAGAACGTCCTGCCGATCGTGAAACGGAACAGCGTCCGCCTCTCATCGAACGGATAGATCTGGCCGAAACTGGCGACCGACTGCAGGAAGGTTGCGTTATTGGGAAACGCGGCGCGGTCCGCCACGATGGGCGTCTGCAAATTCTCGAACACCCGGGACGGGTTCCAGGCAAAATAAACGCGGAAAGGCGCCTGCACCACGGGCAGCATCACCTGAAATTCGATTCCCGTGGAAACGCGCATGCGTTCGGTACCGGGTGCAATCAGGACCTTGCCGCTGAAACCGGCCTGCGGGAATTGGCTATTCAGATCCGCCACACGTCCTGGATCCATTTTAAGCTGGCCCGGCAAGAGGATGCGGTTCAGACCCGTATCGGCGAAGATGGCCATGGTAACGGGGCCGATAATCGGAATACGGTATTCGAAGTTAGTCACCGTCTGCCAGTCGCCGCCCGGGGTGATCAACTGATAAATGGGCACCTGCATGGTTACGGGCACGCTGACCAACTGGCCGCCGGAGACCACTCTCTGGGTGCGCGGCGAACCGTCGTTATTGAGCACGTTGACCGGCGCGCTGGAGGCGATGTACGCGATGGGAGTAATTCCGAAGAAATCAAAGCCGCGGACATCCTGCTCGCCGCCGATGAAGGTGCGGGCGAAGGGCGGAATCTCTTTGCCGCCGTAGCCGCTGATGATCGACGTGGTGGCATGGACTCCGATGACGTGCTTCTTGCTCCAGGGCGAGGTATGGAAGTACTTGGCATCGATTGCCGGCCGGATGGTGTTCACATTGCCGCCGATCAGGCTGCTGGCGAAATCCACCGAGAAATAAATGCTCTTGCCGCCGGTGGGATCGATCGGGTGATTGACGGTGTTGTACTGCAGCGCGGGCGTGATGTGGCTGGTCTTGATGCCCTCGAGGGCGTTGGGACCGGAGACACCGCTGAAGTTGATGTACTGGAAGTAATTTGCGGCGGCCGAAGTCTGCGTCACGATGTTGGAAATATCGTACCCGTAGGTGAACGACAGGCGGGTGAAGCTGTGACGCAGGGGATAGCTGGCGGAAACGTTGAACCCGCGGCTGTTCTGGACGTAATTCAGCAGGTTATTGGCGCCCAGTTCGTTGTACAGCGGAATGAGATCCTGTCCGGCGAAGATGGAAGCTTCGCGAGCCTGGTCGAAACTGTAACGGCGCAGGTAGACCACAAAGCCGAGTTGCAGCGGACGGTCCAGGAAGTAGGGCTCGGTGAAGCCCAGGCTCACGTCGCGCATCAAAGTACCGAGTTGGGACGAGAGGGACAGCGTTTCGCCCAGTCCCAGGAAGTTGTTGGTGGAATAGTTGAATCCCACGAAGCTGCCGGCAATGCCCGAAACGCCGCCGTTCAAGCCGATGGAGTTCTTGCCGCGCTCGCGCACCTTCAGGGTGATGTCCACGGTGTTGGACTGCGGATTACGCTTCAGCCCTTCCAGCGACTCTTCCTTCTTGATCATTTCGAAATACCCGAGCTGGTTGAGACGCAGAATGCTGAGGTCCCACAACTGGGTATTGAACATGTCGCCTTCGTCCAGCAGGATTTCGCGGCGGATCACCTTGTCGCGCGTGGTTTATTTTTTTTATATTTCGATTCGTCGGATTTATAAATGTTTGCCTTCGTCGGCGGTGATGGTCAGATCGACCTGGTTGTTGGTGGGGAATTCGAATTGCGGTTCGGGCACGAAATCGATATAGCCGAACTGGCCGTAGGTCTTGCGGAGATTCTCCAGGCCTTTGCGCAATTTGTCCGTGGAGAATACGCTGCCCACGCCCATTCCGAACAATTGAGGCAGCACCTGGTCCGGCGCACGGAACAGCTTGACGCCCACGAAATTCATGGCGTGCAGGTGATACAGGTTGCCCTCGTCCACCGGCAGTTTGATGTCGGCGAAGATGCCCGGGCCGTTGGATTTCAAAAGCGGCAGGCGCCAGCCCCGGCCGCTGCGAGGCACAATGGTGACGGTCTCTTCCAGGGTGGTGGCGCGGAAGTATCCGGCGTCGGTATACGCCTGGCGGATGCGCTCTTTGTCCTCTTCCAGTTTGGCCTGGTCGTAGGTCTTGGCGAACATGTTCTCGAAAACGATCGAGTGGGGAATGCCGTAAGGATGCAGGTTCTTCATCGCGGTCATAACCCACCGCGAGTTTTTGGCCTTGTTCCCTTCAATGGTGATGGTGCCGACCTTGACCTTGGGACCTTCGTTGACGTTGAACGTGACCTTCAAAGACGACGGCGGAATCTGTTCGACGACCGGATCCACCGTGGCATATTGACGGCCGCGCTCGGAAAGGAATTCCTTCAAAACGATGGCGGCGCGCTGGACCTTATTGGGATCGTACTGCGATTCCACGGTCAGACCGACTTTGCGCTCTTTAAAGCGATCCAGGATTTCCGAGACCGTGACCGTGTGGATGCCCTGATAGTCGATAGAGCGGATGACGCGGCGCTCTACCACCACCCAGCGAATAATGATGCCGCCTTTGGGGTCGGGCTCCGATTCCAGACGAATGTCGTCGAAGCGGCCCGAATTGTACAGGATCATGAAGTCCCGGCCCAGGGCTTCTTCGTTATAGACATCGCCGACCCGGGTGCGGATGAGCGTCTTCAACATATCCGCCGGGGTGCGGCGCGCGCCGCGGAATTAGATTTCGGTAATGGTCTGCCCTTGGGCGGCCGGTTGGGTGCCCGGCGTCGGCCGGACGGGTTGCAGCGGCGATTGGCCGGGAGGCGTCTGCTGGGCGGGCGGTTGGGTAGGCGGGGTCACCGATTCGAACGGGTTCCGCGGTTGTTGCGGAGGAGTTGCCGGCGGCTCTTGCTGCGGCCTGGCAGGCGGCTGCTGCGGCGGAGTGGCGGGCGGCTGCTGTTGTTGGCCAGCCGGCGGCTGCTGCGGCGGAGTCGCGGGCGGCGGAGTTTGTTGTTGGGCGAGAGCCGGAGCGGACACCACCCAAAGGCACGCCGAGGCCATCAGCAGGCTGGAGCGCCTGACAAATCTCATGCGAACATACCTTTACGCGCGTTGCGGCCAGGAACAGTTTGACACAGGGATAGATTCACTCGATAGCGCCGGTCTTGAAATAGGTAAGTTATCATTTTAACGGATCTTGGCCACCCGAACAACGAGCAGGGCGGCGCACAGGTGTGAACCATGGGCACACGCAACCGGGTTCTCCACACCTTCAACCTGTTGACCTTGCAAAAGTTGATTGTCATGCGCTTGGATCTGGCGTCCTAGGACTGCACGTTGGATTCCGGCACCGCGCCGCGAATGAAGTTTACAATCGCATCCAGCGATGCGCCCGGTTGAAACACCGCTGCCACGCCTACCTTCTTGAGGGCTTCGGCATCCTCGTCGGGCACAATTCCGCCCACGATGACTTTTACGTCCATCATGTCTTTTTCGTGCAATAACTCCAGGACTCGGGGGACGATGGCATTGTGAGCGCCGGAGAGGATGGATAGGCCGATGACCTGGACGTCTTCCTGCAAGGCCGCATTGACAATCATTTCCGGCGTCTGGCGGAGGCCGGTGTAGATTACTTCCATACCGGCATCGCGCAGCGCTCGCGCGATTACTTTGGCGCCGCGGTCGTGCCCGTCCAGCCCGGGCTTGGCGACCAGCACTCGAATAGGGTGTGGCATTGTCAAATCTTCACAGATGCGCCGTTTCCTGGTAGGTGCCGAAGACGGCACGCAGGTAATCGCAGATCTCGCCCAGGGTAGCATACGAGCGCACGGCATCCAGAATGTAAGGCATGGTGTTTTCGGTGCCTTCGGCCGCGTGCATGAGGGCATCCAGGTTTTTCCGCACCTTTTGATTATCGCGCCGCTGTTTGAGAGCGGAGAGTTTGGCCGATTGATGGCGGCCGCTGCTCTCGTCGATCTGTAGGAGTTCGATGGGCGGATCGGGGGACTGGAAGCGATTTACCCCTACGATGACCCGCTCCCCATCCTCCACTTCGCGCTGATAGCGATAGCTGGCGGCGGCGATTTCGGTTTGGGGAAATCCGGCTTCGATGGCGGGGATCATTCCGCCCATCTGGTCGATGCGGCCGATATAGGTGTTGGCCGCGGCTTCGGTATCGACCGTGAGTTCTTCCAGGAAATAGCTGCCGCCCAGGGGATCGGGCGTATTGGGGATGCCGCTTTCGTAAGCCAGGACCTGCTGGGTACGCAGCGCGATGGTGACGGCGTGCTCGCCCGGGAGGGCGTAGGCCTCGTCGAGCGAATTGGTGTGCAGCGATTGCGCACCACCCAGCACCGCGGCCATGGCCTGCAGCGCGGTCCGCACTACGTTATTGTATGGCTGCTGCCACGTGAGGGAGCAGCCTGCAGTCTGGGCGTGGAACCGGAGCTTTTGACTGCGCTCGCTGCGCGCGCCGTAGCGATCCCGCATGGCCAGGGCCCAGATCCTGCGAGCCGCGCGGTACTTGGCAATCTCTTCGAAGAAGTCGCTGTGGGCGTTGAAAAAGAAGCTCAGCCGCGGGGCGAAATCATCGATGGCCATGCCGCGTTCCAGGGCCCAGTCAACGTACTCCATCCAATCGCGGAGGGTAAAGGCCAGTTCCTGGACGGCAGTCGAGCCGGCCTCGCGGATGTGGTACCCGCTGATCGAAATCGGATTGAACTTCGGGGTGTGGCGCGCGCCGAACTCGATGGTATCGGTGACCAGACGCATGGAAGGCCGGGGCGGGAAAATGTATTCCTTCTGGGCGATGTACTCCTTCAGGATGTCGTTCTGCAAGGTGCCGGAAAGGCGCGCCCAATCCACGCCCTGTTGTTCGGCCACCGCCAGGTACATGGCCCAGAGCACCGACGCCGGCGAATTGATGGTCATCGAGACCGTCACATCGCCCAGCGGGATGCCGCGGAAGAGAATCTCCATATCTTCCAGCGAACAGACCGACGCGCCGCACTTGCCCACCTCGCCCAAGCTCATGACATGGTCGGCATCGTAACCCATCAGGGTGGGCAGATCGAACGCCACCGAAAGTCCGGTCTGACCCTGCGCCAGCAGGTAATGGTAGCGGCGATTGGTCTCCTCGGGCGTGGCGAAGCCGGAGAACTGGCGCATGGTCCACAGCTTGCCGCGATACATATCGCGGTGGATGCCGCGTGTGTACGGAAACTCTCCGGGGGCTGGCAGATCGTCCACAGGCTGGTCGTAGAGTGGGTCGATCGGCACTCCGCTAATTGTCGTAAACTGGCGTTCGGCGGTCTTCATCTGGCACCCTGGTACCGATATCATCTTAAACCCTGGCGTGGCGGGAGAGATTGAATTTCAACGCGGAGGCGCGGAGACGCGGAGCAAAACGCGGAGGAAGGCCGGGAGGAACGGAAGAGGGGAGCGCCAGGATTTCTACTTCTCCGCGTCTTCCTCCGTGCCTCGGCGCCTCCGCGTTGAGTTTTGGCCCTGGAGTCTCTAACGATCAATATGCTGAAATCGACGATATTTCGGGAGTATGACATTCGCGGCGTTGCCGACGCGGAACTTTTGTCTGGGGACATTGAAGTGCTCGGGCAGGCGTTTGGGACGTACCTGCGGCGGAACGCCGGCAGGAAGGTCAATCTGGCGCGCGATACGCGCCTGAGTTCTCCGCGCCTGCGCGACGCGCTGCTGCGAGGGCTGAAGGCCAGCGGATGCGATGTCACAGACCTGGGCGTGGTGCCGACGCCCGTCCTATATTATTCCGTCTTTCACCTGAAGGCCGATGGCGGCGTAATGATT
>VFSW01013763.1_pt1 | contig 11229 bp, 6 predicted proteins | sample 5358111 | NCBI WGS metagenome assembly VFSW01 (sample SAMN11554181, study PRJNA540505) | mine drainage metagenome | isolation source: sediment from site ElyBrook_90M | place: USA: Ely Copper Mine, Vershire, VT | collected 2017
TCAAGAGGCACGACTGCCCTCAGCTTGACTGGGGGGGACGGCACAATCCGCGCGAACGCAATCCCCAAGTGGCGGAGCCACGAAGTACCCGCAGCCCATGGTGAAGCGAAGCGGAACCATGGGTAACGATACGAATTAGAATTTATTAGCCCTGGAAGGGCGATGTTTGGCCGCCGGGGATTTACTCCGTCCTTTCAGGACTCTGGGAATCTAAACGCGAATTCGACCTGGGGTTCCGCTGCGCTTCACCTCAGGCTGCGAGTACTCCGTCCCTTCGGGACTGAACGTCCGATCTGCCCGTGGGCAGGCGCTGGAGAGAGGATGCGGCCCAGAGGGCACCCGCCGCGGCGGACCGCCGCGCCGCTGCTCAAGAGGCACGACTGCCCTCAGCTTGACTGGGGGGGACGGCACAATCCGCGCGAACGCAATCCCCAAGTGGCGGAGCCACGAAGTACCCGCAGCCCATGGTGAAGCGAAGCGGAACCATGGGTAACGATACGAATTAGAATTTATTAGCCCTGGAAGGGCGATGTTTGGCCGCCGGGGATTTACTCCGTCCTTTCAGGACTCTGGGAATCTAAACGCGAATTCGACCTGGGGTTCCGCTGCGCTTCACCTCAGGCTGCGAGTACTCCGTCCCTTCGGGACTGAACGTCCGATCTGCCCGTGGGCAGGCGCTGGAGAGAGGATGCGGCCCAGAGGGCACCCGCCGCGGCGGACCGCCGCGCCGCTGCTCAAGAGGCACGACTGCCCTCAGCTTGACTGGGGGGGACGGCACAATCCGCGCGAGAGGAACGGCACCGGGATAGAGTGTATCACCGAACCTTCAGGTTCGGTGGGTTATCACACCTGACCTGAAGGTCAGGTGCTACACCCGCAAAAAAAATAGGGCAGGCGCTGGAGAGAGGATGCGGCCCAGAGGGCATCCGCCGAGGCGGGCCGCCGCGCCGCTGCTCAAGAGGCACGACTGCCCTCAGCTTGACAGGGGGGACGGCACAATCCGCGCGAGGGGAAGCACATTCTCAGTGGCGGAGCCACGAGGTGCCTGATAGCCCAGCGTGAAGCGAAGCGGAACCCTGGGTATGCGGTCCACCAAAAATAAATTAGCCCTGGAAGGGCGTTGTACGCCGCCCGTACTAAACAGAGGCTTCGATGCCAAGCTTTGAGAAAAAAACTCGATTTCTTAAGTGGGCATCACGAAGCATCTTTGAATATGACAAAATCTCAACGTAGGCATTATATGGGTCGCCTTTAAAGCCAAAGAAACCCTGCTGATCTGGTGTTCGCGAAAGACCGCTCTCTTGTGCGAAGCGAATAATTTTAGGCGTAATATCGCATACGATGTAGCAGTAGAAAGGTATAGAAGAACCTGTTAGGGAAATTTGACGACCATTAGGAGTAGTAACTTTACCGGCCTTGAAATCCTCAATGTAGCGCAGGACTTGGCTGATCGGATTCTCGCTGTCGTCGTAAGCGGTTCTCATCGGTTTCTTAAATTCCAAAATGACTACTGATTTGTACGGACCTTGATCCTCATCAACAAGAGCAGATTGCCCGACATCAAAGATAATCGTATCGGGTCGGTCTGCACTCTCGGAATCGATGGCAGTCATCTTGTGAAATCGAATGTCCGAGGTGAGGTATTTATGATAGACAAGCCGTTCATCAATAATCCAAAGGTTATGCTGGTTATAATCAATCGTATCGCCCTTTGTACGCAAAGGAAATATTACCTGGTGCACGGCTGCTTCCAATTCATAATTTTCGTCGGTTGGCGACTTGAAGCTCAATTTCTTGTTAAGCAAGTTGAGTAGCAATTTACGATTTATGACATATTTTGTAAGCTCGGCCTGATTCCATTCGGTTACTTTATCCAACAACGCTGTAGCCTTCTTGGCGAACTCTTCTGACCGAGGGTCATCGTCCGAGGCTTCAAGAACACGTTTAGCTTCTTCGCGGGTTTGAACGTCAATCTCATATTTAAATTTGTTAAGTTCAATAACGAGCCTTGAATCTGAAATAGGGTAAGGAATTGATTCCATGCGAGCATTATATTGATCTGCCAGCAACGGTCTGAATTCGGGATATTGCCGCTGTATGAAATCAGCGACGTGTGTATCTCTTTGCGTCTTAAGGTCAACAAGATCGGCGCTAAGTTCTTCGTTAACAATAGCTTTAACCTCGGTCCAAATTGCATCCTTCGTTATCTCGTCCTTGTAAAGTTCTCCCGGCTCATTAGGAATTAAAAGATCTGTTCTACTATCGTTCACTCTTTCATCGAATAAGCTGCCGGTCACGGCAACTGCGCAGTAATAATCCTCCTGGCCGTGGTTTGCGATGATTCGACCATCTGGAAGGCTTGGCACCAATTCTTTCAGTGCTTTGTGTGTAACAGCTCTGTAGTTGGCGCAAAGTACTGCATCATGAGAACCTCCACCAGCCGCAAGTCGAATAATCTTAACGTTGAATGCGCATCCATTTAGCTCAAACTCTTTATCTACAACGGGGACTTTAGCCATTAGACTATTAACGGTAAGGCTATCCACACCATCCGAGACAACCACTTGAGGGCAACGCGGATCGAGAAAGCGGAGTAAAAAGTGACCAAATATTTTTTCGGCTATTGTTTGCACCTTCTTGGGCAAGTTGTATCCTACTCGGATACGTAAGAGAGTGACTTTTGTACTCAGTGGCGCCTTGCTTCCAACAGAGGTTTCTTCCTCTTCAAAAATACCAGGATCAGCCGGGCGAAAATAAAATGTTCTTCTCCTACGATCCGTGAGTTGATCATAAGTGCTCTCTACCTTGACCTCCTCAAATACTTTTAACCAAGAGAATCGGCCTAGTCCTTTCCCTCCTTTTGAAAGCTTATAAGGCGAGTCAGTTGTAACAAATGAATCAAAATTCTTATCGTTAAAACCTATGCCGTCGTCAATTATCTCTACAGATCGTATCGGATCCTTGGCGCCTGATTCCAGTTCTAGTTCATCGGACTGGCCCCTAATGAGGTTAATCTTAATTAGGCCGCCATTCGAGTTCGTGTCTTCAATGCCTTGCATCGAATTCATGATCGATTCAAATACAGGAAGTAGAACATCCCACGGGGCGACGTGTGTATTATGTAGCCGTCCAGGTATGCTCGATTTAAATTGCTCGGTTCGATTTGCCATAAGATGGTTTTGCCTTAAAACATTTTCCCCTGCTCCCCTGACACATCCTCGATTTGAGCACGTTTGAACGTGGAGCGGCCCAGTGATAAATCCGGATACCGTGGCCGTTCGGTTCCCGACATCAATCCTTCGATGGTGAGGATTTGGAGCTTCGGGTATTCGGCGCCGAAGCGCGGTTCGTCGTAGAAGCCGAAGGCGACCGATTCTTTCGACATTGGGCTCGTGGGTTCGGCGAGCGTGACAAAAAATCCCATCGCGGCTTGCTCGCGTTCGATCACATGAGCGAAATCGCGGACCATCGCGACCGACACGTTCTCGCCGCCCTTGACCGAGACGACGATCTTCTTCGCGCCCGATTTATCGTCGTGGAAAAAAATGAGTCCGTCGATGCCGGAGTCGGCGCCTTTTTTCTTGCCTTGATAGGGCTGCGCGCCCACGAGCGAAGTCGCCCACCATTGGAATTGGTACTTATGCCGCTCCGCGAGATTGCGCGCGCCGCCCAAGTCCTTCGGCGTGCCTTCGACTTCGAACTTGATTCCGGGGAATGCGTCCTTCAATCGTTTTTCGATGAGCGAAATGGCGAGGTGCGTGATGTCGATGCCGATCCACTGGCGCCGCAGCTTCTCCGCCGCGTGAACCGCCGTCCCGCACCCGCAAAACGGATCGAGTATCACATCGCCCTCGTTCGACGACGCTTTGATGATCCGTTCGAGCAGCGCGAGAGGCTTTTGCGTGGGATAGCCGAGACGTTCATCCGACATGTTATGAATTGGCCGAAGATCGTTTATGACATCTTGAAGCGGAATGCCGGGAAGGTCCTCAGGATATTGTCGCAGTCGGGGCATTCCATCTTCTTTTTTCGGCCAATGAATTCGCCCTTTCAAATCAAGCAGATCAAGCTTTTCTTTTGTGTTCATTTTCGCGGAAGCTCCGGCTCCAGCGAGTTGATCTATAATCACATTTGGAATCGCCCAGTGCCTACCGCGTGAGGCTACGTCCAAGCCGTGCCACGGTTGTCCAGATTCGCCTCCTGATGTGCCGGCTCCTGTCAAATCGCTGCGCTTATATTTTCTTCCATGCTCATCGGTCGAATCAAAAAACATCTCCAAGTATTCGGGCTCGTAAGCGGTAAGCTGAACATTCCAAGTGTAATCATCGGTCTTTGTGTAGAATAAGAGATCGTCGTGTATCCAGCCCCATTTATTCCCATCATTGTGAGCACTCGTTCTCTTCCAGATAATGTCGTCTCGAAAATTTTCTTTCCCAAACACTCCATCGAGAATAATCTTCAAATAATGGCTTGCGGTGGGATCGCAATGGAGATAGAGGGAGCCGGTGGGTTTGAGCACGCGGTGGAGCTCGAGGAGGCGGTTGGCCATCATGTCGTTCTCCTTCAGGAACTTCCGCAAGGCGAGCATCATCTCGGCCACGTCGGTATTCGGGGCGTGGAGGAGTTCGTTGAACTCGCGCTCGGCCTGCTCTCCCCAATGCCAGGAGTCCTCGAAGGCGGTGATCTGCGCGTCGGACTCGTGTCCCTTCGGGGTTTTGAAGAGCACGGAATAATCGCGTTTCGAATTGAACGGCGGATCGAGATAGATAAGATCAACCGACTCCGATGCGATGTGCTCGCGGAGAATATCGAGATTGTCGCCGAAATAAAGTTTGTTCAACAGTGGGATTTATCGGATCTGTGGAGGATTTGAACAGGATTTGGGAAATGGCGTTCCAGGCATCCTCTTTCTACTCCTCGCCGAGTATAGCGTTTCGCTATTTGCGCACCGTATCGAAACGCTACGGTTGCCTTCAACCAGAGCGTATTTTTGTAGAAATTTCAGCCCTTTCGCAATGGGCACACTTCTTCAATATTCTTTCCAAACCTGAAATGACATCTCGCATCGTTCTTATCCTACTTTTGGCATCATGTGCGGCGGGAAGCGCCCGCGCGCAGCAGACTATTTTTAACGTACCGAGTCAGGACGTACTCGCGCCGGGTACCGTCTATGGGGAACTCGATGTGCCATTTCGCCTTGACGCGCCTAAGTATTATGCGCTCACGCCGCGCGTGGTCATCGGCTATGGCTACAATTTCGAAGGGGGAATTAATCTGCCCGGCTACATCAATGTGGGCGATAAGCTCTGGACGGGCATCGTCACTCTGAAGCACGGCCAGTCGCTGGACACCACCGGCCCGTGGACGCTGACCGAAGGCGCGCATCTTTATGTGCCATTTACTTCCGGCCCTCAGGTGGGGGTCTTTGGATATGTAATGACGGGCTACAAACTTTTCGGGCGGCTTCGGCTCGATGGGGGAGTCTATGGCGCGACGAACGCCGTGACCGGCAGAGGGAACGAACTTGGCGCCCTCGGCAGTGTTGAACTTTCGATCAACGATTGGCTCACCGTAGCCGTCGATGGATATTCCGGCAAGAATCCCTTAGGCTACGTTACACCCGGCCTCTTCGTCGGACTGTTCGGGCATTGGATTTTCTATCCGGCCTATCAATTTTCGAATGTATCGTGGGATGGCGATAGCTACTTATTCGAAGCGGGATATACGTTTTAAAGATTCCTTTCCATTCACGTTTCGGAGAAATCGCACGACGCCCCATGACTAATCGCATCCTCGAACGAGGGCTTCGCATCCGCATCCTGACGGGATTTTCGCTCGTCATCCTGCTCACGCTGTTTATCGCGGGGTGGTCCTATTATCATATCTCCGCGCTGGGAACCGCGGCGGAGCACTTGTTCATCGAAAATTACCGCAGCATCGGCTACATGCACCGGATGGAACTGGCGATCGCGAATATCGAAGAGAGCGGCCCGGAAGCGTTTGCCAGCAACGATGCGATCGTTCGGCAAAATCTCGCGCTCGAATACAAGAATATCACGGAGCCGGGTGAACTGGATGCGACGAAAACACTCGATCGCGACTATGCCGAATATGCTGCCGCGCCATCGAACGCGCTTGCGGCCCGCGTCCGTAACGATTGCGAAGCGGTCCTCGATATGAATCAGCGCGCGATGTTCGCGCGCTCCGAAGCGATAACAGCACAAGCGGATTTCGCGCGCTATTCAACCGTGGCGGTCACGCTGCTCCTCGTGGGCGTCGCGGTGTTTCTCGCGATCGCCGTTTCGCGCAGGAGCATGGCGGAGTTCCAGGAGTTGGATCGCGCCAAGAGCAATTTCGTCGCAACGGCGGCGCATGAGCTCAAGAATCCACTTGCAGCCATTAAGACGACGAGCGCGGTGCTGAAAGATGGCATCGCCGGGCCACTCACCGAGAAGCAAAAGGAACTGGCCGCGACCATTCACACCGAATCCAACCGGCTGCTGGATCTCGTGCGCGAATTGCTCGATCTTGCGAAGCTCGAAGCAGGCACGTTGGAACTCCATCCAACGCCGGTCGATGTGGAGACGCTTATCGAAAGCGCGATGATGCCGATTGCACTCCGCGCGGAAGAAGCCGGAATTGCCATCGACGCCGCCGTGACGCGCGATGTGCCGGAGCTCGAGGTCGATCCGAACAAAATGGCGTGGGCCATCACGAACCTTCTTTCGAACGCCGTGCGCTACTCTCGGCGCGGTAGCGCGGTGGATGTGAAAGCAAGCGTGATCGAAGGCGCAACATCCGCCGCACTGCGAGAGGTGTGGATTTCCGTCACTGATCGCGGCAAAGGAATCGCGGAAAAAGATTTGGGAAGGATTTTCGATAAGTTCGTACAAATTGAAGACTCCGCGATGGGCATCGGTTCCGGGACGGGGCTTGGCCTCGCCATCGCGCGGGAAATCGTGCTTGCGCACGGCGGTCGCATCTGGGCCACCAGCACCGTCGGCGAAGGTTCAACCTTCACGATCGCATTACCACTTCGTAGCCGTGACTTTCAAGTCACGGCGAATAAACACAGCGTGACCTGAAGGTCACGCCTACACTATGGCAGACTTACTTTACATAGCAATAACATTGGCTTTCTTCGTACTCGCGATTGGCTTCCAATCGTATTGCGAGAGGATCTAATTACTAAAATCATGAGCGGCATTTTTTTACTCGTTCTTGTAATCGCGGCAATCGTGTACCTGATGTACGCGATGCTCTATCCTGAAAAATTCTAAGATTTTGTAGCCGTGACTTTCAAGTCACGGCGAATCACACACCGTGACTTGAAAGTCACGGCTACAAAGAATATGACTACCAATGGCATTCTTCAACTCGCGGCGTACCTCGTCGTCCTCGTGCTCATCACGAAGCCGATGGGGATACTCCTCACGCGAGTATTCAATAACGAACGAACGTTTCTCACGCCCATCTTTGGGCCGATCGAACGGCTCATTTACCGCATCTGCCGAATCGATCCGAACGCGGAGATGAAGTGGACGGGCTATAGCGCCGCGCTCACCATCTTTAGCGTCGTGAGCGCGATCGTGCTCTATGGTATCCTGCGCTTGCAGCAATTCCTTCCCTGGAACCCGCAGGGTTTTGGCGCCGTCGCGCCGGATCTGAGTTTCAATACCGCCGTAAGCTTTACGACCAATACGAATTGGCAAGCCTACAGCGGTGAATCGACCATGAGCTACTTCACGCAAATGGCGGGCCTCGCCTTCCACAATTTTACCTCGGCGGCAATGGGCATTGCCATTGCCGTGGCTGTCGTGCGTGGCCTCGTGCGCTCGTCCGTTCAGACGCTCGGTAATTTCTGGGCCGATCTCGTCCGCTGCACGCTCTACATTTTGCTTCCGATCTCGGTTGTTGTGGGTCTCGTCTTCGTTTCCGCCGGGATGATACAAAACCTTTCGCCCTATGTGACGGCGACGACGCTCGAAGGCGCAAAGCAGATTATCGCAATGGGACCGGTCGCTTCGCAAGAAGTGATCAAGATGCTCGGGACGAATGGTGGCGGATTCTTCAATGCGAACTCGGCACATCCATTCGAGAACCCATCGGCGCTCACGAATTTCATTCAGGTTCTGCTTATCTTCTCGATCGGTTCCGGACTTACCTACATGTTCGGACGCATGGCGAAAGATCAAAAGCAAGGCTGGGCCATCTGGGGCGCAATGACGTTCCTCTTCCTCGCGGGACTCGTAACCTGTTACGCTGCCGAGCAATCCGGGAACCCGATTGTGGGCAAACTCGGGATCCAGCGCGCTGCTACCTCCACGCAATCGGGCGGAAATATGGAAGGAAAGGAGGTCCGCTTTGGCATTACGGAGAGCGCACTCTTCGCGACGGTCACCACCGATGCTTCCTGCGGCGCGGTCAATTCGATGCACGAAAGTTACACGCCGATTGGAGGCATGGTCCCACTCTTCAATATCATGCTGGGCGAGGTAGTCTTTGGCGGGGTCGGCTCCGGTTTATATGGCATGTTCGTCTTCGTGCTGATCGCCGTCTTCATCGCGGGCCTTATGGTGGGGCGCACGCCGGAGTATCTCGGTAAGAAGATAGAATCGAAAGAAGTGAAGCTCGCCATGCTGGCGCTGCTATCGCTCATTTTTATGATTCTCGGGTTCACAGCCTGGGCCGTGGTCAATCCAGTCGCGCTCAAAAGCCTTGCGAACAATGGGCCACACGGCCTTACGGAAATTTTATATGCATACACTTCAGCAGCCGGCAATAATGGTTCCGCGTTCGCAGGACTAAGCGCGAACACGCAATTCTTCAATATCACGCTTGCAATTGCGATGCTCTTCGGCCGCTACTTCGTGATTATTCCGATGCTCGCGGTGGCCGGGAGCATGGCGCGGAAAACGCCGGTCGCCCCTTCGACGGGTACCTTCCTCACGAACACGCCGCTCTTCGGAGCGCTGCTCGTAATGGTGATCCTCATAATTGGCGGGCTGACGTTCTTTCCGGCGCTCTCGCTCGGACCCATTCTCGAACACTTGCTCATGCAGGCTGGTAAACTCTTCTAAAATCATATAGAATTTTATTGCAATGGCAAAACACGAAATACATCGACAAAAAAAGCTTTTCGACTCCGCGATTGTTAAGCGCGCGACGGTCGATGCGCTGAAAAAGCTCGACCCGCGTGTGCTCTGGAAAAATCCGGTCATGTTCGTCGTCGAAGTCGGCGCGGTGCTGACGACTATTTCCTGGATCGCCGCGTGGGGCAGTTCTTCCAGCCTGCCCGGCGAAGCGCTTTTTGCCGGTTGGATTTCCGCCTGGCTCTGGTTCACCGTGCTCTTCGCGACGTTCGCCGAAGCGATGGCCGAAGGCCGCGGCAAAGCCCAAGCCGATGCGCTCCGCAAAACGAAAACGGAAACGATGGCGAAGCAAATTGGAAAAGACGGCGCTGTCACGCAAGTCAATGCGACGATGCTCCGCAAAGGCGATCTCGTTCTCGTCGAAGCGGGCGACGTCATTCCCGGAGATGGCGATGCGATCGACGGCATCGCCTCGATCGACGAATCGGCCATCACCGGCGAATCGGCGCCGGTTATTCGCGAGTCCGGCGGCGATTTTTCCGGTGTCACCGGCGGCACTCGTGTCATATCCGATTGGCTCAAAGTAAAAATTACTTCGAATCCCGGCGAGACGTTTATAGATAGAATGATCTCGCTCGTCGAAGGCGCGCAGCGTCAAAAAACACCGAACGAAATTGCGCTTACGATCTTGCTTTCCGGAATGACGATCATTTTCGTCGTCGCGCTCGTCGCGTTGAATTCGTTCGCGGATTATATGTCAAGCCCGGTTTCGATTGTCGTGATGGTCTCACTGCTCGTCTGTTTAATTCCCACCACGATCGGCGGATTGCTTTCCGCGATTGGTATTGCTGGCATCGACCGAGTTCTTCAGCGCAATGTGCTTGCTATGTCCGGCCGGGCCGTCGAAGCGGCGGGCGACGTGAACACGCTCCTGCTCGATAAGACCGGAACGATCACGATTGGAAATCGCATGGCTACCGAATTTATCCCCGCCCCCGGAGTGACCGCCGAAATATTAGCGCGGACCGCTTATCTTTCGAGCCTCGCAGATGAGACGCCGGAAGGCCGCAGCATTGTCGCGCTTGCGCAACAGACCATCAAGGAGCTTCCGCCGGAATTCCTATCCGCCGATAAAACCTTCATCCCTTTTTCCGCGCAGACTCGAATGAGCGGCGTGGATATGGGTGGGAAGGCAGTCCGCAAAGGCGCGGTCGATGCGATTGCGAAACTTGCGGGTTCCAGTTTGCACCAGGACGTCGAACGGGCCGTCGAGCGCATTGCGAATTCGGGTGGCACGCCTCTTGCCGTTGCGGAAGATGGCCACGTGCTCGGCATCATCCATCTCAAGGACATCGTGAAGCAAGGAATGCGCGAACGGTTCGACCAGTTGCGCGCGATGGGAATTAAAACCGTGATGATTACGGGCGATAATCCACTAACGGCACGCGCGATTGCGGGAGAAGCCGGCGTCGATGATTTCCTGGCCGAAGCGACACCCGAAACGAAGATGGCGCTCATTCGCAAGGAGCAGGCGTCCGGCAAACTCGTCGCGATGACGGGCGATGGAACCAATGATGCCCCCGCGCTGGCGCAGGCGGACGTTGGCGTCGCGATGAACACCGGCACGATGGCCGCGAAAGAGGCGGCGAATATGGTCGATCTCGATAGCAACCCGACGAAGCTTATCGAAGTCGTTGAAATTGGCAAGCAGCTACTCATGACGCGCGGCGCGCTTACCACCTTCAGCATCGCCAACGATGTTGCGAAATACTTCGCGATCATTCCCGCGATGTTCATGGCCGCGTTCCCAGAACTTCGAGCGCTCAATATCATGGGACTCCATTCTCCCGAAAGCGCGATTCTTTCCGCCGTGATATTTAACGCGCTTATTATTATCGCGCTGGTGCCGCTGGCGCTTAAGGGAATTAAATACCGTCCGCTCGGCGCGGCGGCGGTTTTGCGCCGCAACATTTTGGTCTATGGCCTGGGCGGCGTTATCATTCCGTTTATCGGCATCAAGGCCATCGACCTAATCGTATCCTCCTTCGGATTCTAAAAATGCACCTAATCGAACGATAGTGTTCACCGTCATTGCGAGGAGCGTTCGGCGACCGAAGGGAGCCGAACGCGACGAAGC
>VFSW01013764.1_pt1 | contig 11228 bp, 7 predicted proteins | sample 5358111 | NCBI WGS metagenome assembly VFSW01 (sample SAMN11554181, study PRJNA540505) | mine drainage metagenome | isolation source: sediment from site ElyBrook_90M | place: USA: Ely Copper Mine, Vershire, VT | collected 2017
GGGATGGTGTCGACGAGGAGGTTTCCCCTCGTCATCGCCCGTCCACGTTCGCCGTATTCGCGTACTCGATTCCCCGGCCGTTGGTTCCGACGTATACGAGGCCGTACACGTCCGGGTCGCCGGTTCTGCCTGGCATCGTGTGGAGCAGCGACGGCGAATTGGTGCCCTCCGACGGCGTCCCGGTGACCCACACACCGCTTGCCGTGAGGGGCCGGTTAACCCTTGATAGCGCCAAGGAGCAACCCTTTCGTGAAGTGCTTCTGGACGAACGGGTAGACGAGCAGCACCGGGATGATCGTGATGGTGACGACCGCCATCTGCAGCGCCAGGGTGGGCACGGCGTTCTGGAAGCCGGCGGCGGCGCTGACCATCTGGCTGTTCTGGGTCAGGTAGTCGTAGAGCACCATCTGCAGCGGCCACTTGGCGCTGTCCGACGGCATGAACAGCATGATGTTGAACCAGGAGTTCCAGTAGCCGACCGCGTAGAACAGCGCGATCACCGCGGTGACCGCGCGGGAGGTCGGCAGCACGACCTGCCACAGGATCCGCCAGTCGCCCGCGCCGTCGATCTTGGCGGAGTCGATGAGGTCCTGGGCGGTGGCGGCGAAGAAAGAGCGCATGACGATCACGTTGAACACGCTGACCGCGCTCGGCGCGATGAGCGCCCAGTACTGGTCGTAGCCGCCGAGCGCGGAGACCACGAGGAACAGCGGGATGATCCCGCCGTTGAAGAACATCGTGATCATCATGATCCACAAGATCGTGCGGTGCCCGAACGACCCGGAGCGTGACATCCCGTAGGCGGCGAGGATCGTGACGGCCATCGAGAACAGCGTGCCGACGATCGTGATGCCGAAGCTGATGAGCAGCGCCCGGCTCACCACGCCGCCTTCGATGACCTCGCGGTAGGCGGTGAGCGTCAGCCCGTGCGGCCAGATGACCATGCCGCCCGCCTCGTTGATCGAGCCTTGAGTGGACAGGCTGGTCAGCACGATCGCGTAGAGCGGCAGCAGGATCAGCAGCAGGATGACGACGATCGTGCCACCCTTGGCCCCCGTGGTCACGGCCTTCGGCCGCTCTTGCCAGGCCGGCCGCTCTTCGATGCCGAGCAGCCGGCTGACCGGCCCGGCGGACGCGGTGGTAGTGGTCATTTCCGGTACAGCCCGTCCTCTCCGAACAGGTGCGCGACCTTGTTCGCGCCGAGGATGAGGATCACCGAGGTGACTCCGAGGAACAGGCCCGCCGCCGCGCCGTAGCTGTAGTTGCCGGCCACGATGCCGTTCTCGAACGAGAACGTGGTGATGACCTGGGCGGAACTCTGGCCGACGCCGGGCAGCTGGATAAGCATCTGCTCGAAGCCGAAGGTGAGCGCGTAGCCGAGGTTGAGTATGAGCAGCAGGATCGCGATGCCCTTGAGTCCGGGCAGCGTGATGTACCGCAGCCGCAGCCAGTACCCCGCGCCGTCGACCGCGGCCGCCTCATACAGCGCCGGGCTGATCGCCGCGAGGGCGGCCAGGAAGACGATCGTCGACCAGCCGGCCTCCTTCCAGATGATCTGGGAGGTGACCAGGAACTTGAACGTGCCCGAGTTGGTCATGAAGTTGAACGGGTTGGCGACACCGTGGTTGCGCAGGTAGGTGTCGAGCAGCCCCGCGCCGCCGAACATCTCGTTGAAGATCGTGACGACAAGCACGAACGAGAAGAAGTGCGGCAGCGTCACCACGGCCTGGACGATGCTCTTCAGCCGTCGCGACAGCAGGCTGTCGAGCAGGATCGCCAGCGCGATCGGCACCGGGAAGGACAGGATGAGCTGCACCGAGAACAGTTCAAGCGTGTTCCGGAACGCGTGCCAGAACCCCGGGTCGGTGAACAGCTGCTGGAAGTTCGACAGGCCCGCCCACGGGCTGTGCAGCAGGCCGTCGTACAGGTCGTAGTCCTGGAACGCCATCACCAGGCCGAGCATGGGCGCATAGCCGAACACGGCCAGCAGCAGGAGCGCGGGCAGGGTCATGACGATCAGCGTCCGGTCGCGCCGCAAGCGGGTCAGCCAGGGCCTGCTGCGGTAACCGGGCGATGAGGAGTTCGCCCCGGTACCGCCCGGCGCCACGGCAGCCGGCCGGCTGGCCGTGGACGTGACGGCATCGGTCACGCCGACCCCAGCTGCTTCTCCTGGGCGAGAATGCCCTCGTAGAACGCCTTGAGCTTGGTGCCGCCGTTGCGGTTCCAGGTGGCGATGGTGCTCTGGAAGTCAGCGATCGTGGAGTGACCGCGGTACACCTCTTGCATGATGTTGTCGGTCGAGCTGCTAAACGGGGTCAGCGCATTGGCGGCGGACAGGCTGTTCGGCACGGTGACGTTGAGCGAGTAGAACAGCGGCTGATAGCCGTACTTGGCGTTGGCCTGCCCCCAGGACGCCGACGCCCTGGTCACGTCGGGATAGCCCGCGTTGTAGGTGGTGTTGTTCGGGCTGGCCAAGAAGTTGTAGGTGGACACGACGGATCCGGCGTACTTGGTCCCGTCGGCGGTCAGGACCGGGCCGTTGGCCCCCGACGTGTAGTCGACGCCCTCGACCCCGTAGTTGAGCAGGTTGTACTCGACCGAGCCGAACGGCGCGGCGAGGTAGTTCGCGAGCCGCAGGACCTCCTCGATCTGGCTCTTGGTCAGGCTCTTGTTCAGGAAGCTGGTCCAGGCGGTGGCCGCCTCGAGCGGGGCGCGCGGCGTGCCGGTGCCGTCGGCGGTAAAGAAGTTGAAGGAGTTCCGGACGTAGGCCTTGTTGGCCGCCTGGCCCTTCTGCGCGTCAGCCGCGTTCCAGGCGCCCATGCCATCGGACACGACGACCATCTGGCCGCCGTAGAACTCGGTGACACCGTTGCCGTAGTTGCCGGCGACCTGGTCCGGGTGCACGAAACCGGCCTTGACCGCCTTGGTCATCCAGTTGATGGCCTCGAGCATGCCCTCGGACTCGAACTGGGTGATCAGCTGTCCCTTGTCGTTGAGCATCCAGCCCGCGGTGCTGGCACCCGCGTAGTTATAGGGCTGGAAGAGATAACCGAAGATGTCGCCGAGCGCCCAGCGCTTGCCCTTGGGGTCGTTGATCTCCTTGGCCAGGTCCCACAGGTCGTTCATGGACTTGACCGATGGGGTGCCGACGCCGAGCTTGTCCAGCAGGTCCTGCCGATAGTAGAGCTGGTAGCCGATGTTGAACCCGGCGGCATACGACGGGAACCCGTAGAGCTTGTCGTCCCAGATGCCAGCCTGCCAGCCGCCGGTGAAGACCGCGGCCAGGTTCGGGTACTGCTTGATCGCGTCACCCGCCAGGTAGGGGGTGAGGTCGGCGAGCTTGTCCGCGGCGGCCTGGCCGAAGTTGAGCGGCCCCGTCCAGAATGTCGGGACCTGGATCCAGTCGGGCAGCTTGTTGCCGGAGAACAGCGGCGGCAGGATCGTGGAGTAGTTGACGCCGTTGGCGGGGGCGACCGACAGGGTGGCACCGAGTGCCCGGTTGACCGCCTGGTCGAACGGGTTATTCGCCGACGGAATGGTGCCCCACAGCGGCGTGATGGCGGTGTAGCTGCCACCGGAGCCCGGGGTTCCGCTGACCGTCCTCACCAGCTTGGCTGGGTAGTCCAGAAAGGCCGGCGACGATCCGTTGACGCTCGGGTAGTCGGGCTTGACGAGGTCGCTCGGAGCGTAGTTCGGCAGGATCTTCTTCAGCGTCGTGCCCGACGCCGCGCCGGTCTTGGCGGCTGGGCCAGCACTGCCGCACGCGGCGAGTAGCGGCTCGGCGGCGATCGCGCCGAGCGCGCCGGCCGAGGCGGCGAGGAACCCGCGTCTGCTCATGCGTGGACTCATATCGGTACCACCTTCGGTCCTGGATAGCCTGCACTTCGAAGCGCTTCGCAGAATTAGGGTGAGATTAGATCCATCGTTGACTTGTGTGCAATAGCCAGGAAACAATTGGTTTGCTGCGGTGATGACGATGCCCGGTTGAACTGCTCTAATGCCTCCGAGCATCGATTCGAGTTGATTAGGGAGAGCAGCTATCGAAGCGATTCGCTACCGTCAGCCGTCCATGCCGTTCGGTGAGCGCGCCGACGACCTGCTCGGCCGGCTGACCGCCGAGGAGAAGGTCGCGATGCTGCACCAGCGCTCGCCCGCGATCCCCCGCCTCGGGCTCGCGGAGTTCCGCACCGGCATGGAGGGCGTGCACGGCGCGTCCTGGCGCGATCACTCCGGCTCGGGGAAGGTCCTGCCCGCCCCCGTGTTCCCGCAGCCGGGCGGGCGCGCCGCCGCCGGGGACCCCGAGCTGGCCGGGGAGGGCGGGCGGGCGACCGGGCTCGAGAACCGGGCGCTGCACGACGAACGCCCGTTGATCGGGCTCAACGTGTGGGCGCCGGTCGTGAACCTGCTGCGCGACCCGCGCTGGGGCCGGAACGAGGAAGGGTACTCCGAGGACCCGCTGCTGTCCGCGCTGCTCGGCACGGCGTTCGGCGCGGGGCTGTCCGGGCAGGGCTTCGCGGCCGGTTCGGGCACAGCGCTTGGCGAGGGGGCCGGCTACCTGCTCACCGCGCCCACGATGAAGCACTTCCTCGGGTACAACAACGAGGACTTTCGCGACCTGACCTCCTCGGCACTGCGCGCCCGGGTACTGCACGAGTACGACCTGGTGCCGTTCAAGGCGGCGATCGAGGCCAGGGCGGTGACCGGGGTCATGCCGTCGTACAACCTAGTCAACGGACGGCCCGCGCACGTCAGCCCGCTGCTCGCGCTGACCAGGGAGTGGACCGATGAGGAACTGCTGCACTGCAGCGACGCGTGGGCGCCGTCGAACCTGGTGAGCACCGAGCACTACTTCGATGACCACCCGCAGGCGTTCGCGGCGGCGCTGCGGGCCGGCCTGGACAGCTTCACCGCCCACGACGGCGACTGCGACTTCGTCACCGGGCACATCGCCACGGCGCGGGAGCGGCAGCTGAGCTCCATGGCCGATGAGGACCGGGCGGTGCGGCGCAAGCTGCTGAGCCGGCTGCGGCTCGGCGAGTTCGACCCCGACGGCGGACCGTTCGCGAGTGGTGGCGTCATGCTCACCGCTGAGCACCGGGCGCTTGCGCTGCGCGCGGCGCGGCGCTCGGCGGTGCTGCTGCGCAACGACGCCGGACTGCTGCCCCTTTCCGGCGAAGCACTGCCGAGCATCGCAGTTGTCGGGCCGCTCGCCGCCACCGTCTACGAGGACTGGTACAGCCCGGCGCTGCCCTACTCCGTCTCGGTCGCCGAAGGGCTCGCCGAGACTCATCGCAAGGTCGTCACCCACGAGGCCGCCAGCCGGGTCAGCACCAGCCTCGGGGTCTTCGATCTGTTCGACTGGGGCGGCGGCATCGTCACGCTGCGCGCGTCCGACGCCGGCAAGTACCTGACCGCTACCAGGGACGGGCTCGCGGTCACCGCGGACAAGCCGGACGGCTGGTTCGTGCACGAGACGTTCAAGCTGACACTGGCGCCGGGCGGCGCGGCGCTGCTTGAGTCGACCGCGACGCAGCGGTCCTTCCGTCTGGCCTGGGAGCCGCTCACCGACGGGACCGCCGCGGCGGTCGCCGCCGCACGCGAGGCGGACGCCGCGGTCGTCGTCGTCGGCAACGACCCGATGATCGGCGGGCGGGAGGGCCACGACCGGCACACGCTCGAGCTGCCGGCTGGCATGGCGCGGCTCGTGCGTGAGGTCGCCGACGCGAACCCACGCACCGTGCTTGTGGTCATGTCCAGCTATCCCTACCTCGTGCCGGACGAGGCGCGGGCGGTCGTCTGGACGTCGCACGCCGGGCAGGAGACCGGCCGGGCGATCGCCTCGCTGCTTGCCGGGGAGCACGAGTTCGAGGGACGGCTGCCGCAGGCGTGGCCCGCCTCCGACGCGGACCTGCCTGACGCGCTCGACTACGACATCATCAAGGCCGGCTGGACGTACCAGTACGCGATGGCCCCCGCCCGGTTTCCGTTCGGGCACGGGCTTACTTACACGACGTTCGGCTACGGCGAGCTCACCGTCGCGCTGGCCGGCGACGCGCTCACCGCGACGCTCGACGTCACCAACGCCGGCAACCGGGCCGGGTCGGAGGTTGTTCAGCTGTACGCGTCGTATCCAGGGCCGGACCAGCCCCGGCGACGGCTGATCGGCTTCACCCGGGTCGCACTCGGCCCGGGCGAAACCGGGAGGGCGACGATCCACGTGCCGGCTGCGCGACTTGAGCTGTGGGACGTCGCCGCGGGGCGGATGGCGCTGCCTGGCGGGCCGCTCGAAATCTTGGCCGGGGCATCGAGCGACGACATCCGGCAGACCGCGGCGCTGCCGCTGCCCGCTGCCGCCGCCACGCTAAGGCCCGCCCGGGTCGCCGCCGCCGACTTCGACGATCAAGTGAACGCTACGCTCGTCGACACCACCCGTTCCTCCGGAAATGCGATCACCCCCGCGGACCCGTCACGGGCCGCCTGGGTGCGCTACGACCGGCTTGACCCGTCGCGGCTCGCGGAGCCTAGTTTCCTGGTCGCCTGCGCGTCGCCGGCCGGCGGGCGGATCGAGGTGTGGCTGGCGGAGCCGGCCGCCGAGGGGTCGCCGGTGACCAGCGTGGCGGTGCCGTCCACCGGCGGACGTTTCTCGTGGAATCGTGTCACCGCGCCGGTTCCCGTTCCCAAGTCGGCCGGGACGGTGTACCTAGCTCTGTGCGGCCCGGTGCGGCTGGACTGGTTCCAGCTGTGAGCATCTGGTTCGGCGGGGACTACAACCCCGAGCAGTGGGACGCGGTCACCTGGGCTTGCGACGATGCACTGATGCGGCGGGCCCAGGAGGCGGCCCTGCGGATCGCCTCCGAACTGGGGAAACGGTACGCCTCGCAGCCAGCGCTCGCGATGTGGCACGTGCACAACGAGTACGGCACGATGTGCTGGTGCGACCATGCGGCGGCCGCCTTCCGCGGCTGGCTGCGGGCGCGTTACGAGACACTCGACGGGCTGAACGACGCGTGGGGCACGGCGTTCTGGAGCCAGCGGTACACCTCCTGGGAGCAGATAGTGCCGCCGCGGGAGACACAGCGGGATCGCGGACGAGGCTCACCGCATCTGGCTCGACGGCTACCCCGGCGCGCTGCGCGACGTGCTCGGCATCCGGGCCGAGGAGTTCCACCCGCTGCAGCCGGCGGAGTCGGTGGCACTCGCGGGAGACGCTTGCGCTGACTCAACGTGGGCTGGCTGCCTGTGGGCTGAGCGGCTTCGCCTGGAGGGCGCCGCGGTGATCGCTACCTACGCTTCCGGTGACCTGGCGGGACTGCCGGCGGTGACCAGGCACTCGTTTCTCGCGGGAACGGCCTGGTACCTGTCCACTTTGCTGCCCGACAACGCGCTGACCACGCTGCTCGGCTCGATCATCGGGGAAGCCGGCGGTGTTCCCCCGCGGTCGCCCGGTGTTTCTGTGACCGGCCGGCGGGTCACCGACGGGCAGTCGTGGCTGTTCGCGTTCAACTACGGCGATGGCCTCGCCTCGGTGCCGGTCTCCGGAGTGGATCTGGTGTCCGGCGCTGCGGTCTCGGACGTGCTCCGCCTGGCTCTTGGCGGCTACGCGGTCGTCCGCGAAGAACCTTCGCCTGACGACTCGCCGGTTCGCTTAGCTGAACGAGACCGAGTAGCTGTCGACCTGGAAGTTCTGGCCGGGGTTCTCCGTAGTGATCTCCCAGCCGAATTGCACTTTGCCCAGGGTCTCGTTGGACATCCAGCCCTTCGTGTTCTGGATCCACTTGAGAATGTCGAGGATGTTGAAGGTGCCGGAAGTTACGGTGCTGGTGTCGACGAACGAGAAGACGTTGTTCGATCCGTTCGTGCCCTTGTACACGTGGTAGGTCCGCCCGTCGAGGGTCAGGGAGCCGACTTTCGAGCCAAGCGGCCCGACGTTGTGCACGTCGGTCCAGATCATGATCTCGTTGGCGTTGTCCTCGGTCCAGATGTCGTAGGCAGCCTCGTAAGAGCCCACACTCGGGTCGGTGACCGTGTACGTCGACGAGACGGACGACAGCGAGTTGATGCTTCTGTTGATCGTCCGGGAGACGTTCGGATACGCTTCGACGCCGCTGGTGTAGTCCTGCTGGGACCACACACCCCAGTTGCTGTGCGAGTTCACCCACAGGTCCTGGTACGTGTAGTGCGCGCCCCATTCGTCGTTGTAGACGGTGTAGGTCCCGTCGGTCCAGCTGGCGAACTGCGCGGAGGAACTGTAGGTGGCGGCCCGGGCCGCCCCGGCAGTGGCCAGCACGGCGATCGTTCCGACGGCGAGTGCGCCTGCGAAGCACTTGTACAGGTTGATGCGCTTCATCGCACAACTCCCTTCCCTTCACTGTGCGATTGGGTTCGATACAGTCGAAGCGCTTCGTATCGTCGCATTGCCTCGTATATGCGTCAACAGGACAATTACTTACGGCTGGGTAACGAGATTTTGTCGAATTCGTCGAATCGATTCGAAACACAAGTCAACGTGGTGACTTGCCCGGGCCGCGTCTCATTAGGCTACCCTATGAAGTTTAGTGGATACCTAGAGTGATTAATTGGCCGAGTAGTCGATCGCCTGACGACAGCGAATAGCCGACCCAAGACCGGGAGAGACGCGCATGCGCGGAGTAACGGTGGCAGCCGCGGCGGTCGCCGCCCTCACCTGCACGGCGATGGGCACCGCGCCTGGCGGACCGGACGGATCGCGCGAGAACGCCGCGACAGTGGCGGCTAATGGCGCCAACTGGCCGGCATTCGACGGCAATGCGGCCCGGACGGGCGTCGCGGCTGGGGTGCCAGCCGTGCGCGCCCTCGCCACCGCCTGGACCGCCCGCCTCGACGGCGCGGTCTACGGCCAGCCCCTCGTCATCGGCAACGAGGTCATCGCCGCGACCGAGAACGACAGCTTCTACGCCCTCAACCGGGCAACCGGCACGTTGATCTGGCGCACGCACGTCGGCACGCCGGTCCCGCAGGCAGGCCTGCCCGGGTGCGGCGACATCTTCCCGCTCGGCATTACCGGCACCCCGGTCTACAACCCGGGTAACGGCCAGGTCTACGGCGTGGCCGAGACCACCGGGTACCACCACATGCTAGTCGCGCTGAGCGTTACCGGCGGCGCGGTGAGGCTGCACCGCTACCTCGACGTCCCCAGGTCCGCTAACCAGCCGGCCTACAACCAGCAGCGCCCAGCCCTGACCATCACCAACGGGCGCGTCTACGCCGCGTTCGGCGGCCTGGCGGGGGACTGCGGCGCCTACCGGGGCTCGGTCGTGAGCGCTCCACTATCCGGCGACGGGCCCCTGACCAGCTGGCACACGCCGACCAGCCGGGAGGGAGGCATCTGGGGTACCGGCGGACCCGTGGTCGGGCCGAAGGGGGCCCTGTGGATCTCCATCGGGAACGGCGCGGCCAGCGGCGGTGCCCACTACGACGGCAGCGACTCGGTCACGGAGCTGAGCCCCGAGCTCAAGCGCGTCGGCTACTTCGCCCCCGCCACCTGGGCAGCCGACAACGCCAGCGATCTCGACCTCGGTTCCACCCAGCCAGTCCGGCTGCCAGACAACGCGTTGTTCGCCGTAGGCAAGCGCGGCATCGGCTATCTGCTGAGCGCCGGGCGGGTCGGCGGCATCGGCGGCCAGCTAGCGGAGCAGAGCATTTGCGCCGCCTACGGCGCGGCCGCCTACAGCGGCTCAACCGTATACGAGCCCTGCAGCAGGGGAGGGCTGGCCGCCATCGCGGTAAACGCGGCGAGCAAAACGATCAAGGTGCTGTGGCGCGGGCCGTCAGACGGCAACGGCTCCCCGGTCATAGGCGGCGGGGCAGTCTGGGTGACGCACTACGCCCGCAACGGCGGCACCCTGTACGCGCTCAACCAAAGGACCGGGAAGGTCGAACAGCAGATCACGATCCGTCAAGGCCTGCCGCACTTCTCCTCGCTGTCACTAAGCGGTGGCACCGCCTACGTCAGTACCCTCACCGGACTAACCGCCGTCAACGGGGCTTAGCCGCGCGTCGTGCAGGTGACGCCTTCGGAGCCAGATCGCCACCAAGGTAAAACTCCGCGGACGGTGCGAGGCGGAACCACGCCAACCGTAACTGCACTGTGCCAGGCGGCGTTGCTGCCCGGGTAACCCAGCGGGTCCTCGCGATGGCCGCCGGCATCTGGCACAACAACCTGACCGGCGCACCGGTCACCCGCTCGCTGGTCGCCTACGACCACTAATCGCTGCTCGTCTTAAAAGGCCGCAGTGCGGTCTTCGCTGCGCGGGTCGGTCACCTGGTGCCCTGTGTACATGCCCGTGCGCGATTTGCGACGCCAGGGACGCGCATGGGCGACTGCTTCGGCGGCGGCCTCGGAACCGTCGTCGAGGTCCACGACCGCCACCGACGGTGAACCGTCCGCGGGGCACCGCTCCAGCCAAGCGCCGCCCGGTGCGATGACTCCGGACGGCGCGGTGGCGCTGTGCTGCGTCGGCACCGAGAAGCTGACCCAGTAGCTGTTGGCCGCGGCGTGCCCTTGGGCTTGGGCGGCGGCGTTGCCCGGGGAGACGCCGGTCGTGGAGAACAGGACGCAGTCGACGTCCATGCTCTCGTACTCGGCGAACAGCTCCGGGTAGTGGATCTCCATGCCGAGCAGGCAGCCGAAGCGCACACCGTCGACGTCGAAGGTCACCGGCGAGATGCCCGGCGAGTACATGTACGAGACCTTCGTGTTCGACAGCAGGCGCTCGTCGTAACGCGTGACGACCTCGCCACGATCGGAGATGACGTAGAGGCTGTTGTGCGGGCGGTTCGGCTCGGTCAGCCGGTGCGCCGAGGCGATCACCGTCCACAGCCGCAACTCGCTTGCCAGCTCGGTGCTCGCAGCCAGCTCTGATCGCAGAACCGGCCACTGGCACCGATTCCAGTCCGCCGGGCCGACCGCGTCCGGGCCGGCGAGCTTGTGGGGAAAGCAGATCGCGCCTTCCGGGAAGTGCACGATCCTCGCGCCCCGAGCACCCGCCCCGCGCATCAGGGCACGGACCTGACGGCCGCTTTCGCGCAGCGCGTCCACATCACGGGGGTCCTCGCGGGCGGGGGTCTGCGCGACGGCAAGCCGCACGCTCTTGGAGTTCCCTGCTTCCGACATGACGTCTCCTGTTGGAGCCGGACGGAAGTGCCGTAGGGCAGACGTGTAGGACTCGCCGGTCTTGGCGGCGCGTGCA
>VFSW01013765.1_pt1 | contig 11228 bp, 8 predicted proteins | sample 5358111 | NCBI WGS metagenome assembly VFSW01 (sample SAMN11554181, study PRJNA540505) | mine drainage metagenome | isolation source: sediment from site ElyBrook_90M | place: USA: Ely Copper Mine, Vershire, VT | collected 2017
GCGCCCTCGCAGTCCTGGCCAAGGTGGCCCTCCTCGCAATGGCTGTCGCATTCGTGGAGACCAGGGTGGCGAAGTGGCGGCTCTTCAGGGTCCCCGACCTGCTCACGGTGGCCATCGCGAGCGCGATGGTCGGGATGATCTTCTTCGACCTATAGGAGAGATGCGAATGCAAGTCCCATTATCCGAGATTCTTACGCTTTCTGCGGTGGCCCTCTTGATATCCACCTTCGGCGTGGTCGTGAGAAGGAGCTTCACGGGGTGGCTTAGCGCCTACCGCTACCAATCAATCGTCCTCGCCGGGTCCACCGCGGTGATAGCGTACGAAACCGGCTTCTGGGAGATATACGCGGCGGCGATCCTCACCCTGATCGTCAAGGCGATCATAATCCCGAGGCTACTTGTCCGGGTAACAGAGTCCGTGAAGGGCGAGTTCAAAATCGAGGCGAACCCGTACGTCAGCGTAAGGCTCTCGCTCCTGACCTCGGCGCTGCTCGTGGCGCTCTCATATGGCATGATCCGTGAGACGCTCGTCTCGGCGAACCTGGACGTCTTCGCCGTCACCTATCTGCCGGTCTCGCTCTCGCTCTTCTTCATCGGCCTCTTCGTGATGGTCAGCAGGAGGATGGCCCTTAACCAAGTGGTCGGGCTCTTGATAATCGAGAACGGCCTATTCCTCTTCACGACCGCACTCACACAGGGCGTGTCCCTGATAATCGAGGTCGGGATCCTTGCTGACATCCTGGTCGGCGTTATGATCTCAGCCACGCTCTTGCTGAGGATGAGCCAGACATTCGACTCGTTTGACATGGCGAGTCTTGAGAGCCTCAAGGATGATTGAGCGGCAATGTGGTCGACCTTCCTAGCTGACCTGACTTCGGGCGCGGCCCCCTCGGGTTGGAGCGTGCTGATCCTCACGGTAATCCTTACCCCCGCCTTGGCCATCGCCGCGGTCACCCTCACCCGCAGGAGAAGGTCCGCCGAGGTGATCACCCTCGCCTCCGTCCTGCTCGTTGCGATCCAGACCTTGGGCCTGGTCGCCGGCGTCATCTCGGTGGGGCAGTTCTCCGCTCTGAGCGGCTTCCTCAACCTGGACGCGTTCGGGGCTCTCATACTGATCCCGATAGCGGGCGTGGGCTTCGTGGCTGCGCTCTACTCGGTGAGCTACATGGGAATGCAATACGAGCGCGGGGTGGTGGATGACAGGCACATCGCGAGGTACTACCAGGGCTTCAACGGATTCGTGCTGACCATGCTCCTCGTCCCTCTGGCGAACAACATGGGTCTGATGTGGGTCGCGATCGAGGCGACTACCCTCGTCTCGGTCTTCATGATAATGCTCTACACGAATCAGGGAGCGATGGAGGCCGCCTGGTAGTACCTGATAGTTGCCACAGTGGGCCTGTCGCTCGCCCTGCTCGGGATAGTCCTCTTCTCCTATGCCAACGCCAACATCTCTCCCTCTGCGGCCGCGGCCGGGTCTGGAATGGACTGGACGAGCATGGCCGCAGACGCCAAGCTCCTAGACCCGGGGATCGTCAAGATAGCCTACGTCTTCGTCCTCGTGGGCCTCGGAACCAAGGCAGGCCTGGCCCCGATGCACACGTGGTTGCCCGACGCCCACGGCGAGGCCCCCACGCCGGTCAGCGCGCTGCTCTCGGGCGTCCTCCTGAACTGCGCCATCTACGGCGTCCTGAGGTTCAACATCGTAGCCTCCGGCACTCTCGGGCCCGCGCTCCCGAGCGAGCTGCTGATGATTCTGGGCCTGCTCTCGATGGGCGTGGCCGCCGCCTCGATATACTTCCAGAAGGACATGAAGCGGATGCTCGCCTACTCGAGCGTCGAGCACATGGGTATAGTCTCGATCTCGGTCGGCTTCGGGGGATTCATCGGCCTGTTTGCGGCTCTGCTCCACATTGTGAACCACGCCATCGCAAAACCTCTCATGTTCTTCGCCAGCGGGACAGTGAGCCAGAGATACGAGACCAAGATCATGGCGGAGATCAAGGGCGTCATCAAGACCATGCCTGTGACGGGCGCCCTTCTCCTTGTCGGAGGACTCGCCATCGCCGGAATGCCCCCGTTCAACATCTTCCTGAGCGAGTTCCTCGTCATGACGTCGGGATTCGGGAGCGGGCAGTTCCTCGCAGGGTCCCTCATGGTCGTGCTCCTCGTGGTGATATTCGCGGGGTTCTTGCGGCATCTCGTCCCTATGGTGTTCGGAAGCCCCAAGGGGTCCGGCAGGGTTGTCACGGCGGACGCGCGTCCGGGAGAATATGGCAGCGGGAGGCTAGCGATCCTTCCGATGGTGATACTCGTTGTCCTGGTGGTCGTCCTCGGATTCTACATTCCCCAGCCTCTTCAGACCCTCATCCGCGACGCGGTGCAGGTCTTCGGACAAGGAGCGCCCACGCAATGACGACCGGAGGAGTCGCGGGCGCGCACCCCGGGGCTGCACGCCGCGAATCGATGCTCCTCGAGCGGTTCGGCAAGAGGCTTGTCTCGGTCCGCACCGTGAACTGGAACGAGGTCCACGTCGACGCAGGGAGCAAGGAAGACATCCCAGAACTCTGCCTCTTTGTCCGCGATGAGCTTCACGGGAAGCTCGCGACGGTGATCTGCTCCGACGAGCGACTTCTCAGCGGGCACTTCGTCCTGCGATATGCGTTTGACGTGGGCGGTGGAGAGGACCTCTTCGTGATCGTCACCGCAAGAGTCGAGCAGGGCGAGTCCGCATCTCCTCCTGCCTTCCCCAGCGTAGCGCTCCACCTGCCTGCAGCCACCTTGTATGAGCGCGAAATCAAGGACACGTTCGGCTTGATCCCTGAGGGCAATCCCGACACCAGGCCGCTCACTCTCCACGAGCACTGGCCCGAGGACCTCTTCCCGTTGAGGAAGGGGTTCGAGCTCCGCACCAAGGTCGCGAAAGTGCAGAACCGCGGCTACAAGTTCCTCAAGGTCGAGGGGGAGGGGGTCTCCGAGATCCCTGTGGGTCCGGTCCACGCGGGCATCATCGAGCCGGGGCACTTCAGGTTCAGCATCCTGGGAGAGAGCATAATCAACCTCGAGACACGCCTCTTCTACACGCACAGAGGCGTCGAGAAGTTGGCCGAGAACCTTGGCCTCGAGCAAGTCCTCCTCTTGAGCGAGCGGATCTCCGGCGACGAAGCGGTCGCCAACTCCTCGGCCTACTGCCATGCGATAGAGAAGGTCGCAGGGGTGACGCCTCCGCCCAGGGCTCTCCAAGTCAGGGCCGTGTGCGCCGAGTTAGAGCGCGTCTACAACCACCTGGGCACGCTTGCGGGCTTGTCCACCGACGTCGGCTTCGCCTACGGCGCGGCCAGGCTGAACATCCTAAAGGAAAGAATGATGCGACTCAACGAAGAGGTGGCGGGGAGCAGGCTTCTCTTCGGCGTCAACAGGCTGGGCGGGGTCGGCGTCGACCTGCCCCCAGAAAAATCTCGGCTCGTCAAGGGCACCATCGACGCCGTCTTGGACGACTTCAACCGCGTCGTCAGCCTCCTGAGGAACGACTCGTCTGTGATGGACCGGCTGAGGGGCACCGGCGCTATAGGGCCCAACGATGCCGCAGAGATGGGGCTCCTGGGAGTCGCCGCAAGGAGTTCTGGGTTAGACATAGACACTAGGAGAGACCACCCGTACGGGGCGTATCGGTCCATCACGATCGCTCCGCACTACGACACCCCGCGGCACATCACGGAGCGCGAAGTCGAGATGGCGAATAGGAGGGGGGACGTCTTGGCCCGGTTTGAGACCAGGGTCGAGGAGGTCGTAAACTCGGTCAACATGATAGGCGAGGTGCTGTGGAACCTGGACAGCGACACCGAGCTCTCGGTCCCGGTCCCAAGGGAGGCGATGAAGCCCTTCAGCCACGCGCTCGGCTACGCCGAGTCGCACAGGGGACAAACGGTCCACTGGATCATGGTGGGAGAGGAGCCCGATGCGCTCTTCCGATACAAGGTCAGGACGGCGTCGTTCGCGAACTGGCCTGCGATAGAGGCGGCGGTGCTCAACGACATCGTCGCGGACTTCCCGCTCGTCAACAAGAGCCTCGACCTTTCGTATGCAGGAAACGACTTGTGATCCGATATGAAGCCCGACTCTCGCCACGACATACTTGGTGACCACGCCGAGACGGATAGGCGGGTGCTGGACCAAGTGGCGTCCGCGCCGAGCTTCCGTGGGGACGTAGACTTCGCCCCTGGGTCTGAAGCCCTGCCCCTGGATTCAGAGCTTGGCAGACGGGTTGAGGAACTGTGCGCGCCGAAGGCCATCACGTCAAGAGAAGTCGACGGAAGGCTCCAGCTTGCCCTTGACAAAGGGAGGTGCATAACGTGCGGCCTCTGCCAGCAGGCGGCTCCGACGCTTTTCGAGGTCCAGAGAAGGTTTGCCCGACCTGTGAGGAGGAGGTCCGACCTGGTCGTAGCGCAGTTCTCAGCTCAGGCACAAGACGGGCACGACTCCTCGCATGAGGAGGTTGGAAGGCGGCTTTCCGAGAAGATCGCGAAGGTTCTGGGGCGTTCGCTTGCGATAAGAGAGGTCGACGCGGGCTCTTGCAACGGGTGTGAAGTCGAAGTCGCGGCCCTCAACAACCCGATCTACGACATCGAGCGGTTCGGGGTCCATTTCGTGGCATCGCCTCGCCACGCGGACGTGCTCCTTGTGACTGGAGTGGGCTCCAGGAACATGGAATCGGCTCTCAGGAGGACATACGAAGCGACGCCCGACCCGAAGGTGGTGGTTGCCGTCGGAGCTTGCGCAAGCAGCGGAGGCATCTTCGGCGACACCTACGCTACGTCCGGAGGAATCGGAGACATCGTGCCCGTGGACGTCTACGTGCCAGGGTGCCCGCCGAGACCTCAGGCCCTCCTCTACGCCCTCCTTCTTGCAGTCGACCGAATTCGTTGAGCGGCCGCCAGACGAAGATATGCACCGGTCACGAAAAGGTTGGCGCAATGGATATAGCCGCCCGCCCGAAGCATCGGCCAGAGAAAGAAACGTGAGCGGCGACTACATCATGTTTCTGGAAGAAATAGGCAAGAGGGACACCGCCTTCGCCGGAGGCAAGGGAGCGAACCTGGGCGAGATGCTCCGATTCCGCTTGCCCGTCCCGGAAGCGTTCGTCGTGACGACCAAAGCGCACGACGCGTTCGGAAAGTCCCACGACATCAACCGTCGCATCGAGAAGATCATCTCGAGGATCGATTTCGAGGACGTGGACAGGCTCGAAGAAGGGGCGAAGCGCATTCGAACCTTGATAGAGTCGCTGCCCTTGACGGGGCAAATCGCTCAGAGCATAGGGGTTGCCTACGACGATCTTTGCAGGCAGACGAACAAAAAGGAGCTCAGGGTCGCCGTGCGAAGCTCTGCCACGGCCGAGGACCTCAGGGACGCGAGCTTCGCCGGCCAGCAGACGACGCTGCTGAACGTGCGGGGGAAGAAGGCGCTGCTTTCTTCCGTCAAGAGGTGTTGGGCGTCTGTGTACACGGCGAGGGCGATGCTCTACAGAGCCAAGAAGGGGTTCGGAACCCACGCGATAGCCACCGCCGTAGTCGTCCAAAGGCAGATTGCCAGCGAGAAAGCCGGCGTCGGGTTCACAATTCATCCCATGAGCGGAGACACGAGCCTAATCGTGATCGAAGGAGGCCTCGGGCAGGGGGAGAGCATCGTCTCAGGCAGCATCACGCCCGACACTTTCGTCCTCAGCAAGGACGACGGGAGGCTGGTCGAGTCTCGCATTGCGCACAAAACCTCGATGAAGGTCCTGAGCCGGGGGACGTCGGGCCTGGTGACTAGGAGAGTCCCCAAAGACAGGCAAGACACGCCATGCCTGAGCGCCTCGGAGCTGAGGCATCTCTGGAACACGGCGAGAGTCCTCGAAGACCATTACGGCCACGCCCAGGACTTCGAGTGGGCCATCGAAGGGGGGCGGACCTACCTCGTGCAGACGAGGGCCGTGACTTTCACGAAGAAGGAGCGGAAGGTCCGTCGTGGAGTCGAAGCGCACCCCATCTTGAAGGGCCTGGCTGCCTCCCCGGGATGGGGAAGCGGCCCGGCCAGGCTCATCATGAAGATCGAGAACCAAGGCAGGGTCAAGAAAGGCGATGTCCTCGTGACGAAGGTGACCACGCCCGACCTCGTGCCGGCCATGATGAAGGCGTCCGCGATCATAACGGACGAGGGCGGGATGACAAGCCATGCGGCGATAGTCAGCAGGGAATTAGGCGTCCCCTGCGTCGTGGGGACGTCGAGGGCGACCGAGCTGCTGAGAGACGGCGAGATGGTCACCGTCGATGGCTCTGGTGGAGCGATATTCCGAGGTGACATAGTCCCGAAGAACCTGGGGAGGGCCATCTCGGAAGACCTTGAAGCAATCCGTCGTCTGAAGACAAAGGTCAAGGTGTACATGAACCTGGGCGTGCCTGAGAAGATTCACGACTACTCGCGTCTTCCATTCGATGGGATCGGGTTGATGCGCATCGAATTCATAATCGCGAGTTACATAGGGGAACACCCCCTCCACCTGATCGAGACCAACAACGCGGAGAAATTCGTGGACAAGCTCGTAGAAGGGATCTCGACCGTGGCAAGGGCCATCGCGCCCAGGCCACTCGTGGTGCGCTTCTCCGACTTCAAGTCAAACGAGTACAGGGGGCTTCAGGGAGGGGAGAAGTACGAGGACGTCGAATCCAACCCGATGCTCGGTTGGAGGGGCGTCTCCCGCTACATCGCCCCAGAGTACACCGAAGCGTTCAGGATGGAGGTCAGGGCGATCAAGAAGGCGCGTGACCAGCTCGACCTCAAGAACGTGTGGGTCATGCTGCCGTTCGTCCGCACGCTGTGGGAAGTGGAAAGGTGCTTGGGACTCCTCGCCGAGGAGGGATTGCAGAGGGGGGATTCCTTCAAAGTGTGGCTGATGGCCGAAGTCCCCTCCGTCATCTTCATGGCGGAGGAATTCGCAATGCTGTGCGACGGATTCAGCATCGGGTCAAATGACCTCACGCAGCTGATACTGGGCATCGACAGGGATTCAAGCAGGCTCGCCAAGCTGGGGTACTTCGACGAAAGGGACGAATCGGTCAAGCGGGCGATCCGCACTCTGGTTGAGGGCGCTCACAAGCACGGGAAGACTGTCTCTATTTGCGGTCAGGCACCGTCCGTCTACCCAGATTTCGCGGAGTTCCTCGTAGGCATCGGAATCGACTCCCTCTCGGTGAACCCAGACTCCGTTGTGAGAACCAAGGAGATGGTTTATGGTCTTGAGCAGGCCAAGGGAAAGTAGCACAGTCTGGCGAAGCGTCGCCTTTTCCACGTATCCCTCCCATTCTCTTCATGGGATGATTTCACAGCCGTTGTTGAGTTCGGGATAGTCGAACTCTGACCTGCTCACTGCCCCGCACTCAATGAGTGCCCTGACCTGCGGCAGAGCAAGCTGCAACTCGCTCACAAGATGCTTCACCGTCGTGCAGATGAGGGTGTACCCGTTCTCCCGGAGCATCCCCTGCGTCTTGTTGACGAAGAGGCATCGGCCGCCACAGATCTCGAATATGTCGCAGGATGAACAAGGTTCGCCAAACCCGACTACATCGCAAAGCGAGCCCGGAGCGCTCTTGAATATCGAGCCGATCACAGAAAAGTCAAAGTCGACCGCTACCGGGCACGCGGAGATCCTGCCGTCGGGCATCACAGAAAAGAAATCAATCCCGGAACCGCATCGCAAACGCGACTTCTTGCCCGAGAGCAGCGAGTTCATCACGCCGATGAATGGGACGATCCCTGCGACGCGATTCGACCGCGCCATCTCGTCAACCCACCACCTAACGAGCGAAGAGACGCCAGAGTCATATTCGGCGATCCACTCCTCAATCCCCGGCTCGGTATTCTCCCCGGCTTCCCAGAACATGCTGAAGCTGAGCTGCCAGTGGACGTGGTCGAACAACCCTGTGTCCAGGAGGTGCCGAACGTTTTCGTAGATGTCCGTTCCCTGCGCCACGGTCATCCTGGCCACGACGTCGCCTCGGAAGCCCCTCTCTCTCATGAGCGCCAGGTTGCGCGTCAGCCGCTCGTACACCCCCTTCCCCCTTTCTTTGTCTGTGACCTCGCGAGTGCCGTCGACCGATACGAGGACCGAGTGAAGCCTCGTCAGATAATGCGGTTCGACCCTGTCCAGGAACTGACCGTTCGTCTGGACGACGAATCTCCCGGGAATCTCGTCCATGATGTTGCTCATGGCCTTGAGGCGGAGGAGCGGCTCGCCTCCGTAGAATTCGATGACCGGGTCGCTGTCCTTCGACATGAACGACTTCAGGTCCTCGACAGAGTATTGGATCTCCTTCGGTGGCGTGTCGCTACCTCCGCCACAGTAGCTGCAAAAGAGATTGCATTCCTTAGTCAGGATAATGTGATAGTGCATGCGCCGGGTTTTCTAAAGTCTACATGTCACAGACTAAAAAGAGTTCCCAGGACGGCAAAGGACAGGTTGGCTGGGTCCAGGTGCAGAAGCCGCGGATAGGCCTCGTTCCCAAAGCGTCACGGAGTCCGCGGCAATTGCAGCTCCAAGATGCGCTGGCTTTTAGGACGGCGTAACTGTAGCCATCGGGGGTGTCAGACTTGGAGGGTCCAGACCGGCTCACGACTGGGAAGGGGAGGTTCGTCAACGACATCCAGATGGAGGGGATGCTGCACCTCAAGGTGGTGCGGAGCCCCTACGCCAGGGCGCGAGTCCTCAGCGTGAAGGGGGGGATAACGGGCTTAGAGTTCAAGGCGAACCTGGCGGCCGTGGGGGAAGGCGCCTGGGGAGGAGCGACGGTCTCCGTCCCATGTCCAGCCCTCGCTTCCGGCTACGTCAGCTACGCCGGGCAGCCCGTCGCCGCCGTCCTCGCTGACGCCCCGTACAAGGCCGAAGACATGGTCGAAGAGGTGGACGTGGAATACGATTCCCTCACGCCGCTGGTCGATCCAGAAGACGCGTTGGACTTCGAGCCGATCCATCCCAGCACCAAGTCGAACTTGGCGAATCGCACGCGGCTGGGCCAGGAGTTCGAGGAAGGCGCCCCCGTGGTCCTCGAGGACGAGCTCCTCAACGCGAGGATAGTCCCGAACCCGATGGAGCCTCGTGGGCTCGTCGCGCACTACGACGGCTCGAGGCTCACGGTCTGGGCTTCAACTCAGTCGGTGCACAGTTGGAAGAGCGGCCTTTGCGCCGCCATGCAACTCCCCCGCGAAGCCGTGAGGGTCGTCGAGATGGACACGGGTGGGGCGTTCGGGTCCAAGAGCGCTCTCTATCCGGAGTACGCCGTCGCGTGCTACGCCTCGATGAAGACCGGCAGACCGGTCAAGTGGATAGAGACGAGGTCCGAGCACCTGCAGGCGACGAGCCAGGGGAGAGGGGCGAGGGGCAGGATGAAGATCTACGCAGAAAGGAGCGGCCGGGTCATGGGGCTCAAGGCGGACATCCTCGTCGACAGCGGCGCGTTCGCGCTAGGCGTCGGGGGAATGGCTGGAAGGTTCATCGGCCTCCAGCTCACAGGTCCGTACGCGATAGAGCATGCGCTGGTCGACGCCACATGCGTCTTCACGAACAAGGTCCCCCTCGGTCCCTACAGGGGCGCGGGAAGGCCCGAAGCCGCCTTCTTCGTCGAGAGGATGATGGACCTCCTCGCCGACGAGCTCAAGCTCGACCCGGTCGAGGTCAGGCTCAGGAACGCAAGCCCGACGCCGTTCGTCTCCCCGCTCGGCCTGAAGATCGATCCCTTCCAGCCGTTCCTAAAGTCGGCGGTGGATGGGCTGGGGTATGCGACAAGAGACAAGAGCGGAGCCTTTGGGTTCTCGTCCTTCGTCCTGATGTCGTCGGTGCAGCCCGGTGAGTCTTCAAGGGTCACGGTCAAGGACGGGAGGGTGAAGGTCTGGATCGGGTCCAGCCAGGGAGGCCAGGACCACGAGACCATCGCAAAGGTCGTCCTGAGCGAGGAGCTGGGCATCCCCGAGTCCGCGATCGAGCTGGAAAGCGGCGACACCGACCAGCTTGACCAGGGCGTAGGCACGTGGGGGAGCCGGACTGCGATAGTGATCAGGGATGCCCTGGTCGAGGCCGCGGAGAAGATAAGGGAGAAGGCGAGTGCCGCGCCTGGAGAATACTCTCCGAGGAAACTGCTGGAGCGCGAGTTCGATGTCACCGTCTTCCACAGGGAGGGCGACCAGGCAAACTCGTTCGGGGCTTATCTGGTGCGGGCCTCTCTGAGCGACGCCGGAGAGGCCAAGGTCGAGGGATGCGCCGCGTTTCACGACGTCGGCAGGGCGATCAACCCACAAATGGTACAAGGCCAGATCATAGGCGGCTGCGCGCAGGGGATCGGGCAGGTGCTGTGCGAGAACGTCAAGTACAACGAAGACGGCCAGCAGTTGGTCGGCACGATTGCCGACGCCGGCTTGATCCTCGCGTCGTCGATGCCCCACGTGACCGCGATGCTCGTGGAGGAATCAGGGCCTCTTTCAGGTAGACGCGTCAAGGGCGTCGGCGAGGCGCCGACTGTCGGCGTCCCCCCAGCGCTTGTCCGGGCTCTGGAGGTTGCTCTTGGAAGAAGACTGCGACACACCCCGTTGAATCCCGAAGAGCTTCGCCGTTAGGATGTCGTCGCGAGGAGTAACGCTAAGGGGCGATTCCCTTCGCGCGAACGAGATTACCCCCCCTTGCCGAAGGGTGCTCATGGGCGGGCAACCATGCAAACCTCGGGCACTCCGCTGTGCTCCCTGCTCGTCCAGGCCGGCGCCGAAGGCGAGCACACGTCATTGGATTCAGACTCCCTAGACTTGCTAGAGATGTCCTCATCATTTGCCTGATCGATGGTTGCCTTGAAGGAAAAAATCGGAGAGCACAGAGAGCCCATTAGGGCCCCCGGGGGCCTCTGCCTAGACTCCGCCGCAGGTATTTGTGCAGACATACCAAGCATCGACGCTGGTGTCCGCGGCAATCACGGCCAACGGCCGAGTGGTACTGCCATCTCCCCAGTGGGAGAACAGCACGTCGTGAGTTGACGAGTGGCAGGAGTCGCAGTCTGCCGGGTATACGTAATACGTGGCTGAGGGGTTTAGCCCAGTGAACACGTGCCCGTTCTCATTCGCAAACCCAGTCGCAACCATCTTCCCGGCCGAGTCATACAGCACGACCCACATCGATGATCCTGGACCAGTGCCCGCACTGCACACCGTCT
>VFSW01013766.1_pt1 | contig 11228 bp, 12 predicted proteins | sample 5358111 | NCBI WGS metagenome assembly VFSW01 (sample SAMN11554181, study PRJNA540505) | mine drainage metagenome | isolation source: sediment from site ElyBrook_90M | place: USA: Ely Copper Mine, Vershire, VT | collected 2017
CATTCAAGAGAGTCGCGATCGGGAGGAGGACCTGCGACGCGCGCGGGGCGTAACGTCGAACGGCAACGTGCATCAACAAGGAGACGGCGATCAGTACCCCGAGGAAGAATCCGAGACGTGCCGGCAAGTGGCCCTTGGTGGCGAGCGACATCACCACGTAGAAACCGGTGACGATCACCCAGGCGATAAACATGAGCCCCAACTCCGTCGACCGTGAGCGCACTTCGCCGCGGGCGGGAGAGGGGAGGGTGGTCATCGTCGAACCACGCGCATGTCTCGCCACGAAGACAGAGTAGTCGTAGCATTGTCGGTGTCGTAGCCCACTCGAAGAAAGACTCCCGCATCGTGACCATCGATCTCTCGTCGTTCGGACCCGAACGATTCTCGAGCCGTGAGCTATCCCGTTTGGAGTTCGGGTCACGCTTGTTGGACCTGGCCGACGACCAGAGCCTGCCGATCCTCGAACGATGCAAATTCGTGGCCATCTTCGCCGACATGATCGATGAGTTCTTCCAGGTCCGTGTGGTGAGCCTGGAGGACAAGGTGGCGGCCGGCGTCCAGACGCCCTCGGTGGATGGTGTGCGTCCCCGCCAGCAGCTCGCCGACATCCGTGAACGGGTCCTGTCCCTGGTGGAGCGACAAGACCGCCTCGTTCTCGACGTCCTCGTGCCCGAGTTGGCTCGACACGATATCGAGATCGTGCGCTACGCCGACGTCAGCGCGAGTGAGCGCGAGGATCTGATCGCCTACTTCGAGAACCACGTCTACCCCGTCTTAACGCCGCTGGCGGTCGATCCCGGCCACCCCTTCCCGATGATCTCGAACCTCTCGCTCAATATCGCCGTGACGGTGAGCGACGAGTCGACCAACGAGGTGCGCAATGCGCGCATCAAGGTCCCGAGCTCGCTACCGCGCTTCCTGCGAGTGGGTGCGAGCCGGTGGGTGCTGCTCGAGGACCTCATCATGTCCAATCTCCAACATCTGTTCCCCGGGATGGTCGTGGGACGCGCCGACCTCTTTCGCGTCACGCGTAACGCGGACCTCTCCCTCGAGGAGGACGAGGCCGACGACTTGTTGGTCGCGCTCGAGGTGGAGTTGCGCCGTCGACGTTTCGGCGAGGCCCTGCGCGTGGAGATCCAGAGTGGCATGTCGCCGGACTTCCTCGAGTTGTTGGTCGCGCAGTTGGAACTGGAGCGTTCGAACGTCTACGTCACCGACGCCCCGCTGGGTCTGCACGATTTCTGGAGCTTGTACGCGATTGATCGACCCGAACTCAAGGGGGAGGGGTGGTCCCCGTTGACCCCCAAGCGCCTCCTCGACGGCGATCACGTGGGCGACGTGTTCGCCGCGGTGCGCGAGGGTGACATCCTGCTCCATCACCCCTACGAGTCCTTCAGCGACTCGGTGGAGATCTTCGTGGACCAGGCCGCGCGTGATCCCGACGTGGTAGCTATCAAGCAGACCCTGTACCGCACCTCGGGCGATTCGCCCATCGTCGCGTCCCTGATCCACGCCGCCGAACAGGGCAAACAAGTAGTGGCGCTGGTGGAACTCAAGGCGCGCTTCGACGAAGCGGCCAACATCGAGTGGGCCAAAGCCCTCGAAGACTCCGGTGTCCACGTGGTCTACGGGATTGTGGGGCTGAAGACCCACTGCAAAACGGCGCTGGTCGTGCGCAACGAGGGTGACGTCACCACCCGCTACGTGCACATCGCCTCGGGAAACTACAACTCGAAGACGGCGCGCAACTACGAGGACTTCGGGCTCCTCACCTGTAATCCCGCCGTGACCCGTGACGTGGGGGAACTCTTCAACTTCTTGACCGGCTTCTCCAAGAACGGTCACTACGACAAGATCATCGTCAGTCCATTCTTCGTTCGCCAGCGCATGGTCGAACTCATCGCACGCCAACGCGACCGCGGTCGCCAGGGACGAATCTTGATGAAGACCAACGGGTTGACCGACCCGACGATCATCGACGCGCTCTACGAAGCCTCCAATGCGGGCGTCGAGATCCGTCTCGAAGTGCGTACCCTGTGCTGCCTGCGCCCCGGCGTCGTGGGTCTCTCGGAGAACATCACGGTGCACAGCCTGGTCGGAGAATTCCTGGAGCACTCTCGCCTCTTCATCTTCGGACAGCCCGGTGACGAGGACTTCTCCATCTATATGGGTTCAGCCGACCTCATGGAGCGCAACCTCGACCGCCGCGTCGAGGTGCTCGCGCCGATCGAGACCCCGGCCCTGCAAGAGGAGATCCTCGAAGCCTTCGACATCACGTGGCGCGACGACTGCTTCACGTGGGTCCTCGGCACTGATCGACGTTGGCGACGGCTGCAGTCCGTGAATAACTTTGCGGCCCAATCGGAGTTCAAGCGTCTGGCGACGCTTCGTTCGCGGTCCCTCTCGCTGCGCCCTTGAGGGGTCCTCGGCGGAACTGGAGTGAGGCGTAGGACGCGCCGCCAATGGGGATTGGCAGCCAGAAGTTGACGAGGCGATAGGCGATCACCGCGAGGATTGCTTGACTGTGAGGAACTCCGAAGCCGACCAGTGTGGGGATCAGGACACCCTCGACGACGCCGAGGCCGGCGGGCGTGAGGGGGATGGCCGCGAGAACGTTGGCCAGGCCGTAGGCCACCAGGAGGTCGATCGGCGAGATCAGGGTGCCGAAGGCCCAGATGAACACCCACAAGCACGCCGCGTCCAGGAGCCAGTTGAGGCTCGCCCACGTGAAGGCGGTCCACAGGGTGCGCCGCGAGCGGATGAGGAGGTTTATCCGATCGGCCACCTTGACCAGCAGTAGCGAGATCTTGTCGGGGTTGAGCGCCGGTAGGTGCCGCGCCGCGACGCGCAACCACGCATCCGCCCGTCGCTGGCCCCGGGTGATCAGAAAGACGGTGCCGAAGAAGGCGAGCAACAAGAAGACGCCCGCCAACGCGGCGAATCCATACCCCGGGTTGATTCCGTTGAGCGGGATCGAGATGACGAGCGCGATCCAGAAGAGGATGTTGAGCACCACCGCCGAGCCCGCACCCTGGGCCGCGAGCCCGAAAGCGCTGGTGTCCTTGGGAACACCGAGTTCGGAGAAGATGCGATAGGCGAGGGCGCCCGACGGGGCCGCGCCCCCGGGAACGACGTGGCCAATGGCCAGGCCGGCGAGATTTACTCGCAAGATGTTCAGGCGGCTCGGCGCATGGGGGTAGAGCACCGCGCGCGTCAATTCGACGTAGGCGTAGATGGCCGACATCTCCAAGATCACGGCGATCGTCACCAGGACCGGATTCAAGAGTGCCAGGAGGTGCAGGGAGTGGCGCGCCGAGGCGAACTGGGGCAGGACCAGATACTCGAAGACGAAGAGGAGTGAGCCGACGCTGAGAATGATGCGAATCTCTCGCGGCATCGAAAATCGCCGCTTCGGGGCTTCGGTCATAGGAATCTCTCAACGAGTCGGGAACGACGCTCATACCAGCGACACTGACGAGGCCAGTCTACGCCACCTCAGTAGAATCCAGTGATGCGTCTACTGGTCGTTCTGCCCACCTACAACGAGGTGCTCAACGTCGAATCGATGCTACGTGCGTTGCGTTCCGTGGTTCCCACGGCCCATATCCTGGTCGTCGACGACGCCAGTCCCGACGGGACGGCCAAGGTGGCCCAGGACTGCGCCAACGAGCTCGACCAGATCGCCGTGCTACGCCGCGAGGGCAAGGGTGGACTCGGCGGCGCCTACCGGGCGGGCTTCACGTGGGGTCTCGAACACGACTTCGATACGTTCGTCGAGATCGACTGCGACTTCTCGCACGACCCGCGAGCGTTGCCCGCGTTGATCGACGCCGCCCACGACCACGAGGTGGTCATCGGATCTCGTTACGTACCAGGTGGACGCATCCCCCAGTGGAAACTTTCTCGACGGCTCTTGTCGCGGGGTGGGAACCAATACGCGTCGCTACTCCTCGGCCTCAGCGTGGCCGACTCCACCGCGGGGTACCGGGTCTATTCACGCTCCGCACTCGAGAAGATCCGCTACCAGGACGTACGCGCCGACGGCTACGGTTTCCAGATCGAGATGACCTACCGCGCGCGTCGGGGAGGGGCCAGCATCATCGAGGTGCCGATCTCCTTCAGCGACCGCGCACTCGGGGACTCCAAGATGAGCTCCAGCATCGTTTACGAAGCACTGTGGCTCGTCACCAAGTGGGCGCTGCAGCGCCAACTGCAACGATCCTAGATTCGCTCGAGTAGTACCGAACTGAGCACGCTGGCCAGCTTGTCGCGGGTTTCCTCGCGCTCGGCGATGGGATCGGACTCACTGACGATGCCGGCACCGGCCCACGCTTCGAAGTCCGCGCCGTCCACGAGGACGCCACGAATACCGATCCAGAATTCACCGTCGCCGTTCTGATCGACCCAACCGACCGGCCCCGCGTAGTGGCCCCGATCGAAGGGCTCGAGACGCTGGAGCAGTTCGTAGGCGGGTACGCGTGGCAAGCCGCCCACCGCGGCGGTCGGGTGCAGCACGTGCAGCAGCGTCAGTGCGTCGGGCGCGAGGTCCGGGTCGTGGTGGACACCGCGAATCCACGTGCCCAGGTGGGCCACCGTGCGTAGGGTGACGATCGAGGGCGCGGCGTCCGCCGCGATGTCGTCGTAGTAGCGGCTGAGCGTCGTCACGACATCATCGATCAAGATGCCGTGCTCGTGCAGATTCTTCGCGCTGCCGATGAGCCAGGCGTGGTAGTCCACCGGATCGACGTCCGGGGGAATGGCGATGGTGCCGGCGAGGGGGTGGCATGTGACGGTGGCGCCCGCGCGCTGCACCAGGAGTTCGGGGCTAGCTCCCACGTAGCGACGCCCGTCCGTCGTGGGAGCCGCGTAGATCGTGCACGCAGGCTCACGCACCTTCAAGCGTTGGGCCAGGGCGCCCAGGTCGATGGGGTGCTCGACGGTGCCGGTGATGGCGCGCGCGAGAACCACCTTGTCGATCTCCTTGCGGCGCAACAACTCGACCGCCGTCGCCACGTGGTGCGCGTACTCTTCGGGCGAGGGGCGGTAGGTGACGCTGCGAGCCACTTGCACCTCTTGGAGGGCGAGCGCCTGCTCGTCGAGGAGCTCACGCCACGGGCCGTCCTCAGCCGTGGTGAGCCAGGTCCCGGCGTGAGTCTGGGTGATGAGGAATCGTGGCACGTCGAGCCGACTGGTCGAGGAGCGGTTGAACGGTAGCGAGCCCATCGCGACGATTCCCGAACCCGCGGGACCGTCGTCGCCCTCGAGCACGAAACCACGAAGCAGATCGCGCGAGGACTGCGGATCGCTCACACCGTGGGGGAGCGAGAGGGTCGCCGCTGCACCACCGAAACCCACGCGTAGGACGTCGGTTGAATCGAGGAGCCAGCCGCTGCGCGCACCCAACGTTCGCAGCACGGTGGCCGGCAGAGCGTCAATACGACGACGAACGAACACTACGCACCCCTCGTCGCGATGAATTGCTGGGACAGGCCCCCCATTACTCGCCGGTGATTGACCGCGCTGAAGCCGGCGGCGTTGAGCAGAGCGACGATCTCGGGTGTGGGCGGGAGATAGGCCGTGGACCGCGGCAAGTAGTGATAGGCGGCACGATCCGAGACCAGGGAACCAATGAAGGGGACGACGCGACGGAACCATAGGCGAAATCCCGCGCGCAAGAGTCCACCCTGGGGCTCGGCCACTTCCAGGATCGAGAGGCGCCCGCCCGGGCGAACGACGCGGGCCATCTCCACGAAGGTTCCCGCCAGATCCGTGAAGTTGCGCAGCGCGTAACCACAGGTCACCCCGTCGAAACTTGCCGTGCGAAAGGGCATGGCCGAGGCGTCGGCCTGCACTCGGCGCGTCATCTCGCGTCCCGCGGCGAGCATTCCGTAACTCAAGTCGGTGGCGACGGCGCGCTGGGACTGTCGCTGTAGCTCACGGGTGAAATCACCGGTCCCCGCGGCCACGTCGAGAACGAGGCTCTGAGGTGGGAGCCGCAGGTCAGTGACCGCGCGGCGGCGCCAGCGAGCGTCGAGGCCGAAGGTCATCATCTTGTTCACCATCTCGTAGCGTCCCGCGATGGCGTCGAACATGGCACGGACCTGGCGCGTCTTGTCATCACCCGTAGGCAGGGGCGCGTCGATCATGCGCCGTACCACCGGTAGAGGACTTGCGCGACGCAGGCGGGCTTCTCGCGCCCGGGGTGCTCGAGCGTCACGTCGAGCACGAGTTGCCGCCCATCGCCCGCGGCCTCCACGCTGACGACAAGGGCTCCGAGACGGATCGCTTCACCCTCGAGGACTGGGGTGATGAAGCGCACCCGATTGAGACCGTAGTTGATGCGGGTCCCGGGTTCTTCGACCAGGAGCACCTCGTTCAACAAGTGAGGGATCAGCGAGAGGATCAAGTAGCCGTGCGCGATGGTGCGGCCGAAGGGTCCCTGCGCCGCGCGCTCCTCATCGACGTGGATCCACTGGTGGTCGCCGGTCGCCTCCGCGAAGGTGTCGATCATGTGTTGAGTGACGATCACTTCGCCCGAGAAGCCCAAGTGTTCTCCCACCAGGGTCGTGGCGTCGTCTATTGAGTGAATTCTTCGTGACAAGGGGGCCTCCACGACAACCTTACCGGTCCAAACGACCTCTAGGACCCGGGCCCTCGGACCTAAACTGACGGGCATGGTCGACCATTCTTCAGAAGAGCATCACCGTCAAATTTCCGATGGTTGGATTCGCGCGGGCATCTTCGGTGTTAGTGACGGACTGGTCACCAACACCTCATTCCTCCTGGGCTTCGCGGGTGCATCTCCGGGACACAACGTCGTGCGCCTCGCGGGTGTGGCGACCCTCATCGCCGGTGGGTTCTCGATGGCGAGTGGCGAATGGCTCTCGATGCGCGCCACGAAAGAGCTGCTTGAGTACGAGATCGGCGTGGAGCGTAAATCCATCCTGGACGACCCCGAACAAGAACGTTACGAACTGAGTGAGATGTTCAAAGCGCGCGGCATTGATGACGATTTGGCGGATCGGTTGTCGGTGGACTTGATGCGTGATCCCGAACTTGCCCTACAGACTCACGTGCGCGAGGAACTCGGAGTGGACCCGTCGGCAACGGGTTCACCATGGGCGGCGGCGGGATCGTCACTCCTGACCTTCGCCACAGGTGCGTTCATCCCCCTGTTGCCGTGGCTCTGGTCGGCGCCCGGCAACGAGGTCTGGTGGTCGGTCGGATTCGCCGCCGCCCGTTCCGCGGGCGTGGGTGGCGCGATCGGCTTATTCACCCGCCGGGGCGTGCTCAAGTGGTCGCTGCGCCAAGTCGCGGTCACCGGCCTGGCCGCGGTGGTCACCTTCGGTGTGGGTCGTCTAGTGGGCAGTCATTGATCGCGTCGGAACCGTAGTAGCTGATCCTCGCGCTCGAGTACGAATCCAAACCCTCGATAGAGCCGCTGGGCGTTCACGTTGTCTGCGTCAACGAAGAGGACTGCTCGTTGCACTCCACGGCGCCGCAATGACGCGAGTCCCTGAGACAGCATGACGCGACCGAGACCGTGTCCTTGGAAATGGGGATCGACGGAGATCACGTAGATCTCGCCGAATCGATCGCGATAGAGCTCGTGCACCTTCGTCCAGCACGATGCGGCGATGCGCCCATCGATGTCCAAGATCAAGAATCCCGAGGGGTCGAACCACGGTTCGCGAATGCGGTCCTCGAGGTCGTCGAGGTTCCACGCACCCTGTTCGGGGTGGTCCGCGAATGCCGCATTGTTCTGGGCGAGCCAACTGACCTCGTCGTGCCCCGGCACGAAGGTTCTGAGTATCGCACCCGCGGGCACGGGGACCTCAGGTACGGGCAGGTCGAGGTGCAGTAGCTGCAGCGTGCGGACCGCGTTGGCGACGGCGCCGTCACAGTCACGCGTCCACCAATCCACCACCTCGTGACGCGTTAGGACGAGGTCGAGCAACTCCTCGTCGAGTCCACCACCGCACATTTCGAGCGTGGCGGGGGATTGTCCCTGGACCAGCGCGTACTGGGCGATCACGCCGTCCTCGTGCCGCAGCCAGTGCTCGCCCGACCAGCCGTGCACGACCGTGCGTCGACGCGTCTCGTCGATAGCCTCGCGGCCCAGGCGAGTTTCGGTGCGGTTGATGAGATTCAGGACCTCGAGGCGTTCGGCGGAGCTGAGTGACGAAGTGCAATGCCACGAAGCTTCCATACCGGAAGGTTAGTGTCCTGGCTAGACGTGACGCGCAGCGCGATTCAGCCGACGAAGTAGCGCACCCACCGTGCGCTCGGCGGCCACGAGTTCGCTGTAGACGTCGCTGTCCATCAGGGGCCCATCACTCTCGACGAGGGCGGTGATGCGCGCGGAGATCTCACCCAAGCTCGACGTGATCGTGTTGAGTTCGGTTCTGGTGGACAATGCTCTGGCTCTTTTCGGTGCCGCACATGGGCTCGTGCACGAATACAGTAATGGTCCATGAGCCCCCTTCATCTTGTCCGTGACGATCAGCCGGTCACGTGGTCCACGATCCACGCCCGCGGCCCGGACGCCATCGCCTTCTTGCACGGCCAACTCACCCTCGACGTGACGTCGCTCTCTTCGGGCGACCATCGGCCCGGCCTGCTGCTCAGCCCGGCGGGCGACGTCATCACCTCGCTCGTCTGCGCGCTGGGGGCGGAGGGCGTCGAGCTCGTCGTGCGCAGCGAATCCGTCGAGCCCACGATGACCGCGTTGCGTCGATTCTTGCTCCGCACGCGATGCACCTTCGACGTGATCGAGGGCGTCACGGGACCCTACGCGACGCTCGGCGAGCAGGTCGAACTCTTCGCGCCGGGGCCCGAAGAGTTCGCACGCGGACTCGGTGCCCACAGTTTCGGCCGTGAGTTCGTGGCGAGCCACGTCTCCTTTGCGAAGGGGTGTTTCACTGGTCAGGAATTGGTCGGCCGTCTCGACGCGCGCGGAGGCAACGTACCCTACCGACTGGCACGTCTGACGGGCTCGGACCTCGACGAGCTCGACGCGCTCGCGCGCTCACGAGGCCCCCAAGGGGATCGTGCGCTTCAGGGAGTGACCACGGCGGTCGCCTCGCACGGGGTGCGGGCGCTGGCGATCGTTCACCGTACGCTGCTCGAGGGCGACACCGGGTTGGCCTCATCGGGCGTGAGCATCGAAACGCTCCCCGGCGCAGAGACGGTGCGCCGTTAGCCTGTCTTCCAGGAGGTAGCGAATGCTGCTGGACGTCGAGGGACTCTTCATTAAAGTTTCCGGCCTCACCAGTGAGGCGGACGCCCTCTTCGCCGTGGCCCTCGGCGCCACCGGTGTCGGCTTCGATTTCGGTCCCACGCCGCGACAGGTCTCGCCCACGGTGGCCCACGACATCATTCGACGTCTGCCCGGGGGCGTCGCGGCGATCGGCGCCTTTCGAAACGAGATGCCCGAGCGCATCGTCGAAATCACCAACACCCTTGGTCTGACCGCGGCCCAGATCGAGGGTGTCATCTCCACCACGGCACTGCGCTACGTGGCCGAACGCGTCCGCTGCGTGATCCGCGTCGTGCCCGGGGCGCGAGACGTCTACGACTACGAGGTCGATCAGGGCGTTGACTACTTGCAGTTACCCTCGAGTGACCAGTACGACGACGTGCTCACCTGTCTCGACGCCTTCGGTGACCCTTTGCTCCTTCACCCGCTCATCGCCGCGGGTCTGGACGAGTCCAGTGTGGTGCACGTCGTCCAGAACTACGACGTCTGGGGTGTGGACGCGTTGAGCGGCATCGAGACGGCTCCGGGAGTCAAGGATCCCGTGAGGATGGGTCGCTTCATCGCCAACGCGCGGTGGGCCTACGAGAACGCCGGGCTCGCTCGACGCACCTGGCCCGCGACCGCGCCGGAGTAGTCCGCGAGGACTAGCCCTGATACCGACGAAAGACCACGCTGCCGTTGTGTCCGCCGAAGCCGAATGAGTTCGACAGCACCACGTCCACGTCGGTGTAGCGCGCTTCGCCCAGCACTACGTCGAGACCGATTTCGGGGTCGACGTTCGTGGTCCCAGCGGTGGGGGGGATCATTTGATTCATCAGAGTCAGTACTGACGCCACACCTTCCAGGGCGCCCGCCGCGGCCAGTGAATGGCCCAGGTGACCCTTGACCGACGTGACCGCGGGAACCCGGTCAGCGAAGACGTGACGCATCGCGACCGATTCGGCGAGATCATTGAGGGGCGTCGAGGTGCCGTGGGCATTGATGTGCGACACGCGGGTCACGTCGATATCGGCGTCGGCCAGCGCAAGCTGCATGCAACGAATGGCGCCCGAACCCGAGGGGTCCGGCGCCGTGATGTGATACGAATCCGCGGTGGACGCCGCACCGATGACCTCGGCCAGGATGGTGGCGCCACGGGCCACGGCGTGGTCCCATTCCTCGAGGATCAGGACGCCCGCACCCTCACCCATCACGAAGCCATCGCGGTCGACGTCGAAGGGTCGCGAGAATTCGGTGCTCGAGAGGGCGGTCATATTGCGAAAGCCCGACTCGGCGATCTGCACGAGCACCGCTTCGGCACCTCCGGCCACTGCCACGGTCGAGCGACCCGACGCCACCATGCGCGCGGCGTTGCCGATCGCGTGCGTCCCCGCCGCACAGGCGGTGGTCACGGTCTCACACGGACCACCCAAGCCGAAGCGCATCGACACGGCGGCGGAGGCCGCGTTCGGCATCATCATCGGCACCATGAAGGGCGAGACCCGGTCCGGGCCTTTCTCGTTGAGGACACGAACTTGTTCGAGGACGGTCTGCAGGCCCCCGATGCCCGTCGTCACCACGCAGCCTGCGTCCGTCAGCGGACCGACGAGACCACTCTGGCGCCAGGCTTCATCCGCGGCGACGACGCCATAGAGCGTGAAGGGGTCGAGGCGCCGCAGCTCCTTGGGTCCACCGATGTGATCCGCGTTGAAGGGGGCGACTCGCTTGGATTCTGGTGCAGTGTCCTTCTGCAGAGCCTGCCAGAGCGCATCAACGCCAATGCCGGCGCACGAGACCGCGCCGAGTCCGACGACCGCGACTCGACGACCCTGCAGGGGGCCCGACGGGGTGACCGCGACTTGCACTACAGCTTGGCGTAGATGAGTTCGAAGGCTTCGCCGACGGTCTTGATGTCCTTGAGTTCGTCTTCGGCGACTTCGATGTCGAAGGTCTCCTCAAGAGCCATTACCAACTCGACGAGGTCGAGGCT
>VFSW01013767.1_pt1 | contig 11228 bp, 12 predicted proteins | sample 5358111 | NCBI WGS metagenome assembly VFSW01 (sample SAMN11554181, study PRJNA540505) | mine drainage metagenome | isolation source: sediment from site ElyBrook_90M | place: USA: Ely Copper Mine, Vershire, VT | collected 2017
CAGTTGGATGGCTCAGGCTTCAGGGCTCTGACCACTGAAGAAGGCATGCACTTTGAAACTTTCAGCAACGATGGCAAGCACTATACCTACATGTATTTTGGGCCGGCGAAGTCGCCTAGCATTACGCTGTGCGCGGTTGGAGGAGCGTGCAATCCAGTATGGGAGGCGCAAAATTCGATTGCCGAATATGGCCTGCGGGCTCCGAAATATTTGGAGTTCAAGGCCGACGATGGCACCACGCTTTATGGGCGGTTGCTGCTGCCTCCGGAGGCGCCGGCCAGCGGCAAGATTCCTGTGATCGTGAACATTTACGGCGGTCCAGCGGCCCAGATGGTGCGAAAAGGGATGCCGGATGCCTATGACGAAATTCTGGCGCGCAAGGGCTTCGCGGTATTCGCCGTGGACAATCGCGGCACGCCGGGTCGGGATCGCAAGTTTCAGACTGCGATTCGCCACGAGTTCGGCGCGATTGAGTTGAAGGATCAGCTGACCGCTCTTGACCAACTGTTGGCGCAATATCCAGGGCTCGACGCCGATCGCATCGCGATCTGGGGATGGTCGAACGGCGGATCGATGACCCTTTATGCCATGACCCACTCGGACCGTTTTCGCGCCGGCGTCTCAGTCGCTCCCGTGACTGATCAGTTGAACTACGACACGATTTATACCGAACGCTACATGGGCCTGCTGAAAGACGACAAGGCGGGATACGAAATGTCGGACGTGACCAAGTCGGCCGACAAGCTGCACGGGGCGCTGCTGCTGGTGCACGGTACCAGCGACGACAACGTGCACTTCCAGAACAGTATTCAGATGATCGACGCGCTGATTAAGGCAGGCAAGCAGTTCCAGTTGATGATCTATCCCAATAAAACGCACAGCATTGCGGGGAAAGATGCGCGGGTGCACTTGTTCACCATGATTACTGCTCACTTTGAGCGGGAGCTGAAGTAGAGCAGTGATCAGGGGCCAGGGTCCGGTGGATGGCGCTTTATTTGTTCCGGCCTGAGCCTTTGCGCGAACTTTCCTTGGACGAGCTTTCTTTGGAGGAGTTCTCTTTCGAAGAAGCTTCCTTCGACGAACTTTCTTTCGACGAGCCGTCCTTCGAGGAGCTCTCTTTCGATGCGCTGTCGGATTTCGGTTTGTCGTCTTTCTTGTCTTTCGACGCGGAGTCCCCGCTGCTTCCTGGCGAAGTGGACTTCTTGGCGTAGTCGGTGACGTACCAGCCCGAGCCTTTGAACTGGACGGCGGGAGCGGAGATCATCTGCTCGACCTGGCCGCCACATTCGGGGCACTTCTTGACCATCTTGGCGGAGTACAACTGGATTTTCTCGAAGCGGTGACCGCACTTCTTGCATTCGTATTCGTAAAGGGGCATGAGTATGAGACGGTTGTGAGGAATAACCCGCTTTCATGTTGATTTTAGCAGACGTCGAGCGAAGCTCGACTGGACAGCCGGAGGCGGCTGTCCATACATGGGCGGTGGTAGACTTCCGGCCATGAAGGATGGGGAACAGATCGGTGCGGGGCCGGCGCTCTATCTGGTGGGGACGCCGATCGGGAATCTGGAGGACATCACGCTGCGGGCGCTGCGGGTGCTGAAAGAGGTGGATGTGATCGCCTGCGAAGACACGCGGCAGACGCAGAAGTTGCTCAACCACTATGCGATTGCGACCCGAACGACCAGCTATCACGAACACAACGAGATGACCCGCGCATCCGAGTTGGTGAAAGAGATGCAGGAGGGCGCGAGCGTCGCGCTGGTGACGGATGCAGGCATGCCGGGAATTTCCGATCCCGGCTATCGGCTGATTTCGCTGGCCATTCGGCATCATGTGCCGGTGGTGCCAATCCCGGGAGCGTCGGCGTTTCTGGCGGCGCTGGTGGCGAGTGGCCTGCCCACGGACTCGTTCCGCTTCAGCGGATTCCTTCCCGCCAAGCGCGGTGAGCGGCTGGCTGTTTTGGAGTCGATCAAGAGTTCACCGCGGACGCAGGCGTTTTACGAGGCTCCGCATCGAGTGGTCGAGGCGCTGGAAGATGTTTGCGAGGTTCTGGGAGAGTCCAGGCACGTGGTGATCGCGCGCGAAGTGACCAAGCTCTACGAAGAGTTCCTGCGCGGGCGCGCGGGCGAAGTGCTGGCAAATTTGAAGTCACGCGAAGCGGTGAAGGGCGAGATCACGCTGCTGATCGGGAAGCCGGAAGAAGACGAAGTTCGTGGAGCGGCGGACGCCCTCGTCCGCCTCAGCGTGCGTCAGAGAGTGGAGCAGATCATGGCAGAAGAAAAAGTGGACGAAAAGGCCGCGCTGAAGAAAGCGGCCAAGGAGCGAGGAGTTTCAAAGAGCGAGGCGTACCGGGAGTGGCAGAGGGGAAAGTGACAGTCGAGCTTCGCTCGACTTGGACAGCCGGAGGCGGCTGCCCCCACACAAGCCTTTGCTGCTGACCGCTACTTCCCTGCCAACTCTTTCTTCACAATCTCGCTGACCATCTTCCCGTCCACGCGCATAGCGGCGGCGTTGAATCTGGCCATGGCGTTCTTCATGACTGTGCCCATCTCTTTCATCGTGGGTGCGCCCATTTCGGCGATGGCGGCTTTTACTCCGGCGACGATTTCCGCTTCGCCCGCGGCTTTCGGCATGTAGGTTTCGATCAGGACGATCTCGGCGGCTTCTTTGTCGGCCATTTCCTGGCGTCCGCCTTTGGTGAACTGCTCTACGGATTCCTTGCGCTGCTTGATGAGCGTGGCCAGCACGGCCTGGGATTCTTTGTCGTCGAGCGGGGACATCTTTTCGACCTGGCGCAGTTGCAGGGCGCTTTTGACCATGCGCAGGGTGGAGAGGCGGGCTTCGTCCTTGGCCTTCATGGCGGTGACGATGGCTTTCTGGATCTGTTCGGTCAGGCTCATGCAGGAATTATAGACGTGCGAGTGGCTGGCTCGAAGGTCTAGCCGTGCCGTCTATGCATGTGCAAGAACTTATGCCGCCCCTCGGGAGTCTGCGACGGGACATCTTTCGCCGCTTTGGGGCTGCCCATTTCACATTATTCTCCCACGGCTCTCATCTTCGCTCGGCTGAGATTCTTGGATCAAATCCGCTACCTAATCATTCGGCGGCGCATCTGATGCGCAGGAGGAATTCATCTATGAGCAAACTCGCGATTTGGGCGCAACTGGAAGGTCGCCCCGGCAAAGAGAAGGAAGTGGAGGAATTTCTGAAGTCGGCGCTGCCGCTGGCCGAGCAGGAAAAAGGAACGGTCAGCTGGTATGCCATCAAAATGGGGCCGGGCAAATACGGCATCTTTGATACCTTTGCCGACGAAAACGGACGCAATGCACATCTCACCGGCGCGATTGCCAAGGCATTATTTGCCAAAGCGGACGAGCTATTCGCCAAGGCTCCGGAGATTGCAAAACCCGAAGTTCTGGCGGCAAAAACCCGGAATTAACCTATCAGGCACGGCATTCCGCGCCTCCCTGTCCGGCGCGAAGAGCGGGTCCGACCGCATACAATTCGCCGGCTTCCGATAGAATAGGGGGGCCGCAAGAATCCCGTTTTCTCCAGGACTTCATAAGAAATGCTGCATAAAAATCGCCTTTTTACTCCCGGACCGACTCCTCTCCTGCCCGCCGCGCAAACGGCGATGGCTTCGTTTACGGCGCACCATCGCACTGCCGACTTCAAGGCCCTGTTTCAGCGGGTGCTGGCCGACATGAAGGAATTCATCGGCACGAAGAATGACGTTCTGGTGCTGGCCTGTTCGGGCACTGGGGTGATGGAGGCGTCGGTATCGAATCTGACTTCGCCGGGCGATAAGGTGCTGGTGCTGACCGCCGGCAAGTTTGGCGAACGCTGGACGGGACTCGCCAAGGCGTTCGGCTGCAAGGTGGATGTGCTGAGCGTGCCCTATGGTTCGACGTTTTCTCTGGACGAGATTCGCGGGAAGATGACCTCCGATGTGCGGGCGGTCTTTGTGCAGGCGACTGAGAGTTCCACGGGCGCGCGGCATGACATCGAAGGCATCGCGAAAATTGTGCGGGCTCACGGTGACGACGCAATGCTGGTCGTGGATGCAATCACGGGCCTCGGTACCACGCATCTCGATGTCGACCGCTGGGGCGTGGATGTGATCATCGGCGGATCGCAAAAAGCGCTGATGATGCCGCCGGGGCTGGGGTATTGCGCGGTCAGCGAGCGGGCGGGGAAGCGCATGGAGACCACCACTTCGCCGCGCTATTACTTCGATCTGCGCAAGGAACGCAAGTCGGCTGCGAAAGGCGAGTCGGCATATACGCCGGCGACTTCGCTGTTTGCCGCGCTGGGCGCGGCGCTCGAATTTGTGCGCGGCATGGGCAAGGGCGACCTGTCCAAGGGACGCGAAGAACTGGTGAACAATGCCGAGCTTTGCGCGGAGATGACGCGGGCGGGCGCGAAAGCTCTGGGACTCAAGCTGTATGCGGCGGCGCCGGCCGCGGCACTGACCGCGATCTGCGCACCCGGCGGAGTTGACTCCAGCAAAATCGTAAAGGAATTCCGCGAGGCCTTCGACGCCGTGGTGGCGAACGGCCAAGGCGAGATGAAAGGTCAACTTTTCCGCATCGCGCACATCGGCTACTACGACTACCTCGACACGATCGGGATTCTGGGCGCGCTCGAACATGTGCTGGCGCGGGTCACCGACCAAAGCGTGGAGTATGGCGCGGCGTTGCGCGCGGCGCAGCAAGTCTATGCCCGCAACACGGAAGCGGTGCCGGCGGGGCGTTGAAGGTCGGCGCTTCGCAGAGATCGGAGCGCAGAAGCGGGTGGGCAGCCGCGAACTTTCGGGTGCGCCGACGGACAGCCGGAGCGGCTGTCCCCGCACCAGCCCGCCAGTGCGTAAGGACTGACGAGAAACTCTCGGGACAGCCGGAAAGATTTCGGGCCGCTGCCCGATTCGCTAATTGATCGTGAAGTCCATGCTGGCTGAGGTTTCGGGCTGGGTCGCGCCGGTTCCGTAGATGCCCGTACCGGGATTGCCCGGGTTGGTCACCGTGATCGTGACTGTTCCCGACGTCGCAATCGCCGCAGCGGGCACGGCCACGGTGAGCTGGCTGGAGCTTATGTAGGTGGTGTTGGCGGTTTGCGCAGCGCCGTTCCAGTTGACGAACGCCTTGGTGCCGAAGTTGGCGCCGTTCACGGTTAAGACGAAGCTCGCGGCGCCTGCGGTCGCGGAGGACGGATTCAGCTGGGCGATCGTAGGGGTTGTCCCTGCGCCGGGCGGAGTGGCTTTGGCACTATACCCGCAAGCCAGGGTGAGGGCGACAGCAGCCAGGATGACGAGCGTCGCGAGCGATTTAGCGTCAAGGATATTGCGAAGTCGGTTCATGTTTTTCTCCCAGGGCCGGGGCCCAATGAGAGAAGTCTAGAAAGCCGGGGCGGCAGGCGTGTCAGGCCCAAGTCAATTTCTGGTCAATTGGTTGTCAGGCGAATTTAAAGGGCTGCATCTTCATTCCAAAGGACTTATTCGTGAAAATTATCGTGGCGGAAAAAATTTCGGCATCGGCGGTGGCGCAATTGCAGGAGCCGGGCTGGACCATTCTTACGGCGGATCAACTGGACGGCAACCTGGCGGTACACCTCGAAACCGCCGATGCGCTGATCGTACGCTCGGCGGTGCAAGCTGATGCCAAGCTACTGGAGCATGCGAAGAAGTTGCGCGTGATTGGGCGAGCGGGCGTGGGCGTGGACAACATCGACCTTGACGCGGCCACCCACAAGGGCATCGCGGTAATGAATACTCCGGGCGCCAATGCGGTCGCGGTCGCGGAACAGACGCTGGGGATGATGCTGGCGATGGCGCGTCATCTGTGCCGCGCGGATGCGCTCATGCATGCCGGCAAGTGGGAGAAGAAGTCGCTGCAAGGTACCGAGCTGCGGGCCAAGACCCTGGGCATTGTGGGTCTGGGACGCGTAGGCATGGAAGTGGCGCGGAGAGCGCGGGCGTTCGGGATGGAACTGGTGGGGCACGATCCGTTTGTGTCGGTCGCCGTGGCAAAGGAGCAAGGGATCCGGCGGGCCGGGCTTGACGAGCTGTACGCCGCGTCGGATTACATCACGCTGCACGTCGGGTTGACGCCGCAGACCACGGGCATGATCAATGCGGCGTCCATTGCGAAGATGAAGAAGGGCGCGCGGCTGGTGAACTGCGCCCGCGGCGAACTGGTGAATGAAGCGGATCTGGCTGAGGCGCTCAAACAGAAGAACGTTGCGGCGGCGGCACTTGACGTTTTTGTGGAAGAGCCGCTAAAAAACTCGCCTTTCATGGCGTTGGAGAACGTTCTGCTCACGCCGCACGTGGGCGGGTCGACGTTTGAGGCGCAGGAGGCCGTGGGCGTCCAGATCGCGCAGCAAGTCAAGGAATATCTGAAACATGGCGTGATTCAGAATGCCGTGAATGTACCGTCGGTTTCGGCGGAAGAATACGCGGCCATGCAGCCCTACATCGTTCTGGCGGAGCGGTTGGGATCGTTTCTGGCGCAGGTTTCGGAAGGATCGATTGAAGAAATTTCCATTCGTTACGGCGGTCACATCGCGGAGTGGAAGACGGAATTGATTCGCAATGCGGCGATCAAGGGCATTCTGAACCCGGCGCTGGAGGAGAAGGCGAATCTGGTGAACGCGGCCGCGATCGCCGGCGAACGCGGATTGCACGTGTTGGAATCGCACAAGGCGAAGGCTCCCACCGGGGGCGCGGGCAGCACGCTCTCGATTTTTCTGAAGAGCGCGACGGAAGAACACTTGGTAAAGGGCGCGGTGCTGCACGAAAATACGCCGCGCCTGCTGCATGTGGATGGCATTGATGTGGAGGCTCCGCTGGAGCGGAACCTGATTTATCTGCGGAACCGCGACGTGCCGGGCGTGATTGGTAGAGTGGGAACAATTCTGGGTGAAGAGTCGATCAACATTGCGGATTTCTCGCTGGGTCGGCGTGCGGCGGAGAAAGATTCGGACCAGCCCCGCGAGGCAATCGCGGTCGTCCACGTGGACGGAGTCGTGACCGAGGAGGTGCTGAATAAGCTGCGGACGATTCCGGCGGTGCGGCAGGCGAAGGCAGTGCGGCTGTTCTGAAGGCGATTGCAGATTGCCGGGCGGCCGGATCGCCCCGCCGCCGGCAACGACCCGCAGTCCTTCTTACGATTGCGCTTCATCCCGCCGCAGTTTGCGGCTTTCGGCGAGCAGGGACATGGAGTGCATCAGGTTCTGTAACGTGACGATGCCGATGAGGCGCTCGTCTTCGACCACGGGGATGAGGCCGGAACTGCGCGTGGTGAGCTTGCGGAAGGCCGAGCCCAGCGAATCCTGACGCAGCGACACTTCAAAGATTTTATTCATTACGGCCTGAACGTAGCCGTTGCCTTCCGCGCGCAGCGCGTCGAGAATACGCTGCTTCGAAATCACTCCTACCATGTCGCTGCCGCGGACCACGGGAAAGTCATCCTGCAGCGAGTGGACCGCTTTCTCCAACGCGTCTTCCAGAGTATCGGCCGGGGAGAGCGTGGCGAAGTCGGTGAGCATGACTTCTTCGAGTCTTACATTGTCGAGCACCGACTGGAATACGAGCGCTCGCTCTTCCAGTTGGGCGGCGGAGAAGACAATTACGCCGACCATGGTAAGCCAGCTATCGCTGAACAGGCCCGCGATCATCAGTACCATGGCAATCGCGTTGCTGATGGACACAGCGCGCTGAGTGGCGGCGGAGGCGGCGACGCTGCGCGACAGGACGGCGCGCAGGAAGCGCCCGCCATCAAGCGGGTACGCGGGCATGAGATTGAGGACGGCCAGGTAAATATTCGCCCACACCAGACTTTTCAGCAGGTTCCCGGCCTGCAGGAAAGGCCACTTCCACAGATCTGCTCCGTATCCGGCGGCGATGACCAGCGCAGCCGAGAAGCAGGCGAGGATCAGGCTTACCAGGGGGCCGACCGCGGCCAGGCGAATTTCCCGCTTCCACAGCATCGCGGCGGATTGCGGCTTCTCCATGCGCGACTCGTCGTAGAGAGTGACGCCGGTGAGCGGCAGCAGAATCACCGCTTTGGGAATCATGCCCAGCCGGCGCGCGGCCAGCATGTGGCCGCATTCATGCGCTCCGACACAAGCCAGAATAATGCCTACCAGCGCCAGATCATGGGGGCCGTTCGCGCTGTTATGGGCGGCGTAGTCGGTCCAGAAGACGAACATGGGCAGAATGATGAAGGTGAGGTGAAGGCGAACATCAACGCCGAACAGTCTTCCTACCGGGATGGACCAGCTGCGCATATCCTTGGCTACTTTTATTCTACATGTACGGCTATATTGATTGCGGAAACCTCGGCGTAGAGCGATGCGGGTGATCGCGGGAAAATACCGGAGCCGTCCGCTGCGCTCGCTGCGCGGCATGGATATTCGTCCGACTTCGGACCGGTTGCGGGAGACGCTGTTCAACGTGCTGACCGCGGGGAACCCGGCGGCACTGGAAGGCAGCGTATGGCTTGATCTGTTTGCCGGGACGGGCGCGGTTGGAATCGAGGCGCTGAGCCGCGGAGCCAAGGAAGTTCATTTCGTGGAGTACTCCGCGCCGGCGGCGGAGGTGATTCGCGGCAACCTGGAAAGCTTGGGCATTGGAGAGGGTTTTACGCTGCTGCAGGAAGAATTGCCACGAGCCATCTGGCGCATGGAGCGGCAGCATGTGGCGGCTGACGTGGTGTTCGTCGATCCGCCCTACCGCATGCAGGATGCTTACACGAACACGCTCAGGGCGTTGGTGGATTCATCGCTGGTGTGGGCGATGTCGGTCGTGATTGCGGAGCATGAAAAGAAATTCGATCCCGGGGAAGAATTCGGATCATTGCGGCGGTTTCGAAAGCTGGTACAGGGAAGCGCTGCGCTGAGTTTTTACCGGATGGGGAGTGCGACCGATCTGCGGATATAGGCGAAGCGGACTTCTCGCCGCTTGGGCCCCGGTTTCCGGGAAGCACTACATAATCAACTCGTCAGGCCGGCGCACAATTGGGTGCTGCATTTCTTCCAGATCGTTCTTCACCATGTTCAGGCCATAGACGCATCCTTCGAAATTCTTCGAGAGGCTGGCGAACAGGGGCGCGACCTTGGCGTATTCGAAGTGCTCGAACTTGGAGACGATGTAGTAACTCTCTTTGCCGGCCTTGATCCACTCCACAAAATTTTCCAGGCGCTGGCGGCGCAGCCGGAAATGATTGATGCTCTCGGGAAACATTCCCGCGAAAAACAGCGCGTAGTCGCCGATATGTTTGCGCACCTGGCGCTCGCGATCAAACGAAGGCGCGGGCCCGTAGACCGGATCGGACTCAATCAGCATCTCGCCCATGTCAGTCAGCGGACGATTGGACGCGTCGTGAATCTTGAACAACTGATCGGCCTCGCAGAACTCGGCTAAGAGATGAGAAACATAGGCGACGATTTGGGGATCCCGAATGCCGATTTCTTCCGCGTAATGCCTCCCTACCAGATCCTGAAACAAATCCTGCAACGGATGCGATTCCGGAATCATAGTTTTTTGTCCCCCTGAACTCCGCATCGGGCACGGAGTTTACGCCGCCCTGCTTTGTGTTGATATCGCAGTTCGATGGCGCAAAGCAAGTGACTTTTGTTTATTGCCATAATTCGTTTTTCCAATTCATTAGAGGGTCGCGACGGAAAACGAGTTGTGCAGCAAAAACGCAAGAACGGGGGGGCAGGCGGACGTTAGAGTATGCGGATTGGGCTGTATTTTTGCTGGCACTCGGATGGAGCGGCTGCCAATTGCGTCACCGGTTGCGCTTATACAATGAAATCACGGAGGAATCGCAATATGGAAAGGCAGAACATTGCAAGCGGCACACCCTGGGAACCGATTGTGGGTTACTCCCGTGCAGTGAAGGTGGGATCGCAGGTATACGTTTCGGGAACGACAGCGACTGGACCGGACGGAACAATCGTGGGCCCAGGCGACATATATGCGCAAGCGATGCAAACGCTCAAGAACATCGAGAACGCACTGGCGAAGGCGGGCGCGAGTTTGAAGGACGTGGTGCGCACCCGGATCTACGTTACCAACATTGCGGAGTGGGAAAAGATTGGAAAGGCGCACGGGGAATTTTTCCGCGAGATTCGGCCGGCCACATCCATGGTGCAGGTGAGCGCGCTCATCTCGGCGGAAATCCTGGTGGAAATTGAGGCCGACGCGGTAATCACGGCCTGACCCTGACCGCGCACGCCACCTTCACGCACACGGCTCGACCCAAGCGGCGGACGGGATTGCTCTCTTTCTGCAAATTCGCTTGACAAGCGCCGCGCCGCGAGCATAATGCGTCCATCCGGTTTTACAAGTCGGCTTTCAAGTCAGTCTTATCGTCGACTATCGGAGAATCCAAGCAGTATCGGAGAATCCAATATTCGGCTTCTGCTTGGTTTGCCTACGGAGGCGCTTATGAGTGTTCTGGAGCTTTGCGATCGGGAAGTTGCGGCTGTGGGACTGGAAGCCAGTGTCGCCGATGCGATCCATAAAATGCTGGACCATCACGTGGGCGCGGTGGCGGTGGTGGATGACGAATACCGCGTGGCGGGAATCTTCACCGAACGCGATGTCCTGCGGAAGATGTCGCTGCGCCATGTCGATTCGAAAGCGACTCCGGTGCGCGATCTGATGACAACGCCGGTGGAGATGGCGACGCGCAGCACGGGGCCGGGCGAGGCGTTGACGACCATGCTGGAGCGGCACTTCCGGCATTTGCCGGTGGCCGACGATGGCGGCAAGTTGCTGGGGATTTTGTCGATTCGCAATCTGCTGGAGTGGCGCGTAGACGACCTGAGCCGCGAACTGGAGTCGCTGGAGCAGTATGTCTCGAACGACGGCCCAGGCGGCTAGTTTCAACACATCAAACCGGAAGGCAGCGACCGCAGTGTGTAGAATAAGGCATTGATGTCGCAGGCAGCCCCAGCCATCACGCGCAGTCCCGCCGAGGTCGTCCGGCTCACGCCCGTTTCCCAGGCGCCCAACGGCATCTGCTACGCCATGGCGGGCGAAGTTGCGGTGAACTCCTTTGACTTGGAGCGCATGGTCGCCGCTGTGCCCGGCAACGTGGCGGCGGCGCTCGAACGCAAGGCCTACTACTTCGTCCCGCTGGCAGTGAACCAGGGCGACGAAACCGTGATCGCCGATCGCTACGATGTCGCGCTCAGCGACAACGCGGTCTGCCATCG
>VFSW01013768.1_pt1 | contig 11227 bp, 9 predicted proteins | sample 5358111 | NCBI WGS metagenome assembly VFSW01 (sample SAMN11554181, study PRJNA540505) | mine drainage metagenome | isolation source: sediment from site ElyBrook_90M | place: USA: Ely Copper Mine, Vershire, VT | collected 2017
AGTGGGTGCAATGGTTGCGTTTTTTGTGGGGGTGGTCTACCCGGCTCCCACACCTTTGCTGGTCCGCTCCCCCCCCCCCCCCGCCCCGGCCGCGGGGGCGCGACCCTTCCCGCCACCCCGACGAGGACGCGACCGCCGACGCCTACGAGCTCGTCGGCGCGACGCTCGAGGCCGCGGGCTACCGCTGGGAGGAGATCTCGAACTGGGCGCAACCGGGTCACGAATGCCGTCACAACCACCTCTACTGGGACCAGGGCGACTACCTGGGCGTCGGATCGGCCGCGCACTCCCACCGGGCCGGCCACCGGTGGTGGAACGTGCGCACCCCGGACCGGTACGTGGCGCTCGTCGGGGCCGGGCGACGCCCGACGGCCGGTGAGGAGTTCCTCGACGAACCGACCCGGCGATTCGAACGCGAGTCGCTCGCCCTGCGCACGACGCGCGGGGTGCCCGTGGAGGCCTTCGAGTCGCTCGACGAGATCGCTCATCTCGTCTCGGTCCGCGAGGGACGCGTGACGCTCGCCCCGCAGGGCCGGCTGCTCGCCAACCAGGTCATCGTCCGGCTCAACGGATCTCAGTAACCCGGTAACCTGTTCCGATGCCGCTCGAACCCGATCACGACCTCCTGGACAAGGTGATCAACCTCGCCAAACGGCGCGGGTTCATCTTCCCCTCGGCCGAGATCTACGGCGGATTCCGGTCGACCTACGACTACGGCCCGCTCGGCGTGAACATGCTGCGCAACGTCAAACAGGCGTGGTGGCGTTCGATGGTCCAGCTGCGCGACGACGTCGTGGGCCTGGACGCGGCCATTCTGGGACCACCGGCGGTGTGGGCGGCGTCGGGGCACCTGGCCACGTTCACCGACCCCCTGGTCGACTGTCGGCGCTGCAAGGAACGGTGGCGCGAGGACAAGATCGACGGCGTCTGCCCGAACTGCGGGGGTACCGAGTTCACCGAGGCACGGGCCTTCAACCTGATGTTCAAGACCCAGGCCGGACCTGTGGAGGGCGAGGGCGCCACGGCCTACCTACGTCCCGAGACGGCTCAGGGGATGTTCACGAACTTCATGAGCGTGCTCACCACGACGCGCCGTCGCCCCCCCTTCGGCATCGCCCAGGTCGGCAAGTCCTTCCGAAACGAGATCACGCCGCAGAACTTCGTCTTTCGCACCCGGGAGTTCGAGCAGATGGAGATGGAGTTCTTCGTCCCCCCGGCCGACGCTGATTCCTGGTACCGCTACTGGATCCAGCACCGGTACGAGTGGTACCTCGACCTCGGGATCCCCGCCGACCGGCTGCGACGCCACGAACACGCCAAGGAAGACCTCTCCCACTACTCGCGCGGCACGACCGACATCGAGTTTCTCTATCCGTGGGGCTGGGACGAGCTCGAGGGCATCGCCAATCGAGGCGACTACGACCTGACCCAGCACGCCAACGCCTCGGGGGTGGCCCTCGAGTACTTCGACCAGCAAGCCGGCGTTCGCTACACGCCGTACGTGATCGAGCCCGCGGCGGGGGCGACCCGGGCGATGATGGCGTTCCTGCTCGCCGCCTACGAAGAGGACGAGGTCGAAGGCGAGTCGCGAACGGTACTCCGTCTGGATTGGCGCCTTTCGCCCTATCAAGTCGCGGTGCTCCCGCTCTCGAAGAAGGCCGAGCTCGAGGGCGTGTCGCGCGAGGTGCTCGCCGTCCTGCAACCGTGGTTCATGTGCGACTACGACGTCACCCAGTCAATCGGTCGTCGGTACCGTCGCCAGGACGAAGTCGGAACCCCCTATTGCGTAACCGTCGACTTCGACAGTTTGAGTGACCGTGCCGTAACCGTTCGCGACCGCGATACGACGGCACAGGTGCGGGTGGCGATCGACGACCTCGTCGGCGAGTTACGCGGGCGAATGAGCCCGCAGTGAGCCAGGGGTAGCCAGCCGGTCGGGTGGGGTGCCTTGCGATGGACCCAACGTGGTGTCACGGCGATGGCCGAGTGTCGATGTGATGAGGTACCGAGACCGGCGCGAACGGCGTCCGACGGTCAATGACGTGGTGGACGGGGCGCCGACGGTGCTCCGTGACGGCGAACCGACGGATGAAGCGGTCAACGGACGGCGCTGGGCCGTAGTCGGCGCCGTCTCAGTTGACGATGAGCAGCCCGCGCATACTCGGCCCGAACCCGACCGCCGCCGACGCCACGCAGTGGCCGCCCACGCAGCTGATACTCCCGATCTGACCCAGGCCAGCGGGCAGGGGCTCAGCCGCCCACGATGCACCGCCGTTATCCGATGACACGATCGTGGCGTAGTTGTGGCTGGCGTTGCCGCTCGCGCCCCCGGCGACGCAAGTCTGCGCCGAAACGCAGGACACGGTGAGCAGGGCGACCGTGCCCGCCGGCGGGTGCAGTATCGTCCAGCGTTGGCCACCGTCGACGGTCCGCGCGACGACGCCGTGGCCCAACGTGCTGTCGGCGCTCGATCCGACGGCCACGCACGTCGTGGCCGTGGCGCACGAAGCCGACATGACCTGGAAGAATCCGGGCGGCAGCGCGTCGTTCGTCCACGTCGTGGCCTGCGGTCCAAGGGTGATCGCCGCCCCCGATGCGCCGCAATGCCGATTCGAAGGCTGACTCAAGCAGTGCGCGAAGTCGAAGCCCACGGCGTGACACGAGCCGCCTGAGCACGTGAGGTCGTTGGGCCACCAGGGCGTCGATTCGGGGACGACCGACGCCGTCCACGTCGCGCCACCGTTGCTCGTCGTGATCGCGACGAGGCCGGTCGCGTTCGGATTGGCGGCCGGCGGCACCTCGGTGCAGCCGGGGCCGCAGCTCGTCGTCCCAGTGGTAGTGGGCGGAAGTCGGCCCGTGCCCAGTGCGACGCAGGTCGCGCCACTCGAGCACGAGACCCCGAAGAGCTGCACGCCCGGGGTCGGCGTGGACAGTGGCGTCGGGAGTGGCGCGCGGCGCCACGTCGCACCGCCGTCGTGGGTTACCAAGACCAGGCCGATCGATCCGATCTCGGGATTGCCGGCCTCACCGACGGCGACGCACGTGGTGGCCGTCGGACACGACAGACCGATCAAGAACGACAGGCCGCGGGGGGCCGGCAGCGTTTCGGGTCGCCAGGTCGCGCCACCATTGGTCGACGTCACAATGCCGGGATGACCCTTGGTCGAGAACGTGGCCCAGCATCGATTGACCTTGACGCAATCGACCGAGCCGTAGATCCGCCCGACGAGACTCGGCGCATTCGACAGTCGCCACGACGTTGCGGCCCAAGCGTTGCTCGCCGGCGCGACGAGCAACGCCGCCGTGACGATCAGTCCGATCACTCTGTTTCGCACGAAGCCCCCCGACGAAACGGTCCGACAGGCTCCCGCGTGGCCGGACCACGCCGAACCTACTACGGGCCCATCGTCCGCGCTCAGTCACCGCCCAACCGTGGGATTGCGCGCAGGTTGCCGCCAGCGAGCCGACGACCGCGCCGCTCAGCCAGCACCGTCGTAACCAGGACGAACCCCAGCGCCCCACCGAACCAACAGTCCCCGCTCCACCCGTAGGCGGCATAAAGATCACCCGAAACGTAACTGCCTAGCGACGCGCCGACGAAACAGCTCACCATATAGGCGCTGTTGACCCGACTGCGGGCGTCCGGGACGAGCGAGTAGATAATCGACTGATTGGTCACGTGCGTGCCCTGCACGCCCGCGTCGAGCACGATGATACCGAGCGCCATCCACCACAAGGAGTCGCGCCCTACGGCCAGGATGGCGAAGGCCGACGTCACCATCGCGGCCGCCACCACGGTCGACCGTCGCGTGTGCTGGCGGTCGGCAACGTGACCCGCGGCGTTGGCGGCCAAGACCCCCGCTACGCCGAAGAGTCCGAACAGCCCGATGATCGCGTTCGAATAGTGGAACGGCGCACCCGCGAGGCGGAACGAAAGGGTCGTCCACAAGGTATTGAACGCGGCAAAGGCGATCGCTCCGTAACCGGCGCGACGGCGAAGTCCCGGCTCGGTGCGCACGAGAATGAACGGGTCGGCCACGAGGGTCCGGTACCTGATCCGTTCGCGGACCGGTTCGTCGGGTAACACCCGGTGCAGGGCGAGCGCCGTGACGGCGAGCACGATGGCGGCGATCCAGTAGACGGCCCGCCACCCGGCGATCTGCGCCACGAGACCGGCGGCGGTCCGCGAGAGCAAGATGCCGATCAGGAGTCCGGTCATGATGCGCGCGATGACCCGGCCCCGTTGCGACGGTTCGGCGAGGTCGGCGGCGAAGGGCACGATGGTCTGCGCCCCGACCGAGGTCAGACCGATGAAAACGGTGGCCACCGCGAAGAGCGCGAACGAGCCCTGCACCGAAGCCAGCGCCATCGCGAGCGCCGCGAAGAGGAAGATTCCCGTGAGGAGTTGACGCCGGGCGACCAGGTCGCCCAGTGGCAGGATGAACGCGAGACCGACGACGTAACCCGCTTGCACCAGTGTCATCAGCAATGCGGCGCTCGTCGTGGAGACGTGGAAGTCCCCTCGAACCTGGTGCAGGAGGGGCTGGAGGTAGTACAGGTTGGCGACCATGACACCGGTCGCCACGGCCATCAAGACGATGAGCGCCGAGGAGAGAGGTCGGTGGGTGTCAGGCACGGACGTCCGTCGGCTGGATCCGATGACCGCGCTACGAATCGCTGCCGGGGGAGGGCAGGGAGTAGGTCACCTGGGCCTTCGCGACGACCTCGGTGCGACCGCGTGAGAACATCTCGACCTCGGCGACCGCGAGGCGGCGGCCGAGCTTGAGCACGCGGGCTCGGGCCATGACGTCGCGCAGTTCGGGTTTGCGAAGAAAGTCGATGTGCAGACTCGTGGTCACCGCCAACAGCACCGGGCCGATATGGGACATGATCGCCATCCACGCCGCCGTGTCGGCCAGCATCATCATGGTCGGTCCCGATAGGGTGCCGCCGGGCCGACCGTGCTGGGTGTCGATGGCCTGGCTCAGCAGGACGAAGTCGTCGGAGACCTCTTCGACCCGGGGAACGACGTTACCCGGGAAGGAATCGACGAGGATCGCCTGGAGTTGATCGACGCCGAGCACGGTCACCCCTACGCCGCCTTGCGATAACGCATGGTGGCCAGCGGTGCGAGCACGGCCAGGGCGCCGAGGCCCCAGATGATGGTCAACCACACCGAGTTGCCGGTCGGATCGCCGAGCATCAGGGCCCTTACGGCGTTCGCCGCTTGGGAGACCGGTTGGTTACGGGCGAAGGCTTGGAGCCAGGTCGGCATCGTGGAGACCGGGACGAAGATCGACGACGCGAAGGTAATGGGGAAGATGATGGGGAACGTCATCGCTTGGGCCGTCTCGGAGTTCGGTGCGGCGAGGCCGACGAAGGCGAATCCCCACGAGAGTGCGAAAGCGAAGAAGAGCATGAGCAGGCTCGCCTCGACGTACGGTCCGACACCGCCACCGGGTCGGAAGCCGACCGCTATCCCTACGGCGGTGATGACGACGAGCACGAGCACGTTGCGCACGAGATCGGCGATGGTGCGTCCGCCGAGGACCGCCATTCGCGCCATCGGCAGCGCCCGGAAGCGCTCGATGAGCCCACGCTGGAGGTCCTCGGCCAGTCCGATCGCGGTGCCGACGGCACCGAAGATCGTCGTCTGAACGAGGATCCCGGGGATGAGGAAGTTGACGTACTGACCGCTCGGAATGAGGATCGCCCCGCCGAAGACGTAGCGGAACAAGAGGACGAACATCACCGGCTGGACAACCGCGAAGACCAGCGAAATGGGTATGCGCACCAACGTGAGGAGGTTACGCCGCGCGATGGTCGCGAGATCGCTTATCACCCAACGCAGCGAACTCCTCGGCACCTGGTGGGGTGCAGCGTCGACGGTCATCGATCCGCTCGCCCCCACCGATCGGCGACGACCTCGGTGGCCGCGTCGTCGGCTCGGTGACCGGTGAGACTCAAGAAGACATCGTCGAGGCTCGGTTCACGCAGGACGAGTCCGGCGAGGGCCACCCCCGCGCCGTCGAGGCGGCGCAGCGCGTCAGCGGCGGTCGCCGGGCCTCCCTCGACGGTGAATTCGACGACGAGGCCCTCGACGCTCGGGGCCTTGGCGGAGAGGCCTTCGACAAGTTCGGCTCCGCGCCGGGCGTCGCCGACGGATTCGAAGGTCAGGGCCAGTACCGTTGCGCCCAGTCGTGTCTTGAGCTCTGAGGACGTCCCTTCGGCGATGATCCGTCCGTGGTCGAGCACCACGAGCTGTCTCGCCAGTCGATCGGCTTCTTCCAGGTACTGCGTGGTGAGCAGGACCGTCGTGCCGCCCTCGACCAACTGCTCGATGATGGCCCAGAGGTCCTGACGACTCTGAGGGTCGAGTCCGGTCGTCGGCTCGTCGAGGAAGAGGAGGGGAGGGTTCGCGACGAGGGCGGCCGCCAGATCGAGCCGCCGCCGCATCCCGCCGGAGTACGTCTTGACATTGCGCGTCGCCGCGTCGGCCAGGCCGAACTGATCGAGCAGCTCGTTGGCGCGAGCTCGCACGACGGGGCGTTCGAGGTGGTTGAGGCGGCCGATCATGCGAAGGTTCTCGAAGCCGGTGAGGTTCTCGTCGACCGTGGCGTACTGGCCCGCTAGACCGATGCTGCGGCGAACGGCGTCTGGTTCGCGCACCACGTCGAAGCCGTTGACCCGCGCCGTCCCAGCGCTCGGCGCGAGGATGGTGGCGAGGATGCGGACCATCGTCGTCTTGCCCGACCCGTTGGGGCCGAGCAGGCCGAAGACCTCGCCTCGGGGGACCCGCAGGGTGACGTCGTCGAGAGCGCGGATGGTCCCGTCCTTGAACGTGCGGACGATGTTGAGGGCTTCCACGGCGAAATCGGGCACGAGAGGAGTCTAGGGAGTGGCGCTACGCGGGCCGACCAGTTCACCGGGCCGAGGCGATACCGTCTAGCCATGAGCATCTCGGAGAGCGACATCGCGACGGTGCGGTCCGCCACCGATATCGTCGCGCTCATCACCGAGCAGGTGGCCCTCAAGAAGACCGGCCGTCGATGGACCGGGCTCTGTCCCTTTCACGGCGAGAAGACGCCTTCGTTCTCCGTGAACGCCGAAGAGGGCCGGTACTACTGCTTCGGCTGTCGGGCCGCCGGCGATCAGATCACGTGGGTGCGTGAGACCATGCACCTTGATTTCGTCGACGCCGTACGAGTCCTGGCGGACCGGGCCGGTATCGAGCTCCACGAGGACGCGAACGCCTCCAAGGAGCGAAAGGAGCGTCAACGACTGCTGGAGGCCATGGAGCGGGCCGTCGAGTGGTACCACCAGCGGCTGCTCGAGTCGCCGGACGCTCGAGCGGCACGCGAGTACCTGCGAAGTCGGGGAATTACGGGCGAGGGCGCCCGACGGTTCCGACTCGGGTGGGCACCGGACCAGTGGGACGCCCTGACGTCGACGTTGCGACTCGACGAACGGGTCCTCGTCGGTACCGGACTCGGTTTCATCAACCAGCGCGGTCGCCGCCAGGATGCCCTGCGAGCTCGACTGATCTTCCCTATCTTCGACCCGTCCGGCAGGGCGATCGCCGTCGGCGGTCGGGTCCTGCCCGGAGCGACGAGACCGGACGGGAGTCCGGAGGCCAAGTACAAAAACAGCCCCGAGACGCCCATCTACTCGAAGCGTCGCACGCTCTACGCCCTCAACTGGGCGAAGGACGACGTCATCCGGTCTGGTGAGGTGATCGTCTGCGAGGGCTACACCGACGTCATCGCCTTCTTCGGTGCGGGTATGCCCCGAGCCGTCGCGACCTGCGGGACCGCTCTCGGTGAGGAGCACTTCCGCACGATGAAGAACTTCGCGAAGCGCATCGTGTTGGCCTACGACGCCGACCAAGCCGGCCAGAGCGCCGCGGCTTCGGTCTACCAGTGGGAACGCCAGCACGACGTCGACGTCGCGGTCGCTCGCCTGCCACGCGGGAGCGACCCCGCCGACCTGGCTCAACGCGACCCTGCGGCGCTGAGGGTCGCCGTAGCCGAGGCGGTGCCGTTCCTCCAGTTCCGGCTCGAACGAGTGTTGGAGGCGGCGAACCTCTCCACCCCGGAGGGTCGGGCGCGAGCGGGCGAGCGCGCCATCGTAGTCTTGGCTGAACATCCCAGCGAACTCGTCCGCGACCAGTACGTGATGCAGGTCGCCGATCGGCTTCGGCTGGAAGCGTCCGTGTTGCGCACGCGCGTCGGGGAGACGGCCCGCGGTGAACCGCGCCGAGTCGCTCCGACGACGGTGGCGCGCCCAGTGGTCGCGAACCTCCCGCGTCCGGGAATGGAGGCCTTGCGCCTCTGCGTCCACTTCCCTGATCTCCGACGCCGCTTCGACGAGGCGTACTTCGTTCACGACGTGCAGCGAGCCGCCTTCGTGGCCCTGACGCGAGACGAGCCACTCGCCACGTCGATAGACCGGCTCGAGAGCGAAGGGTTGGACGACGCGGCACGAGTCTTGAGCGAAGTCGTGGTCGACGACCCCGGCGAACGTCCGAACGATGCGGCGGTGGCTGCCGTGGTGGCGCAGCTGCTGCGTCACGCGGCGGACCACGCGTTGCGCGAGGTGGAGCGCGAGATGCGTGGCGGGCTCGTCTCGCCCGAGGCCGCTGCCACCATTATCCGCGACGTGAAGGAACGTCTCCTGCTGCTCGGCACCGATCACGGTGAGATGGCCGAGACGAATTTGCGGCAGTGGTTGGTCGGAAGGCTGGTGGACGTTCCTTCGTGATGGCCGTTCGGCGCGTCGTCGGAGGTCTGTCGATGACCGAACCGCTGTCGATCGAGGAGGAGCGACGACTGTACCCGGTGATCGTTCGCGGCCGCGAAGCCGAAGTGGCCCTGGCGTCGACCACCGAACCGGCACAGCGGCGCCGACTGCGCCGACAACGTCAGGCGGGCCAAGAGGCTGAGTCGACGCTGTTGCGGGCGACCTGCGGACTGGTTCGCGCGAGGGTCACCGAACGGGGCTATCGCTTCGGCAACGAGGACCTCGAGGCGGCCGGGATCGAGGGGTTGGTCAATGCGCTGCGGCGTTTTGACCCGGTTCGCGGCGTTCGGTTCGCCACCTACGCGAACTACTGGATAATGAAGCTGGTGAACCAGGCCGTTCGCCAGCAGGCGGGACTGACCGACGGCGAAATGCGTCTCGTCGTACGACTGCAGCGTTGGGAGCGGCTCGTGGCGCCCCGCCCCGTGACCCGCCACGACGTCGCCCAGAACCTCGGCATCTCGCTCAACCGGGCCGACGAGATCATGCAGATGAGCCGCGACCTCGCGACGCGTCGTTACCAGCCGGCCCCGCTGTCGGACACCGAGGAGACGGGTGCAGCGCCGGTTCAGCCCGAGGCTCCCCCGTGGGTCATCGAAGCATTGAAGCGAGCGTGTGGCGACGATTTCGACGATTTCTGGCAACTCACCTTTCACACGATGTCTCTCGAGGAGCTCGCCTCGGGGCGGGGGATTTCGCGGCAAGGCATGGCGAAGCGGATCGAGCGGAGTCGTCGCGCGGTGCTCGAGAGCCCGGACGCGCAACGTCTTCAGGCGTGGTTCGACCTGCAGTGATCACGTGTGCCGGTGCTAGTGTTGCCATGCCTTCGGGTGCGGTCCCAGATAGCTCAATTGGCAGAGCAAGCGACTGTTAATCGCTAGGTTGCAGGTTCGAGTCCTGCTCTGGGAGCTCAGTCCTTGAACTCAGTCCTCCGGTTCAATCCCTCCTTCGTTCTTCCTGCGGTCCGTGGGCGTTCGTCGCTCACTGGTGGCTCGTCGGCGTGTGGGTCGATGCCCCGAGGGGGCCGACCGTGCCCCGGTCGCGAGCGTGGGCCACCGAATCGGCTCCCGTGGAACTACCGTGGACTCGAGGAGGGGCCGTGACCCACGACGTACGCACTGACCAGCGATTGGATCCCCGGATACGGGACCTACTACTCGCCATGCCTCCGCCGGCGCCGATCGAGGTCGTGGACCGCGACGCCTTAGTCCGCGAAGCGGTGTCTCCGAAAGGTTTGGAGCGCGAACGGTTGTACGAGGAGCTCCTCTCGGTCTGTGACAGTGAAGAGGCGGCACCATCGTCCGGTCTTCGTTTTGACGACGTGGAGGTCGTATCACAACCCGACGGGAATCGAATCAGGCTCCAGGTGGTGCGTCCCGACACCGATGCCGACGTCGCGGCCGTGTACTACCTGCACGGTGGCGGGATGGCCACGAGTTCGAGCTACTTCGGCAACTACCGCGCCTGGGCCCGCATCCTCGCCAGTTACGGTGTCGCCGTGACCATGGTGGAGTTTCGCAACTCCATTAGTCCGGGTCGGGTCCCGGAGATCGCCCCGTATCCAGCGGGGCTCAACGACTGTCTGTCGGGACTGTCGTGGTTGCACGACAACGCGACCCGTTTCGGGATCGACACAGAGCGAATCGTCATTGCGGGCGAGAGTGGCGGGGGCAACCTTGCCCTCGCTTGCGCGATGGCGCTCAAACGGCGTGGCGGTCTATCGACGCTAAAGGGGATCTACGCGCTCTGTCCGTACATCGCGGGGCGATGGCCCGACGAGCGGTACCCGTCCTCCATCGAGAACAACGGCATCTTTCTCGATCTGTACGGCAACTACGGCGCGATGAGTTACGGCATCGAGGCCTTCGAGGCCGGCGACCCCCTCGCGTGGCCGGGTTTCGCGACCGTCGATGACGTCGCCGGTTTCCCGCCGACCGTCATCAGTGTCAATGAGTGCGACCCGTTACGCGACGAGGGTATCGCCTTCTTTCGGCTACTGCTTCGAGCAGGGGTGCCGGCCCGCGGGCGCGAAGTGCTCGGTACCATGCACGCGGCCGAACTCGCCATTGTGGTTTGTCCCGAGATCACCCACGACACCGCCCGCGACCTGGCCGCATTCGCTCGTTCGTAGGCAGGCTCTCTCCCACCAAGGTGTCGACCGCGGGTGCAACTCGTTCCGGGATACCGGATGGGATCGCAATCAACGTCGGACGTTTCCACAGCGTTGCTACGTGACGGTAAGTTGGTGGCCGGTGGGCGACTCCCGATCACTCACAAAGGTTTAGGGCCGTAGCTCAGTGGTTAGAGCAGGGGACTCATAATCCCTCGGTCGTGGGTTCGATCCCCACCGGCCCTACTTGAGGGACTTATGGAAAAGGGGGGTCTCCAGCTCACGGCCACTCAGGTTGGATCCCGCCATGGCTGCGCC
>VFSW01013769.1_pt1 | contig 11227 bp, 8 predicted proteins | sample 5358111 | NCBI WGS metagenome assembly VFSW01 (sample SAMN11554181, study PRJNA540505) | mine drainage metagenome | isolation source: sediment from site ElyBrook_90M | place: USA: Ely Copper Mine, Vershire, VT | collected 2017
CACCGGGGCGCGGGCCGACCTCGCGGGGGCGGGGATGCGGGCCTGGCAAGCCGAGCCGGCCGAGCGCGGGGCCCGGCAGGCGCTCGACCGGCTCCCGCCCGGCTAGGCTCGCGCCCGGGCGCACATCCGACCCGGGCCGGCTAGTCAGAACGGCTGCGGGTCGATGACGCACAGGCCGCTGAAACGGCCGATCAGGAGTTCGGCCGCCACGGCCTCTAGGTGGTCGGCCAGGAAGAGCACGGGGATCGTCGTGCAAGGTATCCCAGTCCAGCGAGCTGATCGCATTACGTAATTGCCGTTTTCCTGCCTTCCCGGTGCCAGGAAGTCAAGGGCACCGTTTTCCGGGAACCGCCAATTAACCGGAATCACGTACTGTCCCACGTAAGACACGAGTTCGTCGGTTAGCTCGTAGTGGCGGATGAAGTCGAACGTTACGATCCGGCCAGCCGCCCGCGACTGCCCGGCACTCCCCTCAGGCATCACGCCTTCCCACCGCACTCCCTGATCAATCCGGGGTAACAACAGTCCCATTCGTTCTTTCGCCCTGACCAAGGCGGTCGTGGTGACCGAACGGAGTGATGTTACCCCGCCTCCGAGATAACGCATTTATGGTTGTTAACGCTCTGCGGACTTGACTGAGCAGCGAGCAGGCGGGTGAGATGGCGTTATGGGGGATCTTGGTAAGGACCTAAACGGCACGTGACAACTGAAATTATGAAGGCGGCCGATGGCCGCAAGATTGCCGTGCAGGTTTCCGGGAAACCGGCTGGTCATCCGGTGTTCTTTTTCCATGGCACGCCAGGCAGCAGCATGGGGCCATTGCCCAGGACCCAGGTCCTGTACAAGATGGGCGTCCAGGTGATCAGCTTTGACCGGCCAGGTTACGGGCGCTCGGAGCGGCTGTTCGCCCGGACGGTGGCCGACGTCGTGCCCGACGTGGTGGCGATCGCAGACTCGATCGGGCTGGAGAGATTCGCCGTCATCGGCCGGTCCGGCGGCGCGCCACACGCGCTGGCCTGCGCCGCCCAGTTGCCCGACCGGGTTACCCGGGCGGCCGCGCTGGTGAGCCTCGCCCCCTGGGGTGCCGCAGGACTCGACTGGTTCAACGGCATGGCCAGCTCTAATGTGGACGCCTTCGCGACCGCCGCCTCCGAGCCTGAACTGCTGATCACGCGACTCGTCCAGAATGCCGCCAAGATCAACGAGAACCCGGCGAGCCAATTCGCAGACCTCAGCGCGGAGATGCCGGAACCGGACCGGCGCATGATGGCCGACGTCGGCATCCGACGCCTGCTCGCGGAGAACTCCAGGGAAGCGCTGCGCTACGGCCCCGACGGCTGGATCGATGACGTGCTCGCCTTCTGCTCGCCCTGGGGAATCGAGGTATCTGACATCAGGGTGCCGGTGCTGCTCTGGGCAGGAGAGAAGGACGTCTTCTCACCCGTCACGCACACCCGATGGCTCGGAGACCGCATTCCGGACGCGCTGGTCCAGATCACACCGGAGAGCGCGCACTTCGACGCGCTCAAGGTGCTCACCTACGTCATAGCCTGGCTGATCAGGCAAACCTAGTCCTGACCAGCGCCGCAGCGGGCAGGGCGTCAGGTGGGCTGTGGCTCCAGGTCCCGGTTGATCAGCGTCCAGCTAAGCAGCCGCAGCAGGTTAGGGTGATTTTCGCCGAGCACCCGCAACATCCCTGCGGCGACATACTGCTGCAGGGCGATGGCTTCCTCGGCACGCTCACTTGCCCGCAAGGTAGTCGCGAGATTTGCCTGGCAGACGAGGGTGTCGGGGTGCATGTCGCCGAGCTTGCCGCGCAGCTTCACGATCGTGTCCCGCTGTAGCGCCTCCGCGTCGCTGAACTGCCCCATGTCATACCGGCAGTTGGCCATGTTGACTGTGCACGACAGTGTGAACGGGTGCTCATCGCCGAGGACCTCGCGCAGCGACCGGAGGGTGGACTGCGCGAGCAGCAGCCCGTCCTCTGCCTGACCGGTTCCACGCAGGTAAGTGGCGATGTTGTTGGCCGCCGCCAGGGTGAACGGGTGCTTGGGTCCCAGGGTCCGCTCGTACGTCGCTAGTACGTCGCTCGCGACGGTGTAGGCGGCGGGCTTGTCGTCAAGAGCGGACAGGTCGCAGGCGAGGTTGAGCTGGCAGGCGAGCGCGTCGGGGTGGAGCGGCGAAAAGTTCTTCAGGTACCGCTGGCTGGTTTCCTTGGTGATACGGAACGCCTCTTCGAGTTCGCCGACCTTGCGGAGCGAGACCGCCAGGCTCTTGGCCGTTCGGAGCGTGTCCACCCAGTCCTCGCCGAGGACGGTGGCGTAGCGCTGGTAGGTCTCACGGAGCAGTCCCACAGAGCCGCCGAAGTCGCCCGCCTCACGCATGTCACGAGCCAGCATGCTGGCGGAGTGCAGCGTGTACGGATGACTCTCCCCCAGAACGGACACCCGGCGGCTCATCGTGTCCTCGTCGAGTTCGCGCGCCTTGAAACAGTCACCGACCAGGCGCAGGTCGATGGCCAGGTTGTTGGCCGCCCGCAGCGTCGAGGGCTCGTCCTCGCCGAACAGTTCCTTGAAGCTCTCGTACGTCTGCGTGTCCATCGCCAGCGCACGCTGGAACTCGCCTAGCCCGCGCAGGTCGCCCGCGATGCTACCGGCCGTCTGCAGGGTGTGCGGGTGCTCGTCGCCGAGCACCTCGCGCTGCTTGCCGTGGATGTCGGTGTCCTGCGCAAGCGCGTCCGCGTACCGGCCCTGCGAGCGGAGCACGTTGGCCACGTGGAAGCGCAGGTACAGGGTCTGCCGGTCTTCCGGTCCGAGCCGTTCCCGCCACTGCTCTTCCAGCCGGTGGCCGAACTGCAGTGCGGCCTCGAAATCACCGCGCTTCCATAGGTAGCGCACGCGGTCGATCAACAGCTGGCGGGTGTCCTCCTCGTCGCATTGCGACGCCAGCGAGGCGCCGAGGTGCGGCCAGATCCAGTCATAACGCGGCCAGTTCTCCGGGTCATCGATGTCACCCTGGCTAGGGCGCGCGCCGACCAGGACGCGGTGGACCTCGTGTGCCGTCTCCTCCCAAGTATCCCCCGCCTCCAGCTGTGCCCGGATCACGGCCTGGATGAGGCGATGGACCTGAATGGAGTTGTTGCCCCTGTCCACCTTGGCCAGCGAGTACCTGGCGACCTCCCTGATGAGCTGGCCCAGGATGATCTTTTCCTTCAGCCGCGAGTCGAGTCCCACCAGCGCGTTGATCATCTGATCGCTGTAGAGAAGTGACAGCGAGATCGGTTCCGGTGAGAAGTAGGCGCACAGCTCCAGCATCCGGGCCGCGGCCGGAGACTGCTCCCGCAGCCGGTCGAATGCCAGCTGCCAGGTCACCGCCACCGGGGTCGGGTAATCGATTGGCTGGCTCAGTGCGAGGACCGCCGCTGACTGCTTGGTGAGCTGTTCTACGTACTCGGCCGCGGGGGTTCCGGTCTCGGCAAGCCAGGCGCCCGCCTGCTCGATGGCCAGCGGCAGGTCACCGAGTGCCTCGGCGACCATGATGGCTTCCTGATCGCCGAGGGTCGGAACCCGGCGCTGCAGGTGCTCCAGCGATTCCTCCCGGGTGAACACGTCGATCTCAACCGGCTCGGCCACCCGCGACCAAGCGGGGTTGCGCGACGTGACAAGGACGTGCCCGGAGCCGCCAGGGAAATACGACTCAAGACTGGCGGGATCGTCCGCGTTGTCGACGATGAGCAGCCATCGCGAGTAGGGCGTGCCCCGGCGGAGCGCCTCGTGGGCCGCCTGGGCGGCCTCGGCGAAACTCTCGCCGACCCGGATCGACAGCCTGGACGCCAGCTCGGCGAATGCCGGGCTTACCAGCTCCGGCTGCTCGGACCCCACCCACCAGACGATGTCATAATCGGCCATGTAACGGTGTGCATACTCAAGGGCGACCTGGGTCTTGCCGACGCCGCCGTACCCGTAAAGAGCCAGCGGCAGCACGACCGCCGTGCTCGACCCGACGAGCTGCTCGCGGAGCTTTTCCAGCACGTCCTGGCGGCCGGTGAATGTCGCGTTCCTGGTGGGTACGTTCCACACCGGGGGGGTAGTGCGCGGATAGCGCGGTTCGCGAGGCATCGAATCGGCCGGGTGCTCGGCCAGCCGACGGCCGAGAGCGAGAAGGATTGCCTCCGTCGCCTGCTGGGCGTCGCGCCGGGTCAGGTCCACGACCGTCCGCTCCGCGAACGGCTCGGTCATCCGGACCTCACCGATGCGAACCGGGATGAGCCGCCTGGTCATGCCGGCCGGATCGGCGATTGCCATCGCCTCCCGGACACCGAAGGCCTGGTGTGAGCGCAGGTAGGCTGGCGAGACGACCGCGATAGTGCGGCTGGCAGCTCCCGCCGCGCGCGCCGCCTCGTCTCGCGCGTTGCTACCCGCGAGGGCTCCAGCCGCCGGCTGGCGGACGCGAAGGCCAGCCTGGGCAAGGACAGCCGCGATCCAGTCGGCCCACATCCGGTCCTCGGCAACGTAGCTGAGGTAGATGTCAGCCGGCGGGGGCACCCGACGCCGGGTGAACGCGTCCTTGTACTGTAGCCGTGTCGCTTCCTCCAGCGGCGGCAGTGCGGTGATCTGGCCTTCGGTGACCGCCGCGGTCAGCCGTTCGAACGAGGCGAGCAGCGTCAGCGGAGACCCGGGCGTGTCGCCGAAGGCGGCCAGCGACTCCTCGAAGGCGTAAAATGGCTGGTACGGGATTTCGACGGAGGCCCAATAGGCATTCGCCTCCTCCTCGCTCATGCCGCTGGGGAAGTGATCGAGCAGCGCTCGCGCGAGCGCCTTGCCCGCGTCAAGCTTCTCCTTCTCGCCCAGGTCGATGCGCATCGGTACCGGCAAGATCTTGATGTGTCTGTCGTGGTAACGCTGGTCGACACTGCTCGCGATCAGCGCCGCTCCCTCGATCGACTGATCGCTCAGGGTGAAGCAGTCGACGAGGATGTCAGGCAGATGCATCGTGCAGATATCAGCGACGTCGGACAGGCCTGTCCTGCTGTCGATAAGGGCGTAGTCGTAGTTCGCCTTCATGTCGCTGCGCAGCGCGTCGAAGAACTGCCCGCCGCCGAACTTGTCGTAAAAGTCGTCCCAGTCGATCGAGGCCACCAGCGACGGGTAGTCACGGTTTCGCAGCCCGGCCGACACGAAGTCCAGCATCCCGCCGTCGCTGAACTGCCAGTTCACCGAAACAGCGAGATCGAGGATCCGCGCGTACTTCAGGTGCCAGTCACCCGGCCGGTCCTCTTTGCTAGTAGCCGCCCAGACATACTCGCTGACCAGGTTGATCACACCGGGCGTCGCGTTGAGCTTCGAAGGGTCGAGGAAGGGATGGAAGTACTTGTGCAAGCCTGGCGAGTCGAGATCCCAGTCAACGACAAGGACTCGCTTGCCGTTGCTCGCCAGGATCCAGGCGACGTTGGCCATGGCCATCGTGCGGCCGGCGCCGCCCTTGTACGAGTAGAAGGTAACGATCTTTCCCTCAGTCATCAGAGCGCTCCGGTGGGGTCGACAGGTCCGTAACGAGTCCGCCGAGCCGCGGCGGCCGCTCCACTGCGGGGCCGGCCGGCGGGTACGCCTGTGCGTGCCGCAGGTACTGCTTAACGACGGCGAGGATCAACTTCGGCAGCACCAGGCTGAAGTCGTCGAGCGTCGGAATCCCGTGCCCGGCGATCACGGATGTAGCCCGGACTTCCGCCAGCTTCCGGCCAAGGGTTACGTCCAGTGCGGTGCGCAGCCTCGCCTCCGCATCCGGGCTTACTGCTTCCCGGTTGCTCCAGGGGACCACCACCTGAACCCATGGCGCGTCCAGCGCGTCGATCCGCTTGAGCAGTTGCTGTACGCGCGGCAGCATCAGCGCCCACGGGTCGATGATCAGCACCTGCGGCCCTGAGGGCGGGTCCCCGCTGAGCAGGTCGGCCTCGTGCTGGTCGAGATCACCGATATCGACCCGGTAGCCGAGGCCGCGGGCCAGGCCGGCGGCGTGATCCGCGATCGGCCGCCTCGAGTCCGGCCGGTACGGATTCCAGTCCCTGGCGCCAGGGCCGTAGCAACGGCCGTCCCTGCCTTCCGGCAGCGGCCCCGGGGGCGGCGCGGCTACGGTGATTCGCAGCCTCTGGTCACCCGACATGGCGCGATCTTCCTCGCCGCCGAACGAGCTCTCCAGCGAGTCGTAGTCGTAGTCGGCGGTTGGCCCCTCCCCGACCGGCAACCGCTCGGCAACCGTCTTAATCCGTTCGGCCAGCTTGAACACGGCCTCCTCGTAGGCGTCCCGGTAGCGGGAGAGCTTCATGATTCCCCAGAAGCCGTGCTGCGCGTACGGCTCGATCCCGAAGTAGTCCACCTGTATAGACTTCGCCACATCCGGGAGCGACCCGAGGTCCACCGGCGACCAGACGGCCGGGATGATCGCCTCGACGGGGCCCTTCACTCGCGCGACGTGGTTCAGCGTGCGGCGGTTGAAGTAGAACCACTCCCTCCCGCAGTTTGCGCTGGTGAAATAACGCCGCGAGTAGAGCGGGACGAAAACCCGGCATGTCGCGAGGGCCTGAATGAGCGACTCCGGCCAGACTTCCCCTGGTTGCAGGTCCTTGTCCATGAAACCGGGGTTCGCACCTCTGAGGCTGGTGACCTCCACGATGTGCCGGCACAGGTCCTTGAATAGCAGCTCTTTCCATAGGTCCGGGTCCGTCGAGTCGCTCGCGTCAAGCCGGGGGGTATGCGCGTAGCTGAGAAAGAAGTATGGCGCCGTTGGAACGGCCGCAACATACCCACCGTTCACTCAGCCCCCTTCCCGCACGAAGGCTGCAAGCATCTCGACAGAAATGTTGAATTATCACTATAAGAGACACACACGGGTTTGCCAAAGACCCAAGGCTCCGATTGGCATTGTGGCAACTCAGCGAGATAACGGAAGCGGGCGCCTGTTAACTCTCATCCACTCAGTCGCGTTGTCCACGATTTCACGCATCGGCAACATGCGGCTACTTGCGCCACCGACGCGCCCTAGGCGCGGCGCGGTGCGTGCTTCGATGTAAGCACCGATAACGTCAAAGCAGGAATCGTCAAGTTCTACGTCCTTGTAGGTAATCCAGCATCGCTCGCCGCCAACGGTAATGACGCAGGTGTAGTCGCGGACCGGCGGATCTAGCGTGTAGCGGTATTCGGCCAGGTGGATGGCGGTACAGACCCGGTAGCCGACCCCGATCATCAGTACCCGAGCGTCACGCGCGTACAGCTTGGCCAGTGGTGAGTCCTCGCCGTGATGGCATTCAAGCAGGTGGCCGGCCATCAGCTCCGCCGCGTCCGGCCCGATGGCGGCGAATGAGCTCTGCGGGTGCTCGCTGCGGACCGCGCCACGGGCCGTCCGCAACGCCTCCGCGACCGCTCCGGTATCGCACGGCGTGCGGTCCACGTCGAACGCGGGCATGGTCTGCAGGTACTTCTCGACGACCGCGGGCGCCAGTCCGTCGACCTTGACCTGGTGCGCACGGGAGGTACGCGAGTTCTCCTGCGTGGCAGTCAGCATGACGGCGTTGCCGCTTGCGCCGACCGCCTGCCCCAGGGCTGCGACAACCGCTTCCGCACCGCCGTCCACCCGTCCGATAGAACGCAGCGATACGTGGGCGAGGAGCGTCTGCCCCTCGGCAATGCCTAGCTTCCTCAGGTCGCGGACAAGCCGGGCCGAGGTCACCGGCGCCGGCGACGTTCCCACGTTTCCCTCCGCTCCGCGCCCCATCGGCGCGCCGCCTCCTCCGCGCTAGCCGGAACCGGCTCGTCGAGCCAGGGCTGAACTGTCGCGCGCATGCCCTGGACGAACTGTGTGCCGAGCGGGGTAAGCGCGCCCGATTCAGCGAGCGTGCCGATCGCCTCCGCGGTCATCATCCGCCAGCGGGCGAACAACTCGGCCGCGTCACTCGCGTCCGACCCGGCCACCTGATGCCGCCGCAGACGCCAGTAATCGGTGACACCGATGTGCGCGTACGTACCCTGTAGCAAGCCGACAAGCGGACGCGGGTCCTCACGCCACGGCGCGTAGAAAAGCCGCCGCTCGCCGCGGTCGTACAGGTCGAGCATGTCAATCAGGGCACCGAGCTTGACATGTTGGAACTCGTGGATGATCAGCAGCGCCAAATCCGCGCCCGTTGGCGGCAGCGCGGCGCCGACGGCGCCGAAGGCCTCCCTGGCCGCAGCGCTGATCTCCCGCCCCGGCTCGTCGTTGGCCAGTGGCAGCAGCACGGACAGCCCCGCTGCGATGCCCGGCGCGTACCGAGGGTAGCCGCGCTCGATCAGCTGCCAGGCTTCCTCGAACTGGGCCTGCCAGGCGGCCGCCTCCCCCGCCGCCAGCCGGGGAGTGACCGGCCACTGATGGCAGTTCCGGTAGGGGTCGGTGTCCTCGAGGCGCACTACCCGGTCACCGGCACGCAGCTCGCGAACCGGCTCCCAGTCTGGATCCTGCTCTGTGCTGCCCGGCCTGACATGCCATTTGCCCGAGGCGGCGCGCACCTCGAAGGTGCCCGCGCCCTCCACGGCGAGCGTCGCGGTCGCGATGTCGCCAACGCGGAGCCGGCCGAGCGTGGGCAGGTGCGCATACCCGTCGATGACGGGCACCTCGATCTCGGCGGGCGCGCCGGCTCGCACGGCCGCGGCGGCGGCGATGGATGCGAGGTGGCCGACGTCCGCCGGCGGCGCGCCGTTCGCCGTGGCCGCGCTGGCGGGCCGCAGGCAGCGCTCGGCCCAGGCGCGGACGTAGGGGTGGGCGACCACTTCGTCCACGGCGGCCGGCGCCGCGCGGTCAAGCCGACCGAGGAGATCCCACCCGGCGGTGGCCAGGTCGTTGCCGTGGCTCACCCGCTTGTGCACCAGGCGGAGCAGAGTACGGCGCAGGGTACGCTCGGCGGCGTTCAGGTAAGAGATCGCATCAGCGCCGCCGTACCCCGCGGCCAGATCGTCCAGCTGAGCATCGGGCAGGTCATTCCAGGGACGCTGCGGCGGGGACTGGCCCGGCTCACCGGCTTGACCGGGAGTGCCGGGCCGGAGCCGCGCTCGCACATGCGTGATGATTTTCTTCAGGTCAGCGCAGTAAACCGAGGGGTTGTCGAATCCGCTGCCGGCCCGGAAACGATGAGCGTAAAGGCCGCCGCCGCAGCTGGTGACCACGGGGCACTGCCGGCAAACCGCGGTAAGCCCGGCGATACCCCGCTGCCTGGCCCTGATACCGGGGTGAGCGGCAGCGACGCTAAGGGGATGCTGGAAGATGTCGAGGCCGGTCGCTGGGGCGCCGTCATAGGCCACCTTGATCGAGTCGGCCTGCTCGATCGAACCGTCAGTCTCGATAACGAGTACGTCACTGGGCTCAAGGCCCAGTGATTCCGTCAGGGACGCCCCACCGAGCGTGGTCTCGATGATGGACTCGAAGATGCGGACCGGCACCCGGCGCGAGTCGGCCGTCCACTCGTCAAAGACCACGCCAAGCCAGTCCGCGTAACGGGTCAGGTCCGGTCGGCCAGCGTCAGGCGGCGGGCAGTCCCAGGTTCCGTGCGGGAGCAGGAAGTCAAGGTTGGGCGGGTCGTGCGCCGACAGGGCATGGTAAACCGATGCCGGGTCACTGCGCACGTCGATCGTGGCGAGGAGGCCCGCGTAGATCTCCCGGTACCGCGGCTGACGGAGCAGTCCGACGGCGCGGAGAACCTGCTCGTAGCTGCTGCCCCCGTGGGCGTAGCGGCGGTGCAGGTCGTTGGCCGCCTGGTCACCGTCAAGCGATACGCCTACCTTGACCCGCTCAGCCAGGAACAGCTCACAGAGCTCGGCGTTCAGCCTGACACCGTTGGTGTGGATCCTCAGGTCAAGTTCGCAGCAGGGCTCGACCGCCCGGCGCAGGCTCCGGGCGATCTCGGCAAGCCGGGGGAGACCGGCAAGCAATGGCTCCCCGCCGTGCAGGATGACCCGCACACCTGACAGACCGTTGTCCCTGGCATGCTCCGCTATGCGCTCCCCTGCCTTGTCGACCGCCTTCGGTGAGATCACCATCGGGCGGCCGGCCCAGCTCTGGTCGGCGCGCTCGTAGACGTAGCAATGATCACAGGCCAGGTCACACCGGCTGTGGACCTTGAGGACGAACTGCCGGAACGGCAGCACGTCCTCGGAAACGGCCAAAGCTCAGATCGATGAATTGAAGGCGGATACTGACGGCTCGCCTTCGGCGACTCCGATACGGCGGATTATAAGCGCATATTCGGCTTCGTCGATTATCACATCCGCATCGAAAGGCAGGTCCTGAATGTCAGGCGTGCCTGGCACGACAACTGCGCTCGCGAGGTTGGTGGACATCTATGGATCGGCGCTCCCTTGGCTTGCACCGACGATCAAGCCCGTCGGCACGATCGGTTGGTTTGGTTCTGCTAGAAACTGCAAAGGGGGCCGCAGGCCTTCACTCTACGCCTGCAGCCTCTCATTGTGTGCTTGGAGCTTACCCCCAGAACCGTTGTTGCCCGCAACGTTTGAGACATCACAATACTGTTGCTGGGAGCCGCTTCCGGTGATGCCAAAGTGTTTTCAGAAAAGTCAACTTAAGCAGGTAAAAGGTGACTTGCAGTGTCATCTCTTGCTGGGAGCACCGGGATTAGCGGTCCATGGCATCGATGCGACAGGCCGCTAGGTTAGCAGCGTTCTGGTGACCGAGTCCTGCACACGCTGTTTTGGTCACCGGCGTGTAAGAGGAGCCATCCCGAGCTCCCGCGAGCGGCGGACTTGGCGAACGCACGTCCGCTACATATCCGACATTACGTGTTACTCTCCGAATAAATACCATCCGTCATTCATTCTGCCCGAGGCGAGGTCGTCCGACCGAACGTGATGGTGTCACGCGACGGCATCCTGGACGGACCGGCATGACCGCGCCTAGGGGTGCGCGGTTTGGATTTCGTGCTCTTTGAGGCATGCGGTGTTTCGCTCGTCCAGCATCGCGTACGCGTTATTCTCCTCGACCGCGAAGTCCAGCGGGCCCGCCTGATCGCCGCCCAGGCCGACCTCGGCCCGGTAGGCGACCGTCGCGTTCCCCTCGAGGACCGGGTGCCACGCGCCGTCGCGGACGTGGATGGTCGCGGCGGCCACTCCCCCGGCGTTGCGGACCACGACGCGCTGCTCCGGGTCGAGGCCGGACACGCGGGAGTAGGCGTCCCGGGCCGCCTACTCCCGCG
>VFSW01013770.1_pt1 | contig 11226 bp, 11 predicted proteins | sample 5358111 | NCBI WGS metagenome assembly VFSW01 (sample SAMN11554181, study PRJNA540505) | mine drainage metagenome | isolation source: sediment from site ElyBrook_90M | place: USA: Ely Copper Mine, Vershire, VT | collected 2017
CCTACAGCTCCATCTTCTTCCAGAACGCCAACAACTCCGTCCGCGTCACCGACGACTTCATGGTCGCCGTCATGCGCGACACCGACTTCTCGACCAAGTCCATTGTCGACGGTCGCGTCGTCAACACCTACAAAGCCAAAGATCTGATGACCAAGATCTCCGAAGCTACCTGGCATTGCGGAGATCCCGGCATGCAGTACGACACCACCGTCAACCGCTGGCACACCAGCAAGAACACGGCGCGCATCAACGCCTCGAATCCGTGCAGCGAATACATGTTCCTCGATGACTCCGCCTGCAACCTGGCCAGCCTGAACCTGCTGAAGTTCGCGCCCAACGGCACTTTCGACGTGGAAGCCTATCGCCACGCCGTCGACGTCACCATCACCGCGCAGGAAATCCTGGTCGACAACGCTGGCTATCCGACGGAACTCATCGGCAAGAACTCGCACGACTATCGCCCGCTCGGCCTGGGTTATGCGAACCTCGGCGCGCTCCTGATGGCTGCTGGCTTGCCCTACGACTCCGATGCCGGACGCGACTATGCCGCCTGCGTCACTGCCATCATGTGCGGAGAGGCCTATCTGCAATCGTCCAAAGTTGCCGAGCTCTGCGAGCCGCTCTGCCCCATCACCGACACCGTCCAGACGCGCCTCGGCGTAACCACCGCCGAAGCCATGCCCGGAGCCGCCTGTCCCGGCTGGTACCTCAACCGCGAGCCGTTCCTCGACGTGATCCGCATGCACCGCGCCAGCGTCAATAACATCAGCAAGGCGAATGTGCCTGCGAGCCTCTACGATGCCTCGAAACAGTGCTGGGACGAAGCTCTTGCCCACGGCGAAAAGCACGGATACCGCAACAGCCAAGTCACCGTGCTCGCTCCAACCGGCACCATCGGCTTCATGATGGATTGCGACACGACCGGCATCGAGCCCGATCTCGCGCTGATCAAGTACAAGAAGCTGGTCGGCGGCGGCATGATCAAGATCGTAAACAACACCGTTCCCGGAGCTCTGTTCAAACTCGGATACACGCACGAGCAAACCGACGCCATCGTCAGCTACGTCGACGCGACCGGCACGATCGAAGGCGCGCCGCATGTCAAGGACGAGCACCTCGCCGTCTTCGATTGCTCCTTCAAGCCGTCGAAGGGCACGCGCTCCATTCACTACATGGGACACCTGAAGATGATGGCCGCCGCTCAGCCCTTCATTTCCGGAGCCATCTCGAAGACCGTCAACCTGCCGAGCACCGCAACCGTCGACGATGTTTCCGAGACCTACATCCAGGCGTGGAAGCTCGGCCTGAAAGCCGTAGCTGTCTATCGCGACGGTTGCAAGCAGGCGCAACCGCTGTCCTCTGCTGGCAGCAAGACGGCGAACTCCACCAAAGATGACGCCGCTCGCAACGCCGCTGCCGCGGCTGTGATTCAGGAAGACAATCTCGACGCTCCGCCGCGTGCCGTGCGCCACAAGCTCAAAGAAGAGCGCATGTCGATCACGCACAAGTTCAACCTGGGAGGCCACGAAGGCTACATCATCGTCGGCCTGTATCCGAATGGCGAGCCTGGCGAGATCTTCATCAAGATGGCGAAAGAAGGCTCGACGGTTTCGGGCCTCATGGACAGCTTTGCCCTGGCCGTCTCCATCTCGCTGCAGCACGGCGTGCCGCTGAAACTTTTCTGCGAGAAGTTCGCGCACACAAGATTCGAGCCCAGCGGCTGGTCGAACAATCCCGACATCGGCTTCGCCAAGTCGATCATGGACTATATCTTCCGCTGGCTCCAACTCCGCTTCATGACCGGACAGCAGCAATTCCTGTTCGAAAACCTGAGGCCGAAGCAGCAAAGCGCTCCGGAGGGTGTTGGTGATCTAAACGGCGGTATGGGTCAAAGCCTAAGCACTAGCGACCAGCGACCAGCCACTGGCTCCATCCACGCTGCCGATGCACTCTCCGAACTAATCGACATGGGAGACGCTCCCAGTTGCCACGTCTGCGGCTCGATCATGGTGAGAAACGGCAGTTGCTACAAGTGCATGAGCTGCGGGAGCACCAGCGGCTGCAGCTAAGGGCAGGCTCTCGACCCCCTTGCAAGCGTGTGTGGGTTTGCGCAATTGTTGAAAGTTGGGGTCCAAAAGGTGAAAGACTGCCGTGGCCAGCTTAGCGCACTTGGCTGACCTTTCGCGCGTTTCGAAAGGCGCCGAGACAACGCCGGCACCCCCGTGGAAGAGCGGCCCTTCAGGGCCGCGTATCGGGCTCCAATACGAGGCGTTTAGGCCCGGTGGTCGTCCTCCACTGGGGCTAAAGCCCTCCTTTTTCCCGCGCAATACGCCGGCCTGAAGGCCGGCTCTTCCACCAACATCTCCCCCGTAACGTATGGGTTTCCGGAACCTCACCACTTAATTGAACAATTCCTACGTGAGTCCTCGCACATCTTTTCATGACACCGAGCGACTACCCTCCGGCAATGGACCGCACATTCTTCATCACCTCCGTCACAGCCGGACGAAAAGATGTATTCCATCACAAGGCCACCGCCGACTTGCTGGTCGATGTTTTTCTTCATTACCGTGAGCAAGGAAAGTATCTGCTGCATGACTTCGTGGTCATGCCCGATCATTTCCATGCGCTGATCACACCCGCATGCGAAATATCGCTTGAGCGCGCGGTCCAATTCATCAAAGGAGGGTTCTCGTTTCGATTGAAGTCGAGTCTGCCGGTCTGGCAAGCAAGCTTCACGAATCATCGAATTCGGGATTACGAAGATTTTGAGGGGCATCGCGAATACATTTGGATGAACCCGGTTCGTGCTCGCTTAGCGGAGACTCCGGAAACGTATCCCTATTCATCGGCAACAGGTCGCTTCGCGCTTGATCCCGTGCCGCCGGGGCTAAAGCCCTTTCTCAATTGCCATCAAACGCCGGCCTAAAGGCCGGCTCTTTCACAACCCTTGCGCTTGAACGTCGGCCTGGAGGCCGACCCTTCCGTCAGTGCTCCGCGTGAACGCCCGCCTGAAAGTCGGCTCTACCCGTCAACCCCGCTCGGGGCGATTCGTCCCGATCATTCCCACCCCTGTTCTATAATGTCATCATGGCGCGAGCGATCAGAGTCGACAGCCGGTTGGCTACGGCGCATGACACGGCCAGAGTGCTTGGGGTATCCAAGTCCCGCACGGAAGCGCTGATCAAGATCGCCAGACGCTACACGGACCGGATTCTTGGCCGACACTCCAAGCTCGCACCAAGCAAGACCGAGCCGCCCCCGACCGATCTCTCCGCAACCCCGGGCCACCGCAAGAGAAAATCCGCTACTACTGTCGTGCGTGTAAGAAAGAGCAGTGGGCGTGATGCCGCCGCGAAAAACTCCTCCACCAAATCGAAGAAAGCCAAAGCCGCGCACTGAGAAGGCGGACGTCTTTCTGAACATCCCGTACGACGCGCGCTTTGAGAAGCTTCTGTTCGCCTACATTGCGGGCATCAGCGCCTTCGGATTCGTGCCGCGCGCGACCCTCGAAATTCCCTTCAGCCAGCGCCGCCTGGAGCGTATCATCCGGCTGATCGCGGCTTCGCAATATTCCATTCACGATCTGTCACGCGTGCAACTGGACCGGCATGCGCCCTTTTCTACTCCACGCTTCAATATGCCCTTCGAACTCGGATTGACCGTAGGCCTCGGCAAAGCCGCCCATTCCTGGATCGTCTGCGAAACCGTGCGCCGCCGCATCAGCAAATCACTCAGCGATCTCGATGGCACCGACGTTTATATCCACGGAGGCACCGTCCGTGGCGTCTTTCGCGAACTCTGCAACGCCTTTGTCCGGACCCGCCGCCAGCCGAGCGTCGAGCAGATGATGCAGATCTATCGCATACTCCGGTCGAGATCGGCGAGCATCCTGCGAAGCGCGGGCGCCAAAGACCCCTTCAACGCCCGTGTTTTTCTCGACCTGTGCGTGCTAGCGAGCGCCGCAGCTGACAATTTGGTTAGCCGCTAATGTCCGAATTGGCCCCACGGAACAATCCGCCCTTCCGCCACGTACCACTCCCCGACGGAGGTGTGTCGATGCTCAAGGCTTTGGCAGTTTTCCTGATGCTGGCTGGCTCGGTTGCCCTGGCGAAGGATTTCGGGTTGATCGTGGAGAAGGGGAAAGACCGCTTCGAGACGGAATTCGCTCCCGGCGGGCGGTTGCAGCTGGATGTGCGGTCGGGGGATGTCCGGATCTCGGGAAGCGATAGCAACAAGATTTCGATTCACTACGGAGGACGCCACTCGGACGACATCGCGAACGTCGTCGTGCATTGCAAGAAGATGGGGAGCAGCGCCCGGGTCGAAATCTCGGGCGGTCCGCGAAATGAGTTTCAGATCTGGATTGAGATTCCGCGCGAGACCGAGTTACAGGCCCGCATGCCGTTTGGAGACCTCAACATTGACAGGGTGCATGGCGGCAAGGACGTCGAGCTTCATGCCGGGCAGTTGACCATATCCGTGGGCGATCCGAAGGACTACGCGCAGATTGACGCCTCGGTGCTGACGGGCGAACTCAATCTGAGCGCGCTTGGCGTCGATAAGGGTGGACTGTTCCGGTCGTATAAGAAAGACGGGCCGGGGAAGTACAGACTCTACGCGCACGTGGGCAGTGGAGAGCTGGATTTGCAGTGAAAGGGTGCGCCGGGTGCCCCACCTTTCGCGCGCTTTTCGAAAGGTGGGATTCCACGGCTTCGTCCCCTTGGGTTTCACCGAGCCGCTTACTCCTCTTTCTCAATCCCATCGTCTTCCCATTGGTGTCCGCACGCATCGCAGGTCCATTTGAATTTTTGGGAAGAGTCGTCCGCTGCAACGATCAGCGATGCGGTTCCGCCTTCAAAGACGACCTCGTCGGAACGGCACTTGGGACAGCGAATCGAAGCCTCATCGGGCTCATCGCTCGCTTTCTCTTTTGCGTCCGGCTCATCTTCTGGCCGGTAATGGGACATTCCCGGCGAAGCCCAGGGCAGGCCGATACGCATGATTTGAACGACGACCCCATCGGAGAAATTCGAGGTCACCCCGTCCACGCCCGTCGCTTTCTCAGGGCCCATGAAGAAAGGAATGCCAGCCGCATTGAGGATTTCCTGCACCTTGAGCGCATCGCGCGCGCTCCACACGGTGCAAAGGTCGACCAATTTGCGGTCTTCTTCGTAGGAGTCGCCTTCATCCTCCGATTCTTCCTCCGCCAATTCGCCCTCGGCCGAATCGGAGAATCTAGCATTGTCATGCTCGAAGAGACGAGCAGAAGGTGTGAAACGCGGTGGAGCTACCGGCTTTCCTGGCTCGACCTCAAGTCCGCGCGATCGGAATTCATTCGCCAGAGCCTGCTGCGCCGAAGGCGTCAACTCGGAGATCTGCGGCATGAGGACCAGCAGTTCTTCATCCTTCATCTGCCGATAGCGTTCCGCGATTTGTAGGTATTCCGCGGCCGGATCGTATCTCTCCATGACGCAGGAATCATACCGGAACGGGCTTCCGCGCACGAGCGGCACTCCTGCCACAACCTATCGCTTAGCTAGCCAGCGCGTGTAATCGGGGTCGCATCGGTGGCGATGCAGATCCACGAGCCGTTGCGTTTGACCCAGGTATCGATGAACCGTTCGCGGTGCTTCACGCCCTTAGCGTCCTTGGTAGCGATGACGCCGATCGAGATCGCTGTGTCGCCAAAGACGCGCACGGTGAGCGACTCGGGAGCGACCTGCTCTTCTTTTCCCGTCGCCGCTTTCACCGTCGCCAGAAATTCGGACTTGGTCTTCAACGAGCCGTCGTCTTCGACCAGCACCAGCGAGTTGTCGAGGATTGCCGAGAGCGCTTTGACGTCTCCGGCTTTGTAAGCCTGGTTCCAGGCTTTCTCGAGCCCCAGAACCTGTGCGCGCGCGGTCGCCTCATTGGTGTCTTGGGCCGAGACCAGCGCGCTCGGCGAGCCGAGCAGCATCAGGACCGAGACAGCGCCGATACAACGAGCGATCATCCCACGATCAATCGGGTTCATTTGTCGGTGAAGCCTCCATTCCACCGGACCATAGCAGAAAACAGCGGCCTGAATTAGTCCCACGGTTGGTGCGGGACGGTGTCTGTTGTTAAGCTGTGAACGCGAAGCTGGGAACGCGAAGCTGCGAACGCGAAGCTGTTTGAGCGTTACGTTTAGGGTGAGCTATGAAACTCGAATCGATTCTTTGCCGGTACTTCTTGATTGTGGCTGCGGTGTTCGCCGTGGTCGTTGGTTTTGCGGTGCAATCCGCGTCGGCGCAGAAGCAAGAAATCGCGTGGAACGCCGACGAGAAACCGATCGCCGAGCAGATTCACGGACTGCGCGGATTAGCTGACGACGTCCGCGCCGGGACGACGAAAGACCTCGCGTTGAAGATTCGCAAGCTGCCGTCGACCGAGAACAAACTGCGCCTCGCGGTCGGGCTCGCCGGACTTTCGACCGAGGGCGATTTCGGGCACGACACGCTGCAGGAAGTGGCGACGACCCTGGCCGACACGCTGCGCGAGCGCCCCGTGCCGTGGACGCAGCCGGAGAAGTCGGATTCGGATAAAGGCGCCCCTGCCACGCGGGCTCCCGCATATCCGTATGTCGAACTGGCCACATTGGTGCGGTACGAGCATGTCGAGGCGCCGACGCATTTCGATGACGAGCAGTATCGCGCGGCGATGTCGCGCCTCGAGGCGGACGATCTGAAGCGCCAGCATCCGGACTTTACGCTGACCGATCTTGCGGGCAAGACGTGGAAGTTCTCAGATCTCCGCGGCAAGGTTGTGCTGGTGAATTTCTGGGCAACGTGGTGTCCGCCATGCCGCAAGGAGATGCCGGATCTGGAGCAGCTCTACCAGCGGTTTGCGGCGAAGGGATTCGTGGTGCTCGGCATATCAGACGAGGAAAAGAACAAAGTCGAGCCGTTTATCCGCGAGCGCAAAGTCTCATTTCCAGTGCTGCTCGATCCCGGCCGGAAGGTAAACGATCTGTTCGTCGTCGAGGGAATTCCGAAAAGCTTTGTCTACGACCGTGACGGCAAGCTTGTGGCGCAGTCGATCGACATGCGCACGCAGAAACAGTTTCTGGACATGCTGGGGAAGGCGGGATTGGAGTAGACAAGGTCAGGGTTTCGATTGCAGAGGTAAGAACCTCGGCTTACTCGATGTGAACCAGTCCGCTGGCGGGTTCGGACGCGGTCGCGGGCCATTGCGGAGCACGCCACGCATCCACGACCGACACCTGATGCACGCATGACACCGTGCAGTGCGGAGCGCACGGCTTCTCGGTGTGGAACTCGCGCCGCACATCGGCGATCGTATATTTTTCCAGCGGAATACCGGGATAACCGCGCTGTTGCGAGCAGTAATGCACCAGCCCGTCCTCGCAGATATAGAGGTAGCGCGCCCCGGCGCGGCAGCGCCATTGGTTGGGGCGTCCGAGAGCGATGTTGTCCTGAAACGCGTTTACGCGGGTGAAGCTGCGCTTCTCCAGGTTCTTCATCTCATGGTAGACGCGGCGCTCTTCCTCGTTCAACGGCTGCACTTGTCCCGTGCCGTCGTGAATAATGCCAATCGTTGAACTGAATCCCAGTTCCAGCGCGCGCTTGCCAATGGTCAGCGCATCCTGCGGATGACTGACTCCGCTGCCCACGACCGAATTGATGTTGACGTGGAAATCCGCGTGTTCGGCGAGCAACTGAAGCTTGCGGTCGAGAACTTTCAGACTCTTCTTGGAAACTTCATCGGGATTCACGTTGTCGATCGATATCTGCAGCCATTCGAGTCCGGCGCGGTTCAGCCGCTGAATGCGGTCGGCCGTCAGCAGGTAGCCATTGGTGATCAACCCGGAAACGATTCTGCGTTTCCGCATGTGATGGATGATGTCATCCAGTTGCGGGTGCAACAGCGGTTCGCCGCCGCTGATAGTGATCACTGACGTGCGTAGATTACCGAGCAGGTCGACGCGGTGCAGCATCCGGTCGAGGTCAACCGGCTTCGAGAAATTGTCGAATTCGTTGCAATAGGTGCAGGCCAGGTTGCAGCGGCGCATGGGAATCAAATGCGCCAGCAGCGGATGATCGGTTGACGCCACGGCCTTCAGGATCTGCCACAATCCATGGGCGGTTCGTTCCGCCGCTTTGAAATTGCGGCGCCAGCGTACTGATGTGGATGTCATCCGTTTGACCCGACCTTTATTTCACCACATCGAGGCCGCAAGTGCCCATTTCACCGCAGTTTTTGGTCTTAAAGCGAGGTTGAATGGCGCGAGTCGCCAATTCGCCTGTGTCCGGCGGCACAGAGGGCTGCGATCGCTTGATCGAGGCTGGCGTGCTTGATCAGGACGTAATCGGTGTCGAAAGTGGAGATGGCGAAGATCGGGATCTGTGCGCTGGCGAGCGGCTGTAAGAAGGATGCGAGCACTCCGGTCAGTGAAAATGGAAACGGGCCCTCGAGTTGGAGCGCAATCCATCCGCGCTCGATGATGGCGTCATCCGGTGGTCGCCCCTCCGGGCAAACAATCGAAAGCTCGTCCCCCGTGCGCGCCACGCAGAAGAATTCGCTCTCGAATGCCCAGGCGGGAATGGGCGCATCGCAGGCGAGGCGGCACACCGCCAGCCGGGCTTTCAGAACACGCTATTACAACGGGTGAGGCAATTTAAAAAGGAAGGTTACTACATCGGCCGGATGCCGGCGACCAATCTGTCCGATGCTTTATGAGGAGGCCTTTTCAGCCTACTCCATGCTCCCGCCCATGGGCACGTAGCGGAACTTCTTCCCGTCGAAAAACAAGGCGGAGCTCTCTCCAGTTTCGCCGGCTTCTTCGATATACACGGCTTCAATCGTTTTCTTGCGCAGCTTCATCTTGCGTACCGATAGAGTCTTATACGGCAAATTCACGACGACGAATTTCGATTTCGGAGTTGCCGAGCGCCATGCGTCCGGCCCGTCACCATGGATGATGAGCACCATCAGGCCGCGCCGCACCGGATCGGGTTCGCTGAACGTCGTGGTCAGGCGGGGATCGCCATAGCCAAAAAAGTCATAGTAAGGGTCGATCACCGTGTAATTGTTTTCGGCTTGATCGAGCATCGGATTCTTGCAGCGCGCCGCAATCACCACGTCTTCCACGCCGTCGCCGTTGAGGTCGCCGAAGACGGGCGCCAGTTCGGGCACCAGCGTGAATTCCTTGCCAAACTGCTGCTGTACGAATTCATTCGTGATTTTGTGAGCAGGCGGTGTCTGCCCAACAGCCGGAACCAACAACGCAACCGTGAACGCCAGGAGAAATGATGCTTTTTGCATGGATCTACTCTAGCCCTGCAATGTAACCACGGGCAGGTAACGACAGTCACCTGTTGGACAGCCGGAGAGAGCTTGAACCACCGAGGACACGGGGATTCGCATAGGAGAAACGCCCGAGTTTGCCTCCGTGTTCCTCTGTGCCCTCTGTGGTGAGGTTCTTGAGACGTTGGCCGGGAAGTGAAATAACAGATCAGGATTTTGCGGCGAAGTGTTCCCAACCTCCGGCCTTGAGCCCTCGCGCCTTTCCGTCCGCGCCGACCAGTCGCATGCCCCGCGACCGAGTTATCCTCCCGATCCGTGTCACCGGAACACCGGCCACTTTGCTCAGAACGGCCTTCGCCGACGTAAACAGCAACTCGTAATCTTCGCCGCCATGGAGGACCATTTCGAGCGCAACTGGAGCTTCGTCAGCCACGAGTCGCGCCCGCGGAATCGCCGCCGCCTCGATCTCCGCTCCCACCCTGCTCTCGCTGCAAATGTGCTCCAGATCGGTCGCGAGTCCGTCGCTCCAATCAATCATCGCGGAAGCCACTCCGCCTTCGCGCAGCCATCTTCCTACGGCAATCCGCTGCTGCGGTCGAAATCGCCGCAGAAGGGCTCCCGCCGGCTTCGATTCCATCAGCCGAGCCAGCACCGCCGCCGCGCCTCCCAGATTCCCGGTTACATAGATAGAATCTCCTGGCTTTGCTCCCGAACGCAGCACCGCTTTACCCCTAGGAACCGAGCCCACCACAACAATGTCAGCCTGAATTCCGCCCGCCGATTCCGCCGTATCTCCGCCAGCCAGCGGAACGTCGAACTCGTTCGCCAAGGCCAGCAACCCGCGCAGGAAGCCATCCACCCACTTCTGCGGAACGTCCCCATCGACCGCCAGCGACAAAAATACCGCTCGCGGTTCGCCGCCCATCGCCGCAATGTCGCTCAACCCGCGCGTCAGACAGCGCCGGCCAACCAGTTCCGGAGCGTGCCAATCCCGCCGGAAATGCACGTTTTCTATGGTGAAATCGGTCGTCACCAGCAGCTCGTGTCCTGGAGGAACGCGCAATACCGCGCAATCATCCCCGATGCCCGTCACCACCGATTTGCTGCCATGAGCCGAACGCCGGATCCGCTCGATCAGTTTTCTTTCGCCAAGGGGCATGCCCGACCACTATACCCCGGTTCCATCCCTCCGCAATCAAGCCTGGGGCGGGGGCTGGAGCCGGTCACCTGCCGCCGCTTACCGGCGTAATTTGTCCGGATGGCCAGCCCAACCGCGATGCCTTAGTAACCATCTATAAGGGCGTAACGAGGTTGACAGGGGGGATCAGGTTTGTTAACGTTTAACTCGCCGTTCACAGATAATTTGCCGAACCAAGTGCTGCAAACTGAATCAGTTGCAGAGGAACTGGTTTCGGCGTGCCTGGTTCCGCGGTAGCTTGGAAAGAGCCATCCGCTCCTGATGCGGTTGCTGGAATCAGGATTCCGAGCCTGAGCAAGACAGTTCCGCTCTGGCAGGACTCCGAAGCAAAATCTATTTGCCGGAAGTAGGATATTGCGTAAACGTTTCTACATATTTTTCGTTGCCCGCGACGAAGCTGGACAGCTTCGCAAGATCTCCATTCCCGTCCATTACTTGTACATTCTCCTGGCCGGGGCGGCGATCGGAGCCCTCTGCCTGACCGGCATTGCCAGCTCCTACACCCGCATGCTGGCCAAGGTTGCTCACTACAACCAGCTCCGCACCGAAGACGCCCAGCTCAAGGACCGCTATTCGCGGCTGGAGCAGGTCGCCAAGGAACGCGATATTCAGGTCGCTTCGCTCGGCTCGCTGGCTAGCGAAGTTTCGGCGCTCTACGGGCGGAAGTCCGACCCGGCAATGGTGGGCGCCTCGACCGAGCAGATTCAGAACGCCCAAGTGCACTCCTCGCTCGACCAGCT
>VFSW01013771.1_pt1 | contig 11225 bp, 9 predicted proteins | sample 5358111 | NCBI WGS metagenome assembly VFSW01 (sample SAMN11554181, study PRJNA540505) | mine drainage metagenome | isolation source: sediment from site ElyBrook_90M | place: USA: Ely Copper Mine, Vershire, VT | collected 2017
CTCCCGGGGTGGGAGGGCGGCCCAGTCGCACCGCCCTCCGTCTTGGGCCGCTAGTGCGCGTTGTTACAGAGGCTCGAGCGGAGCGAGGAAGAGGAACCGCTCGCACGCGCCCTTTCGGTCTACGATAGGGTGCCCGAGCCGGACAGGGGCGCGTTCGGGGTGGTCGAACTCGCGGTCAAGACATCTCCGGTGATGTTCCAGCTTGCAGGGCAGACGACGACGAACTGCTGATTGCTGACCAACGAAACATTAGGAACACTCCAGTTCGAACCTTGCGTCGAAGACCCATAGCTATCCAGCCATTCTCCGTAGGGCGACTGGAGAACTGCGAACCAGCCCGAGCTGTTCGCGGGGCAGTCCCGGTCGGTAGGAACCCAAGTGCCGCACGTCACTGGGCCGGCTGGAAGAGCCGTGCCCGAAGCGTTCGTCAAGCGTAGGTGGACCATCCAACTGACGATGCCACCAGCATCCGTTCCGACCGTCCCGCTCTGGTTCGTGAGCAGGGCTTGAAATGGAAGCGTAACGTAGGTCGATCGATTGGACACGACTGCAGAGGGGGAAGAGAAGCCAAGTTGATACGGGTAGAGAACGGGGGGAGGTCCGATCTCCGCAACATTCCCGCATCCTTCATCACCTATGAACGACCCGAAGAAGCTGCCAGTAGCAGTTAGGCCTATACTCGCAAACGGCTGCACCCCGGCCGATCCTACATCGCCACACCGCTCAAAGTTGATGATGTATCCGGAAGGATTACCGGACCCCCAGTAGTTGTTTCCGAATCGATACGTTTCGAAGACGGGGCCGTCTTGGTTGAGCCACTCCGCACCCACCGTGGCGGTAGCGGTTTCGGCAAGCACCGACGAATCGGACGGAAGTTGTTTGAAGTAGGCATTGGCGTAACCCCACGGTTCGTAGCTAAGCGACGACCCTTCCATGCAGGGACTCGACATCGCCATCGGCGGAAACACCTGTGTTTTACCCAAGACATCCGTCGCGATCAGGATGCTCTGGCTCGCATTGGAGAAGTAGAAGAACTGCCAGAACGGAGCGGTACCGGAGTTGAAGGTCCCGTTGAACAGCGGGATCGATCCGTTCCAGAGGGTTAACCCATTCAGGAGCTGCCCACAGGAGTTGACGGTCCGGTTCTGTTCTATCCATCCCAGGGCGCTCGGAGAAAACGGTACGGGTGCGGCGACACCGTAGACCGTGTAAAGAGTCCAAGGACCTCCCGAGGTCCCTTGGACGCTTGCGTTCAACTGGTCGAGAGCATGATCGAAGGTCGGCCCGTCGGCGATAGTCTTCGCACTCGACGGGCTGGTAGACGAGAATCGAAAGCCGAAGGCGCCGAAGACCAGCAGACCGGCCACGGCGACGCCCAGCACGGCCGCAGCCGCGTTCCTACGCCAGTGCCGTCCCGCCATGAGAGAAGGCGTCGAATTCCCCATCCACCCTCGATGACGTTCCAAGGTCGTATATGTCTGACCCCGTCCGTTCACCCCTCGCGTCACGTGGGACTCGTGAACGAGACCCGTCGCGGGAACACCGCGATCCACGCCCCCACCACGGCCAGCACGATTCCTACCGCCAAGATCGCGAAGAACGCCCCTACATTCTACGCGGACGCGTCGGGAGGGCACACCGGGTCCGCCACGCACGCGTTGTAGGCCGCGAGGGCCGCGGCCCCCACCGCGATGAAGAGCAGGCCGATCACGAAGGTGATGCCGGCTGCGTCCCGCACCGCGGACGACGTTCGAATGTCCACCGCCATGGTCCGACCCCCTTACGCGGGGGCGTCCGCCCCCTCCGCGAGCAGCAACGCGCTCGCCGCGATCCGCTCGAACCCCCGCGCCCGCTAAGGGCTCACCCGCGGCCCCACCTCGTGCGTGAGGACCGCGGTCGCAGCCTGGTACGCCGCCCACCACGTCAGGATCGCGCTGTGGGACGCGTCTCGCTCCGCCCGCGCGCCGATCACGCTCGCGTGGACGCGAGGGAGCCCCCCGCGATGAGTGCAGGTCCGATGGCTTCCGCTAGGGCGTCCTCACCCATCGCGGCCTCGTAGACGCGAAGCGCGTACTTGAACCGACGCAGGATCGCGTGGATCGCCTTCTGGAGCATCGCGAGGAGGTCCGTCGCCGAGCTGATCGGGGGGCTCTCGGGGTGGCAAGGCGCCACGGTTGCTGCGCCGTCGGTACTATGCCGCAAGTCTCCTATCGCGGCCCGTGCGATACCTTCGCGACGTAGGGCATCGACGGGGTCTGTCGGTTCGCTGGCAATCGAGTTCTCGTGGGAGTCAGGGTGGGCATTCCTCAGTGACCGACCCCGACCCCGTACGGAGCGAGGAGAGCCGCATGAGGCTGGCCATTTCCTGGGCGCCGGTTTTGGCCAGTTCGCCGGTGGCACTGACAGGGGAACCCTGTCGGAGAGCCGGATGCGGGAAACCCGCAAGTCCGGTTCGACGAGGGGGCAGTGGAATCGGAGAACACCTCCGCGCCACCGCTCTACAATACTCGCAGAATCCCTGCCAGCTACCTAGGCGCATCACTTGACTGCATGGCATCGCCTCCGTAGCCGTGATGGGCGGATGCTCATGACCAGGTTCGAACGATGAGGGTCACATTCGTGCTACCGACTGCAAGCCAGTCAATAGACTCGTGACCGTTCGGGGATGTCCAGTTAAGCCATTCGTTCGGAAAGACCGGAGGTTGGCGAACCAACCTGAAAGAGATTGCGGCTGCTCCCTGCTCCGACACATTCCCGCGGACCCCGGTGACGGCAGCGGGCGGTGGACACGCCCAGAAGGTTTGAAGCTCGAACCTAACGTCCGCCAGCGAATACGTCTCGACCGTGCCGTTGGAGCATGGAGCCTGGGCCCAATCTGGCGTCACCGTACAGTAGATGGTTGAACCGACACTCTGTTGACCAGGACAGGCCATGGGTTCTGTTCCGAGGTATCCAGGGAAGAGGAACAATGCCACTACTATTACGATAGACAGTGCCGCGCCAAGACCTGAGAACAGGACCCCTCGATACCCCGGACCTGAATTCACCGGAGTCCCCGACCTCTCCACGGTCCTGCAATTGGTCGGATCCTTACTTAAGGTAGGGTCCGCGCCGGGTGTCGGACCCACCCCAATTCATATTCTAGAACGGTGTTGAGGTATCCGCCGAAATCGCAAACGCATCGGGATGTCGCTGCTATCTAAGTGCGCTGCCAATTCCTTGCCCGCCAATGTGACCATCGTCTTGGTGGTCATCCTCGTGTCAATCCTCATGGCCAATTCCTGTCTGGCGGCAGGGTCATCGATAGGGGGCCCAGCCTCCGCGACTAAGATTCAGTCCACCTACCGGTCACTACTCCAGCAAACCGGAGCGACTCCGCATCAGTCATCCTCTCCGACAATTGGGCCATTCGGCCAAGCCATGCCTCAGAGGTTGCTGAACGACCCCAACGGACAGCCTTCTCTTCCGCCATTGGGAACAAACCTCGCCAACCCCGAGTGGGTCTACAGCTCTCAACCTGCCCCTATGGGCATCGCCGACATCGGAGTGCACGACGGGGCCGTATCGTCGCCGTATTCTACGGACTCTTTCATCGGGGTCACTACGATCCACGGAATGGTCTCAGGTGGAGCGGATGGTGGTCAGCAGTGTGCTGTTCCAGATTCCAACTACGCAATACAACTCAATGCTGTCCTCAAAGTCCAGCAGGGTGGCGAGTGGTACTGGTACTGGGTCCAAAATGTGGCGATACTCGACGCGCTCGGCGGACAAACGGGTCAGATTACCTACGAGGACAATGTCTGGAACTTCTCGAATCCAGCGATGTATATGCCCGCCAACTCTCTAGCAGGCGACGGTGAGATCGATTTCACTTCGTCCCCTCCGGCTTACGTCTATTGTTCAGCCTCTGGGCTTGACGGCAATGGAGCGACGTTTGGGTTTCCTACGACTGTTCAGCTACAAGTCCAAGTGGGAAGGATAAACAACGAACCGGACATCGTCTTCTCGTACGTTAGCGTTTCTGATGGTAAGAACGTGGTCTACGATACCGTCCTCATACCGTGGGCGACCGGCGCCTCTCAAGTCTACCTTGACGTTAGGGCCCGCGAGGGAATAAGGGGCTCAACTTGAGCGGCGAGAGCGCGGGCGAATAGTGTAATTCCAGTCGCCGTGGAACGCCCCCGGCTTCAACTGTATCTTTGCCATCTCCGCATCGCTGATCTGCCGCCCATCGGGATACTTGCCCCGATCGAGCTCGGCCCGCACCCTCAGCCCCGCCTGGGTTCGCGTTCTTCCAATGAGGTTCACGATCGCCGCGAGGCTCACGAGCGGCTGCCCTCGCCAGTTCTGCGTGATGAACGAGCCCAGCCGGTGCTCGATCTTGTTCCACTTGCTCGTCCCCGGCGGGAAGTGGCACACTCGGACCTCGATGCCCGATCGGTCCGCGAAGCGCTGTAGTTCCCACTTCCACAGGCGGGAGCGCGCACTGTTGCTCCCTCCCGAGTCGGCCGTGATCATCAGCGAGGTCGCCTCCGGATAGGCGGCCCTCCCCATCTTCGTCCACCAACGGCCGATGGTCCGGACCGCGAAGCTCGCCGTGTCATGGTCGATCCCGACGCTGACCCAGCCGTCGTTCCGTGTGAGGTCGTAGACCCCGTACGGGATCGCCTTCCCGTTCTCCGGGATCAGGAAGTCGTGGACCCGGACCCTCGTCGGGTGGCCTTGGGGCAACCACTCCTTCCCGGCGTTCTTGAACTCCCCGACAAGCTCCTTCTTCTTGGTATCCACCGAGATGACCGGCTGGCCCGCGCGCTGCTGAGCGATGGCCTGAGCATTGATGTGCTCGAACTGGGCGTTCCGGTCGGGGTGGCGGCTGCCTTCCTTCGTCTTGAGATTCCCCTGGAGACTGTAGCCCAGCTCGCCCAAGAGCTCGGCGACGAGCCATGTGCTGACGGAGTGGCCCTGAGAGCGGAGCTCCCGGGTGAGAGCCCGGAGGCTCTTGCAGGTCCACTGGAGGCGCGTTTCGGGGTCGCCCCGTGTCGAGGGTTCGACGAGGGCGACGAGATCGCTTCGGAGGGTGGGATCCTTGGCGATGGTGCGCTTGCGGCCACCGCCGGGCCGTCGAATGCGCTGGCCCGCAACGGGGTGCTCGAGCTCGCGGAGACCTCGGGAGATGGCCCGGCGGGAGACGCCAGTAGCGCGGTGGACTTGGGCAATGCCGCCCCAGCCGATCTGCCGGGCCTCGGAAGCGAGGAGGAGGCGACGCTGGCGCTCGTTGAGCTTGGAGAGCAAAGGTGCTAGTTTTCTCCGAAGTGGAGAAGAGCGCACAGAGAAGAGGCGAGTGACCCTATATTAGACCCTTTGTTTCCTAGCGACCCCTTAACGATGTTGGGGTCTATCGGTATCCCGTCACGGGCGATTACTACCCGAATCCAGCGTATATGTTCGATGACGCGGAACTCATAGTCGGCGGACCCGGGGACGGATCAACGGTGATGTCGGAGTTCAGCGCGTCGATGTTCTTGGAGTACGACGAGAGTGGAATCGGGTTCCAATTTGCCCCTAACACCTGGAATTTCGCGCCGAACACAGCAGAGACCATCTCTAGCGTCCAGACTTTGCAGTTAGAGAATCCGGTGGGAGTGGACTTAGGCTACCCTACAGAGTCTGCCCTTGGAACGCTTTACAATTCTGACCGGCTCGGGTTTCAGTCCAACTCTGTTTCAGGTTGCTCCGGCTGGATCGTAACGCTGGACGGAGCCAATCTTGTCAAGGCGGAGTACGTCAGTGCGTCAGGGTTTGCGGCCTCCACTGTTGTTCCTGACGGAACATATTCCTGGTACGTGACAGGAGCAAGCGGTTGTACGGCCTCTCCGAATTCTGGACAGACGACTGTCGTGAGTGGAGGGACCATTGTACAATTCACTCTGTCAGGAGGTGGAGGTGGTGGCGGATGCGTCGCTTGGGGAACACCGATTCTCACGCCGCAAGGGTACACCCCAGTGCAACGACTCCAGCCCGGCGACCAAATCGAGGAATACGACTTTCAGACTGGTGCGTTGATGGTTGGCGCGTTTGTATCCGGAAACACGACCAGAGTCACTCAACTAATCGATGTGAACAACGGTTGGCTCTACGTCACTCCGACCGAGCAACCAATTTACATTAGAAACGCCACCTTTGAGGGGTGGCTCCACGATCCTCAGAACCTTACGACCGCCGATAGCATTTTCGACCCCGTGAGTGACAGTTGGATCGCGGTGTCAAGCATCCAGCTAGTCGAGGATCACACGAAAGTCTTCGACGTGGTTACTACAGGCGTTAACAACTTCATTGCTGCTGGCGCTCTGCTCGACAAGAAGTTCTAGCTTCCATCAGCCGAGCGCACTACTGCTAGCGCCCCGTGGGAGAGCTGGCCGATTGCCCCCGGCATGCTCCCGAGTACACGCATCCACCGCCGCCCCCTTCGCAGTTCGACCTGCTCCACGTTCAAGGAATCCAGACGGCAATGCCCGAGCGGGACTCCATTCGACAAGCCGAACTTGCCTAAGGTGTCGGTGGCAAGTCAACGCGGTCCCGACGTCGGCGCCGACGCAGCAAGACGGTCGCACCTAACGCAACAAACGCAAGGGAGAGGCCGATCAGCAGATACTCGGTGATAGACGCGAGACCAGACGTGGAACCGAGCGGGCCCGCGCCGACAACAGTCACGACCTGAGGGCCGGCCCCCCCAGCCAGATACAGGTTGCCATTAGCACTGTCAAAGGCGAGCCCGGCTGTAAGCGCATTGACTCCTAGGGCTAGCGATTCCAGGACCGTGTCGTTGGCCGCATCGATTACGGACAGCCCGCTCAGGTATGGCTTTGCGAAGACATCTGTCGTTACGTAGACGTCTCCGGTCAGAGTGTCTAGCGCGGATCCAAAGGATGCGAATCCACACGGAATGGATCCGACCAGAGTGTTGCTCGCACCGTCAATCACCGACACGTTCTGCGAGTTCAAACTGGTTACGAACACCCGCCCGTTCAGGTCGTCGACGGTGATCGACTCCGGAGATGGACCTACCCCTATGGTGGTCAGAATCGCGCGAGTGATCGGATCTATCACCGCGACAGCCGCGGACCCGGACAGGGCGGCATAAATCAATCCATTCCGGCTGCTGTACGCGACGCCGTGGGCCAGCGCGGGTAGCTCGATCATGCCTGTCACACTGTTGGACGTGTCGTTGATGACTTCTAGCTCGGGGAAATAGGGTGGAACGCTCATCAGCGCCGCAACATAGATGTCGTGGTCAGCCGAATCCACGGCAATCCCAGCAGGTCCCTCCATGGACTGAGGCGCAATAGTTGCGAGAAGCGAGTTATTCGCACCGTCAATCACAGAAATCGTGCCGGATCCGGTGTTTGAGATGTACAGGTTTCCAGTCCTGCTGTCGAAAGCGATGTGCTGTGGGAACGCCCCCACACTCACTGATCCGACCACTCTGTTCGACGAGCCATTAATAACGGAGACGTTGTTTGAGTCGGTGTTCGGGACGTAGAGGTATCCGTTCCGCTGGTCGAACGCAACATCTGCCGGTCCCGACCCCACAGGAATGACGGCCAGAACTCTGTTGGGAAGCTGCTGAGAATTGGCCACTCCCGTTGAAGGGGCAAGGACGGCCAACAGAATCGCGACCGCTGCTCCCGCGGCCAAGAGTTTGACCGACATGTCGGCGCTGGGGGGATGCTCCTTCAGGTTCCCCCAGATCCGGAAGAGTCCGCCTTCATATTAGGAACGCCGTCTCGTGAGTTCGCTATAGGGATCGCAGAACGCATCGACAGGTCGACAGAAGCTCCGACTAACTGGCTATTCGCTGTACCGAATCATTGGACGCGGACGGCCGTGCCCAAGCAATACGGCTCAAGAGTGCCTCGGCGTCCGCACCGCGACCTCGCCCCCTTAGCTGACGACCCTGCCCACTGACGGACCATCTGGGCTTTACCCCCAGAACCTCCAAAGAGGCACACGCAGCGAGGTTACCTGACCCTCCGCAGAACCGCTTCGGCGATCCCGAACCGCGCGTAGAACCGCGCCGCCGTGCGCCCGTCGCGCGCGAGCACCTCGGCCCGGCACGGGGGGGGACCCGCGAACGGAGCGGGCGGAAGGGGCCCGCGCGAGCGACCAGCTCTCAGAGCGTGATCGTCCCGAGGACGGTCGACGTCGAGACCGTCGACGTGACGCTCACCTGGTCCCCCGAGACTGCCCACGCACTCGGCACGACGATCACCAGTTGCTGATGGCTCACAAGCGCGGTGACGGGCTCGGACCAGCCGACCCCACCGCCCGGAAGCACCCCGTAACTGTTGATCCACCCGCCCCCGGCCGATAGAACGACCGCGAACCAGCCGGAGGCGTTCGCCCCACAATCCGCGATCGATGCCACCCACGCGCGACACGTGGGAACGCCCAACGGAAGGTGCTGGCCCGAGGCGTTCGTCAGGTTCCAGCTGGTCATCCAGTTCGCAAGCCCCCATGCGTCAAAGAAGTAGGGAGTCGTCTGGTTGTGCTCGATGATGCCCACTTGATAGGAGACCGACACCTGGAGAGTTCCGCTCATCGCGCTCATGTTGAGCGACCCGGGTATCATGTCGTAGCTCCCGTAGCCTGCGAAGTAAGGGTAATTGAGGACGGCGCAGTTGGTGGTCTCGTTGGAGTAGCCTCCGTTCGTCCCGTTGAGGCTCTCCGCCCATTGGAGCAATGGTTGTAAGTCGGAGGCCCCCAAGAGGCCGCATCGATCGAGGATGACGCCGGCGAATCCACCCAAGTCTCCGTAGCCATCGAAGACCCCGGGGCCGGTGGTGTAGACCTCCACCCAAGGGCTGCTCCGATAGAACCAGCTCAGCTTTCCAATCTCGGTGAGCGCGGACTGGGCCACTGCGGGGCTATTCGGAAGGAACGGGGTCAACTGCTTGACCCAGCTCTCGGGATTGACGAGGTCGTACCACGGATGACAGGGTCCGGTGACCGGCATCGGGGGGTAAACATGTACGGAGTTCAGGACGTTCGTAGCTACCACGATCTGTTGGCTCACGTTCGAGAAGTAAGCGAACTGCCAGAACGGCGCGGTCCCCGAGTTCAGAGTCCCGTTGAACGACGGCATGGTGCCGTTCCAGAGAGTGAGGCCATTCAGCTGCGCTTGGCAACCGTTGACGGTCACGTTCCCCAGCGGATACCCGATCACGTTCGCGCTGTACGGAGCCTGCGCGGCCACTCCGTAGATGGAGAAAAGTCCCCAGGGACCACCGGACTCGTTCCGGATAGATTGATTAACTTCGGCGATGGCTTGGTAGAGATTCGGGCCGTCCAGAATCGTACCAGGGCCGATCGGACCGGACGTGCGATTCAGGTACCACCACGTACCGATGCCCAGGCCGGCTACCACGACGAGGACAACGATGACTATCGAGAGAACGTGAACTCTCATCCCAGCGTGGTCGGTTCGCCTGATACGCAGACCTAGCCCAAGCTAAAGGCTAGCCGCGCGCGGTTCAGCCTCCCGTGCACAGACCATTTACCGGTGACCACATGTAGATTCCAATCATGTCGGCGTTCGTTATGGGATACGCGTTAGGATTTCCGCCTTCGCCAAAGACGTCGTAGCACTCCGCGTTCACGCCCCCAATCGACCATTGAAGGTCCCAGCCGCTACTGGTCGAACTGCTCTGAGTCCACCCCGTCTGGGCGTTGAAATTCATGGAGGGCCCGCCCGGTATACCCACGGAGACGCTGAAGCCGATCGAGAACCCCGATTGCGTCGAGACTGTCGTCGACGTCTGAATTTCCCCCGAGTAACCTTTGTTGGCCGGTGTCCACTTGTCCTTGTATGGAAGACCGTTCGAATCGAGGAGATAGTATGCATCACTCGGAAGCTTTCCTGGCTCCAAGTAGTCGACCGGAGCACTCACACCGTACTGGACAGCGTAGCCATCACTTTTCGGGTCATTGAGAAACAGCGATGAGACATTCCACTGCCTGTAGATTGAGTTAAACAGGACCATGCCAGTGGTGTCTCCGTACTGGACGCCCCAATCAAGAGTGCCCGCGTTCGAATACGGTCCGCTACTGGACGAGACAGTGGTGGAGGAGGTGGTTGACCCGCTGGCCTCCCCCTCGAAAACACTTCCACCGGAGACCGACCAATCATGAGTTAATGACTCGGTCGTCGAGAATGCCGCCTGAAAGGATATGCTTCCATATCCTGCTGGCGCATTGCTGAAGTCCAGCGCCTGCGGGATGTAGGGACTAACATAGTTGGAAGGCAGGTAGAAGCTGACAGCTTGCGGCGCCCATACGGCTACCGTCTCATTCCAGTGGCCCGGCCAAACGGTTCCGGCCGGAATGTAGTCGTTTACCGGGGGGACGCAGTACGACGTGGTGCTCGCGCCGATGTTGTCCACGCAGACGAGGTACCCCGCCGCGCCTCCTCCTCCGGGCTCATTCGCCTGGCAGATGTCGACGTTGTTGTACGGAGGGATGATTGAGGGGCCGTAGGGTATGTGGATCGAGTACTGGCCCTTCCCGTTCGTCGTGCTGTAGGCGAACCACGGAGTCATCAATCCCTCGGCCCCCATCGGATACGGAGTGACACAAGTGGCCACCACCACCACCCCCGCCGGGGCCGTCTTCGCTCCGCTCGCGTTGTACACGGTCCCAAAGATCGTTGACTGCGACGAGGTGATGTACGTCACGTCGGAGCCCGTGGCCCACGACCCCGCCTTGACTCCCGTGTTCATGCAAGGGGCGGAAGCGCTGATGTCGTAGTAGTACGTCGTATTAGGTTCAAGATAGTCGAGGAAGACTGTCTGCGTCAACTGATTGTCGTTGTACCAGAATCCGTTGATTGCCGTGAACGCGTAGTCGGTGCTGTTACCCCAGGTAAGCACCACGGAAGCATTGGTGCTGAGCACGAACTTGAGCGTGGCGTTGGTAGGGTTGACCGCCACCATGGTCACTGTGACTCCGACGGTCTTACTCGGAGTGCAGCCGCCCCCACCTCCCCCGCCGCCACAATCCGGCTGCGGCACGCCGGCTGCACCCCCATTGGGGCCCCCCGACGGGATGCACTTGATCTTCGGCGACGCCGACGCGGTCGCGACCAGCGGCGACGCCAGCAGCATCACCACGCAGATACCGATCACCAGCGGAGCGAGACGGCGCGCCCGTCCACGCCGGATCGTCCACCG
>VFSW01013772.1_pt1 | contig 11225 bp, 9 predicted proteins | sample 5358111 | NCBI WGS metagenome assembly VFSW01 (sample SAMN11554181, study PRJNA540505) | mine drainage metagenome | isolation source: sediment from site ElyBrook_90M | place: USA: Ely Copper Mine, Vershire, VT | collected 2017
CCTACGATCACGCGACCGGCATGCTGTACGTCACCGGCGTCGAGGATATCCAGCAGGTGCAGTTGTGAGAGATATCGGATAGGGCGCGGCCGGATGCGGTAGAATGGCGGCATGCCGGTTTTTACTAAACATCCCGAAGAGCATTTCACTTCGTCGGCTTTCGTGCGCGATATCGTCATCGGCATGTCCGACGGGCTCACGGTTCCCTTCGCGCTGGCGGCGGGTATCTCGGGAGCCATCGCCTCATCGCGAATCGTCGTCACCGCCGGCGTTGCGGAAGTGGCCGCGGGCGCCATCGCGATGGCTTTGGGTGGATACTTGGCTGCGCGCACGGATCTCGAACACTACGCCAGCGAGAAAAAGCGCGAACACGATGAGGTCGAAAATCTTCCGGAGACGGAACGCCTTGAGGTGAAAGGCATTCTTAAAACGTACGGCCTCGAAGGCGCCACCCTCGACGCGGCAACCTATGCCGTAACGAAGGATCGCGATCGCTGGGTTGATTTTATGATGCAGCTCGAACTCGGATTAGAAGCCCCCGACGCAAAACGCGCACCTATTAGCGGCGCGACGATCGGCGGCGCTTACATCGTTGGCGGTCTGGTGCCGCTCGTTCCATACATGCTCGTTCCGGATTCGAGAGCGGCGCTGATTTATTCGGCGCTCGTTACGATGGTTGCGCTGCTGATTTTTGGCGCCGTCAAGGGAAAGCTGACCGGGGCTTCGCCGTTGAAAGCCGCGCTTCAAACGGTGCTGATTGGAGGCCTCGCTTCGGGCGTCGCGTTCTGGCTCGCCAAACTCGTGCAGCACCTGTAACGTGCCTAAGTTTCAATTCGACGCGGCGCTCTCCACGGCGATCGCAGCAGACGGCGCAAAATCGACGCCGCAAACGATTCCAAAAGGCCCGCTCGCGCCCGAATTGCTCGAGAAGGTGGATCGCTATTGGCGCGCTGCGAATTATTTGTGCGTCGGACAGATCTATCTCTTCGAGAACCCATTACTGCGTAAGCCGCTCGAAGCGCGGCACATCAAACCGCGGTTGCTGGGACACTGGGGAACCTCGCCCGGACAAAATCTCATCTACGTTCATCTCAACCGCTTGATCAAAGAACACGATGCGAGCGTCATCTACATCTCGGGTCCGGGTCACGGCGGTCCGTCGCTCAACGCCAATGCGTATCTCGAGGGATCGTATACCGACGTTCATCCCGAGATTACGCTCGATGAGAACGGCATGCGGTTGTTCTTTCGATACTTTTCGACGCCGGGCGGCATCCCGAGTCATTGCGGGCCGCACGTACCGAATTCCATGCACGAAGGCGGCGAGCTCGGCTATTCCCTGATGCACGCTTTCGGAGCCGCCTTCGACAATCCGGATCTGCTCGTCGCTTGCGTGATCGGAGATGGTGAATCGGAAACGGCGCCGCTCGAGGGAAGTTGGAAATCCGTCAATTTTCTCAATCCGGTGCGCGACGGTGCGGTCTTGCCGATTCTGCATCTCAACGGTTACAAGATTTCCGCGCCCACCGTACAGGCGCGCACGAGCGACGAAGATTTGCGCGCGCTCTATCACGGACGCGGATACAAACCGTATTTTGTCGAGGGCGACGACCCAAAGGCCGTGCATCAGCTTCTCGCGGCCGCGCTCGATACGTGCTATGCCGAGATTCGCGCGGTTCAGCGCGAAGCGCGCGCGAACGGCGTTACGAAACAACCCGTCTGGCCGATGATCGTGCTACGCACGCCCAAGGGGTGGACCGGTCCCAAAGAAGTCGACGGAATTCCGGTGGAAGGCACCTTCCGCGCACATCAGGTTCCGATCGCAAACGTGCGCGAGGATGCCGCGCATCTCAAGATCCTCGAAGCGTGGATGAAGAGCTACAAACCCGAGGAGTTGTTCGACGAGCGCGGGGCGTTCGTCGCCGAATTAGCGGAACTCGCACCCGCCGGCAATTGGCGGATGGGTGGAAACCCGCACGTGAACGGAGGGCGCGTGTTGACCGCTCTCGATTTGCCCGACTTCACGCAATACGCGCTTGAGATTCCGGGTCCGGGTGCCGTAGTCGCGGAAGCTCCGAGAAAACTGGGTGAATTTTTTCGAGATATCATCAAGCTCAATCCGACGAACTTTCGCATGTTTAGTCCCGACGAAACGAACTCCAATCGCCTCAACGCCGTCTTCGAAACGACCGACCGCACGTTTATGGCGCAGACGGTGTCGATCGACGACCAGTTGAGCCCCGACGGTCGCGTCATGGAGGTTTTGAGCGAGCATTGCTGTCAAGGCTGGCTCGAAGGATACGTCTTGACCGGCCGGCACGGGATGTGGTCGTCCTACGAGGCCTTCGCGCAAGTCGTCGATTCGATGTTGACGCAGCACGCCAAGTGGCTGGAACAATGCCGCGAGTATGCCTGGCGCAGGCCGATCGCGTCGCTGAACGTGTTTCTCACGAGTCATGCTTGGCGAAACGACCACAACGGATTCAGCCATCAGGCGACGGGATTCGTCGATAACGCCCTCGCGCGCCAGAGTGGGACGGTGCGCGTGTACTAGCCTCCCGACACCAACACGCTCCTGAGCGTCTTCGACCAATGCCTGCGCAGTCGCGACTACGTCAATATCGTCACGTGCGGCAAGCAGCCGCAACTGCAGTGGTTGACCATGGACGAGGCGCTCGAGCATTGCTCGCGCGGCGCCTCGATCTGGCCGTTCGCAACGAACGACGGCGGCGAAGAACCCGACGTCGTGCTCGCGTGCGCCGGCGACGTGCCGACGATCGAAATTTGCGCGGCCTCGTGGCTGTTGCAAAAATACGTTGCCGGGATCAAGGTGCGGGTGGTCAACGTGGTCGACGTGACGGCGCTGATGATGCCGGACGATCATCCGCACGGCATGGACAACATGTCGTTCGATGCGCTTTTCACCAAGAGGGCGCCCGTGATATTTGCTTTCCACAACAATCGTTGGCTGATCCACACGTTGGTCCACGGGCGTTCGAACGAGGCGCGTTTCCACGTGCGCGGCTACCGCGACCGCGGCACGACGACGACCCCGTTCGACATGGTGGGGCTGAACGAAATGAGCCGCTTCCATCTCGCCCTCGACGCGCTCAAATACGTTCCGCGGCTACGCGAGCAGACGGCCGGCGTGGTCGAGATGTTCGAGCAAAAGCTTCACGAGCACCACGGCTACATTCGCGAGCATCTGGAAGATCTGCCCGAGATCCGCAACTGGCAATGGACGGCCGATTTCAGCGAGTCGAGCGTCCCCGCGCCGGCCGCCAAGGGCCAACCGCGCGCAGGCCTCTTTAGCGACAGTTAACGGGCCCTGATAGGGCTAAGTTTTCCAGCCGTCTTCGCATCGTTTTCTCACTTACGGGGTACGTTATGCGGGCTACGCTGCGCGTGGAAGGTTCAAATATGACAGCTCAAATTCAAGGGCTTGAGGGGCTTGGCATTCCCAGTCCGTTCAAGACCACATACGACAATTTCATCGGTGGGAAATGGGTCCCGCCGGTCGGGGGCGAGTATTTTGACAATATCAGCCCGGTGACGGGCCATCCGTTCTGTCGCATCGCGCGCTCGAAGGCGCCGGACGTCGAGCTGGCGCTCGATGCCGCGCACAAGGCCGCGGATGCCTGGGGCCGTACCTCGGCAACCGAGCGGGCGAATATGTTGAACAAGATCGCCGATCGGATGGAGGCCAATCTAGCCAAGCTGGCCCTCGCCGAAACGATCGACAACGGCAAGCCGATTCGCGAAACGACGGCGGCGGATCTGCCGCTTGCGATCGATCACTTCCGGTATTTCGCCGGTTGCGCCCGCGCCCAAGAAGGCTCGATCGCGCAAATCGACGACGACACCGTCGCCTATCACTTCAAGGAACCCCTGGGCGTCGTCGCCCAGATCATCCCGTGGAATTCCCACTCCTCATGGCGGTTTGGAAGTTGGCGCCGGCGCTCGCTGCCGGAAACTGCGTGGTTCTCAAACCGGCCGAGCAAACGCCGGCTTCGATCATGGTGCTGATCGATCTGATTGCCGATCTCTTACCGCCCGGCGTGCTCAACGTCGTCAACGGCTTCGGTATCGAGGCCGGCAAGCCGCTGGCATCCAGCCCGCGCGTCGCCAAAGTCGCGTTCACCGGCGAGACGACGACGGGTCGCCTGATCATGCAATACGCATCGCAAAACCTGATTCCCGTTACGCTCGAACTCGGTGGAAAATCGCCGAACATCTTCTTCGCTGACGTTATGGCGGCCGACGACGATTTCTTCGACAAGGCGCTCGAAGGCTTCGCGATGTTTGCCCTCAACCAAGGCGAAGTGTGCACGTGCCCATCGCGCGCGCTGATTCAGGAGTCCATCTACGACAAATTCATGGAACGCGCGATCGAGCGTGTGAAAGCGATCAAGCAAGGCAATCCGCTCGATCCGCAGACGATGATCGGCGCACAGGCCTCGCAAGAGCAGCTCGAAAAAATCCTGAGTTACATCGATATCGGAAAGAAAGAGGGCGCGAAGATCCTCACCGGCGGCGGACGCAACACATCGATCAACGGTCCGCTCAAAGACGGATACTACGTGGAACCGACGATCTTCGAGGGGCACAACAAGATGCGGATCTTCCAGGAAGAGATCTTCGGACCGGTCGTTTCGGTGACCACGTTTAAAACGGCGGAGCAAGCGCTCGAGATCGCAAACGACACGCTCTACGGGCTCGGGGCCGGTTTATGGAGCCGCGACGTCAATACGTCGTATCGCATGGGCCGCGCGATTAAGGCGGGCCGCGTTTGGACGAACTGTTACCATCTCTATCCCGCGCACGCCGCCTTTGGCGGGTACAAACAATCGGGCATCGGTCGAGAGAACCACGCGATGATGCTCGATCACTACCAGCAAACCAAGAACATGCTGGTCAGCTACAGCCCGAAAGCGCTCGGCTTCTTCTAGGAGTCGCGTGCGACCGACCGTAGCGCGAGTCAAGGCCACTCCCGCAGCCGTCGAACTGATCGGCGAGCTGCGGGAGCGCAATGGGCCGTTACTGTTCCACCAATCCGGCGGCTGCTGCGACGGTAGCGCGCCGATGTGCTATCCCGCGCGCGAGTTCCTCGTCGGGGATACGGACGTGCGGCTCGGCGAAATCGCGGGCGTCCCGTTTTACATCGGTGGCCCGCAGTACGAATACTGGAGGCATACCGAGCTCACGATCGACGTGGTCGACGGGAACGGCGGCATGTTCTCTCTCGAAAACGGGTCGGGGCGTCGATTTCTCACTCGATCCCGACCTTTCACTGAGGCCGAGCTGCAAGAACTCAATTAGTCGGGTAAGCGCCACTTTGATGGCAGATTCAAGATTTTCTCTGGAATCAGCTGCTAGGCTAGGGGCGGCCTTCCCCTGCGAAACAACCGCAGGACTTCGAGCGTAGTGAAGGCGTGACCGTTTCCGAGGAGTCTGTACCGTGGGCCTGACGCGCTTTGCCATCCAACGCTGGGTGATCACCTTGATGGTGTTCGTCGCCCTCATCATTTTCGGAACGATTTCGTTCTTCCAGCTCGGGCGCAGTTCCAACCCGCCGAACACGAACTTCCCGGTTGTCGTGGTCTTTGCAAGCTATCCCGGCGCTTCCCCGCAAGACATGGAGCGGATGGTCATCAAGCCGATCGAAGATCAGATGACCGGCGTCGAAAACCTCGACGAGTTGGATGCGACCGCCCAAGAAGGCACGGCTGTCGTGGTCGCGCTCTTCAAGATGGGAACGAACATCGACTACGCGGCAATCGACGTGCAGCGTCGCGTCGACACGGCTCGCGTATACATGCCGCCGGATCTCGATCCGCCGACGGTCAGTAAAGAAGGCAACTCCGAGCCGCCGTTGCTCGACATCGCCATCAGCTCGAACACGCTATCGCAGACGCAGATCGCCGACATCGTCAATAATCAGGTGTCGCCGCTCGTACAACAGATCCCCAACGTGCAAACGGTCGACGTCTACGGTACGGCCGATCGCGAGTTCCACGTCGAGCCCGACCCCGCGCGCCTGGTGGGAACGAACGCGACGCTCGCAGACGTGTTCAATGCCGTGTCCTCCAACAATCTGAACGTCCCGGGCGGCATCATGACGCAGCCGACGCGGGAAGCGACGGTTGCCGTGCACTCGTACATCGATCAAGCGAGCGACATTCTGGGCATTCCGATGCCCGTTCCGAATTCGACGAGCAAGAATTTGCACGTCGGCGACGTCGCGGCGTCGATCGACGGGCACGTCGAGATGCGTACGATTTCGAGTTACAACGGCGAGCCCCGCGTGTACATGCAAATCAATCCGACGCTCGACGCCGATCAGATCAAAGCCACGCAGGTCGCGCGCGAGCAGCTCAAGGCGATCGAAGCCAAGTTCCCGCAGCTCGCTTTTAACGAAATCGACGCACCCGCCGACTATACCAGCCAGCAACTCGCGGGCGTCGGCGTGTCGCTCGTGCAAGGAATTTTCTTGACGGCGCTCGTGATGCTGCTGTTCTTGCACGCCTGGCGCAACGCGGTCGTCGTGTTCCTTGCGATCCCGACGTCGATCATGGCTACGTTTATCTTGATGAAGTTGTTCGGATTCCACATCGATAGCCTATCGATGATGGGTCTCTCGTTGATCATCGGCATTCTCGTCGACGACTCGATCGTCGTATTGGAGAACATTACGCGGCATCGAGACATGGGCGAGGACGCGATGAACGCGGCAATCAACGGCCGCTCCGAGATCGGCTCGGCCGCCATCGCCATCACGATGGTCGACGTGATCGTATTCCTACCGATCGCGTTCTTGCCGGGAATCGTCGGCGCGTACCTCAAGGAGTTCGCGGCGGTCGTCGTCATCGCAACCCTATTCTCGCTGCTCGTGTCGTTCACGCTTACGCCGCTTCTGGCGGCGAAGTGGAGCGTGTTGCGCCGTTCGGAAGCCAAGCCCGCGTGGCTGGCGGCCCTCGATAACCGCTTGCTCGACGCGACGCTGTTCACTGGATCGGTGGTGGCGTTCTTCGTCGGACAAGTTACGGGTTGGCATTGGCTCAACGTCGGCGCCATCTTTGTGGTCGCAATCTTGTTTCTCAACGTCGTCGTGCAGCGCTACGACGCGATCCTCGCCGCGTATCGGAACAAGGCGCTTCCGTTTGCGCTCGAGCACGGGGCCTTCGTGGTGTTCGTCTGCGTCGTGTTGTTCTTAAACGCCATCACGCTCGTCGCGGGAGGCGGCATGACGACGGTCGGTCTCGACGTTGCAATCGTCGCGCTCACGATGATCGCGTATCTCGTGAGTTTTGGCGGCCGGAAGTTTTCCGACGGAACCGCTCGCTGGGCAAAGCTTGGAACCAACGTGCCGATCGCGCTGGTCACGCTCGTGCTACCCCTCGTTCTTGCGGGTGCCATGTTCCCGCTCGCCGTGAGTACCGATTTCGTTCCGCAGACCCAGAATGGCGAAATCGACATGGTGGTCAACTACCCGGCCGGAACGCCAATTGCCACAACCGGCACGTACGTCATGGCGCTTGAAAATGCGATTATGAAAATCAACGGCGTCAAGTCGGTCAGTGCGACCGTCGGGCGCAAGCAATCGGGGCATGGGAGCGTTACCGGCGGAAACTACGCCACGCTCAATGCAACGATGGAGCAGAGTCGCATCAAGGATACCAACAAGGTAACGGGCGAGATTCGCAAGCTCGCATATCTGGTGCCGGGCGGCGAGCTCGATGTTGCCGGCGACAGTGGAAACGGCTCCGCGATCTTCTACGCTCTTACCGGCCCGGACGACGCAATCGGGCCGGCCGCGGAAAAGGTGGCGCAGTTCTTGCGGTCCGTGCCCGGTTCCGTGAACGTCCAGACGAGCGCCGAGTCCGGCGCGCCTCGCTTAAACGTCGATATCGATCGTGCGAAATGCGCCCTGCTCGGGGTCAACGCCTCGGATGCCGCAAACGTCGCGCGCATCGCCGTAGATGGAGCCGTAGCGACGCGCGTCCGCACCTCGACCGGATTGGTCAACGTTCGCGTGCAGTTTCCGCTTGCCGACCGCTCGACGCTCTCCCAGCTCAAAGACGTGCGCGTACGCGCGGCCGACGGCACCCTCGTATCGCTCGGGAGCATTGCGAGCTTTACGTGGACGACGGCGCCGACGAAAATCGAACGCATGAATCGGCAGCGCGTCGTGAACGTGCTTGGCGATCTGTTGCCCGGCTATACAACGGGCCAAGTCGTCGGACCGCTGCAGAAAAAATTGAAGGAACCGGGGTTTTTACCCGAAGGCGTCGGGCTCAAGCCCGAGGGTAACTCGCAGTTCATGGCCGAGACGTTCCAAAACATGGGAATCGCGCTGGTGCTCTCGTTTATGCTCGTCTATATGCTCATGGTGATTCTCTACGGGTCCTTCGTCGAGCCGTTCATCGTGATGTTCTCGGTCCCACTCGCCGTAATCGGCGCGCTGACGTTCCTTGCCATTCTTGGAAAATTCAGCAACGCGCAATCGCTCAACATCATCTCGATGCTCGGCATCATCATGCTCTTCGGGCTGGTCGCCAAGAACGGCATTTTGCTCGTCGATTATTCGAACACGCTTTGCAAGCGCGGCATGCGCGTGAAGGACGCCGTCTTACAGGCGAGCGCTACGCGCTTTCGCCCGATCATCATGACGACGACGGCAATGATCTTCGGCATGCTGCCGCTCGCTATGGGCTACGATGCCGGTTCGGAGTGGCGGCAAGCCATCGGTACCGTCATCATCGGCGGGCTCGTGAGCTCGCTGATTCTCACCCTCGTCCTCGTGCCGATGATTTACAACACCTGGATGGGATACTTCGAACGACGTGCCGACCGCAAGGCTGTTAGAGAAGAACTTGATGGGAGCGCACTTCCCGCCCACGCATAGGCGGCGCGCGGTTGGGTACAACCCAGCCACAATGAACAGACTGATTGCCCGCATAGGGGCCACGATCGCGCTCGTCGCGGCCATCACGGCGCTTCGGAGTGCGGCGGGCGCCCAACAGCAAGTAAGCGTCGTCGTCAACGGTCAAACGCTCTCGTTCGATCAACCGCCGGTCGAACGCGCGGGGCGGGTGTTCGTGCCCCTGCGCGGCGTCTTCGAACGGCTCGGGGCCACGGTCGTCTACCAGAACGGCCAAATTAACGCGACCGGAAACGGACGCGCAATTTCGCTGAACATCGGCTCGACGCAGGCGACCGTCAATGGGCAACCGCAGACGCTCGACGTCGCGCCCTTCTTGATCGGCGCGCGAACGCTCGTTCCGTTGCGCTTCGTCGCGCAGGCGCTCGGCGCGAGCGTCAATTGGTACCAGGCCACCTCGACCGTGATCATCGGCAGTGGAAATGGCGCGACCGCCAGTTACGTGCCCCCGCCGAACCCGTCGTTCTTTTTGACCAATCGCCGGCCGACGGGGACGGTGAATACGCTCGATCCGTCGATTCACGCAAATTTCAGCGAGCCGGTGCGCACGGATTCCCTGCGGGTGTCGATCGACGGTGCGGACGTAACGAACCAGGTGTACAGCAACCAAACGGGCTTTGACGTCACGCCGCAGTCCTCGCTCGCAAGCGGGACCCATCAAGTAAGCGTGAGCGGAATCACGCAGGCCGGCGCGAGCTTCGCGAGGCGTTGGTCCTTCGCGACGAGCGGCGTGGCCGGTGGAAATTTCTTGCGCAACATTTCTCCGGCGCCGAACTCACAAATAACACCGACGTTCACGTTCGCGGGCCATACCGCACCAAACGCGCGCGTTCACGTGGTCGCGAGCGGATCGCAGAGCGCGCTCCTTGGACTCTTTCAAATCGGGACCGGCACCTATCAAGCCGACGTGCAGGCAGATGCGCGAGGCTACTTTGCAACGCAGGTGTCGCTCAGCGGGCAAATGGTGCAGATCCGGGTGGTGGTCCAGTCGGTCGCGCCCGGCGGCGCCTCGATCGAGCGTTCCTTTAGCTACACAGTGTAACGGTCGCTCTACGGCGAAGCACCCGGCATGCGCGTCGATATTTGGAGCGATGTGGTCTGCCCGTGGTGTGCGATCGGAGTGACGCGCTTCGAACGAGCTGTGGAGCTGTTCGACGGCGAGGTCACCGTGCGTCTGCACCCGTTTCAACTCGATCCCGAGGCCCCGATTCCCGGGGTCCCGGCTCGCGACCGCTACGCGGCAAAGTTCGGTACCGAAGCCGATGCCATTCTCGCGCGCGTCACCGCCGCCGCGCTTGAGGACGGCCTGCATTTCGATTTCGACCGGGCGTTGACGGCCAATACGTTCGACGCGCATCGCGCGATCGCGTTTGCCCGCCCGAGCGGTAAGGATCGCGTCTTCGAGAAGCGGCTCTTTGCGGCATATTTCTCCGAGGGGATCGACGTGAGCGATCGCGCGGCGCTCGCGCGCCTCGGCGGTGAGGTCGGTCTGGAGAGCGACGCGCTCGCGGTGCATTTGGCAAGCGACGACGGCGTCGGCGAATTGCGCCGCGAGTTGGAAGATGCGTTCGAACGAGGAGTCGCCGCCGTTCCGACGTTTGTTTTCGAAGAGGAATTTGCGGTGCCGGGTGCAGTCGACACGGCGACGTTCGTGCGCATGCTCGAGCAGATGCGCTCGTTCGAAGGTGCACGATGAAGCGTCGCGCGCTGATTACGGGTGCGGCGAGCGGCCTCGCCGCCGGAATTGCCGAGCATCTCGCGCTCGATGGATTCGAACACGTTGCGGTAACGTATCGGACGACGCCGCCGGACGAAACGCTCGCTCGGATCGAAGCCGCCGGCGCCGGATCGAGTGCGACGCGCATCGATTTTTCCGCCGAAGAACGTGACATCGAGTCGGCGTTGCACGACGTCGTCGCGCGTCACGGGCCGTTCGACACGTTGGTGCATTCCGTAGGGCCGCTGGTCGTCAAACGATTCTCCCGCACCACGATGGCGGACTACCGCGAGATGTTCGACGGGAACGTTCGCAGTGCCGTCCTCGCGGCACGCGCGGTGCTCCCGGCCATGCGAGAGGCGAAGTATGGTCGCATCGTCTATTTCGGCATGAACGGTTCGAGCGAGACGCGTCCGTACCGCGGATTCACCCTTCACCAGGCGGCCAAAAGCGCGGTCGTCGCGTTTGCGCGTTCGCTCGCAATCGAAGAAGCCGAGGACGGCATCACGGTCAACGTCATCGAGCCCGGCTACATTCGCGATAAAGATGCCACGCGCGCGGACGTGC